>Ga0325410_1007363_pt1 | contig 12020 bp, 13 predicted proteins | sample PopdelMetagenome_16_FD_206182 | JGI IMG/M metagenome (GOLD analysis project Ga0325410, IMG submission 206182) | Populus deltoides microbial communities from Bellville, Georgia, United States - Xylem-PdIQD-R3 | ecosystem: Host-associated > Plants > Phyllosphere > Stem > Wood/Secondary xylem... | reverse complement strand
AAAAAAAACCAAACTACCCTCCTCATAAAGCCTTCCATTTTCTCCACTCAAGGATAAAATTATAATCTTATTATAGCAATTCACAGTAAATTATAACTAGCATTACAATGAAAAACAATAATCCAAGTTATAATTCACAGTAAATTATAATTTCATGTTAATTGATATTGTTAACAAGTGGCAGAACACAGGTGCACGAGTCTTAATAATAAATCCCATTTAAGGTTTGGGTTATTGTTTTATTAGGTCAACTTTAAAATTATATTTTTTATTTATTTAAAAATTACTCAACCATGTATCACTTGGATTTGACTCCATCAACTAGTCAATGGGATTTGATTAAATCAACCTTCAAGAATGGCAGTAGCCTCTCTAACAACAGGGGTGCATTAATTTGATAAAAACAAGAAAAATAATAAAAATCCTGAACTTCTGGGTGACAATTCTAGCAAGGCCCAGATAGAAATAGGAAAATACCAGAGCCATGCAAGATGAGTGCTTCATAATGGGCCAACAAAAATAGTTCTAAAAAAAAAAAAAAAACTGGGCTAAGATACAACATTTTGCATGGGAGACATTTTTTTTTTCATTATAAAAAAACAAGGGATCGAAATCTAAGCTTCTGATGGCTGAATTCAGCTCATATCTTCCCTGAAAATTTTGAATTTCAAGTTTGATTAATCCAATGTTAGGTTTTTGATTCAATAAAAACAAAGCAAATTGATGCAAAAATATAAACTCTTGAAGCCATACCAGGATACATAATGATATCAAATACATTGTTATGATTAAAGCAGGACCTTAGATTCCTTGGGAGCTACCTTTTGCTACTTCAAAGTTAAAGATAGTTTTCTCCAGTTGTTAATGGGAACTTCGAGACTGCAACAGAGCACAAATATGTTAATTTGACCCAAAAACAGGACAGAAACAAAAAGCATATGATAGTTGATAAATCAGACAGGTTATGTGTTTGGACAATCAAAGGTTGCCAGGCTACTTAACAGGATTTTTTCTTGGTCTGCCATATATATATGATGTGTCACAGAACATTCAAGTTAAGCTTGCAACAGATCAGCTTAGTTCTGCTTACCTGCTTACCAGCTGCACCATACTTCTTCAATCTCCTACTCTCCAGATTGCTTTTTGCAGAGAAATGGCATGCATCGATTTCGTCTTTCTTTCCATGGATTTATTTTTTCCGTGTTTGTCTATGTATATGTGTGTGTAGAGACCAATCTAGTTTGTTGGTTTTAGGACGTGTCAACATGTTCTTCAAGAAGGATGCAGTGACCTTGAAGCAATGTCAGTGTCATCTGAACTACAAGTTATCTAGGTTTAAAAGGGTCTCATTTTCTTGTAGGACCCTTAAAACTTACCTTAGGAGTCATACCTGAAGCCTTGTTTAAGCATGCAACTAGACCTAGGTCTGTAGCTTTTGCTTGTGTATATCCATCTATGTATCTGTGTTTGGAAGAAAAGAAAATGGCAGAGAAAGTATAAGAATTGAAATTTTCTTGGATTTAAAGCCATGGTGTAGATCCCCTCTTCAACACTCTTCTTGCATATCACAGTTTCTGCTACAGCCTTAGATGGTCATGCATATAAATATGGGGGGTCCAGTGAAGAGGGGTGTGCACCCCTTGGTTTGCTGACTCGATACTATGGATATCCACAATAGGGTATTTGGGTTCAAGATCATTTTCTTAGTGTCCGTTTTTATTCTTCTTAATGAAAGTTCAAAATGCAGCACCTCTGGTGTTATGGATGATGAACAATTTAAAACAATGGTGGAGGAAGTAGACAATCATCTACCATCTTCTAGCTCAAGTCAAGGGTAACCATAAAGGAAGACAAAAGAAAGAAATTCATTTACTTTTCTGTAAAACATGATTCTTACGTTTATGCTTTGATTATTCAAATGTGCAGGGTTTATGAGTTGAATGATGTGATAGAAGATAAATGGCTAATGGTGGCAAAGAAAGGAAACCAGTTTGTGATCAATGACCAACCTTTCTATGTCAATGGATTTAACACATACTGGCTGATGGTGTTTGCTGCTGATCAATCTACCAGAGGAAAGGTCACTGAGGTTTTCCAAAAAGCATCCTCAGTTGGTCTATCAGTTTGCAGGACTTGGGCTTTTAATGATGGTCAATGGAGAGCTCTTCAAAAATCTCCAGGTGTTTATGATGAAGATGTTTTCAAGGTATTTCTAACTGTTACCTGGTTTCTGAGCTTACAAAGGCTACTGATAGCTAGGATGCCAAAGTTATTTTGGTATGCATTCTTTATTATGTGTAATAATTTTGTTTGAGCTGCAGGCCCTGGATTTTGTGGTCAGTGAAGCAAATAAGTACAAGATCAGGCTCATATTATCATTGGCTAACAATTGGGATGCATACGGTGGAAAAGCACAATATGTTAAATGGGGAAAAGCTTCTGGCCTTAATTTGACATCTGATGATGATTTCTTCTCTCATCCAACTCTCAGAAGCTACTACAAGGCTCATGTCAAGGCAACTTTCAGACCACTGCTCCAACCAACATTTTTTTTGTGCAATCTAATATCGAATACGGAAGATTAATCCATCTGACAGTTGGTCTTACAGTTTCTTTATTCACTGAATACAGGCGGTATTGAATAGAGTCAATACGATCACGAACATAACCTACAAGGATGATCCTACAATATTTGCTTGGGAGCTGATGAATGAACCTCGATGCACCTCAGATCCCTCTGGTGATAAACTGCAGGTTTGTTGATCTTCGACACTTGATTTTGCATTGCAGCTATGCAATATATTCCTGTAGCTGGTAGTGCTTTGAGGAAGAATTCTGTTTATGCCATCGATTCTGAAGCAAATGGATGTCTTTGTTTTGTAGTCATGGATAACAGACATGGCAGTATATGTGAAGAGCATGGATGCAAAGCACTTGGTAGAGATTGGATTGGAGGGATTTTATGGACCATCGGCTCCTGATAGGGCTCAGTTCAATCCAAACTCATATGCTACGCAAGTTGGAACCGACTTTATCAGGAACCATCAGGTTCTTGGTGTTGATTTTGCTTCTGTTCACATGTATGCAGACTCCTGGTAAGTACTCGCTGCACAGCATTGACAAAGAAAACTTCTCATTAGAGTCTAAACAAATGATTAAATCTATGGATGAAGGATTTCACAAACAATTACGGATTCTCATATCCAATTCACCAAGTCATGGATGGAAGCTCACATAGAGGATGCTGAGAAATATCTGGGAATGCCGGTTGTGTTCGCTGAGTTCGGTGTATCTTCAAAAGATCCTGGATACAACTCATCATTCCGCGACACACTAATTAACACAGTGTACAAGACCCTCTTGAACTCAACCAAGAGAGGTGGGAGTGGAGCTGGGAGCCTTCTGTGGCAGCTTTTCCCTGACGGGACAGACTACATGGATGATGGATATGCAATTGTTCTATCAAAATCTCCTTCCACATCAAACATCATTTCCCTCCATTCAACACGAGTTGCAATCGTCAATTCCATGTGTTCATGGAAATGCAAATGGGGCTGCAAGAAGAGGAATCCTTTAGAGGCATTCCTCTACCATGATGATTTGTAAAAGTAGTTGATCGGTCACAACAGGAAAAGGAAGAAGTACAGTGATTATGATAATACACCCTTGTTTTTGTACCTCCAAAAACATGAATACTGGTGGTATTAAATAAAGAAAATGGCTTTACAGGCTGTTATTGTATTATCAGACAAGCAATTTTATCTCCTCCACTTGAGTTTTTCCTTTGAAGTTGTCTGTTACAAAGTTCTTTCTTGTCAGTCTCTCTTCCTCGGATTCTAGTCACTAGTAACAAAAACATATTCCGGCTTTCATGCTGCAAGATTAAAAGCTTAAAAAAGATGAAGAACTCAACAAAACAGACCCACATTCCATTCCCACAGCCTAAATTTGAAAGTATCTTCCATCATAATTATCTATCATAAAGATGATCTTCATCTTCCTTCCTTGGTTGGCTCACAGAACATCTGGAAGGAGGATTCTGAATGAAATTATTGACATTACCATGTGCATATTGGTAATAAACTTGCCATATGGGCATACTAGGACTGCCCGATGGTTTGGCTGATGTTCATCAGGTTCTGTCTAGGATTTGACTACCCTCTTTCCGCCGTGCTTTTAACCCATCAGCTGTATGATTCCAGTGCTAAGGATTGGCACCTTATGCTCAGCTGTCTTAGTCACCATTGTTTCTAAGATGTTAGGATTGGCACCTTATGCTCAGCTATCTTAGTCACCATTGTTTCTAATTGAGTTCTTTAGTTTCTATGTCCTTGGTTTTTGTCAGTTGTATTAGTTCAGGCAGTTGTGCATGAATAGAGATAGTTAAGTAGCTAAATTGATAGCTGTTTCCAGCAAGTCGTACAGAAACCATTGTAGATCAGATTTAGCAAGAAACGATTCAATTGATTTTCCTCTGAATTTCTCAGAAAAATAGTCCAGCACTTGTTTTCTTTGTATGTTTGCAAGTTATCTCCAATATATTCCTAATTGTTTTATCGCATGTCCATCAAAAAATTACAACGTGCTAGCACTGGCTGGTAAAGTTCAGCATAAATCAGTTTTTACTCAGACATGGCATGATAGACTATTAAAAAAGCATGGTAGGCCTCATGCATAAATTGATATTACTTAGTTAATGATGGTCACAATGCATAGAGAAGACAAACAAGATTGCAGAAGGCCAGAAGATTAGCAGAAGCTGGAATGAGCAATTTTATTGCAAAGAGACAAGAAATTGTTTTTTATCTTAAGAAAACTCCATCCTAACTAGATATCTATAAATGGAAATGTGGCCTTTTAGGCTGTTCTTATAGCACCCAAGGGCCACAAAAAAAATTTTTTTTGAGAGAGCTATGTGCATACAATAAGTAATCAATTACCATGGCCACTGACTGCAGAAACAGCAATGTTCACAAAATAGAAATCAAGCAGTTCACAGTGTTGAGCCTCTTCCACGTTCTCATTATCGAATAAAAAGGGAACAGGATGTGAAAGTTTGGTCTCATAACCTGGATTTTTTAGGACCATTTTCTCTTGAGTCTTCTATCATGCAATGCTAGCAATATAATGATTTGAGACAGATCCACAGGGTCTGAATAGCAGCAGAACCATTAGGTAAATTGTTTCTGGGTTTTAGGAGACCCCAAGGATAACCTTCAATCAAAATGAAGACAAACGGATGATTAACAACATATCACCAATTTCAATTCATTAATTAGTTGAGATTTTCTTGGTGGGATGATTCACCAAGTAACATCCATCAGAGAGACCCCAATATTATCTATGGCAGGCCTGATTGACATGTTATGCTATGAGAATTACTGATGCAAGGAAAAAAGATATAAAATATGTACAAAGAAATGAAAATGAAAGATTTAATGGAGCAGAATATAGACTCAAATCATCAAGACGGTATCTATTTTGTTAAGCTAAGCTTCGAAAGAACTGTGGCTGCCTGATCACCCCCCAACAAGAAATAAGGATGCCTTAGAGCTGCAGCTGCTGATAAACGTCCCCTTCCAAGATAACCTCTTTCTGAAATCAGTTTTGTAGCTAGATCCCACCCTCTACCTGAGTCAAGTTCAAGAATTGTCACGTCTGGCCTCAATCGAGTGCTCTCCTTCCATATATTCAAGTCATATCTAGCTTTCTTTATTTCTGTATTGAAATTCTTTAAGCCTGATACAGGCCTTAAGCTTGGTATTGCCATTTGCAGGAGAACAATCCCGGCAGAGTATGAATCAAATAGATCAGGGCTGTTTAACTGCAGCAATGGTTGCAAATCTCATTCAGCATTCTAGAAAATTTCAGTTAAAAGACAGTCTGTCAACAGATCAGCTTAGAATCTGAAACCTCATTAAGACATAGATGACTTTGATACATTAAAAACCAATGAACTTTTTAACCTCATCAATTAACAGCATTTGTTGTGCTTTCAATAATATACTTGCAAAAGTTAGTGAAAAATCGGTACACCTGGTTACATGTGGAGAAGAGATTGGATAGTTGAGTACCTGCCATAAAATTGGAGAAAGAAGGGCAGCAACTGGCTCAGGTGGAGGACTTGGTGTCTCCTCTGGCAGCACAAATAGTTCAGGTGGACAATAGTCCGGATCAAGCAGACTTTGATCAGGTATGTAGTTCTTGCCAATCCGGAGGTCAGTGGCTGCCCCAAAATCTATAAGCTTAATCTTTCCCTTCTTTGTCACCACTAAGTTGGCTGGCTTTACGTCCCTGTGAACAATCCCAGTATCATGGATTTTCTTAAGCGAAGTAATAATTTGGCGCATTATTTGTTTGATGATCAATGCACTTCGTTTAACAGAATCAACTCCTTGCAGGACCCTTCCAAACATGATGGATTCCAAGTTAAAAGGGAAGTTGCGATCTTTCATGTAATCGCCAAGGGTTTGATCTCCCTGTCAGACGAACAACCCTGTAATTAGTGAATGGGGCAACTGTTGCATCATTCAATGGATCTAGAACTGTAAAACATTCTGTGCATCAAGATTGAATTGACGAAGCTAAGTGAATTAGAAAATATTCAAAGATCCAAAATAAATGAAGCTGCAGAAGTTCACTGATATTTGAATATTAACACCATTCAAACTCCTATGTAAAAAACTAGCAACACATTAGGAAGTTGAACAGGAAAGACTTTTTATCTAGTTTTTCGAAAGTTCTTGGAAGATTTCCAGCTGGCTGAAATACCTCAAATTTCCAAACAAGCCATTTTCCACCCTTCGTAAATTGTGAACTTGTTCTGTCAGATTCAGCAACAAAACTTCCGAGGAACTTAGCACAAGTTTCAGGAGCTGCTCTTGACAGCCTGTAATTAAACCACTCCTCATATTCGCCGAACTGTTCTGCTCCTGTGACTCCAACCTTCACCTGCACATTCCCATTAATATCACCATCACATCCACACATTTCAGAAAATTGAGAAATTATATACATGGAGAAGACCAGGTATAAGAATAAGAACTCATCTTTTGATTGCAGTTTACTCTTTAAGAACTGAAATTCTTTGAATCTTTCAAGGATGTATATCAATGATAGAGAAGGGAAAGCAGTTGTGTACTCGTGTTCAATTATGCAAGGAAAAAAAGAAGTTACCTTCTTTAGTATAACCTTTTCTTTGAACCTCGTACTCAACTGCAATGCTCTTCCTGTCCCCCTCTTCGGCACCTTCTTGTCTACAGTTGCATTCCTTGGAACAACCACCCCAGAATAAACAACACCAAAAGAACCTTCTCCCAATTTATCCCCAACCAGGAAATCACTCCTCTTCAGGTTCCTCCTTCCACTCAAACTGTCCAAACCAAGTTGCAAAGGAGCCAGAAGGTATGCATCGATGGCACCTATGAGAATACCAGGCCTTGCAGTCAAGTAAATCCATGCCACCCCAGCAAAAACCAGAAGACCCCATTTCTGAGTATCTGAGAGTTCCTCAGTCACACTCTGAAATTGCACCAACCCAGATTGAAAAACTGAGAATTGGTCCAGTTGAAGAGTGTTCTCCAATAAATCATCCGGGATATTGCCAAAGAAAGCTTTACACCTGCCTGAGTTACCTTTCAAACGGTTAGTGAATGAAGATATATCATTATGGAAATTGGGCTTGAAAGTAGAAAAGCAAATAATTTTAGGATTCTGCTGACGTGCAGGTGTCACTGGAGATATCAGAGAAGCCATGGTGCTACTTTAGAAGGGAGACAGCTCTAACGTTGTGAGCTCAACTCAGTTTCTCAAGAACACATTTTATGTCAGCAAAGGTTGATCTTTTGCTACATGCCATACACAAATTTATCCACTGAGGAGGAAATTCGTGGACAAAGACACACCCCACGTTCCCTGCCTATTGTATTTCACAAACTGATAATGGGCCAAAGGTTTTGTTTGGCTGCCTTCTTTCCTTTGAACAAGACAACTTTGGGCTTACCCATGAAGGATAAACTCGTAAACTTGCAAATCATTCCCTTTCACTGTATAAAATGCCTCAATTTTGTTTTATAGTCTACCACATAGCTAAAACATATGAATAAGCAAACAAGACCGTTAATTTACCATTGGTAAAGAAAAAACTAGAGCATACTGGGAAGCAGGTACCCTAGCATTAGCGCTTTAATTCATTAATTTAAAGGCGATACAACATCCACAAACCATGATGTAGTTACATGTTTCAAAAAGACTAGCAGATACAAGACAACATAATCCAACAGAAGAAATACATTCTGTCCATAGGCAAAGCATTCTTTGCAAAAACTCACGAAACGATATCTTGACACTTCATAAATAAACTTCTTCAAGCTCAAACCACATATCTTGGGAGATGAAGCAGTGATCTGATGTATGGCTTTCTAACATAGGGGGCCATTCTGTTTAAGGAAAGAGGCCGCAGGCCTAACATAAGTGAAGTTCACAAAGGGATTGGTATTCGTCTTGGGACTGGCAGCTGGAGAATCTGATAATTTCATGTCAGTCCAACACTTATCGAAGTTAGCTATGCAATACTTCCCAGCCACTTCTGGACGGAAACTGGGCTGGATCTCCCTGGCATCCAATTTCTTCCAGTTGATTGGCTTGAACCACTTGTGTCGCTTAATCTCTTCACTTCCCAATGATCCACTTCCTAAGCGCTTGGCGGCATCCTTGTTTAAGAGCTAAAACAAAACCAAACAAGTTCTCTTAGCTTTAGTGTTAGTAAAGAATATCATAATCAGTACCTCAGACGCCCTTCCAGTCCTAACTCTCCCCCTCCTCCAACCCAAAACCAAACACCATCGGTAAGATTCCCGTATAAAGAATTTGGTGTCAGTACATCTTAAACAGGAAAATTAAAGAAAAACAGTTATGTCAAAACCACGTTTGCTTCTCCCCTTTTGATCTTTTATTTTATTTCATTCCCATCTTTTATTTTTGTGCAAACTACAACCAAAATTCAAGCCCCAAAAATGATATATAAGAACATAAAATTTACCCCTTTCAACAGAGAGTGTGCTTCACTTGACAAAAACGATGGCAGCTTGATCTTATCCTTGACTATTTTCTGTTGAATTTTGTCTCTATTCCCACCAATAAAAGGAGGCTGCAAGAGCAAAAGGCAGCAAACATAATAATTAGGCAACATAACCTGCTGTGACTGATATTGAAAGACATGGCAGACCCCACAGGCACATAGATGTTCATACTTCATATCGACAATGAACAGGCAGCAAGATGAGGAGAAAATGTGGATACTACCTTGTATCCAACATATGCATAAACATACACATGATAGTATATACTTTTCACCATTGCAATTGCAAGCGATTTTCTCAACATCTTACACTTTCAAACAACATCCAAAACTTGGCATCTGAACTAACCCTTGGGTCACAATCATTAAAGAAAATGCTTTGCAAGCAAAGGTGCACACAAAGACACACCAGGATGAAGTTTCAACAATTTCAGCAAGCAACTGAGAGACAAGCACATGTCATAGAAGGAGGGTAACATGATGAGAAATTAGATAGGATTTAGTGAAGAAAACCAACCTTGCCAGTTAGCATCTCATACAACAGAATTCCCACACTCCACCAATCTGCTGCCTTATCATGACCCTTTCCCTGAACAATTTCAGGTGCCATATATTCAACTGTTCCACACATTGAGTTTGATCTTGTATTTTCATCAAATTCCTTTGCCAGGCCAAAATCAGTCAACATTGCCTAGACAAGAGATCGTATAAAACATTACAATCTGTTTGGTTTTTTTTTAATTTAGAAATGAATGTGTCAATCAGTGAGCGTGCAGGTCCATAGAAGGAGAGAGGGGGGGGGGGGAGATTACATGGCCATCTGAATCCAGCAGGATATTTTCTGGTTTAAGATCCCTATGCATAATGCCATTTGCATGAAGGTGAGAAACTGCAGAAGCAATCTCAGCAGCATATATACGTGCCAGATCCTCCCTGAAATAGAATAACCACATCTTAATATTTATCAATCTACTTCTAATCTTAAGCAAAAAGTTTCCAAATCAACAAGATTTCAGATACCTGAAAAGGCCATGGTTATAGAGCTGGAAAAAAAGGTGGCCCCCATTTATGAAATCCAACACAAGGTATAGCCTATATTTGGTCTGCATGGCAGTGACAGAAAAAATATATTGTTCAGTAGTGTCAATGGGAAAGAGAAGAAATGTGAAAATACATATTTACTAATGAAGATTCTATTGTCTCGAAAGATTTTCATGAAAATGTAATTCCTCAAAAAGAATCTCTTTCATCACTAAAGGCTGGAAGCATGTTAGATCTAAAGAAAATCAATGCAGTAATCAGACGATTGGATGGATAGTTACTTGGAAGGAGTATTTGAGCTGGACAATGAAGGGATGATCTATTTTTGTTAGAATATCCCTTTCACCTCTCATGTATTCAACATGATTTTTCTCCACTATTCTGTCCTTTCGCATGACCTTCATTGCATATATTTCTGGTGTACCCTTTTTCCTCACCTGATAAACTTTCCCAAATGCACCCTGCCCAACAACCTTCAAAACCTCAAAATCTTCAATGCCAACAGTTTGAACCTTCAAAGTTTCTCCAATGACATCCTCCATGTCTTTCTCAACAGCATCATCATCTATGAAAGACTCCTCTAGTTCTTTAATAGTCTCGTCCAGGACACACTCAACCAGTTCCAATGAATCTTCCGTCTCTTGCAAGTTAAGTTTGCTGAGCTTCAATGATTGGCTAACATAAGAAGAGGGGCCAACCAACGAATGTGACCGGTTATGAACAACAACAGGGTCATCATAAATAAGCTCACTACCATCTCCTACAGACAAAGGATCACCACAATTCACATCTATTGATGGCAAAGGACCAAACACATCAGTGAAATCAAGTTCAACGTGATCTGATACTACAGTATCAGAGGGATTAACAGGAAACAACAACCGGTTCTTTGTCAAACCAGGCAATTGAGAGGAAACCATTTTGCAAAAATGCCAAATATCACCAGGATGCCAACTGCAGCTGACCTAAATCTACCACTACCACAGAAGCCAACTGCAGAAGGCCAAATCTATAACGGCTAAAGCACGATTTCTCCACAGGTATCCAAGACACAAACTGCTGAGGGACACCTATCAATGGCCTTAATCAAAAGGAAGTTGGCGTATGCAATAAAAGCCCCGAGAAACTTTGGCAAAAGGCAAAATAGAATCCAGAAGAAAAGGTTGTTCTTGTTTCCTGATTTGCAGGAAACGGTTGATGCTCCAGTGGTACTTGAATTCATGAAGATCAGTCTGTCAATTCTGCAAAATTCAACACAACACCCACAAGAAAGAAAAAACATCAATTAAAAAATAACCACAACCACAATTTTATTCTATTAGTTAATCAATTCCCAATATTATTTCTATATAAAAAAAATTGACATATCTACTTTTTTAGGTATAAAAATCAACATATTTCACACGTAATTCCCAATATTATTTTCTATTAAACAAACCAAAGAGACCCCAAAAATTCATATTCAAACCCCCAAAAAAATCCTATACAATTAATCAAATTAAACCTTAATTACATCCACTCATCATTCATATATTAATTTCTCTTAATCATAGAAAACTCCAAAATATCATATTTTGAAACCGAAAAAACCTACACTGAACAGGAATCACTAATATAAAACTAAAGAATGGAAACGAAAGATAAATTCCTCTACAATTAATACTCCAAGTCTTTTCCAAACCGGATTAGGTTACAAATTCCAAAACAAACAGAGACTAAAACTTTCATGCCAAATCAGGAAAAAAAAAAACCCAGATATAATTTCTGTTTTTTATTAATAAAACTCAATTAAATCAAATACCAACCCAACTAGGATCCACAATAACAAAATTTGCAAACTTTGACCATTTTTTATGTATAAAATTAACATATTTCATACATAATTCCCAATATTATTTTG
>Ga0325410_1007361_pt1 | contig 12023 bp, 4 predicted proteins | sample PopdelMetagenome_16_FD_206182 | JGI IMG/M metagenome (GOLD analysis project Ga0325410, IMG submission 206182) | Populus deltoides microbial communities from Bellville, Georgia, United States - Xylem-PdIQD-R3 | ecosystem: Host-associated > Plants > Phyllosphere > Stem > Wood/Secondary xylem... | reverse complement strand
ATTATTTTAATATATTTTTAAATAAAAATTATTTTGAAAAATAATTGAAATAACACTCCCTAACACACGAACATAATAGTAAAGTCAAAGAGCTATATATATGATTGCTTTTCCATTCTACAAGGAGGAACAATTGGTAAATTTTGATAAAGTAAAGGGAGTAACTAATAATGAGCTCTTCTTTTTATGATAAAAATACATTTTTCTACAATTTTTATGTAAGTTGTGCACTTGGGTGATTGGTGCAAAAATGAATTTATTTGAGCTCTTGGCTCTCTCTCTCGAACACACACGCTTACTTTTTCATATATCAAATGTTATTTGCTAATGGAAGGTGTCACGGTTCACTAGTGTCGGACTAAAATAAATTGGTTACTAGTTAAGCCAAACAATTCGCTCTCTTGGATTTCCTAATTTCAACGAATAATTTGTGCTTCAATTGTTTTATATAAAAATAGAATAATCTAAAAATATTTATGTTTTTTAATTGAGTTATTTCTAAAATTATGATAAATAAACATTCACCAATTTAAATTTAACTACTATTATGTTGATAAAATTAAGCATGAAGGAGGGTTTCAAATTCAAATAATTTTTTTAAAAAAAAACATATTAAAAACAATATAAAATTATTCATTGAGTTTCCCTAGTTTTAGATTAAGTTAATTTTTTAACTACAAGAGATGAGAAAAAAAAAACCCACGAAAACATGATAAAAAGAAAACAGCGCGATAAATACGCCAAAGGAAAGAAGAAAAGAAAGCCTGATAATTAGCTTGAATGTGTGTGCGTGTGTCATTATATATATAATTTAATATTCATTATTTTGATAGCTGTTTGATTTATTTAAGATAGTTTTTCCAACTAAATTTTATTTTATTTTATTTTTTAAAGTTTTTTTTTATTATCAGATTTAATCATTATTTTTTTATTGTTATTTTTTTAGTAAATTTTATAAATCGATATTTTTTTTTAATTTCATTCTTCAACTTTAAATTATTTAGAAATTGAATTGCTTGAATGAGCCATGGACTAGGATTTTATAAGTTGCGAGTTTAGAAAGTTAACTCAAGTTTAGAAAATTTACTAGAGTTTGCTAGATGAATATTTTAAATTGATATATATGTTTTTTTATGATTTCAACCTTAACATTAAACCAGTAGAGAATTAAAATTTTTAATTGAGTCAAGATTTAGAATTTTATGGTTTGTAATTTTGAAAAATTAACCTAAAATTTATTTAATTTTCTTTTTAGTCTTTTTAAGTATATAATTTTTAAATTTTATTTTTCAACATTTATATTTTTAGAGATTAAGATCCATTATATTTCTTACTTGCTTTTTATATAGGATTTGTGACTAATTTTAATATTGACCCGGGTTAACCCGAATTTTTATTTTTTATTTTTTTTGTAAAAAAAGTATTATTTTTTTAATTAAATATAAATATGAAATGTTTTCATGCGGTGATTCATTTGTGTTGTTAAAACCATCTGGATAAGAATAGTACCATTGCTTCTTGTATTTTTTTTAACTGATTCGAAAATAGTGCCATTGCCTCGACATTTTTTTTTTTATTATTAATAAGAGAAATTTAGATCAGACAACGACGTAGCGCGTGACTTGTACCTAGTAGCTATCTGAATTCTCACACACCCTTATCTCTAAGATTTCTTGTAGCTTTGTACTGTTTTTCCGGGGCTGTGTGATGTGTCCAAAAACTGGGCTTTAACAGAGTCATATTATATTTAACAGAGTCATACTATAAACATATGAAATTGACATGGTTACATCAATATTTTAACTGTATTATGTTTAATCACCCATAGAATGCGTGCATAGCATGCCAAATCACGACATCTGAATTTTGTTTCTATTTTTTGATTTATTTATTTTATTAATATAGATGTCCGGGCCAACTTGTTTGTACGTCGATTAATCTCACAGACCGTAAAGTTAACGACTATGTAAGCCTCCAATAACCATCATATTAGCAATCACAGGATTCAAATCTAATATTATAAAAAAAACAAACTTTTTATTTCTAAATTTTTACCACTGTACCCCTGTTATTTTTTAATTTCATGTAGATGTAACTGGTTGCAGAAGTAAATATTTGCCTCTTAAATATAGCCAACCTCATCTTCTTCTTTATTTATTCTTTTAAAAAGAAAAACCTTCGATGTAATTTTTTCTTATATAAATGGTGCTTTTGCTCCATAAATCAACGTCAATACAACAAGGACAGATACTCTGAACATAAAAGCTCCAATGAAAAAAAAAAGAATAAATAAAATAAGTTACCTTAACATTCGTCAAATTGCATAAACAATGTTGGCAAATCTTCTTTATCTATTAAAGAAGGTGAAGTTTAAGGAGACTGCCTTTACGGCTTGTGTTGTTCCATGTGTGTGCATGCGTCTCGACAATAACTACTTAAACGTCACCGTTGAGAGCTCCGTTTAATCTAACTCAATATCGCTTCGTTTTCTTTGTTGACATTGAAATGAGAAACTTAAAAAATAGTAATTCTAATTGCGATTGAATCATCTAATAATACTTAAAATAAGGATATTAATTAAGCTCGACTGCGACCGGACATGCACAGACATGATGACAAAATATGTTCGTCCAAAACACCGGCATGCTTATACTCCTGCTCGGAATTTGAAAGGGTCTGGATTAGGTGGTTTAGCAAGCAATTGTTGTATTATTGCTCGTATTAAAAAACAAAACCATGATGTTTGGTCGGTATCTAATCTACAACTCCCAATCTTTTTGGGAATATTTTCTTCTAACTCGGTACATCCAACATATTCTACGCTCTTTAATTTCTAAATAAAATGTCACATCTTGTGAGCATGGAGATCGAGAATCCGATGCTTTGAGACATGACAGACCTTTCAGCACTTTCTATAATTTACCTCCATTGTTAGGTTTCAAGATTTAATTGAATTTCTTAAGAGGATGTTGTCGGTATAGAGTTGTATGCAAATGGGTACAAAAGTTACTAGTTAATATTGACTGGGCATTTCGACTTGATGAAATAAATATTTAACCGAAGATGCTTCAGAAGCAAGCCCCACGTTGATTGAATTTTCATGCCCTAGCTAGATGGAAGTTCAAGGTCTCAAAGATTGGAGACGTGTAACTAGGCTCGATTGCTTTCTTATCAAATGGATTATTGTTCATAAACCGAAGGTCCAATATATATATATATATATATGCTAATTAACTATTACTAAAATATTTAGGATGTCTCAACTTTTGCGAGCTCAGCCACGAGAAGATAATAAAGTGATCACTATGTGATAAAATCCCATTAATTATATGTCGATGCAAACTCCAACAAGGGATGTATTTGTTGAAACGTAATAAACTTAGTGTTAGGTGCAACTTATATCTCAAAGTCATTATATTAAACCTGCTAAATAGGACTCTTTATATACGGTAAGTACATAATTCCACTCATGTGTGATATCATGCTGTATCTAATATGGAGATTGCCATGATTAATATTGTTATTGAAAACAATAGGATGAGTTGTAGAAAGTTTTTTGAAATTGTGGTAGTTGCTGTTTTTCAAAGTATTTTTTATTTAAAAATATAATAAAATAATATATATATATTTTTAAATTTATCTGATATCAGCAGATCAAAACGATTCAAAATCTTAATAAAAAAATTAATTTAAAGCAAAAAATAAATAAATAAATTTAAAAACACTATTTAAACGCAAAAACAAACACATCGATTATATATTAGCAGCCAGATCATGACGTAACTTTAATTTCAATTTGTCTTTGTTTTTTTCTATAGTCACTAGGTGTGGACTCACGCAGTCACCCTATATAATGAGGCTGGATTTTTGCATAAAAATGATGTTTAGGTACAACAAATGTTTTTTTAAAAAAGACAAAAAATTTGTGATGCAAACTTATTTTCAATGAGGTCATATAAGTTGGCTTTATTTTAATTAGATGATAAAAAATAGACAATAATAACACAAACAATTTTTTTTTAAAATGTGCTCATTATAACCTAAGAAAAAAAAATTCTCAAGAGGGGATAAAGGATGTAGCTCAGTTTTTAGCCCATTAAATACATAAGAATAAAATTGGTTTGGGGGGGGGTAAAAAGAACCTAGAAAAAAACCTTGTTTGAAATGAGTTAGCATGACGAACCTGTAACCCTAGTAATCAAGGTTAAGCCAACCCAATTTAGACCATAAAACCTGCGGTTCAGATTATGAGATTAAAATAACCTCATAGAAAAAAAAAATCACAAAACAATTTTTTTTAAATGCCAACCCACATTAATTTTTTAAACTCGTGACTAGATGAGTTTAAAAACACCTTATCTGAAAAAAAAAAACCATTAAGTTGAATTTTCAATCAATCAAATATTAAAAGATAAAATTAAAAAAATACAAGTGCACAAAAGGATTAAAAAATATCAATTAAAAGAATAAGAATCAAAATTGAAATACAAAATAAATTTTATATTTGAATGAAGTGTGAAATTGCAAAGAAAAATAAATTTAGCAAAAGGAAAAAAAATCAATAGAACAAGGATCAAAATCGATATAAAAAATAAAAATAATTTTTCATTTGAAGGTCAAAATTGGAAAGAAAAATAACTTCAACAAAAAAAATTTCAAAAGAATAAAGACCAAATTGGTAAAAATAGTATACTATAAATTTTGATTGAATGATGAAAATGAAACAAATAAAACTTTTACCAAAGAGCTAAGAAAAAAAATTAGAAATCAAAAGAATAAACATCATATTGGAAAAAATAATATAAGATAAATTGAGATTGAAAACAAATAAAATTTTTACATAAGAACCAAAAACAAAAATTAAAAATTAAAATAATAAATAATAAAGTTTAAATACCAACATTCAAGAGGACCAACTTAGTATTTTCGGGAAGGAGAGAGAGAAAAAACAAAAGCTCAATTAAAGATAAACCATCTAACCAAAACTAGTATGTGTCCCCTCCATAGAAAAAGGACATGTCGATGGTTTCAATGACATGATGAATGAGAGATTTTGGCTGAACAGAGGCGTTGCTTGTGTCGTTCAAAGGACGTGTGTTTATGTTATGCACGTGATATTCATTTTTTTTATATATATATTTTTTCAAATGCTAAACTACCCCTTGCTTGATAATAATGAAAATAAACTATTATGAAAATACTAAAAAAACATCTAGTGATCAATTTTAATTTTTTGGTTTCCAAATGAATGTGGCCGTTTTGGTGTGTGTGTTTTTTTATCTTGTTAAATATTAAATTGTCTCTTATATAACATGATAATTATGAAAAAACTATTATGAAAATATGTAAAAAACCCATTTTTTATTTCTTTGTTTCCAAGGATATTTTAATGTTTTTACCGTGCTAGTGAAATGTGAAGAATTTTATTTGTTCCTAATCAATTTACTAATAACTATTTAGCCTTATAAAAGTACTTTAATACTTCTAAGTGCTAGTTTTATATTTTTTTTGAGGTGGAAAAGCGAAGCCTTGAAAACACTAATATTCCAGTAAACGGTGTTTCCAGTCACATGCTTCTGTAGAAATCTCTCGTGTTTTAGCTTTTGTTAATTATATGTTGTGGATAAAGGATTTGACTTCCGACTTCTTATTAAAATGCTACTCTTCTGGGGGATTGTAAAATAATTATCGATGATAATCCGTCACTGTGCAAGTCGCTCTAATTAATATGTTCGCGTTACAGCCTTCCAAGGATTACAATCGAGGACGTTTGCGGGAAGTACTTGAATAAAATTTAAAGGGTTGGATGAAGTAAATATCAAGACTGGATGGATGATAATAATTGAGCACAGGAGAACGCTACTGAAGCCGGCTTTAGAAGGTGATGATTTCAGGCAAAATGCAAGAGGGCTAAGTTACTTATGGACATTGATTTACAAAATAAAATAAAATAAATGAACAATTAAACGATTACAAACGGAAAAATGATTATATTTTATATTTCAAGTCTACGCCACATCTTTCAGATGGGGTTTATCCAGATAATCAATGTCAACCATACAAAATTTATAGGACTTGTAAGATTTTCAAGTTTCAACTAGATCTGGAGCGGCTGGCTGCTTAAACTACAAGAAAAGATATTGTTTGGTTTGCTTTTTTGCAAGTCTCTGTAATGTCCATACCGTGCATTATTAAGATTTTGATTGTGAGTAATAATATGGTCGTCTTTCTTTCTCCGGGCCGGAAATAACATTTCTTTTGACGACAGTGATCACATAATTATAATGGCAAACACATTCTTGTTCATCATTAAGGACCTTGACACCATTCTTATCATCATGACGGATCATATATCTGGCTATGTATACATCTTCACTTTGGTAAGAACAAGTTCATATATTTATTGAATGCAAGAAATATGAGGCCCTAAGGAGAGAGAAAATGTGAGTTCCATTAGTGTTTAAACGAAATTTAAAGTCCTTCGGAATGGCTATCCAACGGTAGTAGAAAGATCACGAGACACCAAGGGCATGGACCCCCGTTGATGTTGTTTTCCTTATCAGTGATTATGTGCTTAGCTTTTGACATGCTTATTTCCTCATTGATGATCGTTTGGTGATTATGGCAATAGGCTTTTCAGGATGCTTGATTTGTTCCATGGCTATCATTAAAAGTTCGCATCATTGATCACAAAAGAAGATTCAAGCAGGTTGCCATTTTGAAACCCCGTTCACTTAATCTGCTAATCTTGCGAGCGAACTCTCTATTAGCTAGGAAAATCCAGGTCCAAAAGCAAAATAGGAGCAAGCAATACCGTGTATAAATGTGATGCTGATTCTATAATAACTTATCAAAATTATAGCCTGTCCTACAAAAGCTGGGCTAAGCATTCAAGCAATTAGGTGATGGCATATGCTCTCTCGTCAGGGCAATCAGTGCTATTCCCCTCCAAAAAAACAGAAGTTTGGTATTTCAGCAATCCCATTTTAGCATTTCTTCGAATCAGCAAAGAGATTGGTAGACTTGGTCAGTAATAGAAGTTGATTGAACCCACAATTACTCCTTGAAGCTCTAATCTGGTGAGCACTAAGAAACTCCAGCATGTGAAGATGTGATGATGAGCTCGCTAGTGAGCATAAACTGATAAATTTCATCATAATTTCTTTGGGGCCAAAACAGAAGGAAAAACTCCGACACAATAATCGTACTTTATAGAGGTTTGGCAAAGTTGTTATAGTCATTATAACAACCAAATGTTCCATTATTTAGTACCTTTCAGAACATAACTCACTACAGGGATCATTGTTCTCTCTCTCCCTCACAAGTCAATCATGCCAAGGACTGCTGCATCTTCGCTTGTTGACTCCGCTACTAAGGTACCATGAAAGGGACCTGAAAGATGAAATGATCATAGAAAGCTAATGGAGCCTACTTTCATGTGTCCTGTAAGAAAAAGAAAAGGAAAAAGAAAAAAAACAGAAAGGGATGGAGAGATTTTGTGTGTTATAATTTTGAAGGCTGCTAAATGCTATAATAATTCTCAAGAGACATAATTAGCAGATTGTTTTCTTGCTATAATTCTTGTAAGACATAATTACAGTACTAATAGCTAGCACATGCCTGCATGGAAAAGTACAGTAAGGAATCCAAGGTGTGTTTCCAAGTGATTTTGCTGAACACCTATCAAATAAGCTTTGATAATGCCGGTCGACCTCAAGCATTTATTTGTAATTAGATAGCGTATCTATACTCTTAACCACCACCATTTGCTTCCTTAAAAGGCCCAGATTTCACTTTGTGGTGGGTGGTGGGTGGTGGTGGTCAAGCATGTGTAAACCTGGTTTTAAAGTTGAATGAAAGAATGACAAGGCTACCAAACGGATCCCCCGGTCGGTGCTTTATTTTTCAGAGCAATTCACAGATGATTAGCTCCGTAATTATGCCGATATTCCTCATCTTTAACATCACAGGAAAACCTAATTATCACCCTTATAAAAGTTACATGAACCCTTGCAGGTAAATTCATTAAAAATCACTCAATCCCTAATTAAGATTGGGTAAAGGTTAACAGATATGGCTTGCTTTTGCAGGTAAATTTTTTTTGTAATTTTTTTATTTAAATATTGATCTGATTTACACAGGAATCTGGATTTACTCATGAAATTTTCACTTTATAGTTTTTCTTCAGATTGTTTGATTTTTCTACAGCTACAAGTACAGATTGTTTGATTTTTCTACTTTAGAGTTTAGACTTGGAAGGACAAGTTGGAAGAAAAGGATAAGACTGCGTCTACGAGTGTTCTACGAGTGTGGTTGTGGACCTGACTTTTATTTTCTTCATTGTTATGATACCAAATGAGCTATGATTTTCTAGGAACCAAGTTGTATGGCTTCATGTGACTTTCTCCACCAACCACCAAATGTAGTTTTTTTGTGAGGTTAAGATCAAGGAGATTCGTACTTTTGATTTTTTGCGTGCCTCTCTCTGTTCTTTTATTTTATTTTCTGATAAGAATAAGATAAACTTTTCCATCCTTAAAATGAGCTGCTTGGGCCCAAAACCATCCAGGCTAATGTGAGAAAGTCTGGGCTCTCGTGGGGGTAATGAGTCCGTTTATTTGCATGGTTGTTTTTACGTTTGAAGTAACAATAACAAAACAAATATTTGATTACATTAAAAATACTATTTATTTTTGGTGGGATCCAGTATAAATCATATTTAAAATACAGGATTTGCCGAAGCAGCTCTAAGCTGCTTTTTTTCTTCACTGTTCAGTGTTTTAGTGAACAGTACGAATGAATTGCACTGTTCACTTAAAACAATGAACAGTAACAGTTTTTTTATTTTTGTATAGTTTTTTTTAAAAAAAATTGTTAGAATGAATTAAATTCAATTGCATTGTCACGTGAACAATATTATTTTCTTGAAAAATTAGTGTAGAGTGAATTAAATTCACTCGCACTGTAATATCAATTTTATTTCTTTAATGGAATAATAAAAAAATATTTTATATAAAATTTTATTTATTTTATGATGTAATAGTAGTAATTAAATCTACAATATTTAAATTTAAAACCACATATATATAGCCTCTATTTATAAAATATTATTAACCAAATATATTAAATTATTTTTTATTCAATCTCAATTTCAACTATAATATTAACCAAACATATATAAATACTAAATTAACTTTAATTAAAAGTAATTTTTTTAAAATCACAAGCTATCAAAATACAAATCATGTGGATAGCTAAGAGTTAATAGAGCAATTACTACGCGGGATTTTTCCAAACAAGTCCCATCCAATGCCTGTGGCAATAATTCTTCTCGAACTTTGGAGCCTTGATGGTTGATTCTCGATTCTGGGGACACTTTTAACTTTACAAAACAGCCTATTCACCTTGTGATCTCCTTCAATCCATGTTGAAATTATTGAGTTCTACTAGAAGCAATCTCAAGGCCCAGAGAGACAGATTTGGGGATCACAAATGGGATTATTTACGGTAGGCTGAGGCCTTAGGCCTCTAAATCAATGTTCCTCGTCGGACCATTGTGGCTACTAGGGCCTATCATGAAAGCTTCTATCAACTCGAACATGGGCCATCCTTTTAGCAAAGGGGGAAGAATATATGCATTGTCACCCTTCCCTGTAGAGCTATAGTTCATTCTAAATTATTTGCCAGTCCGATTCCATGAGATTCTTTCAAATGAGTAGCTTCTCCACCCTTTCACCTGTAAAATCTATTATCAAGTATTTGACAAATTACAGAGGGCACCATGGGCCCGAATTGCAACTGATTTTTCAGATATATAGAATGTTAGCCACCAATTTATGATTCATCAAAGTATGCAAAAGATGTGGAGGTAGAGGCGCTTCATATCAGATTCTGCATGCCACCTGGCAATCAAGTAGCCAATTAGACATTATTTCTCCTATCCTTTAAGATAAGCCCCGGCAAGCATTAACAGATTTGCAACCCACCTCCATAAGCCATTCAAACACAGCACAAACTGATTGGAAGCTAGTCTTTTGGCAAAAAAAAAAAAAAAATGGCTGCTGTTTGTGCTTCTTCTGCCATTGCAGCCGCTTCCATCTCTTCTTCCAGGCAAGTTCTCTCAAATCCCATAACGACTACCTATTATGATGCTATTAACAACTGTTAGCTGTGTGGCATATACTTGAACTTTTTAGCATGTATTAGACGTGATTCAATATTCGTTAAGTTGATTATGCTGCTTCATTCTAGATTAATTCTTAATTACATGTTGGTTACTTGTATAATCAAGGCTTGTAATGAAACAACAAAGACTTAGAAAAATAACATGAGGTTTTTTTTTTTTAAGTGGAGTCATGTAAATAAAACATTGCAGTTCCCAGAAGACTGGATCCCTTGTCGGGTCAACAAAGGCTTCTTTTCTTAGGGGGAAGAAATTGAGACTGAAGACGTACACATCACCAACCGCAGCTCGATCAGTTACGGTTTGTGTTGCAGCTGACCCTGATAGACCCCTCTGGTTCCCAGGCAGCACCCCTCCTCCATGGCTTGATGGCAGGTCAGTTGAAGACTTGTTCTTTAGCACCAAAGCCTCTTTCTTTTCATTGATGTAAAGACTCAATTACTGTGCTAAGCGTTCTAAAGTTTTGCTTGAATGTCTCAACTGCAGCCTCCCCGGAGACTTTGGCTTTGATCCTCTAGGTCTTGGTGAGTGAGAGCTAAATCGTTAGGTGTTAGTCACTTGCGAAATATAACCAATCATGAAGTACTTATGCAAGTTGTAAATTGTCTGAAACAGGATCTGATCCTGAAACTCTAAGATGGAATGTGCAAGCAGAACTTGTTCACTGTAGATGGGCAATGTTAGGTGCTGCTGGTATTTTCATCCCAGAATTCCTAACAAAGATTGGCATCCTAAACACCCCGTCATGGTACAGTGCTGGAGAAGTTGAATACTTCACTGACACCACCACACTCTTCATTGTTGAGTTATTCTTTATTGGCTGGGCCGAGGGAAGAAGATGGGCTGATATTCTCAAGCCAGGGTGCGTTAACACTGATCCTATCTTCCCTAACAACAAACTCACTGGTACAGATGTTGGTTACCCAGGTGGGCTATGGTTTGACCCACTTGGATGGGGCAGTGGCTCTCCTGAGAAGATCAAGGAATTGAGGACAAAGGAGATCAAGAATGGAAGATTGGCTATGTTGGCTGTGATGGGTGCTTGGTTCCAACACATTTACACTGGCACCGGTCCTATTGACAACCTCTTTGCTCACCTAGCAGATCCTGGTCATGCCACTGTTTTTGCTGTGAGTGCACCCCTGAAACTTCAAACAATAACAGTAATTTGTAAATAATGCAGCGAGAACAAGTTGTTTTAAATTAGGCTAACTATTTTAAATGGTGTGTTTCAGGCTTTTACCCCCAAGTGAGAAACGCTGGCGAGCATGCTTCCCTAAGGAAGGAGCTTAAAGAAATGTATTTGTCGATAGAGCTTTTGTATCATTATTAGAACTTGTAATGTCTGATAACTACGATTTCTCATAGAGTGCTGTTGCAATGTACAAAAACCAACCCTTGAACTTAGATGTCACCGATATATTTGAGCTAGTAACAAAAGTTGCCCAGAAAAGCAACCGTTACGAACCACATGAAACTTCAGAACTCGTCTCCAAGTATCTCATTGCCCATACATCAATTTTTTATTTTTATTTTGGTTACCGTAGATATTTGTACCAGTTTACGCATACCTCGACTAATCCTTGAGATCCTAAAACTAACAATCAGACAAACTTCAGTAACCCTGAGATATGCAGCACTCGAACTAATAATCTGGAGAGTAACTCTGCACCACTCAAAATTAAATTTTGAAACAGCGAGCGCTGGCATGACATTTTACTCCATACGCCACCAAACCAATTAATACGAGTAAAGTAGAACAACAATTAGCGTAAAAGATCCATTTTAAGAATATGCAAATTAACAATAGCTCAAATCAATTATTGTATACAGAACAAAT
>Ga0325410_1007359_pt1 | contig 12024 bp, 4 predicted proteins | sample PopdelMetagenome_16_FD_206182 | JGI IMG/M metagenome (GOLD analysis project Ga0325410, IMG submission 206182) | Populus deltoides microbial communities from Bellville, Georgia, United States - Xylem-PdIQD-R3 | ecosystem: Host-associated > Plants > Phyllosphere > Stem > Wood/Secondary xylem... | reverse complement strand
TCTATCTAGAACGATCCCTAATAAAATAATAATTTCTGTAGGGTATATGTACTCTAATCTTAGATTTGTTTCTATCTACGTTTTTTATAATTTAATGTTTCTGAGTATCATTATCATTATTATTTTTGTTGATTTCAGTGTTGTTGTTGTGATAAGTACGAGTATGTTCGATAGTTTGACATGACGATTAACACGTTTATACAATAGTAGTGTTGAGCTGTTTAGCCGGTAGTGATGTGTTGTTTTTGCTTGGAAATATATTTAAGTAATATTTTTTTTTAAAAAAAATTTATATTAATATATCAAAATAATTTAAATATATATATATATAAATTTAAAATAAAAAAATCAATTTTTTTAAATTACGGTGACATCACACAAACAAACCTAACCTACATTTATTTTCTCAAAGCAGCTTTTTGCTGATGCTGTCATAGCTAGCATGTGATTTTATCATTTATTTCTCTAGGGGAAAATACTTTTGTGTCGGTAAATATTTGGAAGTGTGTTGAAATCATGGTAGAGTGACTTTTTAAAAAATATGTCTTTAAAAAAATTATTATTTTTTAGCATTTTTTCAATAATTTTGATATATTTGTATCAAAAATAAAATAAAAAATCTAATTTTTTAAATATATTTTCAAATAAAAAATATTTTTTAAAAATTCAGTATATTGCCATACATATGCTGCACGCGCATTATCATCATTGGGTGTTGGATGTCTCTACCTTTGTTCATATGACAGAATGACCACCCACACGTGTATGCTACTTGTCTAGGATGCTTTTAACTTGGTATTCCTCCTCATTTAGGTCTTATAAAGGTAAGTTAAGTTCTTCCTCGGCTAGGCCTTATATAGGTAATTCAGACGACAGATTTCTTTGTAATAGCTTCGTGTAGGATTGAATTCCGCATGATGACGTAAGGAATAAACCAATTTAGCATTTAAATTAAAAGACAATGTCCTTTGGTTTATGACTAGCTTTCAGGACACAGGAGTCTGAGTATTAGTGCCAGGTGACTGCAGCTTAGTGTTGTTGCCATGCTTGCTGGCTGGCCCTAGCTTCAAGTATCTGTTTTTGGACTACTACCAAGCGCGCGGTCTGATCCTAATATCCTGGCTTGAAGTTGAGTGTTAGGTATCTGCAGTTATCTCGTGCAGCCCATTAAAAACCGAGCTGATTATTTTTTTTCCAACATAAAAACAACCTCACCCCTGCAATCTTTGCAACTCTAGGTGTGAAGGGCAGCCTAGTTATTATGGGCAGCCTAGTTATTATGTCTTCATAACCCATAATGCTTTTAGCAAAAAAACAAACCTAAACAATACAGTTCACACTCACGGTATACAATAATCCGGGTTGTTGTACTGAATAATACAATTCACAGTAAAAACATTTATAATTAACGATAACTCAGTTTACAATAAAACATTAATTCCTTTTAGTTATAGTTAATTAGCTAGCTGATTACATTATTGTGTTCTTTTTTCCCCTTTAGTTACTTATTTAAAAAATGAGTTATATGATATTACTATGAAGTTGCTTATTTTAAAAAAAATTTATAGCGTTTGGTTATTGTCTAGTAACAGAAACAATATAAATAATTAGAATAGAAAGTACATATCTTGGTGTCCTCTATGTTTTAAAATAATAAAAATTCATTTCAAAATTATCTAAAAATATTTATTTTCATGTTTTTATATTTGTTATTTTATATCTTGAGACACTAATCAAACAATATCTTATATTTCCCTTAATTGTTCGTATGGTAAACTAAGAAGAGAGATGAATGACTATGTATGGATGCATGTTCATAAAAGGAATATTAGGATCTTCCACAATTTGACATCGCCTTCAATATGTATGCATATATTTACTCAATTTAATTATTAAATGATGTGCACAATATTAGTTTTATCTAAATGATCCAGAAGTCTAAAGCTAACACATTTTAACAATCCTCTCATTTATATAAACAGGATGCTTGAGCTATCAAAAACATGTTTATTTTTATTTATATTTTAAAAAAAGATTAATTTTTTTATATTTTTTCTATTTAAATTAATATCTTTTTATATTTTTAGATTATTTTAATATTCTGATCTTAAAAACAAAATTTTCCAAACATCTCCTGAAAGCAGTTAACTAAATTTTTTCACTAAATGATGTGTAATAAGCTAGCATTACTCGATTAAAAAAAATCCTTGATAACGTGTCTTCAGTTAACAGAATTTAATAAATTACACTCAAGTATAGCTAGCATAATTACTCATGCCAACACTGTGTCTAGCGTACTCCCTTCAAACAAAAATAATAGGAAAAGGAAAAATTAATCCTAAACTACAATGTCTGTCCCAATTAGGTCTCCCACCTATCAATATGATCTACAATTAACAATCTATATATTAAATAGGTACATAAGGTCACTCTTTTTAAGCCAAATTTGGGCCCTAAACATGCATGGGATAAAAAAATTATTTTCATTCTAAAAGCTCATTTATGTGACTTGAGGTAAATTCTCAAATGTATAACTTTATTATGAAAAAATTGTGGGGGAAAAAAAAGAAATATTAAGAATCCAAATCTTGCACCAAAATTGAATGAAAGATTAACCCTTTGTGCCTATTTAACCTGCCCTTGACTAAGTGGGAGACTTAATTAAGATAATCAATAGGGGAGTGCCTAATATTACTACGTGTAACGTTATTAGAGCAAATACTGATCATCATATATATATACACCTCCCCGCCTGAAGGAGTTACAAATTGTGACAATCAAATAGATGAAAGATAACCATTTGAATGGTATGCTAGCAAGCATTCTTACAATTAAATAAGACGTCAAAATTATGCTTCAATTATACAGAAGTTACTGCATTTGTTATGAACAATTTGACAATTTATCGTAATATGTTATGACAACAACTCAATGGTTCCATCCAAAAGAAATTGTCCGAGAATTGTCTGAATCTCTATTCTAGGTCATCAAATAATGTACATTTATAAAAAGAATTTTGATAAATGGCTCGACAGAAATGAAATTTTGGTTATATTGATGAATCCTCAAGTTTTACAAGATTTAGTTAATAAATTAAAATAGAATGTAATTGCAATATCATAAACAATGATAAGAAGGTGATACAATCTCAAAACTTTATGATAAGCCGTATTATTTTATCAAATGTTCTTTCCAAAACCACTTCTAAAAAAAACTTAGGCATTGAATGGAGATTCTATTACGGAATTATATACATAAAATCAAATGGTTGGAATTTTTAAGAAATGATTTTGGATTATTTGTTTTTTGTACAATCTCAATATTTTCTTTAATCAAAATTCAATATTAAATCTCTTATAGGTTGCGTAGATAAAAGTAAAAATATCCTAAACAAAGTTGAAAAAAATAATAAAAAAAGCTTTAAACTAAATAGAAAAAATAATCCTAAATTAATTAGAAAAATATGACAAATATTGAAAAATAACTTTTAAGCCTTACCGATTTTGAATGGTTATGAAATTTTAACCCTATAAAAAACAAGGCTTCTAAAATATCCTACCAAAATTTCAATATGATCCAATGACTAAATCAAAATTTATGCTCATTAACATATAAGGTTACGTGTTGGGAAAATGTTTTTTGCATTAGTCTCATTGGGTTGGAGAGAACTTGTTCTTGAATTTAATTGCTTTTGCTTCAATCTAATGGTTGTCCAATCAAAAGATTTCAATCTTTATATTCTAAGACTTTTAACATCATAACTTTATAGTCTACGACTTTTAATATCAATCTTAATGCTATGTTAAAGACCATGCATGTGTAACAGCCTTCTCAAAATCTAACTCAAATAGAGACCTAATACTACAAAAACCAAACAATCTCATGTGTATCTTTTATATCATCACTAATAAGATGTGTGATGATTTCTCTATTAGAAGAACTTTTGAATATTTGCTTCGCAACTTTTTTTTAAAGTTCAAAAAACACTAACTTTTATCCTATCAATTCTAAACTTCTTCTCAGCATGTGTGAAATGCATCCTCCACAATATACTTCATCAAAACTCACATTTAAGACCACATCTAGTTTTGTTCCTTTTTTTCCCTATTAAGATTAAAATATTTGCTTGTTAGCATGAATATCTTTTGCATACTCAGAGTCATCACATATCAAGTTTCTGTATCAAAATCATCTTCTTGTACACCATCCACTCTTTCTCATTGAATTTTAGTGTTTGATTTCAATCCATAAAAAAAAACTAGAATCATTAAAAAAAATTGATTCTAGTTTCAATATTATATTCATCCTTATTAAAAAGTTGATTCTCTACTCATACCTCTAAAATACATTTTCAAAATTGATCATGGATTCATGATTAGTATATTTTTTTTCTTCATCTATGTTAATTGACAATATAATTCTTCAACTTGCCTTTGCAACTTTATCACTGTTAACTTACAAGTCAATTTTGCAATCTATCTTTACATGTTTTCAATTACCAATTCCTTAACATCTTTTTTTCAAGAAAGAATCACATCTTTTTCTATATAAACACGTCATTTTCTATAACCACCTCTTCTCGTTATGGTTATTCAACAACACACAATACATAATTATCAAGAATTGTTACGTTCTTATACCAATTGATGTAGACAAATATACAATACGTGAAGACAACAAGCAAGAAAAAGGACATAATTGTTGTTGATAAAGGTTTTCATACAATAACCCTAATTCATGCTTTATTACCAAATAATTATCTATAATTTAGTCTGCTTCTTTACCACATAATTATCTACAATATAGTCTGTTTTTCTAAGAGGTTTGCTTTTCCTTATCAAACTCCTTTAAGTTAAAAAGATCTCTTCATTAAACTTAAGCAGGAGCATTGTCCATTGATTATTGGTCGTTCAACAAGGTAACCTAACCATCAAGAATAAGTATCCACTTTGATTGCATACTACCTATATATTACATGCCATTAGTGATAATTAGACGATGAAAAATTAACTCAAAAACTATATTCCAATATGGTATCTCGTCATGAAAAACCAACCAAATTCCCCACTACACTCCTTTCTAGCAAGACTACTTCTATGGTCCTTGTCATGCACTGTTCTAAGCCTCACCAATTCATAAAACGGTTCCAAAGTTTGCAAACGTCATAACATTGAAGAGAAGTTGTTCAACATATTCTATTTCATTAGCACAAAGGGGACATATAGCTTGCTCTAAGTTGATGACATGTCTACATGCAAGAAACTCCCTTGTGCAAATTCTGCCTTGGAAGTACTAAGAACCGCAAGAAAATCTCAATCTTCGGTGGTGCTTTTCCTTTCCATAGTATCTTTGATGAGATGGAAGACATACCCGGGTACTCAATTCTGTCAAAGAAGATGTTGCAATATTTCATGGTGTATTCTCCATTTCTTTCAGATTCCCAACGTTTTGAATCGACTGTGTGATGCTTTAGTTTTACTCCATCTAACAGTGCAAGATGATGATTAACTTGTTCCAACTTTGAATGCCTTAAGTGCCTCTTCCAAAATAGATTCAAACCACCCATATGTGCAATCCTTGCTGTTGGCATTGTTGTGTGGTTAAAAAGTTGAGGAAATTGTTGTCTTAGAGTTCTGTTTTTCAGCCAACGATCTGTCCAAAACCAAAAATCTTTTCCATTACCCACTTTGTAACAGCAACGGTTTTTCAAAGTTGTGGAAACTTGATATCCGGTGTTAATAAAGGAGTATTATACCTATTCTGATAGTGGAATATTAAAGATTGGAAGCCTATTCTCAATTAAAGCCGATACTTCGTAATAATATGAGTAATAGTATCCCGCCATCCTCCATTATTTTGACCTGCACTATAAAGTTGAGAATGCAAACTCAATTATCAAACTTCTTTTTAAGTTAAAAAGATTTCTTCATTAAACTTAAGCGGGAGCATTGTCCATTATTGATTATCGGCCGCTCAACAACGTGAATAAGTATCCATTTTGATTGCAGACTGCCTCTAACATGCCATTAGTGTTAAGTTTAATTAATAACTATTCCCTGAGTCTCCATAAAGTGTACTTTCCTCGCAGAAGTCTGTTTTATTGATCAAAAACTCTTTTTGAACTTGCAGTTTGGTGAGAATCACCAAAAATAAAATCTTAAACTTATTCCATTAGTCAGTAAAATCTTGTCCACATTACAACGATTATTTTTGGGTATTAATTTTTAACTATGATCTCGATCCATCTTTCAATATCTGCAGTGAAGAATTTTTTCATCCTTACTTAACATCTAATATCACTGCTTTAATTATAGATATTTATTTTTGTTGAGGCAAGTATAAAATTAGGAATCGCTCAAATATTGTTATTTAACACGCGATCCAAATTCTTTTTCTTTTTTGGTGCACTAAGAAATGAACATTGCGTGAGGTTTGTAAGTGAGTCTGTTGGCTCTTACTCCGACAGAAGAAGTCTCCTCTTTAGTTTTTGGTGCGGCCTTTTTCAAAGCATATTTAAGTTTTGTGGTGTCGTTTCTTTAAGAAGAATTTTGCAGGTCATGTAAACAGACATTTTTTTTGGCTGTTGAGACAGACAGCTATATTTCTTGTTCTTTCTGTAACAGTTATCTAGACCCTTTTGGGTGTTTTGTGGTGTTTATTTAGTTGTTTTTAAGGAGCTCCTTAACCAAGATTTTTTGGAGAATCGCATGTTACGTAGTTCACATCCCATATCTCATATATAGTTTGGTTCAAAGACTTTTGGGTTTATGTAGGGCTTGTGTCTATAAATGTGCGAGATATATTCTAAGAGGTTTATTGAAGATTGCATTCATTTTCTACCATATGATATAGAGAATGTTGAACAACGCTGATTTGCGTGCGCTCTTTATTTTTGTATTTTGTGGATTTTCATTCTAATCCCATCAATTGTACTACTCAGTTTGGCCAAAATCCTGAAACGTCACAGGAGTTATTTCGAAGAGAAAACTGCATTGTCTAATGGTGCTAATGATGCAGAGGTAAGCAATTACTTTTGTCTGGGTAAAACATGCATATAGAGAATAATGTTTTAACAATGGAAAAGCTGATAAAAAAATTACACTGCATCTCATTCTTTTCGTATCGTGATATTCTTTCTTATTTGCTTAGTTTTTATCTTGTAATTCGAAACTAGGTATGACTTTACACATTTCCTATTTCATCTGCAGCTATATCACGGTAAATATGAAAAAAAAATCAAGTCGTATGCAGAGCTGTTGCAAACAGTACAAAGGTAACTTGTACAGCTTCCTGTATACCTATGCTAAATGATATGGATATCAATGCATGCTATCTATTCAGCTACGTATATATATACAGTATCCACAGGCAAGTTGGGAATTCAAACTACGAGGAACTGACCTTAAGCGACCTAGAACAAACGGAGATGCAACTTGATGCTGCACTGAGACGTACGAGAGCTAGAAAGGTCATTCGTGTCTCTGTCTTTTTTCTTTGAAGAGCCATTATATGGTGCATCATGGACCAAATTGCTCCACTCGACAAATATTTGATGCCGCCAAGTGCATTAATAGTGGCACCATTTCCTTTTAACATGCTCTGCGTGTGATGATTTGATCTTGGCTTAGCATCCATTACAAAATGGAGCACGTCCCATATAATAATACTTTATGGATATTACTAGGTTTACAGTCTCACATCAATATCTTGATCTAGACTTGAAAATTACATTCCCTTGTATTGAGCTACCTTGATTGTCCCTCCAGCATAATTCTCCAAAGAAAAAAGAAAAAACAAAGAAACATTCCTCCAGCATAACTTGCCGGGGGTTTAATATGTTGATCTATATAACAATGCTTTGTGCCTTCTTTTATTGACACTTTGGAGATATTATGCTGTGCATTTCATGCATAGACAACCTAACTCCAAGTAAACTTGGAAAAGATCTCAGCAACATGTCTGCGTCTCTTCATTTAAGCACATTCTTGGCTATTGATCAATAATTCCACTCACTGGCACACTCCACAGGTCCATGGTAGTCAAGTACTCGCTTGTGATTTGTGTATTAGGAACACGAAATCGAGGTTGGTTTTCAATGCTGCTAGATGCCAAACAATTCCATGTTTGGCTACACATGTGGACTTCAGTCCGAGATTCACATGGGACATGTGGCTGTAATGGTTTGCATTTAGCTGGAGGGGTAGTCAGGATGCCCACTTGCTGAAAGAAAAATAAAGAAATAAATAAAAAGCCTGTATTCCAAAGACAGTCCTGAACTTGTTAGTGTGGTCTCATTAGCTGACCTAAGAGGAAGAACTAGATGCTTAGCCTTGATGAGCAACTTATCTATTTCATGATTACCTTTAGTTATCATTGGGGTTTTCTCCTTCAAGGTCTTTAGGTGGCAAATATTCATTTGAACATAAAAAAGTTGCCATCGCTCTATGCTTTTTGAACTTTCACTCTGCATTTTGTAATCTCATTTGATTTGTGCTTGTTTCAGACGGAACTGATGTTGGAAACAATTAATGCCCTCCATGACAAGGTATGGAGCTTATTTCATTATCAAACATTACTTTGCAACTATCAAAATTCTGCCATCCATCACTCTATTCAAGTTTCGAAGAAAAAGAAAAGGAAAAGAAAAGTTGATCTTTATCAAGATCATTATGAAATTATTCCAATAGTTCTCCTAGACTATATATACCCTTTTTATATGATCAAGCTTCGATGCTTTTTTACTAGATTTAAAAAAATTTCCACCCTAGTTAGTAAAAACTCGGGATTGTAATCACTGGATTACAACTAGTCAACCTGCATATATACAGCTGGCTGCTTGAACGGGTAGAAAGGAACGGCTGGTTTGTCCATCACACGCCGCAGACTTTATTCTAATAGTTCCACACTAGCAGCATCCATGCTTTCACAATCGTTCCTTTACAATCTACGTTTTCATTTGCAACCAATGCATGGATGCTTCTTTGAGAACCAGACCTCATCACTTCAGATGCTCAATTTTGCTCTAGCAGGTCTTTAGGCCTTAACAGGATGGTGTAAAGATGATCCTCGATACAACTTCCAGGTTTTATATTCATCCAAACACCTTGACTGGGCAAACACTTGCATGATCTTTAATGCTTTTGAAAAGGCTAGCTGCTAGCCGAGAAAACCTATTGCCCTGCACATCCTACCGGCTAATCTCTAGCATGCAAAAATACTCACATAGATGATAAGATGAGGATTGAAAAAATATATATATTAGCAAGAATGGTGCGACTTGGAACTTCCTGCAAATCTCTTAAAAGCTGTTACATTCAGATGTCTCAATCAATTGATGATGTTCCAAGCATGCATCTAATATTTGTTTGTATATGCTGTAATTGTTATCTAAAAAAGTTTGCTCTGCCTCTTGCGGTATGTTGCAAGATGGCATGCTACCCAGTAAAGAACTCAGAAATGAAACCTGGAATGCTTCTAAACAGACATCGGCGAACTATATATCTCGTTCAATCATCTGTTTCACTTCCAACGAATGTCTAGGATAATATTATGTGTGAGATAATCTTGTTTGGGCCTTTGTTGTCTCTAAATTATCACATCTTAAAAGGCTGGGTCGAGCTACTGTGCTTTTCTTACGCCCTTCTCCTCAGGAATGGTATCAGATAAATCAGAAGTAAAAATCGAACGAGGGCAGGTAATTAACTAATATCATGAAGAACTGGAACAATAAATTATACATTTGAAGTAGATATGAATGTCATTAGGACTCTGTTATCTGACTGCATTTTTGTCTTGGTAGAAACATGTGCTGCTTGCTCGCACAGTATTTCTCTTCCAGCATGTCTTTGTACGCCTGTTTGTGCATGGGTGTAATGCACACGTGTCATTCAACATGAATAGCCGTGTTAGAATTAGGGGTGGTGTCGGTGCCGCATTCCATTTTTACGGAGAGAAATATATATAAACGAGTTAGCTAGCTAGGGTGAGAATGTATAAGGCCATTACACATCACGTGGACTGCTAATCTCTCCATCCATAATTAGATGTTGATTTGCTAAAATATAACTTTTGCTCTCAACAGGAAAAGACACTAAGGGAGGAAAATCAACGTCTACAGACGCAGGTGAGCATAATTAGAATGAATAATCTTAGGATGTCACCGTACGTGTTAAGCACATTCTTCAAGTTTTTTTACAAGGCAAACTGGAAGTTGTCGACATGACTATCTTACATGTAGGTTGTAGCCATGAACAATGATAATGAGACTAATGGCATGATGTCTGGATCTTTTGAACCACTATTTGGTTTGCTTAAACAGTAGGTTTGAAGGCCGCACTGCATACAAAGTAAACTTGATGCTGGAATTGGTCGGAATGGCAGAAAATCTGGCAATCGCCTGCATGATCTTAAATGCACATGCGTTAGCAAAAGATATGTACCTTCATTATATTGTTCTTGTATTTCCATTGCAGCTTCTCTCTTCAGGGAAATGTTGAGTGAGTGTGTAAAGTTTCCTCCTCACCTCCGAAGTCTCTCAGACGCTTATCACCACTGTGTGTCTCCTATCATATATAGTGGTACTCTTCATTTCTTTTTCTGCATGTTATGAGGATCGGATGCGCAACGTTCTGTTGTTGAATTCTGTAATGACATTAAATATATAAATATGAAAAGCTTGTGGTAAATATTCGTTTGGAAACACGCAGAAAATGAACGTCTTTGAGAGAAATGTGACACTCATTTTTTCGGCTCTAAAAATTCGTGCGTGTATTAAATCAATCACCTGGTAAGGCCTTCAAGGGTAAAAGCTTGTTAGGGTTAATCTTGAACAATGAGATTAAGGGACAAGGGTAAAAACTGAATATAAAAAATAGTTTTCTATTAGCTAAGAAATCTTTATCTTCTCATAATACAATCGAAGAATAGAATGTGAGCGGTCACTATTAAGATTTCTCAAAAATTCATAAGATGAGATAAAATTTCATTAACAAAATTCTAAAAGATTTAAAGCATGTTATTGTACATTCCATTATACACACAAACATAATTATATTATGAATTTGCATAATACAATTTTTTTATCACATTTTTTTCTCTTTCAACTTGATCCTTTCACGATGATTTTATTTGAGATTGACCTTGATAGTTTGTTTTCAATGGCCTCAATGCAAGGTTATCACGAAGTAAAAAAAATCATATCATTGAGTTATCGCTCGATTTTGCAAAATAAAATGTTTGGATTTTTGTTTTCTAGGTCATTGAAATTGAGGGACCTACAATTGAGAATCAACGAAAAACTCCAACCCTTTTCGTTCATAGAGGGAAAGAAAAAAATTTCAGGCGCAAGAATCGAGTGGAGGAGAGATAAAAAAAATAAGAGGAAAAGAAAGAGAAAAATATTTGGTTATTGGACCCCACACTAGAGCTCTATCTTTTCCACATGCCACCTTGGAAGGATATTATCGCCACGATGATTTCAGCAACATCAAGAAAGGCTACCATTGAAGGAAGTCGCGCACGCCTCCCCAATGAAACTTTTTTCCTGACACGTTGGCGCGTGAATTACGTGGGCTAAAAAAATTAGCTGTAGATTCTTTAAGTAATCTTCAATTTAATCTCAAATTTCATTCCACCCAATCGCAATAAAAGCCCGAAAAGCAAAACTTTTAATTGGTGTTGTTTCTCGATTAAAATAATAATGTTTATTGATTGATATATGAATAAAAAAGGATTTAGCTTAAATTTATGTTTCAGGGAGTAATTAGAAATTCATTAACCACTAATAGCATTATATTTATCTTGGGGCACAAAATCAAAGATATTCCTATCAATTTTTTATGAATCATAGATTTTATAACAATATAATTAATTAATGGTTAGAAATAAGCATGAATTAATTAGATGGAAAACCAAGATTTTTAAAAATAAAATAATAGAACACCAAGGAATAACTAATAGTAAATCATTAGTTATTACTTAAGTAACATCAAATTTTTCTACATGGAGTGGTTTGATTATTTTGAA
>Ga0325410_1007358_pt1 | contig 12025 bp, 12 predicted proteins | sample PopdelMetagenome_16_FD_206182 | JGI IMG/M metagenome (GOLD analysis project Ga0325410, IMG submission 206182) | Populus deltoides microbial communities from Bellville, Georgia, United States - Xylem-PdIQD-R3 | ecosystem: Host-associated > Plants > Phyllosphere > Stem > Wood/Secondary xylem... | reverse complement strand
AAAAAAAAAGAAAGAGTTTAATAATGTAATACATAGTGTAGCGCGAGGAATAAACCAGTAAATAGAAAATAAAGCGACGCGTCAGTCTTTTAATGGATCGAGGATTAACTTCAACTTGCAGGAATTTGTCTGCCTGTAAAATGCCTCTCGGAGAGCACGAACGTTGTCTGACTAAACCCCCACGTTAGGACTTAACATCTGTCAAATGTTACTGTTGCAACCAAAGACATGGAAACTTCAACTTCCAAATAAAGCGACGCGGTCAGTCTGACTAAACCCCCACGTTAGGACTTAACATCTGTCAAATGTTATTGTTGCAACCAAAGACATGGAAACTTCAACTTGCAAGAATATTCCATCACCCAGTACTTAGAAAACAGTGGAACATTTTCTACTCTACCGTATGAAAATAAAATCTATTTAGATTAGCCTATTAAATTGCATCATTACATTAAAAGTCCACAGTCGAACGTTGATTATGGTGCTTTAATTAATCAACGGCTGAAACTACTCTGCTACCATTAAAAGACCGCAGACTGGTAAAGCAAGCCAAAACGACTTAGCCTTAGCTTTGGCGTCGCGGTGACTCTTTAATACAAAAGCGAGGTAGTTTCGAGTGTTCTTGTTGGAAAAGGGGTCCTTAACTTATTCAAAAACTGAGATCAAAGCAAAGCTAAAGCTAAAGCTAAAGAAGCCCTTGAAGAAAAACAACTGCAGCAACAAGAAGAAGTTTTGTCGGGGTTACGGGGCTGATTTTCTTGTATTCTTCAAGAAATAAGTCGAGGTTTTAATTTCTGTTCTGACTAGTGAGATAAAGTTGGGTTCTTTTTGAGGAAAAAGAAAAGTGGGGTTTTGACATTTTGATGTTTGAAGTAAAGATCCAATTTTGAAGGGAGAGAGGGAGTTATTAGAGAGATGCAGACAGAGGCAAGAGTAGGAGTGGTGGTAGAGGGGGGGCCAAGGGCTCTTAATTCACAGCCGAAGCAGCACAAGCCATTGCAGCAACAGCATCAGCAATCGCAGATCGGAACAGTTTCGCAACTTGTAGCTGGTGGAGTTGCGGGTGCACTAAGCAAGACTTGTACTGCACCTCTTGCACGCCTCACCATACTCTTTCAGGTTAGTTTCTCCCATTTGAGTATTTTCTTTGTTTTCCTGGCTTTTGTTTGTGTTGGTTTTTTAGCTGTTTGATGTTGTTAATTGGGTTTTTGTATTATTGTTTTGTGTGTTTGATTATATTTGTGTTTAAAAAATGTTGAGGGGATTTGTTCTTTTGTGGTTGCATATGCTCTAATTGAACAAATAAAGGAAACTATTATGATATTCTTATTGGACTAATACTAATCAAGGAACTGGGATATTTAGATTAGCATCTATGGAACGATGAAATCGGTGGGGTGACTCTGTACATTGCGGTAGACATCATTTTAATGTGGCTTAATCTTTTCAGGTGCAAGGCATGCACTCAGATGTTGCAACATTTAGGAAAGCTAGTATATGGCATGAGGCTTCTCGAATTAATCGAGAGGAAGGATTTAGAGCTTTTTGGAAAGGGAATCTTGTTACAATTGTTCATAGGCTACCTTACTCGTCTGTCAACTTCTATGCATATGAGCGCTATAAAGAGGTTGGCAAAAACATTGCAGGAATAATTACTGTTCTGTAGTTCAAAACCATTTCCAATTTAGATTTTATGCCTTTATCCTAGTAGCTTGATTTTGATTACGAGTATTTGCTATGTAGTTGCTACACATGATTCCTGGCCTTGAAAGCAATAGAGAAAACATGGGCAGAGACCTGCTTGTACATTTTGTTGGTGGTGGTTTGGCAGGAATAACAGCAGCATCTGCTACATATCCATTGGATCTTGTAAGGACACGCCTAGCAGCTCAGGTATAGCCTTTCAGAGATGAATTTGCCATTTTAGTCTTCCATTATTAGAGTTTATATTCTCCTCATTCACTCTCGTCTTTAAGCATCCCAGCTTGTGATTTAATTAGTAGAATGCAAAGGAATTTGATGTTGACTTTCTGTAAAGATCAAACAGTTTCCAATTTTTAAACTACAGTCAATTTTACTTGTCATCAACTTAAGTAACCAAAACAAGTGGTCGTTTGAAGATTGTTCTTTACTCCATTGGTACTGGTTGCACAATAAAGTGTAGTGGGCACTACAAAGTGTTGATTTAGTGTGTGCCAGATGATGAGGGGCTGCCTTTGGGGCTATGCCTGGTCAAAATTCCATCAATGTTAGCTCTTATTTGCTGGATAATATAAAAGATCAATCTGTTGGTTTTTTTTATTCAGTTCTATATTACTTAGTCTGTGATTTATGGTAATTCATCTGTTGGCTAGGATTGTAGTTATTGCCCATGGATTTCTTCCCTTTAGCAGGTGATCTTAGTTATGACCGCTGTTAATGATTTATGATTTTCATGATTAATTTAAATCTGTTGTGTGATCTTATTTTCCCCTTGTTATCTGCTTTTAAACTTGTAGTATGTTTAGTAACTGTTTATTACATGTTCAAGCTGCTTCTTTTAACTCAATTAGTTTCCAATTTTGCAGACAAATGTGATCTACTATAGAGGTATTTGGCATGCATTACAAACAATTAGCAGAGAAGAAAGTGTTTTTGGCCTCTACAAGGGACTTGGAGCCACACTTTTGGTATGTTTTATTGGTTATGCTCATATCAGGGTTTATGTTAGATGGTTCCATCATTTTGATTTGTGCTTAATTGTCATTGAACACTAATGTAGGGCGTTGGACCCAGTATAGCTATCAGCTTCTCAGTGTACGAGAGCTTACGATCGTTTTGGCAGTTGCACAGGTAAGCTCACTAGTTGATTCAGCAATATGAAAATTTCTTCAGGCCTTTTTATGTGCCATTTGTATGTGCAATTCTTAGACTTTTTTTTTTTTTTTTTGTACTTTCTACTTCATACCAGGCCCCATGATGCTACTATTGCCGTGAGTCTGGCTTGTGGTAGTCTTTCAGGCATTGCATCCTCAACTGGTGAGTGATCTGAAACCTGTTAAATGAAGGGTCTTTCAAAATTTAGAGCTATTTTTTTTTTATTCCACAAATGAAGCATATTTTTTTGGTTAAACCCCAGCTGTATTGTTAATTCTGATGCATGGTTTTAGTATTCTCTCCTGTGCTGTAATTACAGATATTCCTCATGTAGTTGTCCTTGTAGTTGTGCATAATCTTTGATTGATTGGCATTGTAGTAAAGTTAAAGTTTGTGCTTCATATGTTACCATAAGACACAGGAACAGGAGTTGTTTAGGTCACCCCACAATTTCACTTCTCCCAGAACTTTCCTGACTAAACCAAATTTTAATTAGCAGATAAGCAGTGTTGAATGAGAGTTTGGTTGAACGTTGGACTGCTCACCTTTTTTTGATTAGGTTAGGGCACTATCTAATCAAAGAAGTTAATATGTGCAGCTGTTTACTACGCTCTTGATGCAGAGAAGCAGGGTGTGGTGCAGGCTCTGCATTAAGTATCTAAACAGACTGACCAGTAGAGCCAGAAACCAGACAGGAGTTGTTTTATATCTTGCATTTGAGAATTTTAGTAAGGAAGTCAATAAAATAATCTTCTTTTGTCATTCATCTAACTTTATTTTCTACGTGAGAATCTTTCTTGCATTGACCTAATTCCTCCAGCAATTCTTTGACTACTTGTGTCCCCAAGCATTGCAGTTGATTCCATAATAGGGTGGCACTACTCCCAGGTGAACTAGTGCTGTTCTCTCAGTTACCATTTGTGAGAGCTATCCTCTTTGAGGTATGCTTCTCACCTAGGCTTCCTTTGCCGACTGTACAATGGGTATTTATATCCTTAAGCCTCGTGATGCAGTTGTCAGGATGCTGTCTATTGGTTTCTGTCAGATTTGGATATGTCACAGATTTTCTTTTCCCCTTTAATTTATCAACAATGACCGGAGAAAGTTTTTTTAAAACAGTGGTCATGCTCATGCATGATGAAAGTTTTAACTGCTGCTGTTTTAGAATTTAGATGTTTCTTTTATCAAATACCATTCTACACATTATTGGCCTTTCTGATGCTTCTATTTTCTTTCAGGCTTGCTTTTTTTTGCATGATTGATTTTTCCTAGTGTGCATTAAATGAAGCCAAAAAAATCTATGAACAGATGAGACACAAGAGGTTCTCATGATGTTTGGTAACCTGTGCAAGCAAAGCATGTCCTGTGGTGTAAGAATAATTTTTTTCTGTTGTCCTTGGAATATGCAGCAACATTTCCTCTTGATCTTGTGAGACGCCGGAAGCAATTGGAAGGAGCAGGTGGACGGGCTCCTGTTTATACCACAGGTCTTCTTGGTATATTCAAGCAAATAATCCAGACTGAGGGCTTTCGGGGTCTATACAGAGGCATTATGCCTGAATACTACAAGGTTGTGCCTGGTGTTGGTATCTGTTTTATGACGTATGAGACTCTAAAATTGCTTTTAGCAGATGTTACTCCCAAATTATAGTTTCTGTGAACGCCTAAGGGTGTTTGCCTTGCAGCTGAAGGAATGAGCTGTTGAATTGTCATGTAGCAAAATTGTTCATCTTATTTCATGGATTTCCTCTTGGTGCATAATTTTGTTATGCTATCATTAGGGTACATTTTCCCATGTAGATAGACCAAACCTAAATCTGATTTCAAGTGTACTCACCATAGCTCACACAATTCTCAAAGAAAGTAATACTAATGGTGATCAATATTTTTTTTCAGTTCAGTTAGTCTAATTTGTCATTGCCTTTTTTTTTTTCCGTGCATTCATTCGCTGCTATTTTTAACGGATTAGGCTGGGGACATTTGCTGTTTTCATGTCACTAGCTTGAGGGATTTTATGGCGTTGCGGTTATCACAGCTCCTGTCGCCTTTTATGCAGCTGCTCTTTCTGCCTGTCTAACTGCAGGTTGTATTTTGCAACGAGAGTATTGGTCAAATCAGTCAGTTTTAGCTGATAGTTGCTATATATGTTTACCCAATGTTGTGTTCAGGCATTTTTGTCAGTCATTGTAACCATCATGCCAGTTTCCATGTAATGTTATTGGATTGCACTGCGCCAAACAGCTAATATATTTCTGTCATTTTTCAAGCATTTTCACCTGCCCATTCTCTCATCAGCAATGCCCCCTCAACAGGATTTTACCAGACTTGAGGACGGTTGCTCGACAGCACAAAACATAGGCGCATCAAAAGCATTATTTTTATGCTTTTATTGTTGCTTTTTTACTTTTAATGATGAGCCCCATCACTAATCTCAAGCACAACAGCTAACCGAAACACACTTAATAGGTGCTGAGCACAGAAAATAGTGGGGAAAGACAGCGTCCTTCAGTCTTTCCATCAGAAATACAGAGTACGTGGGGAATGAACCTTCAATACATCCCCTTCCATTGTACCAAGTTTACTACAACGTGGTAAACTCCGGGCATTCTACTTTAGACCCATCAAAATTGTTGCAGAGTCTCTGTAGACCCATATATTTTATAAATATTTCATCCGATTCTTCAAGATTTTTAATTTTTACATACATCCTCCTGTAAGTGAAGAAACAAATAATAGCTATCGTTTTCGTTGTTAAGTAGGTTTTGAATGAGATAATCTTGCTCCGCATGAAACATATATAATAAATAGGTTTTTTGTGTGTTGATGAAATGATATATTCAGAATACTATTTTCGTTAATTTTCTTATAATGCCTCTTTTCTTCGAATACTCCCGACACATCTCCATGATCTTGAAAACAACTTAAATTAAGCGTTCTGACTTCTACTTAAAGGGTGATTGATGGTTTAATCAATGTAGTGAACTTTAATTTCCTTTTCCTGAAAAAAAAAACATTAAATCCCTAAAAGAAAAATAATGATGTTGTAATTTTCTTTGAGATTGAGTAAACTTGCAATTCTAATGTTAGTTTTCTTCCTTGGTTTTGATTTTTTTTAATAGCAAATTGAATATAACACTGTCACGCATTATATCTTTTATTAATATTTACATGGAAAAAACAATTCTATTGATGCAGTGGTCATGAGAATCTAAAAGCTGAACCAGAAGATTCACTCTGCGCCTGTTTCCGTTAAATAAGAATAGGATACAATTATTTATTGAACTCGGAATCTATTTTTTGTGGGACACGCATCGTCACTGGACCCCGTGAAAATTTAGGGGGTGCTGTCCAATCTTCTGTTATGAGCTCGATCTTTCTTGAGGAGCAGCAAAACAGTGTGATCATAGGGGACTATGGAAAAGAAAAGAAGCATACATGAGCTTTAGAATTATAATGGGAAATTGCCAGTAAGGCGTATGTGGTCCAGGGTGCGACGTAAACCATACTTGCTGACAGCAGCATTAGCAGACCTGAATCCTTCCCCGTAAGATGGAGTGGCATCATGGGCGATTTGATGCATGAAAAAATCACCCAGTTTTTTTTCTACTTGGGACTTCTCGCCCTTCTTTGAAGAGGAAGAGGAAGAGGAAGAGGAAGCTGCTGATGTGGATGTGGATGGCATGCCTTTAGATCCGGGCAATTCTGATTCGAGCCACATGTATGAGAGCACTTGACAGATTCCTTCCTCTACCTCAGGATTAAGATTGCGGTATCCTACATTATGAAAATAGAAATGAAGAGTGCGACAGCAAAATTTACAAAAGCCTTTTCAAGCAAAATTCAAGCCGACAGCTTTCTACCTTTGAGGCGTAACCACCCATGCATCAACTCGTGAGCAAGAATAGCACCCGTTAGCAGTCTGCATCCAACAAGCTATCAGAAAACATGAAGTTTACAGGGTATGGTAAAACTTGCAAATTTCCAACAGAGGACAGAAATGATAAATCAAAAGGAAAAGTTCAGCATGGAAATGGTTGATTTTGCTAACAAACAAAAGCTTGATTGAGTTATGCATGTTCTTGATGTTGATAGACTGCTAGTAATACAGGAAGTCTTTCACATCCTCCCCAAAGATATATATATATATGTGTGTGTGCGCGCGCGCGCGCTTGTGTTGTGGTTGAAAATTTTCTTAGATATGCAACCTCACCGACCACCAAAGAAATTTTACAGAGAATTTGGAATATACACTCATTTTACATCCACTTAAATGATGGTGCATGATACACGGTCTACATATCCTTTTATTTTAACAACGAGGATTGTTTGATCCATTGTTGAAGGTTTTTTCAAGTCTTAAAACATGACCAAAACCACTAACGAGAAAATTAACTGCAGAGCGAAGAACTAAAAATTGCCTCTGAGTATTACCTTGGAAGACCATAAAGAACAAGAATAGCTGTAACTTCACATTTCCGAGTCAGCTTTCGGGGTTCAGTTCTCATTCCTACCAGTCGGTGGCCTCCAATTCTTGGTCTCTTTTGTATCTGGTTGAAATCAGAGAGAAAAGTCATGGCAAGCGCCATGTTAAACATTTTGTTCCTCACTAATAAACCCTACACAAATTGTTAAAATAAAACCAAATACTAGAGTTATCCAGTATCATACACTAGCGACAGTCTGCTCTTCTGATAGACATAGACCCCTTGTCTCGGGCATATGGTGGTAGCCCTGGAAAGAACCATGTCTAAATAAAAGCAATTTCACCAATCAATAGATTTTAAAAGTATGTGAGAGATAATACATTACATTCTTCTCTCCAAAAATGGCTTCATTGAGTGCCTGTCTTTGAACTAGAAGCATGGGAATTTGCTGGTCCAGTTTCATATTCATTCCTTCATAATAGTCCCTGATGGCGTGGTAAAGGGGTTGGCAATCACCAGTATCCATGATAGCCGATTCCATGCATTCTAAACACAAGCTGCGGCCATCTTCCAAAGAATAGTATCTCGCATCCCTAGACTATGGGTGGACAGACAAAAAAAAACAAGAAGAAGAAGAAGAAGAAGAAAACCAACAACTACCATAAGCAAAAAAAATTGATTTCAGTATTGAGCACATTCCCTTCTCCAAGATTGTTAAGAGAGAAATAAATATATACTGGACAGCCAACAACTGCATCAACAAAATAGAAAATTCTAACGGATAGTTTGTTTTACAAATTTACATACATACCTCCAGACGTTCACAACTGCAGCATCGAGCTGTGTTGTCATGCTCATGTGATGGACAATACTTTTGGGACCAAAATGGATGGCACCTATACTCAATCAAACCAGCTGCGTTTGTAGGGATCTGAAAACATATAAAGAAAATGTTCTAGATTATGCCCATAATAAGTTACAAACTAAAAACTCGAAGAAAGTGATCGACACGAATCAGAAAGCTAGCATATTATCTTAATTGAATGAAAGTTAATTTTCTTACAAATTGGTGGCAGACTTCACATTTGGGATGAGTTAACTCTTTGAAACAAGACTTGTGATATGGATCATTCCCTGACAAAGAAAACTTGGATCAACAGAAAAAATAAGTTAAAAACTAGATGAAACATTTCTTATCATTATTTGAATTTCTTACATTATATGCAATTTTGACATCTGACTCAATTCAACCACAGAAATAGTGGACCATGAAAAATTTCATTAAATTTGTTTCTTTTAAAGAAGATAGCAAGATACTCGTGAGCTTTAGAAGTATTATTACCTCGGTCTCAGTGATTGGGTAACCACAAGAACGACAGCAAAAGCACTCTGGATGAAAATATTTTCCCATGCATCCCAAATAATTGCCATAGCCAATGTCACGGTGGCAGCCGCTACATAACCTTCAAGTCAAGGCATACCATGCATGACCAATACAGCTCGAGGGTGGAATACTCATAAATTTAAAAATGGGAGTTGACATCTTGTTTCTTCAGTTTCTTGTTAACAGTGATTTCTTTTCTCTTAGATTGAATGAAAGATTTCTGCAGAAAATATTTAAAAGAGCCTGCAAAAAGTAGGCTACAAGCACTGCACATAGACCCATATCATTTATATCATACTTTGAGAAAAAAAGTATGACGATTTACAATAATGCTGCATCACTATAGTTATCAAGAAGTTAAATCGTTAGCTTCTCTGCAAGTGCAGAGAGAAGTCAAATGTTTTGTGACCTTTATAATGAACCATGTGTGTTAATTTCCAAAAAAAGCTGTCACACTCCTGCCAAATTTCCACATTTGAATTTCTATCATACAATGTTGTTAGATTATCCTTAATGGACAAAGAAATCCACTTTTCAGGATGACAGACATGTATAAACACAAAGAAATCCACTTTTCAGGATGACAGACATGTATAAACACAAAGAAATTCACTTTTCAGGATGACAGACATGTATAAACGCATAAGGATCATATGTGTTTGTAAGCCTCAAATGTTCTTTCTTAGTTCATCGAGGATAATTCATGAATGGTGCTAGACTTGGATAACTACCCTCCCATTTCATCAACCATGCTACAAGCCAACTACAAAATACCTAGAGTTTGGCATGCATGCCTATAAAAATGTATTTGTTGAGCTGAGTCACGAATTAGTTATGACAAAAATTAAAAGTTTTACCTCAAATTCCTGGGACAACATTGTGTAGTGCCATGTGAAGGAAATGAAGATGAATTAAGGGTATCCTGAAGCGATCTTGCTAGATCTTGATCATTTGTTCCCCGACTACATCCTGGAAAACAGATATTGAATGTTTATAGAACTCCCAGAATAGTATATACACAGAGAAGCATGTACATATGTTTGTGTGTGTTAAAAAATATATGAATGTGAAGGGAGCAAAACATCACCACTTGGTTGCTTCCAATCTTCAGCCATAGCAAGTGCAATGGCATCCCCCCGCTCCTTCCCAGTTCTAGAACGATCATCCTGATAACAATATAGAAGCTAATTGAAAAATCTGTCTTCTCCCCTCTGAGCAACCAATATGTAGAATTGTGTGAAGTGCATGAAGGGGAATTCTTCCTTTCCATATTTCATCTGTGCCCATACAGTAGGATTTAAACCCCGTATCCAGGTGCTCTACTAGCACCAGAGCAAGACAGTTGAATTAACGAGTGGGATAGAAGTAAACCATGTATGTTCTAGACTATTAATATATGTATGATCAATCTGTTTTCTAGTCAAAGTACACATTACAACCAGCATTATTACCTGAAAGAAACTTGCAGGTTGAAATGTTTCAGAGCAATGTCAGAGAGTATCAGCTAAACTCAATTATACGCTACACTAGTCAAAATTGACAGGATCTCACTTCTATTTACTACCGGATATAAAAATTAAGTGATGAGACAGGCTATTTAAAACCAAATGAGAATACAATTGCCTTTTGTTGGTGTAGAAATGTCATAATTATTTTCCAGGATTTCAGCATATAGACCAGAAAACTCCACTTGTAATATTGCTTCATCCTGATTGTCTTAACCAATATTATAATGTAAACATTTGCACAAGGCTAGTGGATTGCACATAAAGCAAGCTTTTGATGACAAGTACTGTGTGTGGAAAGGGAATCTGTGGCAACATAGTAAATATAACATCTTCCCAAAAGAATGAGTTTGGTAATCCAACGATAGCATGCCCTTTAAAAAAAGAGGAAAGGAAGAGTAAAAAGTGATAGGCCTAACCCATCAGAAAAGGCCCAGAAAAAAAAAAAAAAGTGTGGCACATAAAGAAATTATTGAATTTAGTGAGATATATCTATTATCAATTTGAAATCAATGTGCCAATGAGCTATAGCTTAACTGATATTATTATCTCCTTCCCCCCCCCCCCCCCAAGAGTTTCGAGTTCGAACCTCTCCGATGTAACAAAATAAAAAATTGAAAGCAGTGTTAGAAGCAGGCTTTTTCCAGTCAATTTACAAGTTGGAAAGGAATTTGAACCATTTGTTCCATCATGGAGCAAGTTGGAATGGAATTTGAATTAACTGCTATATGCACTGGCAAGCTGACCAAAAAAGGACGTTTAGAAAGTTACCACAGATCTTGCTGGTGCACTCCAAACTACGTTTTCTTCCCCTAAAAGCTGTGGATGTGCGCGGCCGCCAACTCCACCACGAGCACCTCCACGATTAGACCCACTTTTAAAAAGCTTACCCAGCCACTTCATAAACCGAGACTTTCTCTCTGCGTACGAAGAAACAAAGTCTCCTGCTTAACATAAAAATCCCAGAATAAACACCCCACCCACCCCACACAAACACAAAACAGCAGTAAACAAAACAAAACAAAACAAAAAGGGCCAAATATCAAAAAGAAAAAAAAAAAGAATGACAATAACAGCAGAATTACTTTAAAAAGGAAGCCAAATACAGAAACAAACATGAAGCCTGCTATCAAACAAGTTGGAGGCGATGAAAACACGAAAAAGATAATGATAATTATGGGATTAAAACAGTAATGAGCATGGATGACAAAACATACCATAAATGCAAGGATTGGAAATATGGTGGACACCTGAATTAGGAGGAGCCATGAGATTGAAAGAGAAGCAAGGCGATGTAGAAACTAGAAAGGGAGAGAATGAAACGCAAGAAGATATGATGAGAAACGAAAAGAAGAGAAGAGAGGGAGAATGAATAAGGCAAGGCAATAGGCATCGCTAATTAATAAAAAGTACACGAAAGAGAAAGAGAAAGAATCTGATGAAGAGAAAGGGAAGGGAAGTGATCGAAGAGAGAAAGAGATTCTTCGCTTGAGAAAGGAAGGAAGAGAAAAAGGCGATTAAAGAAAAGAAAGATTTAATAGAAGAGAGGGAATCTGCTGAGGCGGAGAATTTCAAAGTAACGGTGCTGGTGAACGGATTAGAATTGAAAGAAAAGAAGAGATAAGAGAGTTGTTTTTATTTTTGCTAGTGTATGGATGGGTTGGATGTAGCTGGAGAGATTTTTCCTTTTTGCTTTCCAATTTTCGAATGGAATTTTGCCGGGTACAGGGACTTGCATGTTTTAAATGGCCTTAACGTTCTTCTATATTGCCAAAGTGCCACTCAAGCTGAAGACCTTTTGGGTGGGTGGGCCTTTCGCTCTCCCGGTCAAACTAGTTACATGACCCGCGCGATGC
>Ga0325410_1007357_pt1 | contig 12027 bp, 6 predicted proteins | sample PopdelMetagenome_16_FD_206182 | JGI IMG/M metagenome (GOLD analysis project Ga0325410, IMG submission 206182) | Populus deltoides microbial communities from Bellville, Georgia, United States - Xylem-PdIQD-R3 | ecosystem: Host-associated > Plants > Phyllosphere > Stem > Wood/Secondary xylem... | reverse complement strand
TCTAACACTTTTCATATTCTTTTATTACCTTATTTCTATTAGTTATTCATCACTAAGTTACTTGAGTATTAATTGAAAATGAAACACGTATTAATAATTTGATGGTCAAAATTGGTCAACACATCAATGCATGCCTTTTCTTTTCTTTTGAGAAAATCAACGAATGAATTTTAAAATAAAATAAAAGGTATTAATTTATTAGTTCCTTAGAAATAAAAGGATTGAATTGTAATTTTTTTTTTTTGTGATTCTTAAGGACGAGTGGTTAATTTAGTTGTTTTTTTAGGAAGGGTTTCATAACGTGTATTTTTGGTGGTGGTTTCATGTTAAAATGGGTCGAGCGCAGCCTTAAAAAGGGTTGTTATTGTTACAATGAGCCTTTCTTGCTGGCTTGAATTTTAAACAGTATGTCATAGCAAAAAGTAAAGGCTGAAAAGGAAAAAAAATTGTGAAATGTTTGTAACACAATGATAAATGCTGAAAAAGGGAGAGAGAATTTTAGCAAAATTTCCTAAAAGAATTCAATTTTTTTATTATTGTTTATTACCTAATGAAAGCTTCCCATACCTTAATTATTCATAGCTTGATATTATAATTTAACTAAAATTCTAATAAAAATAATTTTATTTCAAGATATAATCTAACATAAATAATTCTAATCAAAATGCAATTGTTGCTGTTGCAGCAATTGGAGTAATTCTTGGCTGGCCATTCTTGATTTTGGCTTTCTTGCCCATTACATCTTTGGGTAGAAGATTCAAGCTAACATTTTCGACTGGTGCGGTCACCTCTGTTGTTCTTCTTGTAAGTCCATTGTTGGCTGGGGTTTATGTCTTTGCAACCACACAAAGAAGAAAGGTTTGTTTTTCACTATTGCCTCAAAAGTCTAGGTTCCTAGGTTTTTACATTCACTTGTGCATATCTTCCTGTACAAAGTTTTGATATGGATTTGAATGTTTCTGCAAATCATTCTAAATTTTTGTGTCTTGGCATTTTTCATTCCATTAATTAAATTTATTGTTCTATAGTTAGCTATCTTCATTTTCTTGCCATTTAGAACCTCCAATCTTAACTATGAATGAAATTCTAGTGAATTGTGGCTCGGTAAATTTCTTATATTTGAGGGTCAGTGACATCTTACGTTGCCTATGGAGTTCTCTCTCAAGGCTGACTTTTTTGTAGCACAAATTGGCACGAGATTACTTGCTTTCAACTTGCAACTTGTTGAAGATACTCTGTCCCAGTTTTAGACACAAGTTTGGTCTCATGATAAGGTTGAGGTTGCTGTCTACTTGGTGTGCAGTTGTGTCCCTAGTTTATGGTATACTTTTGGTTACCATAAACTCTAGTGCAGAATGAACCCGCCTCAAGTTAGTGGCAATTGTATCCTTTTTGTGTTGCTAAATTTTCCTATAAATCATCAGAATGATTACTATCAGGCAACTTTTAGGGTTATTGTCTGGATGAATAATTTGCAATGATCATTTATTATTCAGATTTCATATTCTATGTCACTTAAATTTCTTTAAAATGAGAGTTTGGGAGGATATTGCCTAGTACAAGAACAACAAGAAAGGGTGTTGAAAGTTTAGACTCGGTGCGAAACATCTAATAGGGTAATTCTAGTTGAATTGAGTGGAAGTTCATTAGTTACAATTGATGTTCTTAATTTTCTGTTTATTGGAATGTAACTTGAAAATGGAGAACAAAAAGGAAATGTCTTGTCATGAAGTACGAACTTTGTTTTCTCCAAAGCTCTGTGGCAAAATCAACTAAACTTTAATCTATAAATGTTTGTTTGAACCTGATGGTCTTAATTTACTCTCCAAGAAGAATCCAAGTCGCTACTATGAGATATGCATTGGAGTGAGCTTGCATGAGTAAAGGCATGTATGAGAATCATGTCATGCAGTCTGATGTGTCGTAGACTCTTCCTCTAATCAGTACTTAATATGGTTTTTATTCATTCATATTACATCAGTAGGGGAAGTGTTTCCTTCATTTGAATGCTTCTAATGCAACATTTTGTGGGCATGGAAGAAAGTCTCTTGAAATTTTATAAATAATTTTGTTTTTTTCCTCCTTACATGTAAAGCACACAACTGCACCATTAAAAATTCCTTGACAATGGTGAATCCTACCTTTTCTTGTCCGATCACAAATTCATAGAAGATGTTGATAGAGAGTTTACATCATGACACAATTTACACAAACTTCATGCTGGAAACATGTGCAATAGAACTATTTTATCAAGATCTGGATTATTATCTCACTTTTTTCTAATCTTTTGTTTGCATGTAGCTGTAAATGTGCTGTCATTCTAAGTTCTTTGCTTTGCATAAAAAATATCCTTTTGGTCGGTTAATCTATGTTTTATAGATAAATAGATGCTCAATCCTATGTACAGTGCCAATATAAGTAGATAAGAAAGGGTCAAATGTTATGATGACTGATACATTTCTAACAAGCAGGTTCTTTTATCCAATATACCCCTTTGTCCATGTTGCTGCTTCAGCTGTCATTGGGAGCTTTCCTGATCTTTTCCAAGACAAGTATAATCCCTAGGACAATTCTTGGATGGTTTTGGTAGCTTCTTATCTATTCTTCTATGTTTCTGTGTCTATTTTATGAGCTTTAAACTTATGTAGCATTTTCATGCAGATAGCTAACTTTGTTAGGCATGTGGTTCTTGGCCTGATATTATCTGTATCCTAGGCTCACACGTTTTCATTGATTAATGGTTATGACTATTGAGGTTTACAAAATTTTGGAGCACCATGATGATGTAGGGAAATGTATGATCTATTTTAGAGTAATACACTGCAAGAACATTCTTACTGATTTTATTTATTGGGCGGTGCTACTGCTCTTGCAACATGTTGTGTTGGAAAAAAGTCATCTGCTGTCTTAGACCTTCTAACTCTTAATGAACGCAAGAAGTCTATATTATATGTGTCAATTGTCAATTTTTTAGAACTTTTTTTGTTGTGGCTTGTTTTGGTGATGGAGAAAGTAAATTGTGAATATTCAGCAAGTCACCTGTACTCGAGAATACTTGTAAATGTAACAAAATTTATGGCAGTAGCTTTAGGATGGAAAAAAAACGAGTTCTAATTAGAAGATTTGTGAAATTGTTGCTCTGTCTCTTGGGTTTCCTGGATATTGTAGGTTCTACTCATTGTGTTGGAAGTGAATGACATCGACTTCCTTCATGATTTTTTGTTCCTGAATACATCAATGTAGTTTGGTGGATTGATGATGGATTCCGTGGTCTTCTTCCATTACCTTTCAATTCTACCCTGAGTGGTACTGCATCAGCACCTCTTTACTTTAATAACAAGAACAGGGCATCGGATGAGCAATATGTAATTGATCTCAAGCCTTGTTGTGCTTTCTTTTCATCATCCCTGCGTTTCTGTTATAGTTAACAATGCAAGTTTTGCATGCAGCTCCGAGATCTTGAAGCTTGCACTTTCCTTGTTGAGCTGCAGCTTGATCAACCTTACCCTACTTGTGGAAGTGACTTGTCAACTTGAGAGGTATATAGAAGTCTCCCCCCTTCCTCTCTCCTATTTTTTCAGTTTTGAAATTTCTATGTTCCTCAGAAGGTGTACTAAAACTGTTTGCATTTCAGTTGATTGCAGCATTGCCCTACCTAGATAGGAAGCTCTCAACCTCCCATGCATCAGTCCTTTTTCATCCCACGTATGGAGAAATTAATTTAAAAATTACTAATAAATACTTGATATTATATATTAAGTAAACATGCGCTATACAGAAAAATCAATTTGAAACATATGTACTAACTCATATCAAATGAAATTAATTTAAAAATATTTTTAAAATGAAAAAATTTATAGTATGGTGATGTTGACAGCACATAAACCTTCAGGTCACCAAGTATCATAAGGTCCATTATAGAGAATTTATTGGGATAATAAAGAGCAAGGTGAATAAGTTTTTTTTTTATTGAAAGTAGAGAAAGAGTCACTTGGGTTTAAACATGCCACACAAAGAAGTAATTATGTACTTGTCTCAGTGAAACGATCATCCAACTCATTAAGGTGTATGTCAATTATATTGTTAAACAATTCATAACGAAAATGGTATAGATTTATAATTCCTTGAGATTTTCGCTTTGAACGCCCACAAAGCTTTGATATCACAAAGGAGCAAATGAATCAAAGTATCAAACATAGAAAGTTTTGATGGTATAATCAAAAACCATAGAAGCAACAACAAAAAGTTCTTTCTAACTCTCTGAATATTTCCAGTTTCCTTCTTTATATGCGTTGATTAATTTTTATTTTGCCTTAGAATAAAATCATCACATATCCCTTTACTTTTCTATCTGTTAAACATAAATAAAAAAAAGATTTGAGACAACCTGCTTATAATTTAAACATCATAAGTATTTTTCAATGGATTCAAAGATAAAGTTTTTACTTTGAGCTTTGTAAGGAAAGAATGCAGACAATCACAGGAGAGCACATTAATACATTGTGTCTTGACTCTTTACCTTTTACAAAATATGACTTTATCTATTATATTAATATTTTAATGTAAAAATTATTTAAAAAATAAAAGTCAAGGGGGCAGTTACCCCCTTATGCCCTAGTATGGCTTTGCCCCTGTCTGTGGCAAAAGAAAAATGTTTTTGGAAAGTACAAGTTTCTTAAAAGAGTATCAATGTAAGTTGCAGTTCAAAGTCTTGCCCCTCAAGTTCTAAAATTTGTAGTCCAATAGTTGTTTATAGCTTGACATTGACCTCCCGATCAAAAAGTAAAGAAAAAGCTAAGATTGACATTGACCTCCCGATCAAAAAGTAAAGAAAAAGCTAAGCTTGACATTGACCTTAAAACTAAAGAAAAAGAAAACTTGAGTTGAAAACTTAGTTGCTGATCTCATTACAATATATTTGATATTGTGGTTGTGGTTTGAGAAAAATAATTTTAAAAAAATTACTTTTTTATATGGTTGTTTTATCTAAATTATGTGTTTGGTTAAAATTATGGTTCAAATTGTTGCTTCATCGAAAGCATGTCATTAATATTTGGTTAAAATTATGGTTGAATATAAAATGACCAAATAGAACATTAATTTTCTCAATACATGACATTGAACAATTAATACATATTTATGATTAACTACTTGTAAAGTTAAAAATCCTACATTCTCCCATTAAACTTGAAGCAATTCCATCTCAAACATAATCCATATGCAAAGTCTTGTTGCCTCTATATGTTTGTGATCGTGGAACAACATCGCGTAAAAAATCCTGAGGCATGAAATCAGGATGATGTTCAAACTCATTAAAAGCAACATCTTGTACAAACTTTCTTCTTATGTAGTTATGAAGAGCCATTGATGCGATAATAATCTACACCTGTGTCTTGTACAAAAACACTGGCGTGTTCCGTAAAATTCTCCATATTTTTTTTACACACCCCATAAGTTTGCTCAATTACACATCGAATCGAGAAGTGAACCTAGTTGAATAACTCCACTTGACTTTGTAGCTAGCATCAACGATGAAATTTCAAAAGATGAAATCTTTCACTTGTATATGGACTCAGAAATCCATATTCATTTGGATAATTGGAGTTAACATCATAATATTTTTCCTGTATTCACCCAAGACATTTAAAACAAAAAAATATTTTGTACCACGCGACCAAAAATTAAATAAATGAAAATTCTAAAAGAAGCCTTATTGTTCTATCCAAAATACCTTCTGGTGGCTTTGAAAATTTGATATTTGGGTTATAAAAGGCCTCATGAAAAATTCTTAAGTCATGTGCATTATCTTCTCATCCAGCCCAAACAAAAATAAATTGCATGTCAAAACCACATTCTACTATAATATTCTGCGTTGGTAATCATTTCCTTTCAATAAATAGTATCTGATTTTCTTGGGATACACAAGCACACACACAATGTTCCATCGATTGCTCCTACACAATTCTAAAAACAAAATTTTAAAAACATTAATCGTAAATGAATTACCAATTAGATTATATAATGAAAGTGGAAAGATATATTTATTCACTTTTTGTAATCTTTATTACCTTAAAATGTGGCATATATCTCGAGTTCATAGCGATTTCTCATGGTGTTGTCAGAAAATCTGGATCAACTAATTTTATGATGTCAATTGATAGCAAATACACAGCCTTTAGAACCTCGTTAAAATACATACTCATTATTTCACTGGAATATTGGAATCTCTCTTAGACCTCCCTATTAGAAGCACTCAACGCTAAAGTATAAAGAAACATGCTAATTTTCTCTATAACATTGATCCTCCTTGATGATTTCAGTCCATATTGTGTTTCCAAATCAAAACAAAGACTCTAAAACGTCGTTGTATCTATGCTAAATATATTTACACAATGTATCTAATACCCATTTAAAATTTCATTCAACCACTGCATTCTTGTGTTGTATAAAATCATACAGGGTTACTTATAGATGTAGTTATTATAATACAACGCAAGTGCGCCTACTGTGTATAATAGTAGTTTACGACGATTAAATTTTTTTATGCCAAAATGAATCTCTCGCATCGTCATCGTCATCTCTGTTATTGTCATCATTGTCACCATCATCATTTACGTTGCTATCTTTAGTAGCACCACTACTAAAACCGAGATGACTACCACTATTCCTACCAGCGTAGCCATGTGAAATATATTGAGCAATACTCTCCTTCAAAAAGATCATTAAACCAATTTGCATTCTTATCTATAATTTTAATTAAATAATTATGAGCAAGGAACAACATATTAATTGTTTTATTAATATAGATGTATTGCAAGCTTTACGTGCAAACCTCAATAAAATCATATTACTTTTATAGAAAATATAATTTTTATTATCATATTAATCCATTTATTTTTTTAAAGAAAAATAAAACACTTCATACATTATTCCATTCAATTTTATTAATTTATTATACTCTTTTGTTTCCAATAATAGTCATCCCATCCTAAAATACATTAAACAATTAATATGTCTTACAAGTAATATGTAATTGGTCATATTAATACATATATTGTTTGTGTTGAAATTATCAACAATGTTATTAACAAATTTGGTCTAACATAAAGCATGAATATACAATGAAAGAAAGACAACTTACTATTTTATGAGATGCAGCCTGATATACTTTAATGAAAATGCTTTAAGAGAGTCAAAGCAGATTAATCATTCCATAATGTTTTTGAAAGTGATGTGTTCAACTTTATTGAAATGGTGAATTATATAGGGTGGAAAAGAGTGACTCGTGAACATACAATAGAAGCACACTCTACTAGACATTCAAACGTAATTTTTTCTCCTAAAAGTCTCATGGTCAACATGCTATAATGAATAACAATATAAAAGCACACACAGCGGTTGCCGAAAAAAATAAAAAAAATATTGATTATAGAGTACATAACTACAAATCTTTACCAGCAACATAACAAACACATAGAACAAATGAAAAAAAACACGGCATGTCCTCCCGAAGACAACAATTAAAAATTGGCAATAAAAAGCACAGACAAAGCTCCACATTAGCAACACTTTAACCATTTAAAGGCAGCAACAACATATAAGACACCAGCACAAATAGTCTAACATTTGCAATTAAAGTTATGTGTCAATTTGTCTCTCATAAACATTTAACAGAAACACAAAGCGATCATATTGCAAAAATAAAGGTTCACGTACTGGACATTAGTTTCATAGGAAAGGCACAAAATGAACAGAATGTTAGGTCTGGATATACAATGCACATGAAATTAATATTCTCAACATTGAATTTAAAAGTTTTAGTGCTCTTAGCAGTCAAAATAGTTTTGAATTATAAGCATCAATTGCAATGTTAGTTGTCTAAAATATATATGATATATTTTGGGTTTCATATCAATATAAAGTGATCTATAATTGAAGTGCCTTTTAAAGATTGAGATGTACCTCATGGTTTGGGGTTTGATCTCCTCTACAACATTATTTTAGCCATTGAAGTTTTTTTTCTATAGTTCCCAACGTTATTCACATTTCCTTCCTACTTCTAACCATGAAATATTCAGTAGCGAAATAATAAGATTCACTCCAAAACAACTACTTCATATATAGAGTGAAACTTCGCCATCACTTCTTGAATGTTGTACCTTTTCCTATCTATAAGACCAGATATGCAGTCACTTCTTGAAGAGACACTGTTAACCAATTTATCTAAACGCGAAAAAAAGTTGCACTCTCATCCCAAAACCTCTCTTATTTTTAATACTCTTATCGAAACAATTTTGAGCGGCTTTACTCTTACCACTACTACTAAGGTTACTAGTACTAACACTAATATTGACACCAGCAACCATGTTGCTCACATCGTCAACAAAGTTTTGTATACTATCTTTCTCGGAATCTCCACTACCCTCTTCTAGGTTAACATCTTTATTAGATGTATTTTTGGTCCCATCACCCTAACATCACCCAAAATCATTCCTTAAGAAGGTGTGCAAGCAAACTTATCAGTAGCCATAATATTTGTAAACATGATATCATATTTACCACAAAGAGCTGGCTTGAAACCAGAATGCTTGAATTTCTTAGCTCCACGTATTTCCTATAAATAAAAGAAAACATTACTTCAAATGAATATCAAGGACTGTAAAGGAAAAAAAATAAAGAATTGTAATAAAATTTGGACATTGAGTCAATAATATCATACTTGAATTTTAGAATTTCACCACTCTTTAGTGGTAGAAATAGTTCCCAACTCTGAACTCTAGCCCACTCCTGTTTCAAAAATCAACTTTTTCCATATCCTCTAATCCCTTTTCATCTTGTCCTACTTATTTTTCAGTTGTACTTTAGTGAATCCATGGCCAGTTTGCTCTTTAAAGGTAGTAGTGACATATTTCCAACCAGTCTTGTCAAAATAAATGTTGGGTCTCATTCCCTTCTCAATTGTCTTTATGCAAATGTCATAAAATACGTGTAGCATCTCTCTAGGCCAACATGCCTTATCTTGAGATTGAGACTCTTCCATATTCTAAGCTTAAATAAATTTTCCAACATAGGATTACGCAATTAATTTTGGTAATGCTATATATTAATAACAAAATTATAGTGTTAACAAATTATTGTTAATGTTGTCTATGAAATTCTGCCTAGTTTTCAATACTCTATGTTTTGCGCATTAATAAAAGGAACCTTGTAATGAAGTTTTGTTTTTTATAAGTAGTACTACAATTTGTATTTGTAGTGTAATATACATTATCATTAGCAAAGCATATTGATGAAAAAAAGGTGATGGTAGGGAAAAGTTGAGGATAGCATGGTATGACTATGTTTAATGAATTTGCTATTAACTAGTAGTTGTAATACATCATTATTCTACTTCATATGAACATCAATTAATTATCATAAGGGGTCAAATGATTGTTTGTAGTGTTATGTCTGCAGCTTCATTATCTATTTTTAAGTTAATGAAATCTCTACATCATAAGAAGATCACATTAACTAATTTAAACTATGTATCATAAATATAAATACATGAATGCATCATAATTAGAACATGAATTAAAAGCTGTAATGTTTAAACTATATATCCAATTTGGTTCCTATGTTATAGTATCCAGAACCTAGTTAAAATACTCGTTTTCTATCCAATTCAGTTTGGTTCCTATATTTTAATACCTAGAGCCTGGCTAATATAATTGTTGTGAGTAATGTTTTTTGGTTTGTTTCCTGTCCTCTTCATATCATTTACCAAATTCTGACTTTCTACATTATTTCATCCATTCATATATTTTTTTTGAACTCAAAATAATTGCAACTACACTTTAAACCTTTGTTCATTAACTCTATGAAAAATCAGAAGCAATAAAGTTAGGAATCTCTTAAATAATGCAACTAAGAAAGAAGATTAGAACCACGAGTGCTTACTATAATTATGAAGAACAGATCAATGGTTCCTACAACAATAAATAGGGATACAATTTCGACAATGAACAAGATCTGATTAGATTCAATATTTACAAGAACATGCATAGATGAAATTGAAGACATATTGAAATCAAAATTTACCTAGATTTTTCTGCAAAAAAAACACAATTGCTTGTATACAAAAAAGGGTTTAGAGGACTTAATAAAAACAGATCTGGGTGTGGTTTTTTTAGATCTTGGTCGTGGATGTTGGTTTATGTAAATCTGGTGTTGGTTTGTAAGTTTTGCAATCGTTTGTAGCTATAGAAAGGCAAAAAAAAGAAAAAAAGAACGATGTCTGTAAATAGAGGTTCTTCATCAAGAATGGAAGAGGTTGGTGAGGAGATTGAAAGATGTGGATGCTAAGAATAATCATTTCACTGGTTATCAGGAGAGCAGGGAAAAGAAGATAGGATTAAGTATTTTGGTAAACAAATAATTGAACGGTCTTCTGGCTAATTACTTTTATGCACATGAATGTTAAAAACAGATAAAACATGCTTTTGATAAACTCTAGTTGTAACACAGTTTCGACATGGGTCCCACTTTGCCAAACATTCATTCATTATGATCAAACTACAACATATTTTCTACCACAAAAACAAATACAATCTTCAACGTACCAATATTTTGTTTTGGCTATGCATAGAAAAGTGCTAAGATGTTGTTTGAAATTATTATAATGATTGATTTTAAAGTGATTTTTGTTTGAAAAAACATCAAATTAATAATTTTTTTAAAGTGCTAAGGCATTGTATGAGATTGTTATATCAATTGTGTTTTTAAAGTGATTTTTACTTGAAAAAATATCAATAAATTTGTTTTAATTTTTTTTTTGACATTAACATATCAAAACAATTTAAAAATATAAAAAAATTAAAGAAAAAAAATTCAAAAACAAACATATTTTTCTAACATTTAGGTGATTACCTTATTTCTCAAACACAATGCATGAGCATGACTTGTTCTGTTTTGTTTAAGTGGAGCAATAGCATGAAACATGTGATTCAGAAAATCTTATGCTATAGATTCTGTCTGTGTTGCTTTCTTTATTACTTTCCTCTTTTTGTAAGTCTTTTGTATGGATGATTTTTAATGTCTTCCATAAAGGCATTGCCTTGTTTTGTTGTAAAATGAAGAAGCCACATGATAGATAAAAAGAAAAGAAAAAAAAAAGAACAAGAATACAAAAATATATTAAATTATACTGTAATATTTAAAAAATAAAAAATAAAACCAAATATTTCTTTTTTATTTTATTTAAAAGCTAACTAGATTTAGAATGTTCAAACTTATTAGAAAATGTTTGATATTGAGTTTCAATCTATTTTTTTATTAAAATTTAAATATTTTATTTTAAATTATTTTTTATATTTTTATATTATTTTAATATGTTGATGTTAAAAATAAATTTTTAAAAATATTATTTTAATATATTTTTAAATAAAAAATAACATATATATATATATATATATATTTTAACGTGCCTAGCTAGATCATTCTAGCTAAACCAAAGTGCACTAAATTCGTCTAAATTAAATCAGTATTTTTATATATATTCTACTACAAGCTAAGTTTAGTTAACGAGTAGGGCATCGTTTGATATTGCGTTTGTAACTGTGTTTTGTTAAATTTTAAATTTCTTTTTACTAAAATTGAGTGCGGTTTGTACTTTTTGGATCGTTTTGATGTGCTGATATCAAAAATAATTTTTAAAAAATAAAAAATATCATTAATATATATTTCAACACGAAAAACTATTTAAAAAGCAACCACAACCACAACCACAACCAGAGTTACCTTGCATCGCGTTCATCAACTCTTCCGAGTGAAGGATTCAGGCTGTGCTTGATTTTCAATAAAGTCTCTGATGCTGTGCGTCTGGGCATCGCCCTCCGTACAGCATCAGATGTGACATTTATTGAGTCCAGTTCGGTTTATTTGAAGCCATTACAGCATCAAACCAAAACCCAACGTGCCCCTAACTCATTGATCGTTCACCCACCCTTCGCCCATCATAATCAGACCCTACAAGCTGACCCCGAGCTC
>Ga0325410_1007355_pt1 | contig 12032 bp, 4 predicted proteins | sample PopdelMetagenome_16_FD_206182 | JGI IMG/M metagenome (GOLD analysis project Ga0325410, IMG submission 206182) | Populus deltoides microbial communities from Bellville, Georgia, United States - Xylem-PdIQD-R3 | ecosystem: Host-associated > Plants > Phyllosphere > Stem > Wood/Secondary xylem... | reverse complement strand
TTTGATTCAAGCAATGATGCATGACAATCCCCGGTAAAATAAAATACATGTAATTTCAAAAAACACATGCTTTAAGCAAATGTTACGAGGAAGATGAGTTTCATGCCGAGTTATATTTCTTATCACTTCATATTTGTTATAAATAGTAAGGTTTTTTTTTTTTGATTTGAGGTTCACCTGATATAAGGCTCGAATAGTAGGTTATATGATCGGCTTAATAGATTTAAAAATAATTTAGTCAAACTAGTAAAAATATTGTTTGATTAATAAAAAATTTAAACATTTTTTTAGAAAATAATAATATTAAGATATCTTATTGGATCGATCTGGATTAATATAGATAAGAATACAACAATCAAAAGAAATAGAACAAAAAATAGATTAAGAAAACAAATGCAATAAAATTGGAGGGGAAGAATTTGAAAAAAAATCAAGAAAATTATAAAACACATAAATATAGAAATCAAAAGTAGAGTGGCCGAATTGGATTGAAAAATCAAATTGAATAAATGTTCAAGGATGAAATTTAAAAAAAAATTAAAAAGCATCAAAACCAAATAAACACATATCAAAAGCAAGAGGGCCAAAAATCTATCAAATCATAAATTAAAGGGTACAATTGTTTTTTTGAAGGTTAGGTGTAAGTTTCTAGGGAATAAGAGAGAGAAGAGTGCCAAATAAACACTTGTCAAAAGCAAGAGAGCCAAAAATCTATCAAATCACAAATTAAATGGTACAATTGTTTTTCTGAAGGTTAGGTGTGAGTTTCTAGGGAATGAGAGAGAGAGAAGAAGAGAAAAAAATTAGATACAAAATTGGAAACCAAATGAAATTAAATTAAATTTTAAAGGATAAAATAAAAAAAGATTAATGCAAATAACAAAAAAATAGCAATCAAAAGAATAAGGATCATATTAAATATAAAAATCTAATGAAATTAAACGACGAGGGACAGAATTAAAAAAACCTTCAAGAAGCATTAAAATGAAAAAAAATAAAAAAATGATGATCAAATTCAAAACAAATATAAACTAGAGGATACAACTGATTTTTCAAAGGCTCTGTATGAATACCAAGGCCCTGGGGAAAGAAAAAAATAAAGGAAAAAACTTTATAGCCACTGAACCGTCGTTAGCCTGACCACATACGTCACTTTAGAAGTTGCGTCACCACCTAACACGTCGAATGAGACAAGGATCGATAATTTTTTACTACCGGAATACGCCCCCACACACCTCTAGAATGGTGCGCCAGACGTTGACAAGCATATGGGTGAACAACATGCATCAACCTCTATAATTGATTTATTAAATTTCTAATAATGCAAATTACTATACAGAACCAATGACATATGAATATTACAAAAAAAAAAAAAAAACAATTTGCAAAGATGAAAATACCCTCCCAATCCAGCCCTTTTTTTAAGTCAAAGGTTATAAATGCTATTTTACTATGCAAAAATTGTGTAATGACAAAAAAAACCTCCTCCAGTATTTTTTAGCTTTGAACGGTATAATCGTTAATTAACTATACAAATAAATAGGAAAATACCCCACTGTTTTTTATTGTAACTATAATAATAATAATAATAATAATAATAATAATAGACCTACGGCTCATATATCCCCGAGTGTTTGGTGCTTGGTTAGGTTATATTCCATTACTTTTAATGGGTGTTTGGTTGCGTGGTTGTTTCTTCGTTTAAAGCAACCACAACAACTCACCCGTTTGGTAATACTTCAAAAGCAGAATTTTACTGGTAGGACCTCCTATTAATTGTGACACGGCCACAGGATTGCAAGAAGCAGCAATTTGCTGCTTCTTGAGCTGGAAAACTCATGAACAGTGGAGCATGCTCCACTGTTCATGGGTTTCTTCCATGAACAGTGGAGCATGCTCCACTGTTCCGGCCGGACCGGTCCAGTTCAACGCTAAAAATGTATTGAACCGGGTCCAATCTAACAAAATAAAAAAAATATTTTTAATTTTTAATTGTGTTTTATTCGAAAAACTAATGTTAAACATTATTCAATGACACTATAAATTAGACAGAGATTGCTTGATGATGTAATATTTACAGAATTTGATCGCAATCCTAATTTTATTCCTGATTATATTTTATCTATGTTGTTGCGCTCTTAAAAAATTTAATGGAACAATAAAAAATATTTTATACAAAATATTATTTATTTCATGATATAATAGTAATAGTTAAATATACAATATTTAAATTAAAAACTATCAATATTAATATATATTTTTAAAAATTATTTTACAACCTCAATTTTAAAAGCATTCTTAATCAAACACATTAAACTATTTTTTATTCAACCTCAATTTTAACCACAGTTTTAATCAAATATCTATTTTTTTATACCAATTTTAACTAAAAATATTTTTTATAAAATAACTTTTTTAAACCACAACCGTAAAACTTACCGCAATATCAACCACACTTAGTAGATTAATTATCACAAGCAGTACTGCTTTGGATGGAAGAGTGGAGCTCATTGACTCCGATAAAGTCAGATTTCAAGACTATTATATTAAAAAAGAACACGTTGGAAGCCGAAAGTGCGGCTGTTTTTAATCAGTCACCACGGAAGCACAGCACAATAAGTCAGCCTACCTAAGCATGCAGCAAGAGATGGGACCCAGTTAACCAAAAAAACAAAAAAAAAAACCCTAATCCCTGGGTAAGTTAAGTTCATCAGGATACAAATTACTATTTATTAAATTATTATAACATTATAATTATGGATTTATTCTTAGAAAAAAACACAATATACAAAGCTTTAGTGATAAAATTGTCTTTTTCTATCATGACACAATTATATTTTTAAAATTATATAAAATTATATTGGTAATCTTGTTTTATTTTATATAGTAAAATTACCAATTTCATCCTGAATAAAATAATTCAATATCAACTACTCATAAGCATTTTTGTATTTTCATTATTTTTAAAGTAATATAATTGTTTTAATGCTCTTGAAAATAAAACCAATTGAACTCTTACCTAATTATTCTTTTAATTATTTTACATTGTTTTTATTATAATTTTTAAGAGCGTTAGAGGCATTGTTATAAATTATATTTATTAAATATAAATAAAACATGTTGGGACATCAACAACTATCCGGTCATAAAACACCGTCTTCCGTGGTGGTTATTAAATATGCCAAGATTCTCGACGGTTTAGAACTAGAGGTCATTTCTTTTACCCCACTCTTCTCTCTTCTTGCACCTAAATTTTCACACGAGACCCTTCAAAATTCAAGAACATCCTTTGAATTTGTTGGTTCTTTATATTTGGTTATTTTTCTTTTGATTATGATTTTTTTTTATCTTGAGTAGTTTATTAAATTTGATCCTTATTTTTTTGACTGCTATTTTTTTGTTTGTAATTATTTTTTCAATTGATTTAGTTTTACGATTTTATCCTCCTTTGTTTTTCTTTCCTATCAAATTTAATCCCTCTTCTTTTGATTGTCAATTTTGTAGCCTTTACAAGTTTTTATTTTAAATCATAAATGATTTTATTTGATGATTTCACCCTTCTTCTTTTTTTCCTATAAAATTTAATCCACATTCTTTTGATTAACAATCCTTTTGCTTTGATGACTTCTTAAAAATTATATTTTTAAATTGAATGATCATAAACTTTTTTATTAGACTCAGATTCAGGGTTTCACAAGTTTTAAAAATTGATCAGGTTTAAGATATTTACCCGAGTTTGCTTGGTCTTTACAAATATTTTTTAATTTCACCCCTATGATTTTTTTTAAAATTTAATCTTTATTTTTTTTAATTATTTTTTATTTTTTTTGACATTATTTTTTAATTATTTTTTTAAATTGCATTCTCCTTTGATGTTTTCTATTAAATTTTATCCTCATTATTCTTGGATTGGATCCAAGTTAAATATTTCACGGGTTGTGACTTTTAGAGATTATATCATGTTTAAAAGGTTCATTGAGTATGTTTTCCTTTTTCTAAACTAATATTTTCTTATTTTTTATAAATATTTTTTTGGGTTTTGTTTTGCATTTTTTATTCTATTGAGTTAGCTTTCAACAATTTATTTATATTCCACCCTTATCATTTTTTTTAATTTATAAATAATCTATCAAATTACAAATATTTGTCAATTTCACCCCCTATAATTTTTTAATCTTTAACTTTAGTCCTCATTCTTTTAATTACAATTTAATTTGTTTGAGATAATTGTTTTTCTTCAAATTTCATCATCCTTTATTTTTTTTCTATGAAATCTTATCCCTACTCTTTTTGTTGCTATTTTTTTTTATTTTGTAAATTTTTTATTAATATTTTACGTGATTTCATCATTTAAAATTATATATGCTGAGAGTTACGTTTCTTAATTGAACTCAGGTCCAGGATTTTAGAAGTTACAAGTTTTAGAGATTATACTATGACTAGGAGGTTCACTCGGGTTTGTTTGGTTTTTTCTTCTTTTTTAAGTTTATTTTTATTATTTTTAATCTTTTTTTTTTATTTTCTTAATCTCTGGTTTTGATTTTATTGGGCTAGCCCTTTATAACTTTTGTCAACTTCACCTCGCATCATTTTTTAATCTATAAATAATTTATCAAATTAAAAAATAATTCAACTACATCGCCTATGATTTTTTAATCTTTCTATTTTGGTACTCATTCTTTTAATTGTTGTTTATTTTGTCTAGGATTTGTTCTTCACAATTGTTATTCTCTTAAAATTTTTCTTCATTCTTGTTTTTTGCTTTTGCAAGTTTTTTTATTAATATTTTTCAATGATTTCATCATTCGAAATTAAATTGGTTGACAATTAAGTTTCTTAATTGAACTCAGATCCATAATTCAATAAATTGCAAGTTTTTAAGATTAAATCAGGTTTAGGATGTTTCGCATTGGTTTTCTTGGTTTTTTTTCTTTTTTTTTTAAGTTTGATTCTTAGCCATTTGATCAAATTTTAATTTGTTTTTAATTTTACCCCTGGATCCATAATCTTGGTTTTAATTTTTTCAAGTTTAGTTCTTATTGTCTTGATTTTTATTTTTTTGTTTGGGATTCTTTTGTTAATTTTTTTTCTTTTTTAATTTTACCTTTCAATTTAAAGTTTGATCATATTTAAGGCCAGGACCTCAGTTTTTTTTTAAAAAAATTGATTCTTAATTTTTTTATCAAATTTTAATTTTTTTTCAATATCATCCTTGAATCCATCCATGATCTTGGTTTTTTTTTTATTCTTATATTAATTTGATTTTTTTTCTTTTCAATTTTGCTATTAATTTTAGGTTGTCCTTTCATTTTTTGAGAGTTGATTCAAGGCAAGTACCGGGTCACGTGTCAGGTGAGTTGACCCGAGTGAACTCAGGTTAAACAAAATTTTTTATTTTATAAAGAAATAAAAATGGCATTACTTAAAAAAAAATATAGTCAACGAGTTTTGACATGATTTTGACTATTGTTGTCATGAGTTGACCAGATCACGGGTCAAACTGTGTTTTTAATCGTTTCACACCAGGTTAGTTCTCCCAAAATTTCTTTTGAAACATGATCCGTCCTAAGGCCCGAGTCACAGGTTAACCCACTATTTTAACTAAACGACTCATCGATTGAACTTTTATTTTAAATTAGTATTTTTATTTGAACTTTTATTTTAAATTGGTATTTTTATTTATTGATTTTTTTAAATCATAACTTGGGTTCATGCACGTTAATTTTTTTTACCTAATTCACAATCCAAACTGACCCACGATTGAGACCGAACTCGAATTGAAGCTTAGAATTTTATAAACATGATCAAAACCAAGGGAAGAAGCCCAAGCTCTTGGATTAAAACCGTGTTTGTTTTCATGGTGGCACATTATTTTTTTTAAAAAAATTGTTTCAATTTATTTCTTTGTATTTTTATATATTTTATTTTGTGTTACTAAGTCAAAAATAATTTTTTTAAAATAAAAAAATATATTAATATTCTAATGCATTTTTTTAACAAAAAAAAAAAAAAACGTTTTAAAAACAACGGTCACCGCAAAGCCAAAAAAGAAAACACCTAAAGGCGATAGAATATTCCTTTGCCTCGATTAGCTTTTAGGAATCATAAAAGCCATCGACAACTTATTTGATTTTTGACCCTGCAACTTTGTGTATCCTAAAACGTTTTTTCTGTTTCTGTAAAAGGCAGTCAGAAGAGGGCATCTTCGTCTTTACAGCAGTCAAGAGCACTGTCTCATTGATAAAAAAAACAAAGATAGGTGTCCAAATCATTCCCTGCAGACAAGTGCCACTCATCCCTCTCACCATGAAATATTGAAAAAATAAAAAATATCTTAGATTTGACCAGTCAACGGGAACATTAAAAGCTTTTTTAAAGACTCGAAAAAGAAGATTAGTTTGAATATAGCGCATGCATTAATTTACTAATCGTTTTCCCGTTCTTTGACCAGGAGACCACCACCACCACCACCGCCTTGTACATCACCCAGCAAGGAAAAAAATATATAGAAAGAAGCAGAAGGAGAGAGAAGAATCTCAATAACAGAAGCTAGCCATAACCAAATTCAAAAGAATAAATTGATTGATCATGCAGAGGAAGAAGAGATAACATTTGGGACACTGCTAGCTTGACTGCGATGAAGAAGAAGGTGGCGGGGATATTGAAGATGACTCGAATTTATAGTATTTATCAACAGCAACAGACACATCCCAGGTGCAACTCAGTCCTCTGGGTATGGTCACAAGATCCCCCGCACCAAACTCCACAAACTCCGACGACCCTTTTGGGTACACTTTCACCTTCCCTTTCACCAAATAGCACGTCTCTTCTGCATCAAACTTTAGCTGATACCTCCCTGGAGAGCAACCCCATCTATTTCATGACAACAAAACGAAGAAGCATAACTCTGGATTAACTACCACAGCCATATATGAAAAGAGATCATTACTTACATGATTAGCTAGCTACTACATATCTATATATACATGTAGGGGTAATTAAGAGAGACTCACTTGGGCCAGCACTTGAAGTTAAGTTCACTGAGTCGTGACTGTGAGGGGTTCGTCTCAACGATGATTCTTAGGTTTTCAGCCATTAAAGTGGTTAGTTGAAAGAAGGGTAACGGAAGGAGGTTACAGTGGAAAAACACAGGATCGAACTACTTTTTTCTAGTCTCTTGTCTAGTGACTCTCCCTCCCTCCCTCTCTCTCTGCCTGCATATATATTATTGGAGAGTAGATAGAGAACGAACGCAGGAATATCTCTTTTTTAACATGGAAGCAGAGGAGGATAAGATAGATACCTTGACATGTATAGGCTTTGTGTTGGCACGAGTCAGTGCCTCCTCATTATTAACCATTGACTAATCACATCACGCCATGTCACGATCAACAATGTATGAGGTTAAACCGACCACGCCTCGCAGATACTCTATCATAGTAATTCTTGATGGATTGTGACCTAAGGATTTTATCCCATGAGCTTGTAACTATTATTTCATCACTAGAACCAGGTGAGGTGGATCAAGTTAAATATATTCTTACAAGTTTGAATTACTAGATATTCAATGATAGGTTCTTGAATAATATTGATATATTGTGTACTGATTAATAGCATGTTTGGAAGGGTGTTATAATTTATTTTTTAAATTATTTTTTTAATATATCAAAATAATATTTTTTTAATTTTTAATATCAACATATTAAAATAAAAAAACATTAAATATATTAATTTAAAGTTTTTTTAGATATAAAAATTTAAGAATTTTTAAAAGTACAATTGAACTATAATTCTAAATAATAGCTTAGTAATTCAATTACATTCTAAATATAAATGAGATACGATTGAATCAATTCTAAGAATTTTTTTTAATTCTACTTAAAACAATGCAGTAATGTGGTTACTTTTGTAAAAATAATTTTTAGTTGAAAATATATTAAAATAATATTTTTTAAATTATTTTAAAATATCTAAATAAATATCAATTTCAAACAAAAATAATTCAAAAAAAGGTGGTTGAAATACATAATCACACGGAAGCTTAACCAGGGCACGCAAGAAAGATGGACAGGGAACAAAGGGAGGTGGTCCTTCTACTGGTCAAAGGGTTGACTGGGCTGCACAGCTGGCAGGGAATCATTGGGTAAGAATATAAATATCACACCGTTTGACTTGACCAAGGTGTATCATGGAGATACCGACATGGAATAGCGGTGTCAAGTGTCAGGTCTCTTTTTACTCTTTGGATCCAAATCCATATGATCCTCTCCTCTGCTGTTCATACAAGTGATCGAATGTCGAACGCTTGTGCACTTCCACGTGCAAATATTGATCTGATTTTGTCAAATGTGAACCGCACGAAATTTAACATAACATTAAATAAAAATACACAGAACGTGGGTTTTTCTAGATTGCAATTTCTCAAATTACCATCTTATCCTTTGATTGAAAAAACAGGATCCGTCGTGGTGGGGTAATTTGATCTTTTCACTTACTCGTTGGAAATTTTATATTTTCGAAAAATTTAAAACAATAAGGCTACTTATTTGTCCATGGTTAAAAAAAAAATTTATTAGAATGAAATTAAAACACGTTTTTACCCTTAAAAAAAGATAAAAACAAGCTTCCATATAGAGGTATTTGTGTATTTTTACACATTGTTTTTTTTTTTCAATTCTCAAGCTCATGAAGGGCATCATGATATTTTTAAGTTGGAAAAATAATTTTTTATTCAAAAAAGTTGTTGGAGCGTTGATGGCGTTTGCACCTTTTAAGCGGCGTGTGCGATATCATTCAGTAGGCAAACTTCTCCTTCAATCGTGTCTTTTAAAGCATCACTGTGTCCTTTTCTTGCTGGCATGACGGCAAATGATGAATTGTTTGTCATTGATGGTCTTTTTCTTTTTTCTTCATTTTTTTCTGTCTTCTAGAGAAAGTACAAGTATGTCCTTTTTTCTTTTGGTTTTTTCAATTTAAGTCTTTATATTTTTTATTGTTTATTTTTATCCCTGGTCCTTTTATTAAAAAAAATTTTGGTTTCAATTTCGTTCTTAAATCGTAATTTATAATATGATTATAGTTGATTTGCTGGGGAGTGACCTTCATAGTTTTTTTAATTTGTAGTGCTTCTAATCTAATAACATGAGCAATGAGTTTAAAAATTTAATGCAGTTCGACATCATTTTTTTTTCATTTTCTTTTATGATTTTATCAATCTATATTTTTTAAAAAATAAAATTGGTTTTGGGGTTATTTTCAATTTCTTTTATATCAATTTATCCTGATTTCGTGACCTAAACCATAGGTTTTGCAGGCCTTTTTTAAATAGAGTTTTTTTATATAAAAAAATATTTATTTGTATTTAATTTTTGTAGATTTCTTATTTTGTATAGATGAGCTTTATTTTATAAAAAAATAATTATTTTGAAATAATATTTTTAATATGTTTGTTCTTGCATATGTTTTTTTCCTTTTATTTTATTAAATTAGTTTCATATGTGTTTTTATTTCTATTATTTTATATTGATTTTAATAGATAAATTTAGTGGACACAAATGAGTAAAAGACTCATTTTACGGAATCAAATATTTTGATCTTATATTCATCTTTTAACTTTTTCAATTTCTCTTTTAATTATTGTTAAAGATTTTTTTTGTTTATTTATATAGATAATTATTGATATATTTGATTAAATACTTGCATAAATTTTTTTGATTTATACTTTAAATTTTATGATATAAAAAACATATATGCATATCCATTTTTTAAAAAAACATTACAACCCACGATGAAGTGCAGTCAAAATAACTAGTGTTACATATAAAAGAACCACCACTTTCTCCGCACTCCCCGAGACATTGATTTGATTTTTTTTCAACAAAAAAAGGATTTGTTTTTTCAATGTGTTTTTAAACTTTAAAAAAATATTATAACTATAAATAAAAAATCTAATGTACATTTAATTAAATAAATTAAAAATTATTTATGTTAATAAATATAAAAAAAATCGTTAATAATAACCAAAGACTAAACTAAAAAACTAAAAAATAGATGTAAATCAAGATATTTAATATTAGAATATAAATCATGAATTCGATTGTGTTAAATCATTTTATTTTTTATAATTAGTTTTTTTATTTAATTAAATGATAATACATGAAAATCCTAGAAAAAAAATTATTCAGTGTTGCACATATGAGAAAAAAATTGTTATCAATCTTGCGTAAGAACCAAATTATTAATAGAAACCCTAAAACATGTGAGATTTCTATTCTACATGCACACTGTGAATCAATAAACAATTAATTGTGGATTTGCATAGTTATTTCTCATGTCCTTTGACTAAAAGAGATTATTGAATCATCATTGTAGATTGTATTTCTATACAAACATATTACATTGAAGATGACACTGTAACCATAAATTGTTTTCATTGTGGATAACATTGTAATGTAGAGGTATAGTTATTCTAGGCCGGGTTCTTGGTTTTATGGGTCAACTCGGGTCCACCCAGATCAACCCGAAAAAGTTAAAAAAATGAAAAATTTAATATTTTATATAAAAAAATTAAGAAAAAATCTATGTAAATACAAGTCATATATATATATATATATATATGTTGTAAGTAATAAAATTTTAAAAAATATTTTAAATTTTTTTATTTTATATTAAAAAAATATTATATTAAATTTTTTTTTTCTCTCTTGAAAAACGTCAAAAAAGAAATCTAATTCGTGATTTCTCAAGATTTCATTGAGGAAGGATGTCGAAATATGGCGACATGATGTTGTCATTTGCAAGGCAGTAACCCCGACTTTTCTAGAGCTCATTTTGACTCAGAAGAGTCTCGTTACCCATCACTCAGTCCATGATGATTATTTGTTTTTTTAGTTGAAATTTAATTTAATGTGTTTTTCATGTGTGTTTTAAATGATTTGAACGTGTTTATATAAAATAAAAAACATGACGCATTGCATTACCAATCACGCACATAAAATCCTTCATCTTTATCCTCTACTCTTTATACACTTCATGTTTCTCGACAAAGCTTCATGGGCATGCCTCTATCATTTCTTGTCACGAGTCCTTGTACTCTTCTTCTTCAAGGATTGCCTCCTCACTTTTCTTGCTTCATGCTCATGGCAGCACCCACGTTGAATTACCTTCTCCTGTCTTTGACAACCTTAGAGTCGCCACCTCGTACGGCCAGTTCCGACTCTTCATTTCTTGTTTAAAACACAGTTTCAATATGGGAAAGCATGGTCGGTGGTCGGGAAAGTATGTTTTCATCTTGATATACAAGGTTCGAATTCTAGAGTCATCGCTAAGTAATTCTTCCAAGAATATGTCTGTTTTTATTTTCGAAAGGTATTTTTAAATTATTTTTTTATGTTGAAAACAAATTTTAAAAAATAAAAACTTATTTTTTTTAGTAGATTTCCAAACAAAAAATACTTAAAAAAACGAATGTAAACACTACTTAAATATACTATATTCATTTTTTTAAAAAAAAAAACATGACTACGACGTCGTTAGCTAAATTCTCTATCTTGATATATTGAAAATAAAATAAAATTTATAACAGTTGTTTTTTTAACGTACAATTAACTTTTCTCAATAGTCTCTAAATCTTTATTTAATAGCGAGCACACCAAACAGGCTCTAAGGCTTTCTGAGCCCAGGTCACTTTCCTTGCACTCACCTGGCTCTCAAATCTATCACCAAAGCCCATAAACCCACTGTTGCAGGCTTGTTTCAAAGCCCAAAATCAATACGAGAGACTCACATCTCTAAAACCCAACTAATATAGAGCAGGCCCACCACGAGCCCAAGTCACTTGCGCGAAGAAAGTTCTAAGTACAGGCATAGTTGTGGCCCAGGCTCTGAACTAGTTGAGACCTAGATACATCCGAGTGAATTATTATTATTTTTAATAGTATTAGTTTTTACAAAATTCAATAGTCTTAAGTATCAATTCATTAGGTCGTCAGTGTAAAAAACAGTTCAAAATAAAATTTAATTTAAAAAAATTC
>Ga0325410_1007354_pt1 | contig 12032 bp, 6 predicted proteins | sample PopdelMetagenome_16_FD_206182 | JGI IMG/M metagenome (GOLD analysis project Ga0325410, IMG submission 206182) | Populus deltoides microbial communities from Bellville, Georgia, United States - Xylem-PdIQD-R3 | ecosystem: Host-associated > Plants > Phyllosphere > Stem > Wood/Secondary xylem... | reverse complement strand
TTTTTTAACCAAACACATTAAACTACTTTTTGTTCAACCTCAATTTCAACCACAGTTTTAACCAAACACCTATTTTTTCAAACCAACCTCAACTAAAAGTACTTTTTATAAAACAACTTTTTTCAAATCACAACCACAACAACAACCACAATACCAAAGACACTCTTAACCTGAGCGTTAGTTCCTTTCTAAACTAGTTTATAATACTGGATTCTTTTTTAAAACTAAGCTCATGAGAGGGTAAGTTTTTTTTCTAGATGGAACCCATAAGTGCTTGGGCTCTTTCTACTGGAGCTGGGTCTGGAAACGTTGAGTTTTTGAGTATTTAAAAGGTGTTTTTTAGATCAGTTAAATTTAGATACATCACTGGTTAACTGGGACTGCTTCTGCTCTTATGACTTGTGCCAGGCTTCCTTCATTTCAACTGCTGAATCCTGATCATCAAACACTAAAGAGACAACTACGGTCCTACTTATAACTTGTTTAATATTTATTTTACAATTTATTATCTCAACTAAATAAAGGTATTGAATTATTTTTCTTCTCCACTTCATTTATTTTTCATTTGATTTTCTCTTACATGCATATATATTGATTGATTGCCAATATGAAGTGGGAATTTTAGGTTCAGTTCACTACTTTAATTTCATTTCTTTTCTCTTTTTTTCCAATAAAGTTGATGTTTGGATGCTAATTTATGTAATCTGTTTGCTTTGAGTGGAGAAAATTTCAAAGTTGTAATCTTTTCTTGCCTTAAGGTATTGAATTTATATAGTTCGATGGTTAGATACTCGTTTGATTCTTCAAATAATGAAAAACTTCCTTTTCATTTCTTTTGCTTATATGGTTCTGTTTCGCAGGATTTGACGGACAGTGGGGCAGTTGATTTGTTGTTTATGCTGATAATAAGTAACTTCATAGGGTTTCAGCATCCATGGCTGTAAATTAGAAGTGGTTTATTGAAGGAATTTGATGATAAGGCTAACATGAATAGGATACATAAGATTACTGATCAATGTGATGATAAAGTTGCTGCCGAGGGATCCTCTTCTAGTCAAGGACCCAATGAGATTTTTTATCATGAGATTGCTCAACTCACAAAGCTTAGGTCACGGCCTCATGAGCTTTTGAGCAAGGACATGCCTGGCAGGTCGAGGCTGCCCGTCTCAACTATGAAAATGTTGGTTGGTCGAGAGGGTAACTATTCCGGAAGAGGGAGATTCTCATCCGCAGATAGTTGTCATGTTTTAAGTCGATATTTGCCTGTAAATGGTCCTTGCACGGTAGACCAGTTGGATAGTAGGACTTATGTTTCTCAGTTTTCAGATGATGGTACTCTTTTCGTTGCGGGATGTCAGGTATTGTTCATTTACTTGGGGCAGAAAATAAAGTTATTATTCTCGGCCACTTCATAAATAGTTGAGGATACTTAAATTAATGGGACTGTTTGTAACGTTATTTTTTGAGTAAGAACTTTTCTTGTACAACAGGGAAGCCACATTAGGATATATAATGTGGACAAGGGATGGAAAGTTAAGAAGGACATTTTAGCCAAAAGTTTAAGATGGACGATCACTGATGCATGTCTTTCCCCCAATCAGCACTATCTTGTAAGTTTCTGATGATTCTAGATGGAAAAAAGATGTTTATTTATTACTAAGATAGGAAGTAAATTATTGTAGTCATATAGTGTAGTTCAATGCCTTAGTTCTGGTTCTCTGGGTTTACTGGAGCCTTTTCATCGTTTATTATACTGTAGTTCAATGCATTAATGCAGGTTCTCTGGGTTTAGTGGAGGACTGTCTCTTTGGTGGACCACCTCTTTTATGACCTGTTACCAAATTAATTAAGTACCGAGCAGAAATTTTCTTTGATTTTGTTTAACATACAGGTTGGTGGATTATAAGCCTGCTGAATCTTGCTATATTGCGCATATCGTGTCCTGTCTATGACATGTGCCCCTGTTGCTCTTGTGTGTGAGTGTGTCTGTGAGAATGTATGATCATCTCTCTATGTATTTTCAGATTCAATCTCTTTGAATTCCGGATTGTGTGGATATCATTTTTTTTTATGGACACGGCTCAAGTGCTCCCTTGTAAAGTAATTTTTTATATTGGCATAAACAGCCTTAAAAAAGGGTTACTTGGTTGTTTTAGGTCTTTATATCTTTTTGTTTGTCTACAATAAGTCAATTTGTCTAATGGCATACTGCAACTTAGCCCAACTTTGGAACTGGGCTTGTTGTTGGCCAGCATAATTTTATTAATTGCTTACAGCTCATCCTTATTTTCCTGTCTAATGGCTTTTACTGTTGCTGTTGATTTTACCAGGATTTATGCAATACTTGAAATAGTTGCACCATATAGGGTAGAAGATAAAACTTGGATTATCTTTTGGGCTTCTATCCGATCGCAAATATAATTTGCAGGATCTTCCACTTGTGTCTAACCATGCCACTTTTCGTTGGGGACGAACTGATTTGTAGACTGGACATGCAATGAGATTTAATTTTATAACTTGGATACAGTGCATTTCTTTGTTGATTCCATTTACCTTCAATTTTAATGTGCAGGTGTACGCTAGTTTGTCACCTGTTGTCCATATTGTGAATATTGAATCTGCTGCAACAGAGTCACTGGCAAATGTAACGGTATGTGTGCCACGTGCCATGCTTGTTGTGGATTTTTTTTTCTTAGTTTCTTATATTTATATGTTATCGTTCAGTGTAGGATGAAGAGGCTAAAATCTTTTCAGCTGTTCTCATATTAGCTTTCATCTTACATAACTATGCCTTTGGATCATCATCTCAGAATTAACATGTTGTATTGCTGTTACAAACAGTGATAGATAGGATAATTTTATTTATTTAATTTATGCAATGAGTGGGATAATTTTATTTATTTAATTTATGCAATGAGTGTATTGGATGTTCTACCCATGGCTTGAGTGTCTGTATGATGTGTGCTATTTGGTGTGCTATAGGGCACAATTGTTTGGCTAGATGCTATTTAGCACTGTGAAGTAGTCCTTATTCTTGACGGGTGGCCATGTTATCATGGCTATTAAATATCAAGCCATGGTCATGATGCTCACTGGAGCACACCATTTTGTGCTACAAAGAGGCAATCCAGCACCTTGAGCTATGGCTCACTTAGCTGTCCTCTTATAGACAGCCATTGATTTCCTAGGGAATTTTAAAGAATATAACTTGGTCCTATGCATTTTGTTTCTACATTGTTTTAGTGCCACAAAGTGATCAATTAAGATTTGAGCACTTAAATCTTACAAAGAGAATATGGTCATTGGTTTCATTCACATCAAAGTTTCCACATGCAGGAAATTCATGATGGTTTGAATTTTTCTGGCAATGATGACGATGATGATGACTTTGGGATTTTCTCTGTAAAGTTTTCAACTGATGGGCGAGAGCTTGTAGCTGCAAGTAGTGATAATTCAATATATATTTATGATCTCGAAGCAAATAGTTGCAGCCTCCGAGTTCCTGCACATAAGGTATCATACTTGTACGTTTCATCATACGTGGTATATTGATTTTTTGAAACTTAGAATGTGTTGTTTGTTGGGAATTTATTAAGTAGGTTTGAGTTACATCTAGACAATCTGTAAGCGACTTCCCTCTTGTATTACTACCTCTCAGTATTTTTAGTTTATAGACATAAATGCAATATAAATTGTCTATCTGATTCCTTTGCAACCAAAAACGCAAACCATTGCCTACCAATTGACTGATAGATCTATTGTGCATTGCAAAAGACAATATTTTGTTTTGTTCTCAATTTTAATTTGTTAGAAAAATTAGTCATATGGCATATTCATCAGTCCATATTTTAGAGTAAGAAAGCAGCAAGCCAAGTCTGTTGCTTTTCGTACATGGGTTCAAGTGAAGTTTACACTAAATCATACAGTTGCATCATTATTTCTCTTACCTGCACAAAAGTTGATGCTTTCCTTTCTTTTTCGTGCTGTCCTTTCTCCCCTTCTCTATCATTTCCCTTTTTGAATGCAGGGTAGGTCTATATTCAGTGAACTTTTACATGGAACATCTGTGAACCTATTTCTTCGCAAGAGTCATTAAAATGCAGACGTTAAATTTTTGCAACTTACTCTCAAACAGGGCTTAGTGTTTTTGGGTATGTCATGATCTTATTTTTGTTTCTCATGCAGTCTGATGTTAACATGGTATGTTTTGTGGATGAAGCTGGCCATCTCTTATATTCTGGAAGTGATGATAACCGCTGTAAGGTAAAAGCTATCCATTTGACTTTGAAGATTTAGGTCATCATGTTCCAAAGTGCTACACGATATTCTTTCTTGTTTAACCAGTTTGCAGCTGCCTCACTGTAGGTCGAGCAGAATTTTTATTACTGGTGCCTTGGTAGCTACTGTATGCTACTACAATTGTCAGTTTGTCTCAAGCCATATAAGGCTAACCAGAAACTAAGCCATTTTGAATAAATAATGATGCCTTTTCAAGCCTGCAGAAATTTAACTTGGCACTAATTTTGCATCTCTTAATTGGTATTTTTTTTTTAATAAAGAATTTTCACTCATCTTTTATTTTAACTTCTACAGGTGTGGGATAGGCGATGCTTTATCTCAAAAGGGAAAGCAGCAGGGGTCTTGATGGGACATCTAGAAGGCATTACATTCATAGACAGTCGTGGAGATGGCCGGTATTTTATTTCTAATGGAAAAGATCAAACTACCAAACTATGGGATATTCGAAAGATGTCTTCTAACGCCAAAGATTAGTAAGATTATTGCTTCCTCTCCCCTTCTCCCAACACAAACTTGCACACACATCCCCTAGATTTTTGCTTATATGCTCTTTAATTGCTTCAAGTCTTTCCTCTATGTCTATATTACTATGCTATATTTTTAAACCATTCTAGTTAGGAATTGATCGTTTCAAATTCTTATTCCATGTGACAAACTTGTAGTTAATACTTTTGGTTGATGGTGAAGCTTCAGTGGAGCGAAGTAGATATTCAAACTGATCGATGCTAACAATTTTGGAGTTGCATGTTGTTCAATTTATCGAATATGGGTTGGATTGTTAACAGGCAACTGCAATAGCAATTTTCTATTTTGGTTTTGCAGCTTAACATAAACCTGAAAAAAATGAAATATAGTTTGGAATTAGGTCAGAAGATGTTTACTCTTACAGTATGTCATCTCTAGTGTGTAGCATCCTCCAACTTGGCTATGGAGGCCTTGTTCTACATATTTTTATAAAATTATTTTTCTGAATGAAGAAGATTGGATTTTCAATAAAAGCAAATGGACTTTTGATGATGAATTAACAAATTAAAGGTTTTGGGTGGGGGGTGAGCATACGTATTTCTAATTTACATTGCTTCATGCACCTAACTGCATTGCTTGAGCGTGTTTTGAGTTTATTGTGTGAAATGACTGAATTTTTAACCTACCCAGATTTTGGAAAGGATATGAATTACTTGTATCTGAATTGATTGACGCTCTCCTGAGATCAATTTTGCTACTGACTTGTCTTTTCAATCAGCATTCCAAAGCGTAGATATTCTGACTGGATTACAGATGGATGGAGTGCCCACCCCATGCAAAAACATTAAAGCATCCTCGTGATCAGTCATTAATTACTTACAGAGGTCATTCAATCCTGCGCACGCTCATTCGCTGTTACTTCTCTCCGGAATATAGGTACTAGTCAATTAAATTTGGCTTTGTTGCCTCAGTGCCGATACATGTTTTAATTTTGAGCCATTAAAATTCATGTTCTCTGTCTTGAATTTCCCATGAGCCAGGCCTGATGTCAGTCAAAGGATTGACCCAAGGTGTTATTCTTTCTGTTTATCTGGATTTACTGTTCAGATTACCCTAAAATTAGCTTAGCAGAAACACAAAAACAACTTGGAGTCTTATTACCTAGTTGGCAGCTGTAAGTTTTCCATCGGTAACATTTTTTACTGTGTCAATATTTGGTGAAGTACGATAAAATGTGTCTGTTGAAATTAGCTTCTAGGTGAAAGGGGACAGGACCTACCCAGTACACTGCCTGTTCAACAGTTTGTCTGATTTGGGACATTACTTTATCATCATGATAGTTTGTTTCTATGTGCTGATGATTGCAAGGGTTTCACCAATTTGATTATCACTTGTGTTGCAGCACCGGCCAGAAGTACATCTACACTGGATCTAGTGATTGTTCTGTTTATATTTATGATCTGGTATGTACTTGAATCAGCGCACTTCTTCAAAATCAACGTTGTATTCCTTTGGTAATGTTTTATTTCATAGTTGATGCAGCCAAATGAGATAAGTTCGATATTGTATGTAGGTGAGTGGAGCCCTAGTTGCAACACTTGATCATCATGAAGGTCTTGTAAGAGATTGTAGTTGGCATCCTTTTTACCCTATGATCGTCAGCTCTTCACGGGACTGTGTCCTTGCCAGATGGGAATTTCCCGGCTGTGGTTAAGCACCTGCTCCATCAAGATGAAGGTCTACAGAGGTGGGTTCTCTAGGAATTAGATAACTAAAAGTTGATTGTTTTGTATACATGATTTTGGTTCTCTTCTCCATAGCATGTGATCTATTGCCATTAAAACAAAATGAAACGTGCAGTTGGTGAAGGTAAAGAGCATCAGGTTCTTTTTTGTTTGGTGTCATTGATGCGGCTTGTATATAAACCTAATTGTGACAATGAGTTCAGCAGCCTCATAACATTGTTTCTGGTTACGAACTGCTGGGTGCTGCAGCCACCTTTCTCTATGTAGCTAGCTCATTACACTCCTGCAGCCTGCACATTCTGTAATCATACTTGCCCTTTTCCCCCTCAAATAAAGTCATAATCATGTAATGTTCGTCCATTTTCCTGCCTTGGAATGAAAAGAAATAATAATACTTTACGTTCTTAAAAAACTTTGAAACTATTCTTGAGGGCAATTCGGATTCTCATTGAAATTTATGAAAAAATTCAGCTCAAAATACTAACATAAATGAAGGGTTTTGGTCAGAGGTGAAAATAAGCTAGCACAGGGCTGATAATTATAAAGACATCTACCTTATATTAAATAAAATGGAGGCGTATTTTTCTATATCATAATAAATTGATATTTTACTAATCTTTTTCGGTGTCCTTTGAATGTTTTACTTTTCCATGGAAATTGATGCAAGGTTTTTATGTAATGAAAGTTGGCCTCTTGGTGTTGAATAAATAAGAAAAGTGAGGAGAGAGATGAATTAAAGATATGTTTTTTATAAAAAAAAATTAAATTAAATGTATTAATCCATTTCAAGAACCTCAATTAAATCTTTTTAAATAAAAAAACATCAAATCATTCGATATAATTTATAGTTTTTGTTTTTTTTTTTTCAAAAGTCAAGTACCTTGAGAATTTTAAATGAATGTCCATATATTTAAAATATTTTTTTATTTATAATGATGTTATACACGCACACGGGGGTTTCAGTCGGTTCCCATTTCCAAATCCAAGACGACGGCAACACCAAAAAAAGATGGCATCAGCGACAACAAGAGTGATATTTAGGGTAGTGGTGGGGATTCTAGCCATCCTCGTTCTCTTCTACGTGGGTCGTCCTCTCTACTGGAAAATCTCCGCTACTGTTCAAGAGATCCGCGAGAACAAACGCACCGTCAAACAAGGTCTGTCTGTCTGCCTGCACCACCATCATCTCCTTCATCTAATCATTTTTGAGATTCCGAATCTGAATGAATTGTGTTGTTATTATTCTTCACAGGCATTTCTCAGATTGTCTTCGAAGCCCAGAAATCGGTTGGCTGGTTTCACGATGAGTCTGGTTCTGGAGCCCGCCAGAATCGGCGAGTCAGGTCGCTCTTTTAATTTTTAAACCCTTTTCTTTTATTTTTTAATTAGTGCTTAATAAATTATTGTTATTATTATTATTATTATGTGTAAGATCTGCTTCTTTGGTGTACTGTAATGGTTTACGAAGGGTTTTATTGAAATAATAAAAGAGTAACTGAACTAATTAGAAATAAATACATCAATGAAATGATTAGTGCTTGCTTTTGCTTGATTTAAGGTTAATTGCATTGATGATACTTGAATTTTGATTAATTGTATTTTATTGCTAATATTAGTCCGAACTCTTCAGATACACCCATTTATTTATACATATCATCTCTAGCACTTAGGCTTGATTCATTAATCCACAACATTGCAGCCTGCAAATGTTAGAATGATCTTCGGAGCATTGCTTTGCTTTTTGTTGAGTGAGTGAAACATCTTAGTCATGAAACTCGGTCTAACCTAGCGGATGAACTTGGTGACATGCCAATCCAAAACATAGTCTAGGTTTTTACTTCAAATTGTTGTTTTTTTTTTAGGTCATTTTAGTTTTAAAAAATCATTCCCTTAAAGGGATTTTTTATTTATTTAAAAAAAGCATAGCTTGGGTTGCCCCACTAATTTGCTAGGCAATCTGCTCAGCCACAACATGGATTTTTTTTGGGCTGAGTTGATCTCGAGTTGGGTTTTATAACTAAAGAAAGAAAACAGACTTGCTTCATATGCATCTTCTATGCACAAAAACATGGATTCGCCCGGATTTTGAGAATCAAAATGCTCAGATTAACTTTCTCCCCTTCTGGTATGAGAAAGTAAATTTTTAAATACAAAATTTGACCATCTACATATATATACACAAGTGCTCTCAATCAAGCAATCCCATCCTGATATTAGAAAGCTGACAAGCTATATGTCTTTTACCCACTGGCCAGTCATCATGCTTGCGAAGGCAACATTAGAACAGAGGCAGCCATCGACATTTTTTTTTTAACCCAACAAAAAATAAAATAAAAAACAAAATACTTTCCTGATTTATTAAAGAATTATTGAAGAGTTTTAGCTATGTTATGACCGAAGTAATAAGGCCTGTAACCAGGCCTGTAACGAGTCCGGCTTTCAAAAGTGACAGGAAGATGCTCGAAGTCAAAGTTCAAATACTTGATGTTAGAGGATTTAGAGCCTGCTTGGCTGGCTATGTAATGAATGCTTTTGGTTTCTTTTGGAGCTTGGGGCCTTCTCAAAACCTAAGAAAGAAGAATTCAGCAACAATCCCATGTTTGTTCCAAAAATGTGCTCGAAGTCAAAGTTCAAATACTTGATGTTAGAGGATTTAGAGCCTGCTTGGCTGGCTATGTAATGAATGCTTTTGGTTTCTTTTGGAGCTTGGGGCCTTCTCAAAACCCCAAGAAAGAAGAATTCAGCAACAATCCCATGTTTGTTCCAAAAATGTGTGTGTGCGCGCGCGCGCGCGTGTGTGTGTGTCAATCGATAACAAAACTTGAACTTGATACTTTCGAACTGAATTAATTTTTTCCTCCCCGACTGAGCCAACTCTTTGGGAACGATTGGGGCGTTACGAGCATGCTAGGGTGTTATGCCAAGTCCCTTGAACTTCCTACCAAGCTAGTGTTATGCCAAGATCCCTTAAACTTTAAACCAAATTACGCTACAGATAAGCTGTGTCAATTATTTCAAGAACTTCATGGAGACGACGATATAATTGTCTCGAATCTCAATTTGCCCGACCGACAACCCAATTAATCAAAGAACAGGAATGCTAGTTGACACGGCTTGGGAAATATCAGATCAAAATTATTGGGGCACTAGATTTTGGTCGGAAGGTTATGTGCAGTTGCAATTCTGAATCCAATCACATTGAGAAGTTAGGGGCCTAATAAATCTGATATGACCAAGGAGATGATATTTCGAGCTGGCCTTGATGAACATGGCAATGCGGATCTAATCTCAAGTTAACCTCTACTTATGATTTGGTTTGAAAGGAGAAATTTATTGAGCAAGAATATTTCAATTTTTTTCCCACGATTAAGGATCGGTGCCTGTCCCCTCGGCTTCGGAGACATCCAATGACATAGAAAGTGGTATTAATCACTCTAGTTGATTTGGTAGATATAATTATAGAATAGATAGATAAAATCAAGTTAAAAAAAAATATCGACACATCAAATAATTTTTTTAAATAAAAATAGATATAAGTTATGATTATATTTTATCTTTAAAAATATAGTTTAAAGTACTTTTTATTTAGAAATATATTAAAATAATATTTTTTTTATTTTTTTAAAATTAACGTATCAAAAAATATTAAAAAAATTTAATTTAAAAAAAATTAATTTTTTTAAAAAATATTCTTAAATCACAAATACAATTAAAATTTTTTCAAAACTTTCCTTTTATATATATATATATATATATATATATAGAAGATAACATTAGTCGAGATCGAGGCATTGCGTTTTGAAAATATGTTTAAAAAATTTTGAATTTATTAAAAAATTAAATAAAAAGGGTACGTACGCAACTCTGTTTCCCATCACATCCTCAATTAATTTAACATTCGTACATTCAATGAATGAAGTCCGAGAAGTGGAAGTACTAACTCTTTACGATGACATGGGAGAAGTGAGAACGATGATTACACCTATCTATGGCAATGAATGGCCAGTAGCGTTCGAGGGAACATACATACAATCGAAGACTCTGTGGGTACGATTGGACGATACATGCATGCTAGCATGTTGTGCCAAGATCCCTCAAGACTTTCAGCCAAACAGATCTATTATTTTAAGTACTTTATGGAGACAATATGATAGAGTATCTCGTATTTTAGGTTTTGTTTATTTTTTAAAATTTATTTTTTAAAAAAAGAATTTTTGTGTTTATTTGTTATTAGAAAAATTGATCAACAGAAAATACTTTCCAGTTAAAGAAAAACTTGGTTTTGTTTCTAGAAAAGTGTTTTTCTGAAAAATTTGGACGGAAAACACTTTCCGAAAATTGTGAAAAATTTATAAATGTCATATTATTTGCTGATTATATCAAATTTGATTCTCAAACTTTTAATTGCTATATATATTTCATAAATTGTTTATGTATCGAATTTGGTTCTCTTTCTTTTGATTGTTACTTATTTTATTTGAAATAATTTATGAAATGTTAATTATTATTATTTTAATTTTTTCATCTTTTATTTTTTTTATTTTGATCTCTATTATTTTGATTATTATTATTTATTTTATTTGAGATAATTTATGAAATTATATTTTTTTTCAATTTCATTCTCATTCAACTTTTTAATTTGTAACATTTGTTCCTTATTATTTTAATAAACTTGAGAAAAATAAAATATTAATAAGTTATTTTCCAGCTTATTTTCCATGACATAACCAAATACTGAAAAATATTTTCCAACTTATTTTTCATTACACTGCCAAATATCAAAAAATAATTTATTTTTTCAAAATTCACTTTCCTAACATTTATTTTTTAAAAAAAAACTACTTTTAAATAAACAAACCTAAATTAATTAATTTGCCTCGCCGACAACCCAGTTAATCGAAGAAAAGGAGTGCTTATTGACACGGCTTGGGAGATGTCAGAACAAGATTATTGGATTTTTACAGGGAAGGTGCAATTCTGAATCCATTCACACTGAGAAGTTGATGGCCCGAATCTGACTTGACTAAGGAGATGATCTCGGAGGGGGGGGCTGGACTTGATGAACACAATTAAGGATTGGTGACTGTCTCTTCAGCTTCGGAGACATCCTCTAACATGGAGTGGCAGTCATTAATCACTCCGAGTATAAATTTTTTCAAGATTCGAAGATAATGAATGCCCGGGATATTCGAAGACTATTTATATAATAACTAGGGTTTGGCATAACTTTGATGGGTTGAGGGCGCGATGCTGTTGTTCTTACTGCGAGCGATTGTTATTATTTCGATCACTCTCGAATAGGGATTGTGAGGTATTTATGTTGAATTTTTAGTATAGATTGACAAATTAACTGTTGATTTAAATTGAAATTTTGCTAAAAAATTCTTATTTTCTATATAAATCAAAGGATGTAGTGGGAAAACTAAAGTCTGAATTGCTTACACTTTGACAATAAGGTTATGTCTCTACTTCGGTATCATGTTTATTCAATGAATACAAGTCAGAGCTGCAGAAGCACTCCAT
>Ga0325410_1007353_pt1 | contig 12037 bp, 10 predicted proteins | sample PopdelMetagenome_16_FD_206182 | JGI IMG/M metagenome (GOLD analysis project Ga0325410, IMG submission 206182) | Populus deltoides microbial communities from Bellville, Georgia, United States - Xylem-PdIQD-R3 | ecosystem: Host-associated > Plants > Phyllosphere > Stem > Wood/Secondary xylem... | reverse complement strand
TACTCTCACATCATGGGAAAAGAAAGCGAAAAGCATTTTCTGGTTTATAAGAACATGAACGGTTAAGAAACGAGGATACGCAATAGAAGTCATTTTCTGATATGATTTTGAAAGTGGTTAGCATAATTATTAAATCTAAACGCACTTGGCTTGGTTTCCGGCAGCCAATGCCAAGAACAAATTCTGCATTAATTATATATCTTTCACTCTTTAATCATATATGCCACGAATATGCAAGAACCATACCTTTGCTCTCATTTCGATCTCCGAAAGAAGAAAATTAAGGTCTTCCCATTTCAGTTCTGTACCCTACGACACTTATGTTCAGTGTCTTTAGCGAATCAAAACTCTTTAAGAAACAAATGCTTTATTAATGCTAGAATAAAAAAAAAAGGGGAACAGAAAGGCATGGAAGGTTGAGTGCGGACAGGAAAGAGAACTTCAGAAACAGTAACAGTTAGGAAGATAGCTAGAATGAGCTGTTCCAGTTTCTAAGCACATGGGCAGCAATTGAATATGATAAATTATTTCGTCATTCCTAGTAGTGTTGAATCTGCCCTCAAAAGCATATGGAAGTGAATCAGATTTATATATTTGGATAGCTAGAGAAAGGTCAACTGGTTTAATTATCAGTTACGAAAGGCATTGACGAACAAGTTGCAGCATCATTTTATCTTAACATCGATCCAATAGAGGGTGGGGGGAGTGGCTTTGATGTATTCGCAAGCTCATTAGTTTGTGATTTCGAGTAATCCCAGGACAGCAATTTCAGGATTCACTCATCCTTCAACACCAAGAATCTCCACCACATTCCTTAAAAAATAAAAACTGGACGAGAGAACATTTCATTATCTTACAGTGGACTATACATGTACAGAATGAACCAGAAAAAAGTGCAGTTGACCCCCTCTTCTTCTTTTCAAATTTATAAAAAGGGTGCCAGCACTGTAATGTGAGGCACAAGTTCCTCTCCTCTCTCAGAGATGCAAAAAAAGACAGATTAATATTGCTTTCTGATATTGCCACATCAGATCAGACCCACCATCTAATGTGGGGCAAGATGCTTATATGGCTCCATCAGAGGGTCATGATGTCTACTGAATAATGAATTCACTCTATGAATCAGGCATCGTCATTCAGAACCGAAATAAACTCATTGATAGTCAACTGTAGCTCACAATGTGGCCATGAAAAGCTTCAAAATATACCACCTGTATTAAAAACTTCTTGCCTCTTGACCGAATAAAATCCGTCAAATTAATGGTAACTGAAGCTTCCTGGTGGATCCATACAGCTGACGTGGCCCAATTAAAAGGGAGAGTGCATGGAAGTGGAAAAGATCAAGGGTATAGAGGATTGACATCCCCCAAGCTAGAGACTCTTCATTTCACTCGCATGACCAAGCATTGCTGCCTACACCAAATCTACCTCCACACCCTTCCAGGTAACTTTTATTACTATATATATTTGGAGCTTCTTCTCCTTCAATTGCCAACACATTGGAACTCAAGAAGAGGTTTGTATTGTTCTTGTTTGTGGAGACCAACCCACCAACTTCTGTCCTGCACAGCGAACTTCTCCCCCTTGGCACTCTTTTGTCTTTAAACTCTCTGCTACCCATCGTTTCATTATTTTACTTTGCTGTGCTTGTTAAGCCAGGTAGCATAGAGCAAGCTCACCTGTGGATTCATCTTTCTTTTTCTTTTTTTTCCTCCAGTCCTTTTATAAGTTGACCAGATTGATGATTTTCAAGATATGTAGCCTTTTCCACTAATCAGTTCCTCAATGAATCCATTCCTCCCTGTAAAATCCCAAAATTGTCGCTAGAGGGTATTCTAGCTTTAGCTTCTGAGTGTTTGAGTCTTCTTTTGCAAGCTTTCAAAGAAGGAAGAGATTCAAGTGCAGCACTACTTTTCACCAGTCATCATGGAGGAGACATTTGTGCCGTTGCGTGGAATCAAGAATGACCTTCGTGGAAGATTAAGGTGTTACAAGCAAGACTGGACAGGTGGATTCAAATCAGGCTTCAGGTATCTCATCTCTTTAGTGATCATACAAAATCTTGCTGTGCATGGTTTGAAGTAATTGCCATTTTGTTGACAGATACATATATTCTTTGCATTTTAGGCCTTCTTTGTTGGTCAATTTCAACATGATTGTTGGTGACAAAAAATTTTGATGTTCTTTTCAGGATTTTGGCTCCCACCACATATATATTCTTTGCTTCCGCTATTCCGGTCATTTCATTTGGTGAACAATTGGAGAGAAATACTGGTATTGACATGAACTCAGTGAAGAACTATTTTATCTCCCGTTGAATATTCTTTTTCTTAAAAAACTGATGTTGCTTCACTCAAATCATGCCCATTCTTTTTCTCATACTCTACCGTTTTATCAAAACATTTTAATCTCAAGGTGGGAAAAAGAAAAAGAAGAGACATGACTATTATGTAAAATTTTAGCACGTCATGAAATCTATCTTGCACTTGCAGATGGGGTTCTAACAGCAGTTCAGACCCTAGCATCCACCTCAATTTGTGGGATCATACACTCAATTGTTGGGGGTCAACCTTTGCTGATATTGGGAGTCGCAGAGCCAACAGTCATCATGTATACATTTATGTTTAACTTTGCTAAAGAGAGAGCTGATTTGGGAAGGGATTTGTTTCTTGCATGGACTGGATGGTGAGCTGATTAACCCCTTTTTAGTGGTCTTAGATGATCTCCTTCCTCTGTTTGACAGAATTTACCTGGTTATATGATCTTTCAGGGTATGTGTTTGGACTGCACTCTTGTTGTTCTTACTGGCTGTCTTAGGAGCATCCTCCATTATCAATAGGTTCACCCGTATAGCAGGAGAGTTGTTTGGTCTACTTATTGCAATGCTCTTCATGCAACAGGCCATCAAAGTAAGAGTGGTTAAAGGCTTTGTCTGCATTATGATGGCTTGTTGTGATTAATTTCTACTTGATATTATTTTTGTTTAATTACTAGTTAAACTAATCAATTGACCTGATTGTGAAGGGACTTGTGGAAGAGTTTCGCATTCCACAACGAGAAGATCCAAAATCAACGGAGTTTATACCTTCATGGAGGTTTGCGAATGGAATGTTTGCTCTGGTTCTATCATTTGGCCTCCTGCTCACTGGATTAAGAAGCCGCAAGGCAAGATCATGGCGCTATGGGAGTGGTATGTAGATCAAAATTCGGGTTTCCGATAGAAAACTTAAATATTACTAATTATGATCAGTCGGCAATCTTGATCACTTTAAATATTACTCAATTCTTTTGTTTTGAAAACTTAAAATTATTTTCCTGACAGGCTGGCTTAGAAGTTTAATAGCAGACTACGGTGTACCCCTCATGGTTCTAGTGTGGACAGCTGTCTCGTATATTCCAACAGGAAATGTTCCTAAAGGGATCCCCCGGCGTCTTTTCAGCCCAAATCCCTGGACTCCTGGTGCATATGAGAATTGGACTGTCATTAAGGCAAGTTCTGTCGCGTCTTATAGTAATCTGGAAATCAATGAATTTTATCTCCACATATTTGACTAAAATGATTATTTTAAACCCCATATGACAGGAGATGTTAAACGTTCCCATTTTCTACATAATTGGAGCTTTCGTTCCTGCTACGATGATCGCGGTGCTTTACTATTTTGACCATAGTGTAGCATCTCAACTTTCTCAGCAGAAGGAGTTCAATTTGAGAAAGCCATCTTCTTACCATTATGACTTGCTTCTTTTGGGGTTTCTGGTATGCAGATATTTGTGTTTCCTTCTCCTCGAATTGTCCTTTCTAACTTTATTTTTTTCGATCATTCAAAATATTTACATTTATGATGTCAGACCTTAATGTGTGGTCTTCTTGGAATCCCGCCATCAAATGGAGTCATCCCCCAATCTCCAATGCATACAAAGAGTCTGGCTACTCTTAAGTACCAGGTAATATATCCTAAAATCTCTCTAAAACTAAACGTTCTTTCAATAAAGCGATTAGTATTGAAGAAATTGTTTTTTGTTATTCAAATCATCATTTCCAGTCTTGTTGTCTTAGTGATAACTTTGTGCACTAAATCTGCTTATGGAAAATATTACGCAGTTGCTTCGAAATAGACTTGTGCAAACAGCACGTAGAAGTCTGAGAAAGAATGCCAGCTTGGGACAGTTGTATGGAAATATGCAAGAAGCCTATCAACAAATGCAGACTCCTTTGATCTACCAACAGCCCGCTCAAGTATGTTTGCAACTTATGCTGCTGCTGACCTTTTTGCTTTTCTTGAAAGTAAACATGGTCATATTTTTGGAATTCCTAAATGAAATCACATTATCTGCTTTTGAAGAAAGTAATTGAGAATAGTTAAACATCTTGTGCAGGGTCTAAAGGAATTCAAAGAATCAACCATCCAAGCTTCTACATGTACAGGCCATATCGATGCCCCGGTTGATGAGACAGTATTTGACATCGAGAAGGAAATTGATGATCTATTGCCTGTTGAGGTTAAAGAACAACGTCTAAGTAACATACTTCAAGCCACAATGGTTGGAGGTTGCGTTGCAGCCATGCCCTTCCTCAAAAAGATCCCAACCTCAGTCCTTTGGGGCTATTTTGCGTTTATGGCCATTGAAAGTTTGCCGGGTAACCAATTTTGGGAAAGAATATTACTGCTCTTCACTGCACCAAGCAGAAGATACAAGTAAAACCTTCAAATCCTGTATCTTTTACACTTCCACTTTATCTTAATTGCATGCTTGCTTGTTATTCATCGCCTAAAATAACTTTCTCGCAGAGTTCTTGAAGATTACCACGCCACATTTGTAGAAACAGTTCCTTTCAAGACAATTGCCATGTTCACAATTTTCCAGACAACTTATTTGCTGATATGTTTCGGTCTCACTTGGGTTCCAATTGCGGGCGTTATGTTTCCTTTGATGATCATGCTTTTGGTTCCAGTAAGACAATACTGTCTTCCCAAGTTTTTCAAAGGAGCACACCTTCAAGATTTGGATGCAGCCGCGTATGAAGAAGCACCAGCTTTGCCATTCAATCTCGCAACAGTAAGATTCCTTGTCCGACATAACGTACAGGAAAACCCATCATACATTGTTCTAAAAAAACCCATCGTGCAATCACTTTCGCTTCACATAAATAATTTCTTCATTATGTCTATAGGAGGCAGAGATGGGGGCAGGAGCTGCTTATGGAGGAGATGGAGAGATTTTGGATGAGGTTATTACCAGAAGCCGTGGAGAGTTCAGGCACACAAGTAGTCCTAAAATCACAAGCTCCACTGCAACACCAGCAAATAATCCTAAAAGCCATCAAAGCCCACGTCTCTCTTACACATATAGTCCTCGTGTAAGTGAACTAAGAGGGGAGAAAAGTCCTAAACCTGGTGCAAGAGGGCCTAACAGTCCAATGACTGGAGATCAAAAGTTATCTAAACTGGGGAAGAGTCCTTCAAGTTCAGAACAAAATTAGTGTCAAATTGTTTTTGGCTTATCTACCAGTAATTAAGAAAGGAGCTTTAGATTGGCTTGTGCTTGCCCCATTTCCCTTTTTAAGTGTGTTGTTTTTGTTGGAATTAGTGTAGATTATTCCTTCTATCTGATCTTCTCCTTCCGAGAAAAAAATTTGTATAATAGAATAGTTGCTTTGGTTGTAACAAGTTTACTGAAGTATATTGGTTCCGTCTATAGTAATTCAATGCATTGCTTTATGATGAAATTTAGTTGTTTCTGAATTAGAATTCCAAATAGCCAGTTTATAATTTAATAAAGCCTTACTTATTTTGCTTCGGCTGCAAGGATCCCATCTTGATATTACTTCCAACCACACTATTGATGCCTCAAACTCTTACGGTAAATATTTTCCGGTATAACGGAGAGCATACTGTTTGAACCTAAAAATACCATCACGATATCTGGCTGTCTTACCGCCTGACCTAGTTTCAGACGATGTTATTTTGGTTGATACATCGGCAGTTATTAGAAGCCTCTGTTGCTCAGTTTCGGATATCCATATCTGGTGCCAGTGCATGTCCGATAAACATATCCATATCTGAATCCACATCCATCTGCAAATATCAAATGTCACACATGGATACTCTAGGCAAAGTGAAGAACAGATCGAAACAACATAAGTTGAAACTTATCTGATGTGTTCCATGCCATCAAATTTCAGCCCTCTTTCTGCCTTCATGCATCCCTAAGCAATTATTACAAGCAAGGATTGCCAACAATGAAGCCGTTACAAATTTGTCAATGAGATTCACCTAATCATAAAACCAATTTTGTGAAGCAAGCTACCAATGCCGTTGTTCTGTTACTATCGTGCATATCACTTTAATAATTAGAACTGAAAAACAAAATTAGGTTCTGGTGTATTTCATTGTTGAAAGACTTTGATTCTCTTTAAAGAAATTATGAAATGCACTAGTGTTTGTTCAAACCAGATCATGATTTTGAAGGGACCTGTAGCTGGACACATAAAACTGCTTGTGGCCCCAGACTCTGGCTCTTAATGTCTTCTTTTTTTTTTTGGGATTGCTGGTGTGTGTGAGGTCTGTTCTGTAATTATAAATAACTTGTAATAATCCAACCCAAGCGTCAACGCTTCAATAGAAACGAAGCATGTAGAAGACTGGTTTGGAACACAAACTTGATATGAATAAAGGGACTTTTAGAACAGCTGTGGTAGAAAAGATGTGGTCAGAAGTTTTCCCATCGAGCATTCCGGGGAATAGAAGAACTAGAAGAGATAGCTGGTTAGCAAAAACTTGTAAGGTCCTACACCCTCAAATTGAAAAACACACACACACACGAGTGAACACTGCTGAACAGGGTTTGAGTGCTTTTCATAGCATAGATTTTGGTGGGCTATAGTTCTTCACGTCAGCCATTAATTATGAAATATAGGCGAGCGAGCTCAAGTCCCTTTCTAATTATTTCAGTATCTCTGTCAGTGCACAATTCAAAGAAACATTCCAAAAAGAATAGCTTGGTTATACAAGCATATCCTCAACTTTTAATTCCTTGCAAAAATAAATTTGCTTGAAATCAGATGTTCCGAGTTTCCATTGGAGAAAGGAGTTGACCATCAGAGTTTTGTTGAGATGGAAGGAAACCGAATTATGAAAAGTCGCTACCATGTGTAGCATCTGAATCATCTTGAATAAATATTGCCATATGCACCACAATAAACCTGAGGAAATCATGATACTAGCTGTCAAAAATATGTGGTCTAAATTTATGTCTTTCTCCGGATATCTCCCTCTCTCTAAAAACTCGAAATAAACCACACATTCATCCTTTATTTTTTTTCTTATTATAACAAGAATTTGATTTCCTATTTTTCAAAAGGAGTCACAATCACTCAATTAATTGACTATATAACAATAATTAATTGTGACAACAAATCAAATTTCAAGAAAAAAATAACATGATATAGATTAAATTGAAAATTGTACCAGCATGAGTATCAAGAACGTTAATAATCACAAGTAAAAACAGACATTGATGATACAGGTTTAAAAAATAAGAAAAAATATGATATGAATTTGTGCAAGACACGTTAGCTTGGTTTGCCTGGGTCAAAGCAAGAACAATCAAGCCTATTTTTTAGCTCGGTTCAAATAGTATTGGGTCAATTTGATCGTGGTCAAACCAAGCCCAAATTACCTCATTATTCACTACAGCATCGAGTCTAACTTCCTCGAGAAAGTCTAAGTTTCCCCTCAGTTCCTAGTCAATGATGTTAGTAGAGAAATGCAATACCCTATGGCTAAGGCATCTTATTTATGTTGGGTTTGTGCCATAAATCAGGAGAAAAGGTGTTTGACCAATAGAAATTTTCTGGAAAGTTAATTTTTCTAACTTGATAAAGGTATCAGCAATATATATGTGAGACTTGGTTTTATACCTTTGCCAAAAAAAAAAGAAGCCAAAATCCTTTAAATAATATGTTTAAAGGTAAGTCACTCTCATTTAAAGAACTAGAGAAATGAGTGGTAATGGTTAGTTAAAGGGGTTCGACAACCTCTCTACACGATGTATATAGGTGTTTCTCAATTTGGAATATAGCTAGTGGAGATAACATAACTCATCCTTTAAGTCCTAGTGAGATGAAAGTACTTAAGAAACTTCTCTGTAACCACCAGTATCATATCTTTTGGTTAGCCGAAGGGTTATCTTTGAAATAAAGTTTATATGATATGAATACTAACCATTTCTTGTTTTTTCAAACTATTCTAGTCTTGTGCTCATTTATTTTGTGCAATGTTTTAGGTGGTCTAGGAAACTCAATGAGAGTTAAAAAATCTCTTTCTCCTTCAAGCAGTTTTATATCATCATCAGACGAGAAGTAAGAGAAAAAAGAGGAGAGCCAAGTAGATGTTGAAGATTTTGAGGAGGAGGTTGAAATGGATGTTGAGCCTTCTAGAATGAATAAGAGGAAGAATACTATAATGGATCTGACAACGAGTAGATATGCTCTTCGTAAAAAGAGTAGAAAGAACATTGGTTCAAGTACACCTTATTTGAGACCTCTTCCTAGCCCTCTACCATCAGCACAAGCAAGTCTTGTTCCAATTTCTAGTGATGTTGATTTGCCTAATACAGGACAAGGCAATACCAACACTGATGTTAATTCTAGTTTTATGGTGTTTGCTTGTGGTAGCTCTAGATTTATGTTCTTTTCTCCAATTACGATGAATAAGGGGAAGAATACTATAATATTTGACAGCGAGTAGATATGCTCTTTGTGAGAGGAGTAGAAAGAACATTGATTTAAGTATACCTTTTTTGAGTCCTCTTCCTAACCCTCTACCATCAGCTCTTATACCATCAACACAAGCAAGTCTTGTTCTAATTTTTAGTGATGTTGATTTCCTGATACATGATTTTCCTAATACAGGACAAGACAAAACCAACACTAATGTTAGTTATAGTTTTATGGCATTTGCTAGTGGTAGCTCTGGATTTATGTCCTTTTCTCCAACTAAGTTAAGGAATCGACCTATTCCTTTATTAAATTTTAACAACACAGAGAAGGCAGTTAAGAGTGCTTTCTTTAGAGAAGACCCCTCAGCTTTAGATCAACAAGACAAAGTAATACAAGTTTTTACTAAGATGTCTCAATAGAGATAGGGTTGTTGAAGATGAATTTAGTTGGATTTAGGCTTTCTCAACATATAATCCTAAGCGGGGTTCCGAACTTCAAATAAATTTAGTGGGACCTAAGCTTTCTTAACGGATAATCCTAGGCAGTGTTACCTGCACAAAACACTCTAATGGTTAAGTTACTATAGTGTTTTAAGATTGTTATTTTCTTGCATAGAGAAAAGATGATTACAAGTAATAAGTGAGAGAGAAAGATCATTCTAAGTCATTTTCCTTTTTGCTTTACTTTTCTTTATATAACTTAAAGAGTAGCTTTTAAAAAATATAAAAGTAGCTTCTTAGCTGTAGCATCTTATAATAACTTTATTAGATGTAGTCACGTTGTATAGGTTAAAGGTAAAGCGTAGATGTCGATGTAGTATATACTATTGATATGAATAATAATAAACTACAAAAAAATAACAAAAAAAAAAAGAGAGAGAATTGTTCAAAAGAATTGAATTTAATGTAGGCTCGATTAGCTTTAGTTTAACCAAGGTTAAACCGAACACAAAAAAGTGTTAACTCGAACCCAAAATAAGTTTGGTTGGGTTCAGTTTGATCTAATCAAATCAACCCAAGAGTAAAGAACCAATCATGTTTTTTGGCTCAATTTGGGTTCGGTTTGACCTAGTAAAACCGAACCCAAAAAGAGATCTTGGGTTCTGGAATAATCCTCCCTTCTTACTTACTACATGTAATCATCTTTTTTCTCTACAAGAAAATAATACCCTTAAAACACCATAATTACTTAGCTATCAAAGTTTTTTTTTGCAGGTAACACTGATAAAGATTATATGCTAAGAAAGCTCATGTCCAGCTAAATTTATTTAAAGTTTGTAACATCGCCCAAGATTATCTGGTAAATATAATACTATTCCACTCTCAGCAAGACAACAACTACTCCAAACAGTTAGCATGGATCTTATGCAAATGATTCGTAATATCACCGACATTCTTTGAAAGGCTTCACACCAGTTATCTATTGACACATTAAAATAACAATGAGGTGGCACTTGGGTAATTGGAATAACAGGAACAATGTATTTGGGAAGATTATAGAGGCGATGAGATTTGTAGCTCTTCATGGAAAGGTATGGTCTTCCTGTGATTACTCTTGGGTCGGATGATCTTACCCTAAAATATTAAAATTTGGTAATGAGTATTTTTTTAGAGTGTTTTTATTTAAAAATATATTAAAATATTTTTGTTTTTTAAAAATTATTTTTTATATTAGCATATCAAAACAATTTAAAAATATAAAAAATTAATTTTAAACAAAAAATATTAAATTTTTTAAAAATAAAATTTCAATGTTTGGGAGTGTGGTAGCGATTGATTTTCAAAGTACCTTTCATTCTAAAACACATTAAAATAATTTTTTTTATTTTTTTATTATTTTTTATATCAGCACATCAAAATGATTTGAAAACATAAAGAAACATATTAATTTAAAGCAAAATAAAAAAAATTCAAATTTTTTCAAAAATATTTTTAAAATACAATAGCAAACACTGATGCATAACTGTGAAACCCCCCAACTAAATAGTATAATATCACGTTTCATAAAGTAAAAAAAGCTGGGATTAAATTATGCTTGGCCCCATGGATAATTTAAGCTAAGATTTGTCTTGTCTCTTTCATTTTATTTTCTTTTTCCACTTTCCTTTTCCTTTTTTTTCCCTCTTCATCTTTGATATTAGACGTTATCAAACTGTATATTCTTGGGCCAACTGACCTAAACCCCAAAACAACGGGCCTATAAAATAAAACATAAAACAAATTGGATAAACTCTCTTTCTTTCTATTTCCGTTAAAGAGAAGACTGAATAAACTGCTGAAAACAAAATAGAAATTTGTTTTTCCTTTTTTTTTTTAAAAAAGAAACTTCATATATATTATAGAATCACATACTGAGATATATAAGGCATTCAATGTTGTTGTTAAGGTAGGAAAAGCCCATTAATAAAACCTCGGGTAAGTGAAAAGTCAACATGTTATCTGGAAACCTTTAAATTTTGGCAATCAGCAATTTCAAGTTCAAAAAAAGGGCAAGAAATTTTAAAAACCAAACCTAATTAATTCTTGTTCTAAGAATAACAGATATTAAATTCACCAATAAAGATACCAAAGTCCTAAACCTCGGTACAGAGGTCTAAAATAATGGAGGATCACTTGTAACTTGTAATAAGCCCAGATGGAAGAATGAACCAAGGTCGAACTATTGCAAAGCGGGCCTGGCCCAGCAATTCTGAAAAACTCATATTCATAACATAGTTTATTCTCCTAATTTGGTCTCCTTAACTATTCCTTAATTGGTTAAAAAAAATTAATTTGAGAGGAAAATTTGATCAGTTCCCTAATTTTACCCTTCATGTAATTTTAGAAAATAAATTAAATTTGAGGGAAGTTAAAAGGAAAAACTCAATTTCACGGTATCTAGTAATTTGTTCTTGTTCTTACGAGGACTAACTAAGAAGAGAAGAGGCCTTCTAAATTGATTTTCCTCTATGAAAAATTCTCATTCAAAAGATGAAACCCCCAACTCGGCTGTTGTTCCTCATCATTTAGCCTTCTAACTTCTTTTTTTTTCCCTTTCTCTTCCGATCTTTCCCTCTGTTACATGCCTGTTTGGGAGTGTGGTTGCAGTTGTTTTTGAAATACTTTTCATGTCGAAATATATCAAAATAAAATTTTTTTTATTTTAAAAAAATTATTTTTAAAATCAGCGCATCAAAACGATTCAAAATATATAAAAAAATTAATTTTTAACAAAAAAATAATTAAATTTTTATGGAACCAAACGGTGCCTGTGCTTATAGAAAACTTCAGATGAAGGTGAAAAACCACTCCACAAAAGTAATTAAGGTGGACAAGT
>Ga0325410_1007350_pt1 | contig 12038 bp, 9 predicted proteins | sample PopdelMetagenome_16_FD_206182 | JGI IMG/M metagenome (GOLD analysis project Ga0325410, IMG submission 206182) | Populus deltoides microbial communities from Bellville, Georgia, United States - Xylem-PdIQD-R3 | ecosystem: Host-associated > Plants > Phyllosphere > Stem > Wood/Secondary xylem... | reverse complement strand
AAACTATTTCAAAATTTAAAAGTGACTCTAGTTTATTTTATTTGTTTTATTCTAAAATATTTATTTTTCTCCAATTAATTTAATAATAACTGATGTCCCTGCTAAAAAGATAAAAACACCCCCTATTATCGGTGTTAAGTGTTTTTTTGAATAGAGAGGCAAAACCGTTAAATCACTGTTCAAGTTAAATCAATGAGCTCCTTCAGTTTTTTGAATCCACAGTGTTCCCTTCAAGCGAAAAGAAGAAGACATCAATTAGTGTCCTTTCTTTTGGATAAGATTCGGCAGAAAAAGTCAAATAACATACAGTGCACCTCTATGCATGCGAGGATGGCAGGAAGCATGGATATTTCGTAGAACCCCAATTTCGTACTGGGTACTTTCCAACTATACATACGAGCCTGGGACGACCCAATACGTATCAGATACATAAATTAGAAAAAAAATAATTATCGACGAGGACACATCATCACAGGTGAACGATACAACTAGAAATTAGACTGGAAAATTCCAAAAGATTGACTAAAATATATGAGGATTTTTTGAGTAAATTCTAGACAGAACAAGTTATTAACAAATATAGTAAAAGATTATTTAATAATTCCTCACACCTTACCGGCTAATTACTAGTTTAGAGACTATTTTATAATTGAATAGTAAATATGATTTAAAAGAAGAAATGTTTGGCACGCAACCAGCACGAAGAATTCCATGAAAATGTCGCTTTCACTCCCTTGTGTGCCTTTTCAATGTATTTATACACACATGTACGCTCCTGGTAATTTTACGCAAATGTAATAAAAAAGGAACCAACCTTTTCATCACCACTGCCAGTTGTTATAAATATCTGGGAAAAAATCCCCGTCTTCCCATTGCCCCGCTCCACTCAACTCGACTCCCCTCCATGACTGTACCGAGTGCATAAAAAGATCAACAAAATCAGAGAGAAGATCTAAGAAAAATGTCGGCAGTTAGCGTAGAGCCTTTCCTTCGATACTCTCGCTTTGAAAAGCCCGGATATGCTCGTAACAGGAGAAAGGCTGCTATAACTGTCACTACTGCTGCTCTCATCAAATCTTCTTCGTCTTTTACTTGTTGCTGTTCACTAAAACCAAGACGAAAACTCCTGTCAAATGCCTCCTCCTTCCCTTTTCTTGACCTTCATAGGGTCAAAACCCACACGGCTAGAGCTAGCTCCACCGATACGGCTGTTGTTGAGTCCACTAATGATGTCGTATTCAAAGAGACCTTCCCTGTTTCGCGTACTGAAACGACTGAAGGAAAGATTTTTGTAAGATTAGATCAGAGTAAGGCCAAGGAGAAGGAGGATCAATGGCAGCAGCTTACTGTAGGGTGTAGCCTTCCAGGGAAATGGATTCTTCATTGGGGTGTTTCTTATGTCGATGATACTGGCAGTGAATGGGATCAACCTCCTGAGAATATGAGACCCCCTGGTTCGATTCCTGTAAAGGTAAATCTTATTTGTTTATTTATTGCCTTCTAATGACCATGACACTTGACCGTCACTGGCTGGAATGTAATGTAACGTTTTGCTTTTGCAGGACTATGCCATAGAGACGCCGTTAAAGAAGGCATCAGAAGGAGATAAGTTTCACGAAGTGAAGATTGGGATTGATCCCAAAAGTCCGGTTGCAGCCCTGAATTTTGTTTTGAAGGTTTTGAGTTTAGCATGCTGCTTTTTTTTTTTTCACTTGCCCTAATTATTTTCAATTTTATGCTGGTGGTAATAATTGTTTCTCTCTCTCTCTCTCTCTCTCATTTTTGTGGGGGATTGCGGTGGCTGGCTGGCACAGGATGAAGAAACTGGAGTTTGGTATCAGCACAAAGGGAGAGATTTCAAGGTGCCTCTTGTGGACTGCTTGCTCGATTCTGGCGGTGGAAACGTCATAGGAGCAAAGGGGGGCTTTAGTATGTGGCCAGGTTATAAAATTAATCATTAGTATTATTTTCATATGCTGCTATTTACATGATCTCTTTTCTTTCCCCATGTTTTGTACTACAGATTTGTTACCATTTGCGAACAACATGCGTCCGTGTTTATGGATTTGGTTTTTTAACAAGATTTTTTCTAAAACTATCACAGAGGATGGTCCTAATCAGAGATACTAATCTGATTGATCCAGAGGAAGGAAAATCCCAAGTAAAATTTGATCACCATGTGGATGAATAGGATTTCTGGAAAACTAGAAATCGGATTAGTGTAACTTTCCTTTGCCTGTTTTCCATTATAGACATACAGAATTGCTGAATAGTGAATCAAATCATTTTAGTTTCTAGTCTTTTTCCTGTTCTTCACTTTCCTTTTCCACATAAGTTGCAAACTGGCATAGTTCAATGCTACATTGCTAATCTCCCATAGTTTGTTAAGTACTCTGTTGCCTGATTTCATCGTTTACATAAATCTTGGTTGAATTAGAAATCGACTGGGAAAATAAATCAGGTGGCATACTTGTGGCTAGGTTGTAGATCCCAAACTCATGCTTGCTATCATGTTGGCGGTTAGTTGGGTCATGAGTAGGTGGTCTATGATTTCTGTTTGCTCTTCTCTGTAGCTCTCTCTCTTCTCCATTTTATATTTGCTGATGAGCTGACAGATTGTGTTAACTCATCTTCAATTCTAGGGGCAATGCTTTCTAACATGTTCCTCAAAGCAGATGCATTGGCTTCTGAAGGTAAAGATAGCAGCAGCAGATCCAAAGACCCTAAACAAGAAACTAGGAAGGTAGAAGGATTCTATGAAGAGCTGCCTATTGCTAAATTTGCCGTGATTGAAAACTCAGTGACTGTTTCAGTGAGCAAGTGTCTCAAGACAGCCAAGAATCTTCTCTATTTAGTAACTGATCTACCTGGAGAAGTTGTTGTTCACTGGGGAGTTTGCAGAGATGATGCTAAAAAATGGGAAATTCCAGCTGCTCCACATCCACCAGAAACAACTGTGTTTAAGAACAAGGCTTTGCGGACTGTGCTACAGGTATAGAACTTAATTTACTGTATAAAGAGGAAACTGAATAGCGTACCTGGACATTTTTTCCAGAATGTGCACTGTTGTTGCCTTGTAAAAATATTCATTGCAGGTAATCATGGTTCAGTTAGGTAATGATATATACAAAGCTATAATTAAAATTGGCATGCACTTTATTTATTTCTGGATAGTAATAACTGCCCATTTTATGTGGTACTATGTAAAGTTCATCAAACGAAGCTAGAACACAGATTGCCAAGGCTAAAAGCTCTACTTTGGTACAGGGACATGTAGGCCAACTGGCACCTCTATCTTTCCAACAAAGTGATGTCATTGGTTGGAATAGTGAGGAACTATAGACCAAATGACACCCCGCAAAAATAAAGTATAATTATATTCAAGTCTATCCAGATTCTTGCTTCTCTTCCTTGTATTTCCTTGCCATGGCTGTATCATGTTTCTATTTTTTCTTTACTCTGTTTTATTGGGCAACGTTTGTATACTAATTGGAACATATCAAGAAAATTATTTTTCTTACAAGTGGCATGTCAACTTTGCTGACTGGTTCTTATTTTTCACTTATATACTTTATCATTGGAAGTTTAATTTATTAAACATGCACATAAATCTTCACTCACTTTATATTAGGTCCAATTGTTCCACTAGGCTTGTAGATTTTTTAATGATCTAATATTAAGGATAAAGAAAATTACCGGTAACTAACACAACTCTCTGCTATCTATCACAAACATAACCTGCATTCATCTGTTGTCTTCATCATTCTTTTTCCTCCTCCAATGTTGACTCTCCCTTTTTGCATAGAAATGGGATAAGGTGAAGTGTTTGTTTCTCAATTACAAAAAATAAAGGAAAATACCCACTGCCAAGAACACAATAAAGTTTTTATTGTGGGCTTTGTAGCTGCTCTTTTACTTCTTATTCTTCCCCCTTTTCACTCTTTAGTGGCAGTGGATTGTTTAGCTGGAAGTTCAGAAAGATAGGCCTTACATCAAGTGGATGTAGAGGATATTGTCAAATTTTCTATTTAGTACTCACATACACTCAAATGTTTGTACAAATAGACATGATACACCATCATATATGGGTTGGGCTGGAAGCATTATTTGGCTTGTAATTTACCTTTTAGCATGCATCATTCGTTACTTGTGTTTTCCGTTGATAATTTGAATTTGGGGTATCTTGATGGTTGGTATTGTCGGCTTATCTATTTTAATGTTAAGAATTCTTATTTCTTGCTTTTACTTGGTCACTTAAATGGCCATCCCATTTTGCAGGCAAAAGAGGATGGAAATGGACGTTCAGGGTCATTTACTTTGGACGGAGACCTTGTAGGCTTCCTTTTCGTTCTCAAGCTAAATGATAGCACTTGGTTGAATTGTATGGGAAATGATTTCTATATTGCTCTCCCAATCTCAAGTAGCATTCCTGCTCTATCAGGAGCCGGACAATCTGAAGTTGCGCCAGTATCTGAAAACACTGTAGGAGCAGATCAAGAAGTTTCTCATGCTATATATACTGATGGTATAATTAATGAAATACGGAGCTTAGTTAGTGACTTTTCCTCTGAGAAGAAACAGAAGACAAAAACAAAAGAAGCACAAGAAAGCATTCTCCAAGAAATTGAAAAATTGGCTGCTGAAGCATACAGTATCTTCAGAAGCTCAATTCCAACTTTTCTGGATGAAACTGCTCTGGAATCTGAGGCAACAGAGGCTCCTAAAATATGCTCAGGAACTGGCACTGGTCATGAAATATTGCTCCAAGGTTTTAATTGGGAATCCCATAAATTGGGACATTGGTACATTGAGCTAAAACAAAAAATTGAAGAAATATCATCCCTTGGATTCACTGTGGTTTGGTTGCCCCCACCAACAGAATCTGTGTCACCTGAAGGTTACATGCCAAAAGATTTGTATAATCTTAACTCCAGGTACATATTATAAAATTATAAAAATGCATAATACTCATCACGGTCTTCTTTAAATGATTTTCAGATTGGACTTGGTCACAGAAGCTGATGCTAGTACAGATCCAATTGTTCCTTTTGTGTTTGCTCCAGAACTAACCATACCTTTTACGTTAGCATAATTGACATGTTCTTACATAGAAATGAAGTTCTATAGTTTTTGGATATTTTCTTTCTTACCTTATAACCTTTTGTGCTTGGAAACAAGTATCATATTTTAAGCCATCACATTCATTGTCTGTCAATCATTGAAATTGTTAGTAGGTTATCAGATTTTGTTTTGTTTTTCTGAATGACAGATTATGGGCACCATCATCATACTGACCATGAAGTACTATTTGATTTCTATCATGTTGTATATATCAGATATGGAAATATTGATGAGCTGAAGGATCTTGTGAAGAGATTCCATGGAAAGGGTGTTAAAGTTCTTGGAGATGCTGTTTTGAACCATCGTTGCGCACACTACAAGAATGGGAATGGTGTATGGAATATTTTTGGAGGCCGCTTGAATTGGGATGACCGGGCAGTTGTTGCAGATGATCCACATTTTCAGGTACTTGAATTTTTTTATGTGATTCCCAAAGTTGGATAGCTGTGTTGCTGTTGAATGAAGAATCAATTACTCTAAAGGATAACACAGTTGCTAATTTCTTACGACTCAAATATTAGGCAGCAGGATGCTTTTACCAGAAAATGCTAGTTGTTAATATGCATAGAAAAAATGCCCTGGTGCCTTCAAACATAATTCTAAAACTGATCAGCAAAAAAAGGAAAGAGAATGACCCTGGCTCGTATTTACTTCTAGAAAGCATCTGTACTTTTTTTTATCCATTATATTGAAAAGATCTCAAAAGGTAACATTTGTCAATGCATAGTGAGGTCATAAATAGATATAAATTGTGACGTCTATCTTATCCAAAACTCTAAACTTCTTCGAAAAGAAATAATACTAGCGTTCATATCTGAATATTTGAAACTTAAAGAGTGTTGATTTAATACTCAGTGCCTGAAATTAATCTGTTTGTTCATTATTGTATCCATGTGAACTGGTTTCGCTTAAGTTTTGGATACTTAAAGAAGGCATGATAACAATGGACACATATCCATGTGCATGTATGATACCTGTAGTTTTTAACCAAATTGGCTTTGTGGTATGATTTTCAACAGCATGAACTTCATTTATAGGATTTCCCAATGCTTGCTTTCCGAATCATTAAGCTATTCCAATGAGTATTTTTGCAATTGCAAACGCGCTGTCAATCACCACATTCATGATAGAATGACAGTTTAATGTGTTTGGATATTTCCGAGACAGCTAAGAAAGGAACCTGGTACACTTTTATGTGAACTGCAACAGGAACTTGAATATAAAAGAAAGGGAACTCTTTAGCTGATGTTGCTTCAAGTCACTCATTTTTCTCAGATATTTATACTTAATTTGTCCTTTCCTAAACCAATATAGTTGAAACGTGTGTCCAAGTACTCTTTTGTAAGTTAGCAGTGGCAAATAATATTCAAAATGAACATGTCATTGACCACTACTTCCCTGGATTTTGCTGCAGATATTAGTATTACTTGTGGATTCTTTGTTCTGATATCCTGAACATACCCCTCTACTCTCAACTGCAGTAGGAGAAGGGAACTGTGTTGGGATGATTAAATCAGTTTATGACTCAACTGTACAAGTTTACATTCATTTATGTTGTATTTCTGGGGACTGAGGTGGATGCATCTGAATGTCTGAAGTATGGACGTGGGGGAACATTTCCTTACTGACGCAAGAGACAAAAAGATTAGCATTTATTTGTCATTTAAATTCTAGGATGCTGGGTAGTTTGGTACCTCATCTCTTTGCTGGAAATTTAAACTGTCCTGTGTCACATATGCTTGTCTTGGAATGTTCTATTTCCTGTAACCTTGTTTGCATGCTTGCAAATTATGGCCTACAACCTTGATTTTGCAGTTAATCTATAATAGCAAGACTTGTACTTTCACAGGAGGTTTGTCTGCTGATTTGATCTGCCAACTGTGCATGTTTGCTCTTTGTGCTTGATGCATTATTTTCACGCAAATGTAGTGACAAAACAGCTTTCAGGACTGTGCTCTTATTTCTTAATCACAATTTGCTTCTTGATGCTAAATGTGCCTGTAAAATATACTCTCGCATTTGTATAACTCCTGGGCTGTATCATGCAGGGTAGGGGAAACAAAAGTAGTGGAGATAATTTTCATGCTGCCCCAAACATTGATCATTCACAAGAATTTGTGAGAAAGGATCTCAAAGAATGGTTACTCTGGCTAAGGTAATAGTCCTCTTCCTTGTGTTTGTAAGGACTTGTGTATTTATTCTCTTCTAATCATTAGTGAACACCAAGTAGAAAATATGTATCATCGTTAGAGAATGAAAACTGAACTTCATTTTTTATAACAAAGCATTTCTGAGTCTCTGACAGTCAAACTTGGTATCAGCATCCTAATTTTCTCACTTAGCATCACTACCATTTTTCTTCCAAGAAATAAATGGCACAGTGCTGTGTGAAATTCCTGCTGGAGAAGATCATCATCATATGTTTCAAATCAATTGGTTAATGATGCAATGTAGGCTTTTTCTTGTTCTTTTTATCTTCTGGCTTTTCTAGCTCTCTTATCTGAAAGCAGGTTCGCTCAGCTCTAGGAAGCATAAGGAGTATATCAATTTTTTTTCCCACTTCTGTGCCTAAGATCATCTGATTTTTCTTAATGGTTCATGTTATTAGAGCACTGGGATATTTTCTCTGGATTTGTTTCTTTTTCCAGGAAATTCGCAGCTTATTTTTTTGTTTAAAACCTGTTTTATATTACTTTCAACCAACTTCTGCTGTATTTACTATTTAGTCTTTTCGTAAGCATCATGTTGGGTCTATGCCTGCTGGTCTGCTGTTAGTGTCTTTCTTCTTATTGCTGATACCAATCCTATGGAAATTCCAGTTACTGTAGTTCTAATGATGATCTAACCTTTGTGTCATTTGCAAATTATGATCTATCCTCTTGTGCCTGAAATGAATTTATTTATGGTGTGAAGCTTTTTTTTGCCTCCTATTCCCTGTGGTTTTGATTGCTTTAATGAGTGGATTGGTGGTGCCTTCCATATTGTTTGGAGACTGAGATGAGCTACAGACAATAAGGAGTGGAACTTGTATTTGCTGATTTCCCCTGGATTTCCTTAACATGCTTGGTTGCTGCCTTTTCCGTCTGCTTTTAGATTTTGCAGGGAGCTGTAATTTCTATGGCTAAGATCAAGCTTTTTTTGTGCTTTGGATGCTTTAATCTGTTCTGTTTTGGAGGCTTAGCTGAGCTACTAATAATGGAGTGAAGCTTGTATTTTGTGATTTTTTGTTGCCTTCCCTTCCCTTATCATGTTCTGTTGTTGGTTCTGCCTTGTGCTTTTAAATGTTGCAGGGAGCTAATTCCTATGGTATAGATCAGTATTTTTCACCTTTGCATGGTTTTAACATATTTTATTTGGGTAGCATCATAACTAGCCTTATTTAACTGGTTGAATCTTGCATGCAGAAAAGAGATCGGGTATGATGGATGGAGGCTTGATTTTGTGAGAGGATTTTGGGGTGGTTATGTGAAGGATTACTTGGATGCAAGTGAACCTTATTTTGCTGTTGGTGAGTATTGGGATTCCCTCAGTTATACATACGGTGAATTGGATCACGATCAAGATGCACATCGGCAGAGAATTGTTGACTGGATTAATGCCACCAGTGGGACTGCTGGTGCATTTGATGTCACCACAAAAGGGATTCTTCATACGGTAAGTGCTCATTTACATTATTGATCTTAGATGAGATGCTGCTTTCTGCAAGAACCTGCACGAAGTATCTAGGTCTAACCAGAAGTATCATCTAAATGCTATTGTTATTCCTATCCCTTTACCCGAAACATCTACTGACACAGGAAATAAAATAAAAGATTATCGGGAGAAAAAAACATAGAGATATCAAGAAATTAAACAAATAATTCAGTTCAGTACCAACTGCATCAGAGCATATGTATGTCTTTTGTTTTTCTCTTTTCATTTTCCACACTTTGTACATACATATAGAAGCGCGCACCCTTTTGGCCTTTTAAAGCATATTTATCAAATGACGAGCCTGGTTGGCATTTCCTAGGTTATATATTTTAGACTGTAACCATAGATGGGATTGTAGTTGAAACATAAGAAACTGTTCTTGTTGCAAGTAGCACCCAAGCCCCTAACTGTTTGGCATCTAGATTAATTGAGTTGAATAATGCCATAAACTGCTAGATGATCATTTTTGCCAATTAGTTTATGACTTGAGTGGTGTCATTGTATAATCATTAAGTTGGTGACAAGATGTCAGTTAATCAAGTCTCAAGTCTCTCTCCATGATACTTCCGTGAAAAGTATCCAAGGAAAGACTAGCTTTTTTTAGCTTTCCAAGTGCTGTAAGCTCGTGCCACATCCTTGCCCTTTCACTTTTACCTTTCCATTTGTTTTGGTTTATTTGTTTGGTATAAAGGTAAGGTGGAGGATAATCATATTTACAACTTATATTTTTTCCCCTTGTAGACACTGGAAAGGTGCGAGTATTGGCGATTATCAGATCAGAAAGGAAAGCCTCCTGGGGTTGTCGGATGGTGGCCATCTCGTGCTGTTACCTTCATAGAGAATCATGACACTGGTTCTACCCAGGTTTAAATTTCTTTTTTTTTTTTTTATATTTCTGCTGTACCTCTATTGAAGGAATTGAACAATAATGATCCTAAATCAGAAATTACGTACTCAAGAGAAAAATAGAAGTTAAAATTTGCTCATCCTTGAGGAACACGATTTCAACTTGTTCAATGTTATGGGATTAGTTATAGTTACATAAAGGCTGTAATGTCGTCATTTGTTTGAAATGTTATTATATATCTTATAATGTCACATAACAGCAATGAATAGTGAAAAATACATTAAATAGCAGTCATTGCGTAGTGTAATGGCCCTTTGTATAAATATATAACCATGGGATGAGCCTTTTCTTCCGTGACTTGGTCCTGTAAAAGTAGGTAGTTTTTAAGTCCACAAAGCGATGAAGCATCACTCTGAATCTTCAGTCAGCTTTTCGTGTCAGCTGTGAATTGGTTACCTTCTGGATTCATATTATTTGTGATTATTTGCATTTTCAAATGAGCCAATTGCGTGAGAGGATAGAAAGTATACTAAATGGAACGGAGTGTAAAACAACAGATAAGAACTCAACAGGGAGAAGGACAGACAAAAAAAAGTACTTAAAATTAAGGAATTCATAGAATACCAAACGGGAAGATGGAAGATAATTTGAGGATGTCATCCAGGATCTTGATTTTGCTTAACTTTAATTGGTGGGTAGGAAATTATTTATTGGGAGATGCAAAAGGAATGAAAAACCTTTATTTTGTGTTGCTGTCGCTGTTTCATACTGTGAAGTTATCTTGTTACTAACCTATACTCTTTCTTTCTAAAGGGTCATTGGAGATTTCCCGGTGGAAAAGAAATGCAAGGATATGCTTACATCCTGACTCATCCAGGAACACCAGCAGTGTTCTATGATCACATATTTTCTCACTATCAATCTGAAATTGCAGCTCTCATCTCTCTAAGAAACCGGAACAAAATCCACTGTCGGAGCACTGTAAGTATTGAAACTACATCTTTATACACATATTTTGAGCATCAAGATAATGTTAGAATCTTTCAAAGACTATATATAGTTTATTTTTATCCTTTTTAGCATTTTATAAAAAAAAAAAAGGAAAAGAAATGGAAAGGTCCATGTAAATAGTCCTCATCCTTGATTCTACTTCTCTACTCCTTGTTACATTAAAAATAATTAGTTGCATATGGCACACATTGTTTGCTCATTAATTTTCTTGGCATCTAATTACACATTGGTCATGATTCCCTCACAAGCATATACTCGCATGGAAAAAAGAAAATGAATAAACAGCAAGCAATAAAAAATTGATCTCTTTGCTGGTTTGTTCATTTAAGGTTAAAATTACCAAGGCGGAGAGGGATGTGTACGCGGCCATCATTGATGAGAAAGTGGCGGTGAAAATTGGACCGGGTCATTACGAACCGCCAAGTGGGCCCTACAGTTGGTCTTCAAAAATCGAAGGGAGGAATTACAAGGTCTGGGAAGCATCTTAATATATCCATATTAGTATTGTTGAGTGTGTGATCAAGAAAGTGTGCGCCTGGACAAGTACGCAGAATTATATTTACCGAGTTAAAGAACAGCAGAACAAGAAAGTCTAATAATGTTTGCGCGCAACCAAATGAAGTAAAATCCCCATTCTTGACTTTACACCGAAGTCTAGCTTCTGGAAAGAGGTGTGCGCAGAGTTTACATGCTGGGTGCGCATAGGAACGCCGGGTTTTGAAGTTTCGATTATTCATAGTATTTATTATATATTATTATTTATTATTCGATAAAAAAATAATAGTTAATATATATATTTGAAGTGTGGATATGTATATTAAATGATAAAGGGATAAATATTATATATAAATGTGTTCTATGTCTCAGATATGTATATATTATATTGTAATAAAAAATTTAAATTTTCTATAAATATATTTATATAATAAAAAAATATATTTAGGGATAGATTTAGATGGATTTCGGGTTGAGTTTGATGAAATTTGTATTTTATCCATTATTTATTGGGTAAAGTGAATAAAAAAAAATACTTATGTATTTTCATCTAGTTGAGTTGGGTTAGTATCCATTATTTATTCGGGTTATACTGTCATCCTTCATATATGAACATAAAAATAGTATTTACAGTCGTGTGCTGTATATTCATTTGTATTATGTATTTACAGTCGTGTGCTGTATATTCATTTGTAATAATACATTGGGGGAAATATCCTATTATTGTTGCGACATTGCCATAATGAAGATGCCAAAGGTTATTGCATGTACAAAACTTTAATGTTGCATATTATATGTAAAAATAATGATCGCAAATATTATTATTAGTATTATTATGTGTTGTGATACTTGCAATAATTGCAAGAATTAC
>Ga0325410_1007349_pt1 | contig 12041 bp, 3 predicted proteins | sample PopdelMetagenome_16_FD_206182 | JGI IMG/M metagenome (GOLD analysis project Ga0325410, IMG submission 206182) | Populus deltoides microbial communities from Bellville, Georgia, United States - Xylem-PdIQD-R3 | ecosystem: Host-associated > Plants > Phyllosphere > Stem > Wood/Secondary xylem... | reverse complement strand
TTCTAAAAATAATATTAATACGAAACATTGTTCTTGCTTGGTTATTATCACACGCCTCATTTTTTTCTTTTAAAAATCCTTAACAATATAATATCCTTTTTTTTTCTTTACTCGGCATCAATCCTTGACATTATATTCGTGTTCCTCGTAAGGTATATTATTAATCTTTCCTTTCCTGTTTTTTTCCTTTTATTTATATTTTTTTGGTTTTTTTCCCAAGAGTATTTCTTTTTATTTTTTTCTATATTAAGGACAAACTAGGTATTGTTAATTCAATTAATTTTCATATATATTTAAAATAATATAATTAAATTTAATTGTACAGTTTAATATTTTATTATAAATATAAAAATTGTAATAAGTTATCATTTGAATTCAATTTTACTTATAAATTAAATTCAATTTAGAATGTGATTTGTTTTGAAACAGGGTATAAGAAATTTTGTAGATAGTTTTTAGACTCTAGATTCCACACGGAAAAGAGTTTGAACTGTTAGATTATCGAGTCATCTAAAATCAATTATTTTTAATTAACTAGTTTTGTTTCATTTAAAAAAAAAAAAACATTGTAGCTGATTGAATTAAAATTAGATTAGGTTTAGCTAGATTAATCGAATCAGCTGAATTCATCTATTTTTATTGAGTTATTGTTTTTTATTCAAGTTTATATTCACTTTTGAGCCGGGTTTTGAATTACAAAATTTTCAAATTAACTTGCATTCAACAAGATGTAGATTTAAGAGCTATGAAAACAACATTTCAATTCATATTTTACTTACTCTGTAAGCCTATTCATTCTGGATATATATGTCAAATATTATTTTTAATAATATTGATTTTTTTTTTTATTTTGCTTGACTTTGCATTTTTAATCAATTTTCATGGCAAGAATGAAAGTAATATCTAGTGGAGTTTTAAACCAGCTATTTACGCTATGAATAATGCAATACACATGAAATGAATCCTCTACCATCCATGCTTGCTGGTTTGGTAATATGTGAAGTCCATCCATCGAGCCCTCGATGTGAATGGTTGATATTACTATAAAATCAAGGCCCCATTTTGCGTTGTTGAAAAATTATTTCCTTGTATTGATGAATTTTATAGAAAATAATTTTTTAAAAATTATGTTATTGTTTGATATTTGATTTTATCATAAAAATAAACTAAAAAATATTTTTTTTATTATCAAATAGTGTTGCAGAGAATAAGTTAAAAATAATTTAATATTTTTTTTAACAATGTTATATATCTTGTAGTACTTTTTATTAATGTATTTGCAGGCAAACAAACGGAGCCTGGTGGGCGGTAAATATTGCAGGTTGCTTAGGAAGGAGCAACGACCTTACCGTTTTCGTTGTCACATTGTCAGAGGACCCACACCGTGGAAAAAATTGCCTGTCCCGAGCTGAATTGGCTGTCTGATGGGGTGAGGGTTCACGGCGACTGGGTTTTGATTGGTCAACGCGGAATGAAGAAGAACTAACATGACCTACGAGGTATGGTTGAGCTCCCCGTCCTGCTGTGTTGTTGCTTTTTATGGCTTCTATTTTTTGAGGTGGTATAGAGTGATGGTATAGCTCTGAGGCATGCTAGTATGAAAGGAAACACGTTGATAATTGGGGAGAGTATGAGACGGTGGTTAACTTGGTACTCGCTCCACGAGTTGATGGATGGAGTTTAGTGAGCACGTGTTTAGCATAACACGCGAGTTTGTAATTTATCTAGGTATACATGCGGTGTGTGCGCGTAGGACAAGGAATCATTGAAAGGGACAAAAGGCGAAACCGATGTTTCCAACCTGGGGAGCCGACCTGTGGTTTCGGGTGAGTTTTTCTTTTTTTACACGCGGAGATACCACTGGCACTGGAGGGGGGAAAAAGGTAACCATATTTTCCAATGATTTAGGCAGTGCTGCCTATTTTGTTTTCCGGCTGCGCACTGGCCCAAGGCCCAAACTAGCAATAAGCAATAACACTCCTAAAAGTGATCGTATTTTCAACTGTAAAAATGTATTTGCTTTATAATTAATGTTTTTTTAATACATTTCAACAATAAAATTTTGATAGGTTAATAAAAAATATTTAAATATATTTTTAAGTAAAAATTACTTTTAAAATATACTATCATATTCTATAACACCTAATTTTATGTGAAAATAAAAAATATCAAATTAATACTATCTTTTTTAAAGCATGGGGTTACACCAGGGCCTGTTTGTTTTTGCGTTTTAAAAGCGTTTTTGGCAAAATTTAAAATTTTTTTATTTTTTTATTAACTTCAAATTAATATGTTTTTAGTGTTTTCAAATCATTTTGATGTGCTGATATCAAAAATAATTTTTAAAAAATAAAAAAACATCATTGACATGTATTTTGGCACGAAAAACTATTTGAAAAGCAACCACAACCACACTGCCAAACACACTCGTCACTAGATTTTTTTGGCCTTGCAGAAGCGATTTGAATTTGTGAAAAAGTAATATAAACTTGTGATAGAGGCCATGCTTGATTATAATAATTCAATCTTGTGATAGATTTACTTTATAGAGATTAGTATAATCCTCATAATATAAACTCCGGCAAGAGTTTTTTCTTGCATATACCATCCTTGTCTCTTTCCCATGTAATTCTAGGTTTGAGTGGATGAGTTGATTAAAAGAAATTAGAACTAGAGCCCGATTCGAGCAGGTTTTTAATTGAATTAAATAATACATTAAATCAATCAAGCTTATTGAATTGGTTCACCCAATCTAAATGGGTCGAATCAATATCTAATAAAAAAAACAAAAAGCTAAAATCTTAATAAAAATAATTTGGCCGGTGATCCGCAAACGCACTACGAAAAAAAGTGCATTTCAGTCAAGTGGGTTCCATTAATCTCATTGCGTGGTGGCTCACTTGCTAAGAGCTAGGTAATATTTATACTGGTCTATGATCGTATTGGTCCAATCACCTATGGCACTGCAAAACCTCGTCTAGGTTCGCATGGCCTTCAGACATTCTGTTAATTTTGCATACAATCTGGTATCTTATCGTTGAAGTAATATTTTAAATAGAAATATATTGAAGTAATATTTTTTTTATTTTTAAAAATTATTTTTAATATCAGGACATTAAAATAATTTAAAAATATTAAAAAAATTTAATAAAAAAAATTCAAAACTTGAAAAAACACTACCACCTTAATAGTGCTGAGCTTTATATGCAAGTGACAAATCTCACATCCATTAAAAATAAGAAATTTGAGGTGTTAATATATAAGAGAAATCCAAAAAACATCAGTCTAGGTTTCTAGATTAAAGTGGTGTTCATTGTTTAGAGACTGATTGTTTTTATATTTCAGAAATGTTTTTGAAAAAAGTTAAATTTTTTTATTTTAAATTAATATTTTTTGATATTTTAAAATTATTTTGATGTGCTGGTATTAAAAATAATTTTTAAAAATAAAAAAAATATTATTTTAATACATTTCTAAAAAAAAAATATAGTATTAAAAACAACAGTTATTACAATTACAAAAACCTCCTGAATTCTCGAGCATGCTTATCCAGACACGAATCCGAGTAACTTCTACTAAAAGTCTCCCTAACAAGTGGCAGCGAAGCTAAGTTCAACCGAGACAGGTGTGGCATGGTTGGTTGAGTTCCCATTGTTGTCAGCCAAAAATTGAGTGAATGTGCACTTTCATGGTTTTCTTCGTCGTACATGATTGAGGAAGAAGGTAGTGGCATTATACTCGAATTATGAAGATGCTTTATTGGAGGGGGAGTCGTGTTCGATGTTGAATGTGGAGGAGAGACTTACTTCTGAGAGAGAGGTTTGTTGAATTCCTTATATGAGTAGAGTTCGATTTTGGCTCTTGAATAAGACGTAAATTATTTATGTGTTCTGAGATTGAAAAAAAAAAAAAACCAAAAAACAGAGAGAGACATGATGATAATCAACTGGGCCTTTTTTGCAAACTAAGTAATCTGCTGCTAGCAGGACTGTTAACAAGGAGACGGAGAGACAACATCCATGAACTCCTTGTCAGATTCAATAGCAGTCATTTCATCAGGGGAGAGGCAAATCTCCAACTCTATACTTCCTCCACCTTCATGTCCAGGATATGCTGATGCTTTCCCACTGAACTTAAGTGCATATCCACTGCGAAGTGCCAAAGCCTTGCCCAACCCAAATTCATTCCCGTACTTGTTGAATCTCGGCGAGCTCCCCATCATCACACTATGCGGATCAAACAGCTTGCCTATATGGTTAATAAACGGTGACTTTAACCACAAGTTGAGAAATTCCCTTGCCTTTTCATCACCGTGACTCACCACAGCTTGATGCAATTGCCATGCTGTCCATCCTAGATTCTGCTCCAGCAGCTCACCTGCTGTGGAAACCCCAGCTCCCAGTGCCTGAATTGAGCATCCAAAGTAGTCAGGAGATAATGGTGGATTCAATCTTGACCGATTATTCGTAGCCAATCTGCAACAGGTTACTTGATCACGAGGTAGATTGCGTGCGCGTGTTATGCATCTCCAAACAAGGGCAGACAGCGACTGGAAAGATGAAATCTTGTTGGTGTTGAACTCTGCGTTCGCTTTTGCTTTGAGTCTTGCAATTGATTCTGATGAGAAGTGAAACATCCTTTCCTTGAGTAAAGGTGCTTCAAACGGGCTTAAGAATTGGTCATGGTGGGTGAAAGGAAGACTCAGTGCTGGACCATGACCATCAGGAAACCAGCGGTTGAGAACAGGTGGGCGCGAGATGGAGACATCGTCTCCTTTCCCTTGAAAGATTTCAGACCACATATTAAAGAAATGCCAGAAAGAGGATCCATCAACGATACTGTGATTAACGGAACATCCGATGAAGATGCCATCAATTAGCTCTGTCACTTGAATTGTCAGCAAAGATTTGGTGTGACCATCATGGTTGAGGGCTCTATCATGGTCGAAGAATGACTGAACAACCAATGGCACATAAGTAGGTGAAAGAACATCTGATGCAGTGAGGTCAACGGTTGCATAGGTAAATCTAGCTCCTGGACTGTTATTGCAGTCCACGAAGACCACGTAGGAAGGCGGGTTCTCACTCTTTGATGTTGCAAGGCGTCCGGCTAGCGGGTAGAAATGAACAAGAGTGAGAGAGAGGGACTGCTTGAGATCTTCCAAGAAATCCATGATCTTGAAGCCCTGTTGATTTTCTGTTTGTGGTGGTTTGGCAAAGAGAAGTCCCTTTTGAATATAGTGAGAAGAAAGCATAGCAAGTTCCCATGGTGCCAAATAATAAGGCTGTTTTGCTTCGTCTACGATGTGTTTGGGCTTGATAAAGGACTCTGAGATGTGTGTGACAGTAGTGGGATTCATTGCAAGAAGGGCACTACTTGTTTTACTCTTCTTCCTATCTTGCCCACTTCAGATTTGCAGCTCCAGCTTTTATTCCCTCAGCTAAGCCTAAAGTCCTCTATTCAATTTCTCGGTAGTAAATAAATATTTAAGTTCCTGTCAATTCCTTCTTTTAAGGGCTCTGTATTGTAGTTTCGCCACCTTCCCATTTGATAATTCCAATTAGCAACCGTTGATGGTTTATTGTTTTAATTATGTCCTTTCCCATTTGATAATTGCATGTGGGCAAGAAAGTTTGCTCCTGTCCAATACCCTGTTAATCACACGAGATTACAACTAATCTTCTTTCTTATTATCAAGCAACTTGCTGTTAATTCCTTTTCGTTTTTCATGATATGAAATCCCAGCCTCAGCATTTCAAATGCCAAATGGTTGAATCTTGAATAAATAAATTGACCTTTCAAGTAAGGTTAAACTCCTCCCTTCTGTCGTGCTGTTCCCTTTCATGGCTTCTATCTCTTTTTGGTGGTGGTACAGGGTGGTGCTATAATTAACTCCGAGGGAGGTTAGTATTAAAGGAGGCACGTTGATGATTTGGGGAGAATATGAACTGCTTGTTAATTTGGTCCAAGACCCCATAAAAACATAATCATTGTTGTAAAAGTATGGAGTTTTATTAAGCAAGAATCCTATAAAATATGAAAATATAGATTTAATTATCTCAAATATCCGCAGTAAATAACTAATTATCCATTTTAATAATTTTTTGAATCATTTGTATTTATCAATCTGGTACATAAAATCTTAAACTAATTATTCCATACCAATAATCACGGCGAGTTCATGATTTATCTAGCTATACTTACAGTGGGTGCGAGTAGGACAAGAAGAGATTCGAACTTGAAGTCTAAGGTATATTAATATTAATTAAGTTATAACTCATTAGTAATTCATTGTTAATTGGAATATTAAAATAAGAACTGTAGGATATTGATACAATGATTAAAAAGGCTTGTTCCTCTGTTCTTGAGTTCAAATTTCAGAATAACATGTAAATGAATTTATTATTTTTTTCATAATTAATGTAAAAACCCAATTTTTAATCCATTAATTTTTATTTTTTAGAAAATTCAATCAAAATAATATTATTTTGATTCTTTAAATTATTTTTTTGGTTAAGTGACACTCCTAACCTGTTACTCTCGTTTGCAGCTCCATCTTTTATTCCCTTATAGCTAAGCCTAAGTAAATCTCAACCCTACATCTCCTCTTCATAGCAAAACACCATTTTGAATTTGAAAATTGAAACCGAAATTTTAAAATATAGGTAAAGTGACTCATAGGCTTACGAAAAAAATATAAAGAATGAAATTATTTTATGATTCATTGTCATAATTTTATGCACGTAATTTGCTATTATGTATAGGCTTTCAACCCAAGTGAAACACATTGACCATTAGGTTAGAAAATTTTATTAATTATATATTAAAAAAAAAGATTTGCTAACCAATCATTTTAATTGGTGAATTAATACGTTTTAAAGGGGTGAAAAAAAACCAAAATATTATTCAGTGGGAAATGATTTTTGCTGTGAATGCTTTGGCTCCTGAGGAAGGTGTAAATTATTTGTGGGAAATGATTGAAAAACACAAATCTTTTCATTGCATTTTCAGTACAGATGCAGAGTAAATTATTGATTTGTGTTCTAAGCAAAAAAGAAAAAGAGACATGGTGATCATCTGCTTGGCACGGCTTTTTTGCCATTTAAGTACTCTGCGGCTAGCTGGACTGTTAACAAGGAGATGGAGAGACAACATCCATGAATTCCTTATCAGATTCAATAGCAGTCATTTCATCAGGGGAGAGGCAAATCTCCAAGTCTACACTTCCTCCACCTTCATGTCCAGGATAAGCTGATGCTTTCCCGCTGAACTTGTGTGCATATCCACTGCGAAGTGCCAAAGCCTTCCCGAGTCCAAATTCATTCCCATACTTGTTGAATCTTGGTGAGCTCCCCATTATCACAGTATGCGGATCAAACAACTTGCCTATCTGGTAAATAAAAGGAGATTTTAGCCAGAAGTTGAGAAAATCCCTCGCCTTTTCATCACTGTGGTTCACCACAGCTTGATGCAATTGCCATGCTGCCCATCCAAGATTCTGCTCCAGCACCTCACCTGCTGTGGCAACCCCAGCTCTCAGTGCCTGAATTGAGTTTCCAAAATAGTCAGGAGATAACGGTGGATTCAATCTTGACCGATTATTGGTAGCCAATCTGCAACAGGTTACTTGATCATGAGGTAGATTGCGTGCGCGTGTTATGCATCTCCAAACAAGAGCAGACAGGGACTGGAAAGATGAAATCTTGTTGGTGTTGAACTCTGCGTTAGCTTTTGCTTTGAGTCTTGCAATTGATTCTGATGAGAAGTGAAACATCCTTTCCTTGAGTAAAGGTGCTTCAAACGGGCTTAAGAATTGGTCATGGTGGGTGAAAGGAAGACTCAGTACTGGACCATGACCATCAGGAAACCAGCGGTTGAGAACAGGTGGGCGCGAGATGGAGACATCATCTCCTTTCCCTTGAAAGATTTCAGACCACATATTAAAGAAATGCCAGAAAGATGATCCATCAACGATACTGTGATTAACGGAACATCCGATGAAGATGCCATCAATTAGCTCTGTCACTTGAATTGTCAGCAAAGATTTGGTGTGACCATCGTGGTTGAGGGCTCTATCATGGTCGAAGAATGACTGAACAACCAATGGCACATAAGTAGGTGAAAGAACATCTGATGCAGTGAGGTCAACGGTTGCATAGGTAAATCTAGCTCCTGGACTGTTATTGCAGTCCACGAAGACCACAAAGGAAGGCGGGTTCTCACTCTTTGATGTTGCAAGGCGTCCGGCTAGCGGGTAGAAATGAACAAGAGTGAGAGAGAGGGACTGCTTGAGATCTTCCAAGAAATCCATGATCTTGAAGCCCAGTTGATTTTCTGTTTGTGGTGGTTTGGCAAAGAGAAGTCCCTTTTGAATATAGTGAGAAGAAAGCATAGCAAGATCCCATGGTGACAAATAATAAGGCTGTTTTGCTTCGTCTACGACGTGTTTGGGCTTGAGAAAGCACTCTGTGATGTGTTTGACAGTAGTGGGATTCATTGCAAGAAGGGCACTAGTTGGTTACTCTTCTCCTTATCTTGCCCACTTCAGATTTGTAGCTTCAGCGCTTATAGCCGCAGCTTCTATTCAATTTCTTGCTGCCCAAATCTCGGAAGGAAAACATGTGGTGCTCAAAAAGTTGCATCTAAGCATATAGATGAATAGAAATAACTCATCGAAACCATGCATTTGCAGACGCTGCTGAGATTTTCGGAAGAAATTTTTGAGTATCAAGGGAATAATTACTTTTATTTATTTTTTAAGCACAATAAATTTTTTTATTTATCAGATAATTATTTCACTTGCTCTTTTATTCCGTTTCAATAAAATAAAAACTTACATGAAAAAAAGTGAAATTTACCTTAATCAAAAGTTATGCCATTATTTTTGTCATAAAAAAATAAAAAAATACCTTATCATTTTTCTAATTTATGAAAACACTATATTTTAATTACACAAACTTGATTTTTCATGTAACATTTTTTGTTTTTCCTGGAAAAATATAGTAATATTCTATTACCCAACACACTCTTAATGTTTATTTAAGTTCGTTTCATGAATAAATTGGTGGTGTAACATGTTTTTCTGTTCTATGACAGAGTCTGTTTTTGAGCAGAAGTAATGGCTTCCAAAACGACAATACAAGGAGGCAACTGCTCAACCGGAGTGGAGGTACCTCATCTGCTAGGGGATCATTATTTTTTTCCATTTTGGTGATTAAGAGGTGCTAAGCATTTTATATACCAATAACTTTTATGCCACTATGAAGCGCTACATGCGCTTTCTAAAGTATTCGGGTATTTCTCATATACTAGCATTTGCTGTGCAGATACCAATAACTTTTTGAGAGTAAAAAATATTTAATTAATACAAAAGAACATGTATACAAGGACATGCATGCCCTTCCCACTGTCCAGAAACCGAGGGTAATACCACAACCACAAAGCCCGACCTCATCTCTTTCAACCACTGTTCATATAATAAGATACTGATCGAGACACAGTGGTTTGAGAAATTTTCACATAATGGGAAAAGAAATTTCATCATAGATATTAGGAAATTATTGAGGTTTGTATATTATGATTTGGATTTCCAGGGTATTTAATCACATGACAATTTGTTGCCCAGGATGAATCTCTGCTATTGAAAAATATCGTTCTTTGAAACAAGGCTGGAGCTTTTTGTTGGGAGATTGTTTCAAATTTTTGTGATGTGACTTCCATATATTTTAAGTGTTTCGTAAAGATTCAGCTCTTGAAGGTGCCGAGAAGTCAATCCCAACGTCATTGTTTTTTTACAGTGAATCATGGCTGGTTTTATCAGGTTTTCAGGGCATGATGGGCAACTCGGCGTGTTCATGTTTTTTTTTTTAAATCATTCTTAAAAAATTAATTTAAAAGGTATCCAACTACCCCAAGTTATAAACAAAACTTTTTTATATAAGAATAAAACAGTAAAAACACTACTACAACGAATACAGCACAATAAATCACTATGTCTTTTAATATTTTTTGTGGTTATGATCAACAACCAATCACAGCGGAATTGTCAAATGGGTGGTAGGTGAAACTATAGCACAGAGCATACGCTAACTTGTTCAATGTTGACCGGGTTGTATTCGTTAAACAAAAAGGTTTCCAAAAAGGAATTGCCAGGAACATCAATGTTTTTTTACTACCAATATTGGCCGTGGAAATGACTTTTTAGAGAAAAAAAATTATTTTTTTTATTGGTGTTTTTAAATTTTTTTGATGTAATATATATATTTTTTAAAAAACTTTGAAAAATAGGAAGTAGTGCGGTGTCAAACAGGCTCGCCTAGCGACGGCTATAAAAGCTGAAGCTGTAGATCTAAAGAGAGCAAGATAGGCAGACGAGGATCCTTGTCGCAATGAATCCTCTTACTGTCACGCCCATCTCAGAGTGCTTTATCAAGCCCAAACACATCGTAGACGAAGCAAAACAGCCTTATTATTTGGCACCATGGGATCTTGTTATGCTTTCTGTTCAATATATTCAAAAGGGGCTTCTCTTTGCCAAACCACCAAAAACAGAAAATCAACAGGGTTTCAAGATCATGGATTTCTTGGAAGATCTAAAGCAGTCCCTCTCTCTCACTCTTGTTCATTTCTACCCGCTAGCCGGACGCCTTGCAACATCGAAGAGTGAGAACCCGCCTTCCTATGTGGTCTTCGTGGACTGCAATAACAGTCCAGGAGCTAGATTTACCTATGCAACCGTTGACCTCACTACATCAGATGTTCTTTCACCTACATATGTGCCATTGGTTGTTCAGTCATTCTTCGACCATGATAGAGCCCTCAACCATGATGGTCACACCAAATCTTTGCTGACAATTCAAGTGACAGAGCTAACTGATGGCATCTTCATTGGATGTTCCATTAATCACAGTATCGTTGATGGATCCTCTTTCTGGCATTTCTTTAATATGTGGTCTGAAATCTTTCAAGGGAAAGGAGATGATGTCTCGATATCGCGCCCGCCTGTTCTCAACCGCTGGTTTCCTGATGGTCATGGTCCAGCACTGAGTCTTCCTTTCACCCACCATGACCAATTCTTAAGCCCGTTTGAAGCACCTTTACTCAAGGAAAGGATGTTTCACTTCTCATCAGAATCTATTGCAAGACTCAAAGCAAAAGCCAACGCAGAGTCCAACACCAACAAGATTTCATCTTTCCAGTCCCTGTCTGCTCTTGTTTGGAGATGCATAACACGCGCACGCAATCTACCTCATGATCAAGTAACCTGTTGCAGAATGGCTATCAATAATCGTTCAAGATTGAATCCACCATTATCTCCTGACTACTTTGGAAACTCAATTCAGGCACTGAAAGCTGGGGTTTCAACCGCAGGTGAGTTGCTGGAGCAGAATCTTGGATGGGCAGCATGGCAGTTACATCAAGCTGTGGTGAGCCACAGTGATGAAAAGGCAAGGGAGTTTCTCAACTTGTGGTTAAAGTCTCGGTTTATTTACCAGATAGGCAAGTTGTTTGATCCCCATAGTGTGATGATGGGGAGCTCACCAAGATTCAACAAGTATGGGAATGAATTTGGACTGGGGAAGGCTTTGGCACTTCGCAGTGGATATGCACATAAATTCAGCGGGAAAGCGTCAGCTTATCCTGGACATGAAGGTGGAGGAAGTATAGAGTTAGAGATTTGCCTCTCCCCTGATGAAATGACTGCTTTAGAATCTGACAAGGAGTTCATGGATGTTGTCTCCCCATCTGATGAGGAGTTAATGAGTGGCTAGGTTTTTACTGGACGATCTAAGATTTACTATAAATATATATTATGTGATGACTTGGTAAAAAATAAAAGTTAAGTCGTGTTAAATTTTGTGTTTTTTTTTTTAATTTGTTTTTCATTACAGTATTCGTTAATAATTATAGCAGTGTTTTTACAATAATTTCCCACTGAATATTTTATGTTTTTTTTTCACCCCTTTAAAACGCATTAGTTCACTAATTAAAATGATTGGTTAGCAAATCGTTTTTTAGAAAAACACTATAAAAATTAATAA
>Ga0325410_1007348_pt1 | contig 12041 bp, 5 predicted proteins | sample PopdelMetagenome_16_FD_206182 | JGI IMG/M metagenome (GOLD analysis project Ga0325410, IMG submission 206182) | Populus deltoides microbial communities from Bellville, Georgia, United States - Xylem-PdIQD-R3 | ecosystem: Host-associated > Plants > Phyllosphere > Stem > Wood/Secondary xylem... | reverse complement strand
TTTTATTTGGAATAATTTATGAAATGATAATTATTATTATTTTAATTTCTTTATCTTTCAATTTTTTTATTTGATAGATTTGATTTATATTATTTTGATTATTATTTATTTTATTTGAGATAATTTATGAAATTATATTTTTTTTTCAATTTTATTCTCATTCAACTTTTTAATTTGTAAGATTTGTTCCTCATTATTTTAATAAACTTGAAAAAAATAAAACATTAATAAGTTATTTTCCAGCTCATTTTCCATGACATAACCAAACACTGGAAAGCGTTTTCCAACTTATTTTTCATTACACTACCAAATATCGAAAAATAATTCACTTTTCCAAAATTCACTTTAAAAAAAAAAACTATTTTCCAACAAACAAACAGGACCTTAGTTTAGCTAGAGACTTTCCTAGACACCATATGTGTTCTGAGCAAGCAAGTTTCAATAACTTATCTTCATGACAATGAGCCAAGCCAGGTTCTTGTTTCTGTTAAGAGTTAGTCATTTGCAAGTTCATTTTGGCTTGGTTTCCTGGACAACAGGTGGTAATCGTTGTTTAGAATGTGTTTGGGATTGTGATAGCGATGGCGATTTAAAGTATTTTTTACTTAAAAATATATCAAAATAAAGTTTTTTTATTTTTTTAAAATTATTTTTGACATCAGCACATCAAAACGATCTAAAAACGTAAAAAAAATCAAAATTTAAAAGAACGTGATTTGTACCGCGCTTCCAAACACACCCTTAATGTGTGGTTAGCCAATGATGGGTTTCTTTCTTTCTCATATGCTTGGATGCCTTATGTTCATTCCTTCTTCTTTTTTTGGATTATGTTCATTCCTTCTTCTTTTTTGTTGGATCATGTTCACTCCTTTGGCAGTAGATTCATGCTTTTCAAGGGATTGTATTTATGCATATTACCATCTGCTATGGTAAAGTTTCTAAAAACAAAATCATGTTTGCATTTTTAATAAAAAAAATATATTGCATAATTTAGCATGTCAGAAAATAAAATAAATAGTTTTTGAGGTTTGGGATTAGAAAATAAGGAAAATAAAGTTTGGGATCAAAATTGAATTTCATAAATTGTTAGAGACTAAAAGTTTATAATTTAAAAAGTTAAAGGATCAACTGTATGTTTAGCCCCAAGTCTAAAAAAACCATCTCTTTTTTATGTCTTTTCAATCTTGTTCCCTGTCTTTGAATCTTGCTCTTCCTTAATAAATGTGTTTTAATTAGTCATTGGGCTTATAAAGGATGTAATTAGGAAAAAAAGGAATCAAACAAAAAAAACAAATGATTGTAGCAATCCACAATGATTTGTTTGTGGTTGAATAATGGCGTAGGGAACAGTATTTTCCCCACGCCTTTTAAAGTATTTCTTAATATCTACAAATTAGAATTAAAAAGATTAAACTGAAAATAAATAAAAATTTAACAAAAATGAAAATAACAAAAATCAAAAGCCAAAACCAAAAGGACTAAATATAAAGCACCAATAATAATGAGGACCGGAGTGCATTTCTCAAGGAAAGAGAGACAAAATAAAAAGGGAAAAGGGATAACCAGTGATAAACCGACCACCATAGGATCACACGCGTCACTCATAAAGTAAGAGGAGACGAAAAAGAATAAAATGAGATGGAAAAAGTATATTTTCAACCACTAAGAGCAGTCACATGCGCCACCCAAAGTTAACGGAGGCTCTCATACGTCATCAAGCGCCAATATATTTTCAAATTAAAAAACATAATCTAAATGCTAATTTACATTATTACCCTTGATAAGATAAAATCAACAATTAATAGTAAAATCAAGACAAAAATACCCCAATACCCCTAATTCCATGACTGTTTTTTTGGCAACAAGAGCATATTTGTAATTTAACAGTGTATAAAAAAATAAAAGGTCTTAAACACCCTTACCTTACAATGTTTTTTATTCCTTGGGGGCATTATGGTCAATTTACTGTTTATTAGAATATTGAAAAGATAAAAATATCCTAAACAAATCTGTAATGACTAATGTACCATGCGAAAAGATAAAAAGACCCTTGATTTTAATCCAAATAATGTTTTTGGAAGGCTATAAACGCCACTTTACTATTATAGTGAACAATATATTGAGTTTATTGCTACAGGGAAATCACTTTCCCTTATAGTTGTTATTAGCTATTTAACCCGTGCTTTTCCTCTGGTTGGATATTCTTTTTTCTTCAAAAAAGTATATATGCAGACTTTTACGACATGTTTTTGTACATAAAAAAATCCTAGGTTGAATTCAAGAAGTTTATGCATACATCTAATTAAATAAATCGAGAACTATTTATGCAACAAAAAATATAATAAAGCCCGGTTCCTACCTAGTCGAAACTAACCAACCAAACTCGTGATCTGGGTGATGAATTCAATTGGGTTCAATAATCTTTTTTAAATCTAAAATAGATACCTATAAAATTAAGAACAAACCAAATATCGAGGTAATTGAAAATAAAAATCAAACTGAAACAAATTACATTGCCCAATTAATAATCAATAATATATTAAGTGATAAAATTAAAAAAAAAATAAGCATGAAAAAATTTAAAAATTCAACTGTAATGTATAAAAAAGAAAAAAAAAGCCTAGTCTCTTGGGCTAGGAGGGATAAGGCGCTTGGGCCTAGAGCAATGCCCGTGCCTAGAACTTACTTTATTTATTTATTTATTTTAAGGGGTGAACGACAAGTCGTTTGCCTCTTAATTTATTGAAAAAAATAGCAAGTAACATGTCGTCTGCTTCGCTAAGGTAGACAACATGTCTCCTGCCCTGCCTAAAAAGGTTAGTGGAAAACCATGTAGGTCTATTGCAGACAAATAAAAACCCATTTGCAACCATATTTCAAAAAAAAAAAAACATTATAAACACCTTGTAAAACTTATAGCCTTTAACAACCAAAAAATTTGCTTCAAAACCCCTGCAATCAACCTGAAATTAATTTTTTTTCCAGGTTTAAATCTATCATTTCAAGCAAGTTTAAGGGGAAAAACGCCTTGGATAAACTCTATCATTAAAAGAAACTCGTTGACACTGAAATCACCTGTTTTCATGGTCGAAATCGATCTTAACCTAGACATTCTCTCTCTAATACCAGAATTCAGCCACTTTCTTTTTCCTCTCTCAAACCAAGGACCAGGAAATAAGGGAAAAAAGTTTGGGACCAAAATTGAATTTCATAAATTATTAGAGATTAAAAATTTATGATTTAAAAAGTTAGAGGACCTAAATATATGTTTAGCCCCGAGTTTAGAAAAACCATCTCATTTTTATGTGTTTTTTAGTCTAGTCTTTTATCTTTGAATCTTGCACTTTCTTAATAAATATGCTTTAATTAGCCACCAATTTAAGCATATAAAGATGTAATTAGAAAAAAAAAGGGACCAAATGAAAAAAAGAAAATCATTATGGCAACCACTGTGATTTCTTTTTTATTGAACAATGGCGTGGAAAATAATATTTTCCCCATGTCTTTTAAAATATATATTTTTTTAATATATGAAAATTAGAATTATAATTTAAATTGAAAATAAATAAAATTTTAATGAAAAAAATAATAAAAACCAAAATTATAAAAAATTGAATGTAAAACACCAATAACAATGAGAACCAGAGTGCATTTATCAGGGTAAGAGAAAGAGATAATAGGAAATCAGGGTAAGAGAAAGAAATAATAGGAAAAAAAATAAACAAGATTAAACTGGTCACCGTAGGAATAATATGAGGTAGTAAAAGTATATTTTTCAACACCAGGAGTCACCACATCTAATACCCAAAATGTGTGGCAACTCCCACACGACAGCACGTGTAAATAAATAACAATACAATCAAGACAAGAAGACCCCACTACCCCCTGATTCCATGACTATTGTTTGGTACCAAAAATATATTTGTAATTTAATAGTGTATAAAAAAAATAAAAGGTCTTAAAAACCCCTACCCTACAATGTTGGTCTTTTATTTATTTCGGGGGGGCATTATAGTTAATTTATTGTTCATTAGAATATTAAAAATACAAAAATATCTATAATAACTAATAGTGAAAAGATAAAAATATTCATGATTTTAAGACAAACACTTTTTTTTTAAAAAAGGTCATACACGTTACTTTAGTAGTGAATAGTGAACTGTATCTATTTTCAAGGGAAATTATTTATATATTTATTTATTTATTAATTATATTTCAGCATTTAACCCATCATCACACAAAAGTTAATTGTGCTTGTTTGTTTTGTTCTTTGGTAGGACGCCGGCATGAAAACACGTTCTGCTGTTCATCACCATGAATCATGGGCCACACGGCCGAGCAAAAACTCATTGGCACGATGATAGCACCCGCGCCCATATCATTCTCACACACTCTCCTATCAGTCCAAGACAACCGTGGTCCTGCCAGCGCAACTAGCACAAGTACATCATTCTCACACACGCTCTCTGCCAGCCAATCACGTCCCTCCGCCTCATCCTTAAACTTTCACGCACGCTCTCTGCCAGCCAATCACGTCCCTCCGCCTCATCCTTAAACTTTCACGCACGACACGAATCTACTTCCCTCTTCAACGTAGCAATATATTAAGGTAGGAACAAATCAGCTGATAGAACCCTAGCCCCGCTGCCAGTTTTTAAACTCACAAATTAGGAATAAAATTTGCGGGAATTAATTGAAAAATAAATGAAACCTGCCGCCTGCCTCAAATCAAATTACGGTTGCCAAAATGGCTTTTGACGAAAAATTTGAAGTCGGTAGTCAACAGATGCAAATCCCAAAACTACCCTCGATATTCACTCTCTTTTATTTATTTTTGTATCCACCTCGGCAAATCTGAAAAAGCCACGAAAGCTTTAGGCAAAGCCACCTCCCACCACATCCACCATCTCTCTCTCTCTCTCTCTCTCTGCTTTTCTTTTCTCCTCTGCTTACCGTTTACCACAACTCTTCAATTTTGAGTTTTAGATCCATAAAAAAATTACATATAATTTATCCTTTGTTTTGCGCTCTGATATGGAACGGATCATCGGTGGAAAGTACAAGCTTGGCCGCAAGATCGGCAGTGGATCCTTTGGTGAAATATATCTAGGTAAATTGCTACTAGTATTATTATTTTGCATGCATATTAAGCTAATTTTATTTTTTTGATAATTTTTTTATTGTTTTTATTGCGTGTCTGTGTTGTTGCAGCTACTCATATCGATACGTTTGAGATCGTTGCTATTAAGATAGTATGTTTTCTTAATTTTTGAGCATGACTTGGTTTTTTGTCTTTTGTTTTGTCTAGCTATTTAATTTAATCTGATGATATGCAGGAGAACAGTAAAACAAAGCATCCACAGTTGCTTTACGAGGCGAAGTTATATAATATTCTTCAAGGAGGAAGTATGTATAACATGAATGATGTAATCAGTAGTATGAGTGAGGTTGATGATGTTTATAATTGAGTTTTCATTTGTTTTGATTAAGGCGGTATTCCTAGTATCAAATGGTCAGGAGTAGACGGGGAGGACAATGCACTTGTGCTGGATTTGTTAGGACCGAGTCTGGAGGACCTGTTTGTGTATTGCGGGAGGAAGTTCTCACTCAAGACTGTGTTAATGTTGGCTGATCAAATGGTAGGCAGCTTATAGGTACTCAAATTTATACCATTTTTAGTCTTATCTTGGTTTGTTATTATTTTTTATTTGCAGATTACCAGGATAGAATATGTGCACTCTAAAGGATTTCTGCACAGAGATATAAAACCTGATAACTTTCTCATGGGTCTTGGTCGAAAGGCAAATCAGGTGATGATTTTGCCTGTATTTTCTTTCTTTCTTTTTGGTTGATAGACTTGGTTACCATGTGTAGACACTCTCATGCTCCTTTGTTTACATCAGGTTTACATAATTGATTTTGGGCTCGCAAAAAGATATCGAGATGCAACAACCAATCGTCATATTCCTTACAGGTAAACTATCTTTAGTGAGAATTTGATGGAGAAAGGAAAATAAATGTATCAGGAAGCAAATTTTGATTCAGAAGCGATTATTTCCTCATCATTCTTGACCTCCTAATTGTTTTGCTGTGCAGGGAGAACAAAAACTTAACAGGAACTGCACGATATGCCAGTTGCAATACTCATCTTGGAATTGGTAAGCAAGGAGATATTATCATGTATATAAACCTGTGTATATGGATAACACGTTTAGTGTTTTTACCTTTTCATTAGCATAAGTCCTGATCCCACCTCATTCTGTGTGTTTGTGGCAGAACAAAGTCGGCGGGATGATTTAGAGTCACTTGGCTACGTGCTGTTATATTTTCTGAGAGGAAGGTAATTTCTTTAGCTTCTCTTTTTGGCGGACTTTTTTTTCTCTTGCAGTTAAAGTTATGTACTCCTAGGCCTGAAGTTTTGGCTTTGTTTTGTGTTGAGGTATTGGGATTATCAAGTTATCACATTTCCAGTAGCTTATTATGTTATGGAGTCTTGGATTTTTGAAAAAATAAAATGACTCAGTTGTGCCTGTGGTTTTAGTCTTCCATGGCAGGGTTTAAAAGCTGCCACAAAGAAGCAGAAATATGACAAAATATGTGAAAAGAAGTTATCAACTCCTATTGAGGTGTGTGTCTACTATTGAAGTTATCAACTCATATGTGAATAAAAGTAATCAACTCCATTTTAATTATTCTGAAGACTTTAGCCTGCATCAATATAATTTTAACATATGTTTCTTAATTCTCAGGTTCTGTGCAAATCCCATCCTGTGGAGTTTGCTTCATATATGCATTACTGCCATTCACTGACATTTGATCAACGGCCTGATTATGGATTCTTGAAGCGCTTGTTTCGTGATCTATTTTCCCATGAAGGTATTGACGAAGAAAATGTTGGTATTGCAATATATTAGTAACACAAAAAAGGATTCTTGCCCGGATATCTTTCCTTGTGGCTGCAAGCACAGGCTTTTATCATGAAACCACAAAGTGGTCTAAATTGGTTCTTGTGAACTATTATACTTTCTTGGGCCTGTTCTTTGTTGTCCATTTTGTTTTTACTTAATGTTTAACCAACAGGAGTAACAAGTCATGAGCTTAGAGATCTAATCAGGTATTTTCATAGTTATTAGTGAGGTCCTGTGCATTGGAAAACAATCTTTGCAAAAAAAAGAAAAAACTAAAAATCAAATCACAAATCAATCTAGTCTTTATACCACAACTATAAGAGAAGAAAAAAAGTTGGGGTGGTGTTAGTGGTGTTGCTATACTCTCTCTATGGTCTTCTGAACTTGAGGGATGGAAATTACATTTAAATGCTTCATCTGATGTATCTGAATTGGTGTCTCCATTTTCCTGTCCTTTCATGACAGGATATGAATTTGATTATGTGTTTGATTGGACAATCATAAAGTATCAGCAGGCACAAAAGAATAGATCTCAACCTCGATCATCAGTTAGTATCCTTGCCTCTTGTATTTTTCTTTATTTCCTCAACCATCTTTGCTTAAAATGTTTGCATTAGTAATCACAGGGTTTATATTCAGGATCAATTTTTTAGTTACATGAGCTGCAATCATATACAATCTCATTTTTTAGTAGTTTGAAATTTGGATAGTCATACTCATAACAAGATTCAAACCTTACATATTACAGCCAAATCCTGGGGCATGTAGCAGTCATGCAGTGCAGACAGACATGGAGAATCATCAAGGTTAGATCCTGCTGATGCACTTTGTGTATTACGCACCATTTTACTGTTGCTATAACCATCGATGGGTTGCTGTTGCTATAACCAATGATGGTTATTCATATTTTGAGAATGCCACATAGAAGTTCCTATCTTCTTCATGGCCATACAAGTCCCTCTGTGTATTACGCACCATTTTAATAGCTAGATCTCCCTATGATAGCCAAATTCTTTTCGGCATAGGCTTGACCGCATTATCGTGGTCTATTTAATCTCCTCCTTGTCGTGGTGCCTTTTGTTAACTTTATCTCCTTATAAGTGGAATGAAGTAGATCGAAGAAACATTTGTTGCAATAAATTAAAAATGCTCCCTCCTTGAGACAAAAGATGCAACATGTCTCTTAAAACATAAGATGTACATAATCAAAGGCTGTCAGAATCTTGTTCTCATAGATTTGGGAATTGATTTGTGGAAAGAGTTATATGGTTTTAACCCCCTTTTTTCAACAAGCACCCTTTGTTAGCAAATGACATGTGGTTAAATCAAGTGTTTTTACGATGCATAAAAGATGATCTGTAAAACTTATTTACAGAATTACTCAGTTGATGAGATTGGCTTCCAAATGGAACAATAATTAGGTAGAGGTGCATGTATCTTTAGGTAAATATTAATCTATGTATTGCATGTTTATATAGACATTTATCTTTGTTGATGACTTGGTTCTTATTTAGATATACTAAGGCTTGTTCTAACTTGCAGGAAGTCATAATGCCTGTTATTCATCTGAGATCATGCGATCAACTGGTCCTGGCATACGCATGCAATCCAAATCAGGGTTGGGAAAGAATCTGATTTCTGATATTCATGCTGACAAGAATGTAAGTTATACATCCAACCAAATAAGCAAATAAGATGTTTTTATCACACTAACAGGAATGTAAGTCTTCTGGCTACTTATAATGTGTATATTATTGAATCCCATTGTTCCTGTGTTGTGTTATTGATTTGCCAAAGAATACTGTGAATTAATCACCCCAAAATTGCCTTTCATGGATTGATTTTAAAATATTATGAATTCTAAAATTGATTTCTTTTGTAGATTGTCAGTCAACACATACCATCCACTTCATTTCAAGTTGGTGGGACATCAAAACGACATGCCTCAAAGCCTGTTCTGCCAAATGAAAGTGCTAACCCTGCTCATGGACACAACCATAAAATTGGTCCTTCCAGTAGCTGGATATCATCATTGCAACGCATTCATTCTGCAAAGTGAGCAAGATGGTAACTTTTCTTGTCCATACATCAGTCGTGCACAAAGTTTGGGTACATGCCTCTGGGAATGCAATTATACTGTTCCATTAACAGTATGGTTGATGCAATACCATTCATTATGTTTTAGCAATGGATCTGGTTAAGAGGATTCTTGTGATATATCTATTGGAGGCAGCAAAATCTTTGGTGATTTGGAGTCATTGTTTCACCTCTGTCCGGTGAAGAAGTTCCATTGCATATTTATGGGCTCCAGTGTACTTTGTTCCTCTAAGAAAACCAGCTCACATTGTTTTTTCTTAAGGTGACTACGAACACTTGGTTGTTACAAAATATCGACTATCCAAAGCCTGGTTTCTGTCCTGTACATAGATGTCATGAATGACAATAGAATACTGTATTTATGGATATATGTAATGAATTTAAATGTGAAGCTTTTGCCCCCCTCATCACATGTTTTTGCCACCAGGGGATATAAAAAATCTCTTTTTCCATGTGGATTATTGATGACAATTTTCCTTGTTTTACTTGATTTATTGTTCCAAGTTCCTGATGTACTCTTACTATGGTACCACTGGAGCCTTAACAGTTCCAGGAGCATTTTGCACCTCAATCACTGGAAATGCCCTATTTCTAATGAATATTGTTACCATGTTACACAAATTCCCCATGATTCTTTCCGACACAGGAGAATTATCGGAGTCATTTTGACATGCTTTTTGACATGAGGTTATTGGTAAATGTAATAGATGTTTTTCATGCAAGTGTAAGTGTGTAAGCTGAACAGGATTGATAATCCACTTGTTTTATATGTCAGAAATTTCACAAACATGGGAAAAAGTTACTGCTTCTGAAGATTTTTAGATAAACTAGTTTGTAGAAGACAGATGGATTTATACATTGAGATGCATGTTTCTATGCATTTAAAAATGTGATCAAGTCAACAGAACGATTTGAAGTAGTGTTGTTTTCAAACGATCTGTTATACAATGTGTTTTTGTTTGATTTCTATTACTTGGACGTGCTCTCGCCCTTTTAACTTATGGTCCTTTCCTGAAGGTGCTGATGAAGAGAAATGAGATAAGCATTGGTATGGCCCTTGCTGTTCCTTTTTGTAACACTTCTTAATTGCAGCCTTATTTTGGCCTTCTTTTTTTCTGTCTTGTGTCTTTTTCTTCTGCCTGCATTTGAGATGTGACTCATCTGTCCTTGTCTTGATTTTTACCTTCCTGTGTTCTAAAAATATAATTTCCTTGATTGCCCAGGTTCGCTGAAAATCATAAGTTTATTCAGTTCTATTAAGTTGATGTGCACAAAGTTATATGAACCTACAGCAAATCGATATCCATGCTGTAAACAGTTCTAATCGTCTCTCTATTATTAGTTCGTACTTAGTAATTTGCTGGAGTATTTTTCTCTCCTACAGCATCCAAAGGAATGAATATAACCAAGAATTATCATGCAGGGATGGCAATTGAAGACCATAAAACAGATGTTCCTTGATGTTTATCATTACTTGGGTTGGAAGAGGTTGCCTGACTGCTGACCAGGGAAGGTGTTAGACATTTTCCTTCTGGTATATTTGGTGGATCTACGTTTCTGCAAGTTGGTAGTTGCTTCAGCATGTTTATGCAGTCAGGTTGCATCTTTAATGCAACTGACAAATTGTGAAATTGGTCATTTTCTTGTGAAAGTAGAAATAAGCCTTTGCCATGATAAAGCCAAGGAGCATCAGATGTAAGAATCATTATGTAGGTTGGGCTGGTTGAAATTGCTCAAAGAACCGAGCCAGCAACATGATCAGCTTATTTTGGTAATCATATGATTTGAAATTGCGGCTTTTAGTCAAAGCCGTGGAATACAGGATGGGGAATGGCATATTGGTGTGTTCTCAGTTATTTCAATTTGTCATTTACACTACTGGAGTAATTGCTTGCATGGGTGTTCCCTGCATATGCTTGTATGTGCCTGGGATTGGTGCAGCTGGGAGATTTGGCACGCCCATGATCATTTTCAGCTACTGAGGCAGTATCTTTGGTCCTTGAAGAGCCTCTTCATAGAATTTTACTAGAATTAAGATGTTTTGACTTTGGGAAGCATGAGTGTGCTGGGTTTCAGCATTTGCCAGGACAGCTCTATAATTCTGTTGTGATGCCTTGAGGGGCATATCATGCTACTGTGCCATGAATGTTCTCGTGGGGCAGTTTGAGGAGCTCGTAGCATTGAAGCACTGATATGACCATGTGAGAAAAGGGGAAGCCTCCGCTGGAAGGTCTTCGAGATAGTGTGTGCAAAACCTACTCCGTATTGGGCCTCCTCTTGCTTTTTAGTGCTAATAATTGTACTGAGTTTGCATCTCATGCTGCCATGAAACCATCCAGTAAGTGTTCTTCGGTGGTAAACACTTGATCATCTCTAAAATCTCAACGGTCCTCTCCCTTCAAGCTAGCTCTCCTCCAGGAAGTAAGAGGAAGTGCATGAAGACTGAGTTTCCTGGGTGTGCTGCTGCTTCTCCACAAATGTCCTTGGGGACATGGTAGTCTGTCGTGGGAATATACGTTAGAAGCAGGAAATTAGGCATTGAAGGGTGGAAGACTTGGCAGAAATAAGGGCGGAGGAAATTATTCCTTGGCTGATAAAAATAAATAGAACATGATATACTGATACTAGATTGGGACCTGTGCTGAGTGCCTGCTTGTTGGATTTGCCGTTTCCATTGAATTATTGACGAAATCATGCATTAACTAGCGGCATTCACTAAAAATAAAAAAATAAAACATGGAATACGAAATTGATAGCCGGAGGACCGTTAACAAAACAAAATGAGTTAGTTTAGGGATGTTTCGTATTACTTGTGGTGGGTAGTGAATAAAAAAAAGATGAGATGTCAAAAGGTTATTAAATTTTAACCCATGCGTGTAGAAATAATAATTTACTTTTTTAAAAAAAATTCATTGCTTTAACCGATGATCATGGTTGTTTTTAAATTATTCTTATTATTTTATTTAAAAACATATTAAAATAATATATAAGCAAAGAAAATTTAAATTTTTAAAAAACTGTATTTTGACCACAATA
>Ga0325410_1007347_pt1 | contig 12043 bp, 9 predicted proteins | sample PopdelMetagenome_16_FD_206182 | JGI IMG/M metagenome (GOLD analysis project Ga0325410, IMG submission 206182) | Populus deltoides microbial communities from Bellville, Georgia, United States - Xylem-PdIQD-R3 | ecosystem: Host-associated > Plants > Phyllosphere > Stem > Wood/Secondary xylem... | reverse complement strand
TGTATTTTAAACAAAACGCTGACGCAACAACTTATACAAACACTCTCTTCTTGTTCTCGAACACAACCACCGATATCCAATCGTCATCCAACATCTAAATGCGTTGTATCCGATTCCAGCCCTATCTGTAGGCACCTCAGCCCTATAGCGTGCCTCCTCAGCTAACTCTTTTATCATAGCTTAATAATGTAAAATCAGTTTTGTAAACTTTTCTGAAAACTTGTTGTGGTAAGCTTTTATTTTATTAAAACAGAAAACGAAAACAAATAAGATTGCTCAACCGGATCCGATCTTTCTACTCAAAATCTAAATCTAGGGTTTCAAATTTCGTTTCTTTTTCTCTCAAATTCCTGAAATTCAATTCATAAAAAAAATTCCAGCAATTGTTCAATCGGATCCGGTCTTTCTACTTGCCAACGTGTGTGTGTGTGTGTAGTGCTGTTTGAATTTGGGCTTAAAAAAGGAACAGCAGCAGATAAGGAGTCATCATGTTCTATGGTGCATTGGTATGGGATCCATGGCTAATAGTAGCCCAAATTGTCTGCCTTCAGTGCCTTTTCTATCTCACCCTTGGTTTCTTTTTATCCCTTCTTGTTGGCACTCGCGTCTCTCACTTGACTCTCGTTTATTTCTTTGATTTCGCCACTATCACTACCTCTACTGTCACCGGCTGCTGTGTCATTGCCTCCCTTCTCCTCACCTCCTTTGCTGGGTAATTCTATTTCCGGGTGTCTTTTTCTTACTATGTTTTCTGTTTTGTTTTATTTGCTAAATTGGGTATTGTTTTTTGACTCTTGATTGTTGTTAGTACTATCCTTTTCTAATCATTATTTAGCTATTTATGGAATGGATGACTGTGTTCTTTAGTTAAACTTGATTTGCTTATTTCTGTGTGTATTTTGTTTTTTATGCAGAGCTGGGTATATGTTGTTTTTGATTGAGAGGGCAAATAAGTGCTTAGATTTTTCGGCAACCCTCTATATCATCCATTTGTTGAAATGCATGATATATGGAGGATGGCCTTCCTCGATAACATGGTGGGTTGTTAATGGTACTGGATTTGCAGTGATGGCCTTGCTTGGTGAATATTTGTGTATCAATCGTGAACTCCGGGAGATTCCCACACGATATCGATCCAGTAAGAAATTTCTACACGTGTTAAACTTATTCGTGAAATGTCATTGTGCTTCATTCGTTTTCTAGTTATATAATAGTGGCTGTGCCCTGTTCTGTGTGAGGATGAATTCCTATGGAGAGTGAATAATTTACATCTTGAGTTAGTTGGACAGATGTGCTCAATGAATTCGGTTTAAGTTGATTTATTTAGCCAACGTGCTGATGTTATACAGTGCTGTTGTTGTGAAATGTGGATTTGATTTGGCTTGAGTTGGACAGACTACATGCATGTTGTGCCAACTTTTTTAGTTTGTGTTTAGAACTTTTCCCATGCTCTTGGAGCGGTTTGGACTGGAAGGGATGTATTGGGAACTGATTCAGTTTGAAGATTGAATGCGCAAATAAATTGCATGTTGACAAAGTATTGCTATTATTTTAGATATTAACTATTAGCTCTATCCCTTTCCATAATTTATTGGTGTTGATTGTCTCTGTGATATATTTATTGTTTAAGGTGATAGCCTACCTCATTCTTACCATGCAGATGGCTACAAAAGTCATGTGTCATGAAGTAATATCATCCTGAAACTTGCTTCTACCTGAAATTTTAACACGTTCTGATATCTCCTTGTTATTTTACTTGTTTTGATTCTGAATCAACCAATATTGACTGGTGGAGTTTTATTTCCTGTAATATTTCAAATGTTGTGTTAAGGGCAGTACTTGTGAGCAATCTTTGCCAATATCGATACTGGATTGGCTTTTGCATTATCATATTTGTAACGGTTTCTTTTTACTGTTATGAGGGAATTGATAACCTTGACTGAGCTATCAACACTTGCATGTCGTTTCACCCTTCTTTTCCACAGTCTGCATTGCTATCCAGTCTAAGAGCTGTTATGCACATCTTATGCAGCGTCTTTCTTTAATATCTTTTTTCATTCGCAAACTATTGTTATATCAGCAACAATAATATCACACTATTTCCCTGCAGATGTTTGACCAACTAGAGAAGGGAACAGCAAGAGCAATTTTTTTTTCTGGGACAACAATGGTGCTTATTTGAAGCTTTCAAGGAGCTTCTGTAACCTGTGTGAAGTTTGCAGGATATCAATCTAAACTTTGATGGTGATAGTAAGGGATATTTTTAATCTATAGATTCAGTTAGATTCTGTGCAGGTGGTGATGAAGGAGAATGACTAAAGAAATTTGAAGATGGCTCTCAAATGATGTGAAGATGGATGAGGAGAGTAGGTAAGTATTGTATCAGGAAACTCTCAATGTACAATTTTAGGTGGTTTTTGGAAGAGTTGATGATTGTTTTCTTCAAATATTTTGTATAATAGTGTCTTATTTTAATATGACAAATGGATGGGTTTCCATGCATGTTCATGAACTAAAAAAATTGTTACAGTGTCTTGAGAATCTTTACTGGCCCACTAAACCAATATTATTTTTCTGGAATTACTCTTATCCTTACGACAGTTTTTCCCTCCAATTCTTTTCTATGATCACATGGTCATTGTTCATCAACCAGACTTAGGTTCCTGTTACCCAAGTGTTTAAGCGCCTGGAGGTATGATTCTATGCAACAGATCCTCTTTTCAAGTAAGCTATTTACGAAAAAGGTTTGTCTTGGCTACACAATGCAAAATGCTTGAGCTGGACTTGCTGACTTTGACTCCTAGGTGAGCATCTGGCAACATCAGCCTTGGTTTCCTAGGTTGCATGGCTGACCTTCTAATTCGTTGTTTCATTTCCTGTCCGTATCTGCACACTTGCTGTTGCTGTCATGGCATGCACTGTTTCCCTTCAGGTCGAAGTGCATTTGATGCACATGGCCACAACTTTTTATCAACACTGATAATGATTTTGTCAAGCGAGCAAGCTTGAAACTCATTAATAGAAGATTGATTTAACATAGCAGAAAGAGGGTGCAGTTCCAAACAAGTAGCTTCTTACTCGTCCTGTCTCCAACCTTTTGTTTCTTTTTCTCGGACAACCAAAGTCATAAAAACACTCAAAGAGCATTATAAGATTGTGGATTTTTTTTGGTAAATTAAGCTCTACATAAAGCCATAGTAACCGGTGTTATTATCATGTAGTTGACAAGTCCCCCCAAATCAGTCTTTTGTTGCATGAGAAGTACAATCTTGAAGCACATGATGATGTCATTTTATCCCTCAGTGCAACATTCAAATTCTCTTGGTTCTGCCCACTGCTAAAATGTGTTTTGTTTAGCTAAAAGCACAGCTCTCTCCCCCTCTCTCTCTGGAAGTGCTTTACGAAGTCTTTGATGCTTTACGCTAGTCAGGAGTTTGTGTGCAAAATAGCATTTAGCGAAGTGGATTAATTCTTGGAGTACCAGCGAAATCTAGCTCTCTTTTGTTCATGAGTTGCAATATATTATCGATTCCTGTGGTAGCAATTAACATTACAGCTGAAAGGTAATTTCCAGAATACTACTTGTTGATACTGACCTCCGACTGACTGATATGAGTACACGTTAAGAAACAAGGAAGTTCGAAGGTAAATTGAGTAGGCTTTCGCTGATATACAGTTGTTTTTAAGCATTGCTTGGTGGAAAAGTTGCTATCTATATCTAAAGTAGTTCCTTGTTTTTTTCCCTTCAATTAAGCCCTAGCATCTGTGAATATAATTTACTCTGCTCTTTTTTATATCCATTTTCAAGTGTTTGTTCCAAATTGGAAATCATGGAAGGAAAGGACTGAACGGTGAAGACCTCCTTTCTTTGGTTGATTTCCAACACCACCCTTGTGTACTATTATCTCTTGAGCTTTAAGTAAAGGATACCAAGCAAGTTCAATCATATGATCATTCTCCATGAAATAACAATCATTATGATACTGTGAAATAACAATCATCATCATCTCTCATTATATATATACATGCACGCCGCGCACACGCACATGCTTGAAGTGGGCTTCTCTTTCTCTACACACACACTAGAAGTGGGCTTCTTGGGTGTAATAACTAGAAAATTACCAAAATATCTTCTCTAAAACATAGAGAGCCAAGTTTAGAAGTGGTCTTCTTGGGTGAACCTGACTCTATGTTTTAGAGAAGATATTTTGGTAACTTTCTAGTTGTTACACCCAAGAAGCCCACTTCTAGTGTGTGTATAAAATATTTAGGTGCTGCCAACACATTCTAAAACAAGAAAAAAAATCATTGACTCGGGTCATAGACCCCGATTAGGTCAAATAAAGATTTTTATTTTAATTAGATGATAAAAAAAAAACATGAAAATTTATGGATTAAAAAAAAGTACTTATGATAACTTGAAAAAAAATATTTTTCTAAAAGATAACAAATGATGTATCTCAGTTTCCAGCCTATTAAATATAAAAAAATAAAATTAAATAAAAAATGATAAAAAAAACTCGGCTCGAGTTAACATGACAAACCTACAAGTGGAGCAATAAGAGTTAAGTCAATTCAAGTTAACACGCCAAGGTCATTACTTGAATCATGAGTTCATTGCTTGAATCATGAGTTCAGAATAACTTGATAGAGAAAAAAATCACAAAATCTATTTTTTATATATATAAAAAAAAAAGCAATATTGAATGATGAAAGCTAAAAAAAAAAAAAAAAAGCAAAAACAATATCAATCCATGTTAACTTTTCAAACACGTGACAAGGGTTATTAGACTGACAGCACCCTATATAAAAAAAAACTATGAAACCCAATTCTCAACTAATCAAATGATGAAATTGAAAAAAAAAATCTCGATTATACAAAAAGATCCAAAAAAAATAACAATTAAAAAAGTAAGAATCAAAATTAAAATAAAAAAATAAAAATAAATTTTACTTTTGATTGAAGGGTGAAATTAAAAAGAAAAATCAATTTAACAAAAGAACCAAAACACAATAAAAAAAAAAGATCAAATTGAAAAAATAACATCACAAATTGAGATTAAATAATGAAATTTAAAACAAGTTGAAATTTTACAAAAAAATTAAGAACAACAATTATAAATCAAGAGAAGAAGGATTAAAATTGACATCTCAATAAATAAAATGATAATTTTAAAATTTTGAATGACTAGTGTGATTTTTTAGAGGAATAAAGAGAAATGTAGAGGAAAAAACTATTTTATCACATTGTTACTCTAACATTGCAACACACTATCCTAGAAGGAAGAGGATGCCACAATGATTTTAATGATATGACAAAAGCTGGTTTTTAGCAACCGGGGTGTATTTATTGTCTAAAAAGCGTGTGGATCATTTTTTTTAATTATATTTATATTTATTCTACTTGTTTTCTTTGTTTTACTTCTCATTCAAACTAATAATAATAAAAAAAAAATCACAAGTCTTTTTTTAAGTAAACTTATGAGCTTTTATCAAATTTTTTTCAAGAGTGAATTCCATCTTTATATTTAAGTTTTTTTTTTTTTTTGAGAATTAATATTTATAATTAAGTTAGAAAACACTTTAAAAAATTTACTCTGATTTAATATTTGATTTTGAGTGTCAAAGTTGATCTAGATGTACAGGGTATTAATAGAAAATAACTTCAATATTTTTCTTATAGTAGTTGTTACCAAACATATATTATTCATATCAAGTAAAAAACTGCATGCTTCGTTTACTTGTTTGTCTGTCTGTTTGATTGTTCCTTTCAGTGGACGGTGGCTGGATGCAATTCCTTTTAAGCTAAGATAACTACTAGCTGTTAAGTTGAATGACAAAATGCCATTCTAGCATCATGTGAAAGCATCTTAATCAACATGGTTGGTGAGAGGAGTCCAAGTGATTCCAGATCTGAAGCCAGCGTCCTCTCCTGATCTTAATTTGTTTTTATCACTGCATAGAATCTTTGAATTTAAGATTCTACAAATGCATTGAATTCACTGTTCAAGATTCTACAGATGCTACGACAGACTGAGAGAGTCGGGATCAAGAAATGGGGTAGCTTCTGCCTGCTACTTTATGGTGGATCATGAAAGATAAGACAGGCCATGGGAAAAAGAAGGAATAGTGCTGCAGTCTTTGCCTTGAATTGGCTGCAAGCGTATTATTGTGGTCCATGTCCTGGGCATCTCCTGTGGTATTATCACTATAGTTAGTTCTTTAATTGAACTGAAATTCAACAGTTCAGCACAAGCATAGGCCAACTCTTCAATTTTAATGGCTGCCATACACTCCCTTCAAAAGGGAAAAGGAAAAGGGAAACAGACAGGAGATTTATTCAAATTTTAATGAAAAACAAGTTCTCTTTCTAACGGTCACGTCTATTTTAATTGAAATGAAGCAAAATTTCCATGGCCATACACCCCCTTCAAAAGGGAAGAGGCAAAAGGTAACAGAAGAAGTCCTTTCCTTGGTAGGGCTTTTCCTTAAATATAGAAGCCTGAATGTTAGTCATATCTCCATTTCTTTCCCTCGTCTCATTGTTGTCCTCTAGAAAATCACGGCTGAGATTTCCACAACGCTGAAATATCAGCCACGGCTTCTCCGACTGTAAGGTATATACCATTCAATCCAAATGAGTCAAGTGTTTTAGACTGATGTAACTTTTCCATCACGCTTCCGACGGGATTTGCCAACACAAGCTACATGAGAAAAAGTTTAATCACGTTACAAACTGAGAAGTTTAATCACGTTACAGTGATATGAAACTGAATTAGAGACAATCTTACCTGAAAGGATCTTTTCTCCAGCATCTTCCTGAGTTCACATACCAAGTCAATGCCGCTTGTGTCTATGGCCGTCACCGCTGAAAAAAGAATGAAAAGATTTGTAAGTGATGGCATTAGGGGTGTTACAACTCTATATCTTGTGCTTGAGCCTGCCGCATCTACATTTCTAATGATCTTATTGTTGCTTCAGCCTTTCCCGCATGTTAAAACTGTATTGAACGTCAAAACTATTCTCAGGGACATGAATGACCTCACCAATTTCATACTAATAGTGTTCCAAAACTAAGATTGATTCAAGGGAATGACCAAAGAGTCTTGAGACAAAAGGGTAATATACCAGTCATGTCCAAGATTACGCATTTTAATGTGCCCTCATTATTTGCTTTTATCCAATCTTCTTCCTCACGAATCCACCTTAATATCCTGCAACAGGAAACTCCTTCGATCAGAAAAGCCTAACTCAACAATACTATTGATCTCTAGTACCAAAGAGCACTTGGGATTTCAGGAACGTGTAAAATATAAAAGTGGGTGAATGTACCAACCTTTCTTGGAGGTAAGTGGAATTTGCAAAGTAGATGGGTGACTCAATAGCAAGTATGAGAAATGAAGGAACCCTTGAAGTTTCCTTGTATCTGCCGAGGCATTGATATACATTTGTTCCTCTTATGTTCCCCATAATTAAGGTGTTTGGCCGGGTGACATGCAGGAGAATCTTGAAGACTGAAACTCCAACCTGAATTCCAGCAAAGGAGTCAGAAATTGAAACGAATATAAACATTCATTAAAACTGAAAGATAGGAAAAGGAACCTGTAAGAACAATATGTATTGAAATTTAGTGGATTTGGTTATGATTAAGATGAATTTGGAAAGAAACTAGACATATCTAAGTTTTCTTGAAAGTTTGTTCCTTCTGCTGCCATGTCTATGGCCAGAGTTTAATCATTACATATTGCCTTTCTTTTAGTATTTTATTGACATGTATACCACAAGCCAAACAAAACAACTGTGAGGAAGAGATCGCAAGAAAGTGGTAGCTTACTGCTATTCCAAGACCCGAAGGCACTGAAATGAAAAGAACGCCAAAGAAGGAGCACATACAAGCCAAGAAGTCAAGTTTGTCTACTTTCCACAGACGATACGCAGCCTGGTAATCTATTAGACCAATCACAGCTGTTACGATGATGGCTCCCAAGATAACATTGGGAGTGTAATAAAACAGTGGCATGAGAAACAACAGAGTCACTAGCACAGCTGTAGCCATTATGATGTTTGAAACTGCTGTCTGTGCTCCAGCATTGTAGTTTACTGCGGATCGAGAAAATGATCCTGCAAAAGTAACAGAAAAGACTAGTTCAGAAAATTTCACTATCACAGTGCCCCCAAGAAAAGATAAACTATATGAGGATCATCACCTGTAGTTACATAGCATGAAGAACAAGAGCCCGCCATGTTCATGAGACCAATAGCCATCATTTCTTTGTTACCATCCACCTGGTAATTTTTCAAAGCTGCAAATGTCCTTCCCACAGCTATTCCTTCCTAGAAAACAAAATAATAAAGGGAGTATAATATTTAGCAATCGAAATCATTACCATGAATTTTCAGAAGTATGGTATTGCAATGGTCACAAATGGTAGGCAGGGAAATGTTACTGTTAAGTTTCTTTTCTTTTTTTATGTTTCCTTCCCGGAAAAAAAATGTTATCTTTAAATATGGCAAGAACCCCATAGTTTTAACCAACTTACAGTGAGAGATAGAATTCCAGTTACAATGCCGGTTTTGATAGCAAGTGCCAGATCGGGGCCACTAAAAGACAGCATGTTAGCTGAAGGTGGATTCAAACCCTTTGGCAAGTAGCCAATCTGTAGAGGAAAAAAAAAATAAGAGAAGCTACCCTGAAGGCCTTATATAGGACTGACTGTTTGTGGTTTACATTGAAAGTAGCAGGCTTAACATGTCAATTCTTACAATTGAGATTTTGTGAGTCTTCAATTTGAAGCAGAGCACCAAAATTGTTGAGAGAATCACTGACGTTAATGGTGCTGCTGCTGACACCCAAAATAGCTTCGGTCTCTTCATGCTCTGTGTCAATCCATTGAATATCTAACTTTTAAGAACTATACATCACAGTGTAAGAAATCAGTGAACTACCTTAATAGGCAAAATAGAAATACGTACAATATGCCTTGATGTCAATAGAAACACCAGGAAGCTGACGCCCACAACAATTGTTTGCCAGGACCACTGCACATCGATTGCAACTATGTCACCTTATGAAATCCTTGGACTGATGAATACTTTTATAGTGTGTGACAAGTAGAATGAAGCTCGTTTAATAAGAATGAAAAAAATCCTTAAAATAAAAAAGTTTGGACTAACAAAATAAGCAAAAATATTATGAAAAAAAGAAGAAGATTTGGCATCTTCTCCCAATCAATACATTGACTGTTCAATTATTAAAAGTTTGTCTATCTAGATGTTGTTCGCTTATAACAATTTGACCGAGATTCTGGATAACCATCTTTTTTCCTTTCAGAAAAAAATTTGGGTGAAAGTTAGTAGATCACTGAAGATTCTGCTTACAATTTCATTATTTTTCATGTATAAAAACAAAAGGGTGCATTGCACTTAGTAGAACCATTTACCTCATCTCTGTGGTTGAAAACAGAGGAAATTACAGGAATAAATTGCATCTTGGTGGTGAAGTGAACAATTCCAAGCAATCCCTTTAACTGTTGCAGTGATACTATCACAGCTGCACCAGCCATAAATCCGACAAGAGTTGCCTTTGAGAGAAAGTCAATAACAAAGCCTAACCTGTAACCATCAAAGCAAAACAGTTAATATTCAGGAAGAGGGAAAGAAAAATATTTTCTACCATCTAAACTCTATTGACAATTTACCACCAATTTTGTAAAAGCAGTGACTTGGTGTTCAAAGTAGCTATTTTTCCCATTGAAAGCAACTTTTTTTTTTCTAGAATTATTGAATTTTGTTTCTTGAAAGTTTGTGGTCAGCATGAAGAGACTAAAATTGACTTGTGCCGTTGTCAGAAGATCACAAACAGAACCATTGCTATCAATTTCACAATCAAGGGAACTTCGCATTTCGAAGTCAACAAATTTATCTATACCTTAGAAATCCTAGAGAAGCCTGAAATAAACCAGCGAAGAAGGTTGCAGTAAAAGCCAATTTCAGATAAAGAATTGGCTCATCATGAGGAGAAACTGTTTCGCTTAGCATGGATCCCATGACTAATGATGCTATGGAGACTGGACCAACACCAAGGTGTCTAGAACTCCCAAGGATAGAGTATATCAAAGGGGGCACAAAGCTTGAATCTGCACCAAACCAAAATATTATTATTAATTAAATTTCACCATGGAAAAAGGTTAAATCACTCTTGTATCTGTTCATAAATGAATTCCAATCTGAATACAGAAATCACATGGTGTTGATACTAACATAGACCCACTATGGGTGGCAAATTTGCAAGTTTTGCATAGCTGATTCCCTGCAGTAGAAAAGATAAATTGTCAGATTACAAGAAAAGCTGAAACATTACCATATAAAATCAGCGCTAAAATATTATTGAATATCATTTGCATGAAATGTTGAAACAGAAAATCATGTTCTAAGTAGGACAAAACAAAGCCTTGACTCTATGAATAAAAACAATTTCTTTTCCATTAAAAAAGTAAATAATTGATAAACCCAATTTACAATGCCACTTTCCCATTGAATTGTTTGAGAAAAGAAATGACCCCTCTAATGATCCAAAAGGGAATGGAATATATGCGGTAAGCCCCAACTCAGAGTGCTTTGTCCATTAAGGCCAAAAAATCAGACAATGACAGACACTATCAACACAACACATGCGTTGATACATATGTCCATATATACACATATATGCATGTGTATATATTTCCGTATATGTATATTGCACAGTTCATTTTTCTTTGGTAACAAGAACTAACATGATCATGAATAAATTGTTATGTTTATTTCTTAGGAAATGAGACCATTTAGTATGTGCTTGCACAAAGATGGTGAATATTGTGATGCATGTGCAGTGTATGCTTGTCCTAACCTGTGGGATTGCAAGGCTAGCAATGGTTAGACCAGAGATGATATCAGACCTCAAGAGTCTTAAACTGTACTCAGGTCCCCATTGAAATATGGGGAACAAAAATTGAAGACCCAGAAGCAGTTTCTTGCACCATGTTTGGTTCTTGAATCTGTAGAGAGGATCATCAGGGAAAAAGATCTCTCCAAGCCTTTGCTTGAGTTTTTGGAGTGTGGTCTTTTTGGGTGGTAAGCAAACACTGTGTATTTCCATGCCTGGCACTATTGACTCAGTGGTGATTCTGAGAGTGGTTTCCTGGCTAGAGAAATCTTCTACTCTGTTAGAGTTGACACCCATCTTTTGCCAAAGCCAAACGACTACCAAATGTGTTGAAGAGCTCCATTAGCATGGCATGTAATTTATAGATAGAGAGAGAGAGAGAGAGAGAGCGAACGAGGGGCATGTGTCAAGAGGAATGAGTTATTGAGCAGTTGTTGGTATTTGCTGGATGGCAGGGGCATTTTAGTAACAACCAATGGTTCAGATGGTATCTCTTTGCTGGGGGATTTGTCATTTCATCTTGGCTTAATCCTAATTATTGAGTGCACGTCTGTTACTGTTGGTGTTGAGATTTATTTTTAAAAAAAATTGAATTTTGAAAGAAAAATAACTTTCTAATTTTCTGTTTTAATAATTAAATTATTTATTTTATTTTATTGTTTTTATTTTTTTACTAAATATATTTTTATTTGTATTTTTTATTTTACGATAATAATTAAGCACATCACAAAACAACAATTTCTTTTTTTCTTTTTCTTTTTCTTTTTTCTGGGGGGAGGAGTAATCATAAATGCCCACGTCTACTTATTGGAAAATGTGGGATGGAATGAGACGTGGGGAATGGGAAAATAGAGCAGTGTTTTACTGTTTTTACTTCGCGAGTAGGAGAATAAATAAGAGGGTGAAGTGACAGCGCATCATCATTCTGGGTCCTACATGACACTTGGAATTATGGTATCACAATTATTTTTTATATATATAAACTTCAGAAGCCCCCACTTTTATGAGCTATCCAAAATTATTTTTTATGTCATAATTGTTAGCTGTATAATTTAGTGAATTTACTTAAATGCGCTTCTTCGTGTGCTTTATATTTATTTTTTAGAAAAAAAATTGAATATG
>Ga0325410_1007345_pt1 | contig 12044 bp, 9 predicted proteins | sample PopdelMetagenome_16_FD_206182 | JGI IMG/M metagenome (GOLD analysis project Ga0325410, IMG submission 206182) | Populus deltoides microbial communities from Bellville, Georgia, United States - Xylem-PdIQD-R3 | ecosystem: Host-associated > Plants > Phyllosphere > Stem > Wood/Secondary xylem... | reverse complement strand
AGGCAGGAAGTGTCAAAGGCTGTTGTGAAGGTTTTTTTTAAAGTATTTTTTATTTAGAACTATATTAAAATATTTTTTTATTTTTTAAAATTTATTTTTAATATCAATATATTATAATGATTTAAAAACAATGAAAAATTTAATTTTGATGAAGAGCATGTTCAATCTCAATTTCAAACGGACACAAAAAAAAAAGCTTAGAGAGAGAGAGAGAGGGGGGGTTGTTTGGAGTTTTGAATTTGTTAATTTTAAATTAAATTTTTTATATATTTTTTTGAATTGTTTTGATGTGATGATGTCAAAACTAATTTATAAAAAAATAATATTTTAATATATTTCTATATAAAAAATATTTTAAAAAATAAACTTTGTGTAGACGGATTGCAAAAAGAGATAGATTCATGGGTTTTAACTTGGTTTCTTTATTCTATTTCTTTTAAGTGAGCTTGGTATAGTATAAATAATATTTTTAATAGATTTTAAATATGATTTTTCTTCTATCATATATATGTTGTTTTTTAGAGTGAATCTAATAAACAACTAATAAAATATCATTATTTATTTTATATATACCATAATATTTTTTTTCTTAGTAGATAAATAAACAACTAAAAGAAATTGGTATTCATGACTTTAATATAATATCTTACTCAAATATTTAGATTGAAAAAAGAATTATATATTTAATAATTAAATGCTTACTTTTACAAGATATAACGGGGTTTGCTGACTCTCTTGTTTTAATAAGACAAAATAAGCACTTGTATATAAAATTGAGATCAAATATGCTATCACGACCTGCAATGTAAACATAACAAGCTAATGTTCAGATTTTCGGGGTGTGGTTCAAGCATTTCTGCTTAAGCTAGACGTTCTCTCCCAAATTCTGTCCTTTCTTTGGTTGTTTTGAAGATTAAAATTTAATTATGATGTATTAGTGTTTTTATATATATTATTTTTTTTCTTAAAATCCATGTTTTTTTTTAAATAAAGGTAGAGTGATGACCCAATATCTTTGGATTAAGTTACACACAGAGCCCACGTACATATGGGTTTGACAAATTGTCATACTACTCCTAGCTAATTTGGATATTATCCATTACCTCCCATAGGATCCACAACATTGTTCCCCAATTGCTCAACTTTCCAATGACAACTCATAAGAAGTGTTAATATTATCTTTGTAAAAAAAAACTTGGTAAACTTAGTCAATGACCCTTTTTGTTTGAAAATCATTTTCTTGTTTTGGAATCAGATAGTAAATTTCATGAATCGTATCGATTCAAGTCTAATTGTTCCAAGAAAATCATGAAGATGTGATTTTTGAAGTGTTTTTTTTTTATTATGACAAGGTAAAGATGAGAAGAAAATGTCAGCTCACAATCAGGTTATTCATGGCTCAAATAAACATTTTGAAATTTTGACTCTTGTATTTAAAAGCAGAAATTAAACCTTTAAAATAAATTTCTTTCCCTTTATTACAACTCTTTAAGGGTTTATCTTTAGGGAAAAGATTATTTTATCTTATGTATGCAAGATTAGAATGGGTGAAGGTACATGATGAAGTAACCCTATTTTTTATGGGTTTTAAAGTATGATGCTCGAGTAAAAACTCGAGGTTTTGTTGAGAGAGATTTGCCTCATTTTTAATAAATTTCAAATATGATTTTTTTTACTATCTCATATATGTTGTTTTTTAGAGCAAATCTAATAAATAAGTAATATAATATCATTATTTATTTTATATACACCATAATTTTTTTCTTGTTAGACAAATAAACAACTAAAAGAAACTAGTATTCATGACTTTAATCTAATATCTTACTCGAATATTTGGATTGAAAAAATATATATATAAAAATAATTAATAATTAAATGCTTAATTTTACAGATATAATGGGGTTTGCTGACTCTCTTGTTTTAATAAGACAAAATAAGCACTTGTATACTTTGGCCATGTTTGGGAGTGTGATTGCGGTTGCTTTTTAAAGTGTTTTTCACTCAGAAATGTATCAAAATAATATTCTTTTTTTATTTTTTAAAAATTATTTTTGATATTAGCGCATCAAAATGATCTAAAAACACACAAAAAAATCAATTTGAAGCAAAGAAAAAAATAAATAATTTTAAATTTTTTTCAAAAACGCTTTTGAAACGCAAAAACAAACAGGGCAAAAATCAGGATCAAATATCCTGTCATGACCTACATTGTTAACATAATGAGCCAGTGCTTAGACTTTCGGGGTGTGGTTCAAGCATTTCTGCTTAAGCTGGATGTTCTCTCCCAGATTCTGTCCTTCCTTTGGTTGTTTTGAAGATCAAAATTTAATTATGATGTATTAGCGTTTTTATATATATTATTTTTTTCTTAAAATTCATGTTTTTTTTTTTAAAAAATAAAGGTAGATGATGACTTAATATCTTTGGATTAAGCTACATGCAGAGCCCACGTACATGTAGGTTTGATAAGCTGCCATATTACCCCTAGCTAATGTGGATATCATCCATTACCCCTCATAGGATCCACAACATTGCTTCCCGACTGCTCAACTTTCCAATGACAACTCATAAGAAGTGTCAATATCATCTTTGTTAAAAACTTTGTAAACTTAGTCAATAAACCTTTTTGTTTGAAAATCATTTTCTTGTTTGAAATCAGATAGTAAATTTCAAGAATCGTATCAATTCAAGTCAAATTGTTGCAAGAAAATCATAGAGATGTGATTTTGAAAGTGTTTATTTGATTATGACCTAAAACACGTCAGCTTTCGTGTGTATTTGATCAACAATTGACAAGGTAAAGATGAGAAGAAAATGTCAACTCAAAATCAGGTTATCCATAGCTCAAATAAACATATTGAAATTTTGATTCTTATATTTTAAAAGCAGAAATTAATCCTTTAAAACAAATTTCTTTGCCTTTATTGCAGCTCTTTAGGGGAAAGATAATTTTATCTTATGTATGTAAGATTAGAATGAGTGAAGATACGTGATGAGGTGACCCTATTTTTTTATAGGTTTTATAGTAGGATGCTCGAGTAAAAACTCGAGGTTTTGTTGAAAGAGATTTGTCTTATTTTTTAGCACTCATTTTCTTTACATGAATAATAATGAGTAGCTTATTCACGATATCACGACTCTTATAAGAATGTCTTTTGCACTTTAAGAATGTCATTTATTAATCCAAGTTGCTTGGTTGTTTGATTAGAAATGACTTTTTAAAGGGAAGTGATTAGTACTTAAAAGTGCATTCTCATTAAGGCTTTATATCATTATATTGCACTAAAGTATCATTAAATTCCCTAACTAAAGCATGTTTTATAATAACAAGTCTGATAATATAATATATCTTTAATTTATGGTAAATGCTTAATTTGAATGCAGGTATATCTCACAATTCAAAGGATCGATTGATGTGATTAACTATTGAAATTAAGAAGACAAAGAAAGGGCTAAGAGAAGAGATGCTGGTTCAAACTGGAACACCATTCGGTTATTGGATCATAACTGGAGTTGTGGATCTTGGATTTAGGTCTGCTTTATATGTATGGAAAGCTAAGACATAGGTCTAAAACTTTCATAGGCGCCCAAGACTCAATTCTACCATTTCAAGTTCAAATTTTAACATCATCAGAGAAGTTGAAATTTGTCCTGCAGCTCAGACATTGTTTGGTTTTTAGCTCATAATTTGAGTTCTAGAAGTCCAAATGAGCTCCGGTTTTTTTTGTTGGAAAGCTGAGACAATTGCCCACAACTTTCATGGTAAGATGGGCTCTAATTCTGATGTTAGCAATGATAGTTTTGGCCAGCCAACAATATCAATAACCAGCCACCAAATCAATGGTTGACCACCAACTATTTTCTTAGTCAACCAATTAATAGTTTTGAATTTTAGCCTATAAAAGGAGGCATTTGCCATGTATTTAGTCATCTTATTTTTCATATCAAAATCATCTTCCTGTTTTCTCTTTTTATATTTTTGTAATGTTCAAGTTTTCTTTCATGCTATATTAATCTCTTGTTTATGCTTTTTCATTTCCTTTGCTATACTTAGTTAACTTATATCATGTTTATATTCTTATATTGTTTATTTATGTTTTTCTTCTTCATTATATTTAGCTAAGTTAATTATGTCAAGGTAAAAAGGTTTCACTAGAGGTGTTAGAATAGGTATAATATAAACTCAATATGAACTTTAATGTTTCTATCCAAGAAAGATTGTTATTAACATGTTTTATCTTTTTATCTTACTAATTCTTAATACCTTACTTGTTAAATGATTAATCTATATTTGTGTTGTATAACACTTGGTACATCAAATAATTGATCCTTCATAGTCTTCGGCCGACATCGTTATTATGATAGGAACTTGATTTGTTGTTAACATAACTAGCAACGTGAATACTTGATGATATTTATAAGTATGCTGTTACTTAGATAAGATGATTAATATGATCATATTAATAATTTATATTGAGTTAATAACGATAAATCATCCGATTAAAAGCTCCTTTATGTATGGTTTCCAGTTGAGTAATTAAAAGAGTTTATATTATATTTATTTGAAATACCAATAGTGAATCCTCTAGCCTTGACATTTGTTTTATCATTTTTTAATCCTTCCACCAATATCACATCCCAAAACTCTCTTTAACTTCTTTTTTGTTATTATTCTCTTCAAATCTTTCTTTTTATTTGTAATTTATATAGTTGATCTCCCTGTGGTTCGATCCCGGTCTTGCTGGGTTATTTATTACTTTGACACTCCTGCACTTGGGATAAGACATCAAATCTTTGATTGTGTCAGGAAGTAATACAGACTATGGCTTTTTGGCTACAAAAGAAAAGAATTTATTAGGCTCAAAAAGTGTTTTTAGGGTTTTTAGCTCATTGTCATTTATCTGACTTTTTGTAATTTTTCAATATTTTCTTCTCCATATTTATTTGTCTCACCTTCTTTTGATTGTTTTATTGGGGCATCTTTATTTTATTTTGACCTTGACTTGGTCATTTTTTTTTTATTTAAGCATACCCCCTAACATTCAAATTTCTTTTTACTTTTGGATTTCATAATTTTTCATAACTCTTGATCATTTTTGAATTTTTATTTGCTTCCCAATATGAAGTGTGATCCTAGTTAAGTTTTTTCATGAGACACTCATTCAAGCTCAAATGGGGAGTATAGGGGGTATAATAATATTTTTTTTTTTAAAATAAAAAAATAACAAGATGATCTTTCTTCATTCAAGCACAAACAGTTAGAACAAATAAGTTTTTTTCTTGTTCAATATAATAGTTTGGAGTTACAAATAACTATGTTTTGGAGTCTATGACTACTGAATCCACTACATGCCCTTATAAATACATCTAAAACATGGCTCAAGAGACATAATGTGAGGGTAATTGCACATTTTCATTTTGTCTTTTAGTTCAAAATTGTTTGGTCATCTCATAATGAGAATTGCTTGAATGATTTATTGGTCACCTTACAAAAAAAGGGTGCCTAAACATTATTTTTAAGCAAACATTGAATTATTTCTTAAATAAAAAAAGTAGATTTGAATTTTTAGGATTATTTTGTCAAGGTTTTTTTTTTTACAAAACTAGTTTGGTCATAATATTTTGAACAGAGCTATGACTTATAAGATTCAATTTTATGAGTCTAAATAAGGGTGGAGTATAACACCTTACCCCACTAGCAAGATATTGTCCGCTTCGGCCCACGAACTTCATGGATTTGTTCTTGGTAGTCACACATGGCCTCAAAATGCATCTTACTAGTCAAGGTGAGCATGCTCATATAAATCCCTCCCCCAATTCATCACCCGTAAAATGTGGGATATTACAATACACCCCCTTAAAGAGCCCGTCGACCCCGTCAGCACCACCAGACAGCCAGTGAGCTGGGCTCTGATACCAAATATAACACCCCACCCCACTAGCAAGATATTGTCCGCTTTGACCCACGGGCCTCATCGATTTATTCTTAGCAGCCACGCATGACCCCAAAACACATCTTACTAGTCAAGGTGAGCATGCTCATATAAGGCTTTCCCTCAAGTCCTTACCCATCGATGTGGAATATTACATAGAGATTGCCTCTTAGTGTCGTGCATAGCATACCTTGGGGTTTGACCATTTTAACTATTATATTTATCTAATCATTGACAACAATAATGTCTAGTTATCATTTTCATAAAAAAAAAAACATTTCTTGATTTCAAAACAACAAAGAGACAGAAAAGACATGTTTCATTAAAAAGATGTGATGTAATCCTAACACATATAAAAACATACTTAAAAATAAAATGTTGAATAGAAAAGTTCTATAACAAAAGGCTTAAAAAATGCCTCTCTTTCTTAGGTCAAATTCCTCAACAACATCTGTATCTTATCAATGTTTACTAACCACTTGTTATGCTGAAAATGATCTTGTAACAATGCAGTATGTACCATTATCATTCATAAATTCAACTTGTTCCATTTTATCCTAATTGAGGGCCATTTTCAGATTCACCTTCTATGATGACTCTAGAGCTCATGGATGGACCTTTAGTTTTTCCTGTTTTGATAGCTTGTTCAATCCTTTTAGCCATAATCACTAGGTTAGTAAAAGTATGGGTAAATAAGTAGGGTGTCTTAAAAGTATGGGTAAACAAGTTGGCCATCTCTTTTTCTAACAGTTGAGAATTCACCTAAGCAGCTACTCCACGCCACTTCAGGGCATACTCCCATATAAATTCCATGTCTCCCATTCCATATCTTGCATGCTTATTCTATCATGTGCAATATCTATATTGAATTTATATTATTTGACAAATGCATTCATTAGGTATTTCAACACTTTAATCCTAGTATTGTCAAGCCTTATATAAAATCAAGGCAAAGTCACTGAGGATATCTTGGAAAAAAAGGATGAGCATTTTCTCAGCATCAATAACTTTTGCTATTTTATTATAGTAAGATTTTAAGTAAGTCATTGGGAATTGATTTCCTGTATACTTAACAAACTCGGGCACTCGAAATTCCTTTAGTACCGTGACATTAGAGACAAAGCACATTTCTGTTTCTTTTACTAGGTCATATAGATTAGACCCTTCTATCGCCTTCATCATTTTTTCTAAAGCTACCTATTTGTCATAAGCCTCTTCTTCCACAAGCTTCCCCTTCATAGCTTCTTCTTCAGTCAATTTTACCAAAAGAGGTAGTCTTAAACAAGTTAGACATACAAATAGTGACCCATGAACTAGATTCTAGAGATGTTTCATTGGGGCTCGGATTCTAAAAATGAGTTATAGTTGTTGGATGAGATGCTAATACTGGTTGAGTAGACTAGCAAGCCTTGTTACGGCTTCTTTAAGGTTTTTCATCCCTTTCTAATGTTCAGCTTCCCAATAGGCTCACTCCTCATTTTCCATTAGTTTCTTTTCGGGATCTAGTGTTATAAGTTTGCTTTATAGGAAAACCTATATTTCAATCTTGTATATGCTTACATGACATCTTAAAAACATGTTTGCGTATAAATTCTTATGAGAACATATATTGGATATGGACTACCCTTTTGAGTTGATCCATGGCTTCCATGTTTTATTATTTAGGCAAAATTTATGAATTTGTCAAATCACTATAAAGAAGTATTTTTCCAAGTTCTTATCATGGTTAAGTTGATTCTTGGATAATTTCCCTCAATCAACTAGGCCATCTCATACTCAAATTCTTGAAAAGATATGTATTATATGAAAGTCATGGTTTCAACTCAAGATCCTTGCAATATAGGATTTTTATGGTCAGGCTTGCTTTTAATGCAAAATGAATGTTTATGAGCATTCACCTATAGGCAAGTTCTAGTCATTAAGTGAACATGAGAAATTTTTCTACTTGATCTCAAATCTGGCTAGTAATGATCCTTATATAGATAGTATGATGGCGTTGTAAGAAATGGTTAAGGCATGTATGCCCAATATTACTAAGCAAGCACTTAGATCTAAGTTGGGTGTTTCATGAACCCAAACTTGGATCAATGGTTTTCATTTTTTTCTTAGACCCATATGCTTGGTTTAAACCCTTTTTTTCTACATTGTTTTTTTTTTAATTTCATTCTTTAATTTTTAGTTGATTTTTAATTGTTTTTCATATTTCTTTTAAATAAAAAAATATTGTTAACCAAGTGGAGTCTATGACTCGAGTAACGGGCTTGACAAGTTAACGTAGGGTTATTTGGGTCAATTCAATATGTTGTAGTCTTGATGTTTAAGAAAACATCTCACCTTGAATTTCTTTTTGAAAGGCAAAACATTTTTCTTTTTTTGGTCATTTGAATTGTTTATCCTTTGAACTTGTCAAATCGAATGAGTTATATTGAAGTAACTCTCTCAAGCTATTTAATTAAAAAATCAGGCTAGGCAGTGAGTCAAGTTTGAATTTTTTGAATATGACCTGTTGGATTAAGTTGCATGACAATGCCAAAGAATTCGTCGTAACAAGGATATTAATTTTTTTACGTTTGATTTTTTTTGTCCAACCCACAACATAGCACAAAAAAGTAACTTAATTCTAAGAAACTTCATTTCTTTCAAGTTTTAGTTCTTAAATGTTGGAGGGGAGAGAGAGAGAGAGAGAGAGAGAGAGAGAGAGAGAGAGAGAGAGAGAGAGAGAGAGAGAGAGAGAGAGAGAGACATTGAAAAGGATGGACGAAAGAAAGTTTTTGATTAACCATATTTCAGTGAAAAAAGATCAATTTTGATATCAATGGGTTTGTCTCGATATAAGTGAAATTCAATGAAGATTGTTTGGATCTCTAATTGTGCCAAAAAAAAAAATATAGATCAAATTTTGAGAAGTTTGATTTGATTTGCTTTGGTTTTATATTTTTAGATTAATTAAGCCGTGTTGTTGGACATAGAAATGAGGTTATTAATGTTTTAAGGATGTTTTTCTAGCGTTTTTAGGTGAAAATATTGAAAAATAAATTTTTAAGATTTAGAAATTTAAACCCTGATTTTTCAATCGCTAAAAAGGATCAAAATTTATTGTAGCAAATAATGGGTTGGTTGTCCCTTGAAACAAAAAATCATTTACATAAGCTTTGTCTACCTGACCTAAATGCTTTTGAGCCTTTTTTTAAGGTCACATAAATTGATTTGAAGAAAAAAAAACATTTTACTCGATACAATTATGTCTAAACAATTTCTTGAAAAAAAAATATTTTCCATGTCAAAGATATTACATTTTTTATTTTGTTATGAAAATAATAATTTGACTTTTACTTATAGTGAAGATTAAGTAAAGATAGTTTATGCGGAATTTTTTTTTTCATAAACATTTTTTTATGTAGAACCACCACTTAAAATAGTTCTTTATAAAAATAATTTGTCACATATTTTATTTTAATCTATATAATTTTTAAAAATAGCTATTGTGTCCCAAAATTTTAAAATTATTCGGTCCTCATATTTGTTAGGAAAAAATAAACTATTAAAGTCACTATTTCAATTTTAAAAAAAAGTTCTAATGTGACAGCCCACAAAATACATTTTTTAATTAACTAATATCAATAGAGTATCAAATGAATATCTATATCTAAAAATTATTAGTATATGGTCTTATTTATCAATATTTCTAGTACTCATTGAACAAATTTAAATATGTGTATGTTATTGACGGCTACCGATCCATTTCCAACTCCACGAGCCGCTAATTAACATTAAATTATATGAATAATAATGAGTAGCTTATTCGTGATGTCACGACTCTTATAAGAAAGTTTTTTGCATTTTGAGAATGTCATTTATTGGTCCAAGTTGCTTGCTTGTTTGATTAGAAATGACTTTTTTAAAAGGAAGTAATATAGGCTATAGCTTTTCGGCTATGAAAGAAAATAATTTATTAGGCTCAAAAAGTGTTTTTAGAGTTTTTAGCTCATTGTCATTTATTTATCTTTTTGTAATCTTTCAATCTTTTCTTCAATGTTTTTATTTATCTTACCCTCTTTTGATTGTTCTATTAGGGCATCTTTATTTTGTTTTGACATTGACTTGGTTATTTTTTTTTTATTTAGGCATATCCCCCAACATTCAAATTTCTTGGGATTTTTTTACTTTTGGATTTCACAATTTTTCTCAACTCTTGATTTTTGAATTTCCATTTGCTCTCTAATGTGGAGTGTGATTCTAGTTAGGGTTTTTCATGAAAGACTCATTCAAGCTCAAATGAGGACTGTAAGGGGGTATAATAATATTAAAAAAAAAACAATGAGAGGATAACAAAGATGATCTTTCTTCATTTAAGCACAAACAGTTAGAAGAAAAGTTTTTTTCTCGTTCCCTATAATAGTTTGGAGTTGCAAATAACTATGTTTTGGAGTTTATGGCTACTGAATCCACTATATGCCATTATACATACATCTAAAACATGACTCAAGAGACATAGTGTGAGGATAACTGCATATTTTTATTTTGTCTTTTAGTTCAAAATTGTTTGGTCACCTCATAATGAGAATTGCTTGAATGATTTATTTGTCACCTTACAAAAAAGGGTGCCGAACATTGTTTTAAGCAAACATTGAATTATTTCTTAAATAAAAAAATAGATTTGATTTTTTAGGATTATTTTGTCAAGGTTTTTTTTTTTTTTTTACAAAACCAGTTTGGTCATAATATTTTGAACAGAGCTATGACTTATAAGATTCAATTTTACGAGTCTAAAAAAGGGTGGAGATTGCCTCTTAGTGTCTTGCATAGCATACCTTGGAGTTCGACCATTTTAACTATTACATTTATCTAATCATGGACAACAATAATGTCCAGTTATTATTTTCACACAAAAAAAAAATCTCTTGATTTCAAAATAACAAAGAGACAGAAAAGACATGTTTCATTAAAAAGATGTGATGCAATCCTAACACATAGAAAAAGATAGTTAAAAATAAAATGTTAATAGAAAAGTTCTATAATAAAAGGCTTGAAAAATGCCACTCTCTTTCTTAGGTCAAATTCCTTAACAACATTTGTATCTTATCAATGTTTACCAACCACTTATTATGCTGAAAATGATCTTGTGACAATGTAGAATGTACCATTATCATTCATCAATTCAACTTGTTCCATTTTATCCTAATAAAGGGCCATTTTCAGATTCATCTTTCGTGATGACTCTAGAGCTCATGGATGGACCTTTAGTTTTTCCTGTTTTGATAGCTTTTTTAATCCTTTCAGCCACAATAACTAGATTAGTAAAGTGTTGGGTTGCACTTCCAACTAGGAACTCAAATTAGGGTGTCTTAAAAGTATGGGTAAACAAGTTAACCATCTATTTTTCTAACAGTTGAGGATTCACTTGAGCAGCTACTTCACGCCACTTCAGGGCGTACTCCCAAATAGATTCTCTGTCACTCATTCCATATCTTGCATGCTCATTATATCATGTGCAATATCCATATTGAATTTATATTGTTTGACAAATGCATTCATGAGGTATTTCAACACTTTAATCCTGGTATTGTCAAGCCTTATATACAAAGTCAAGGCAACGTCGCTGAGGCTATTTTAGAAAAAAGGATGAGCATTTTGTTATCATCGATAACTTCTGTCATTTTATTATAGTAAGATGTTAAGGGAGTTGATGTAACCATATTATTCGATAGTTTCACCCACATCTACCTAGTGTTTTGCCTATATTTTATATATATAATGCCTTGATATTCTTTGTTTTATGTTTTGAAGGCACTTTTGGATGGAAGATGCAAAAAGGAGTAAATTGGAGGTAATTGGCAGATTTGATGTTCAGTCGATGTTTTGTGCAGAGCGTGAGTTCTAGAGATCGAAATGAAGTGATTCCAGTGGCACTAAAAAGCTAACATCCATACCTTTCTGGATATGTAATGCAAGAAAAATAAAAAGAGAAAGATCATAGAAATCATATCCTGCAAAGTCAAATCTCGCATTCTGCCAGTGTTGACCTTTGGCCATTCAAAATTTAATATCTGGAGCTACAGAAGTCCAATTGATGCAAACTCAATTTTCGTGGATTCCTAATTCAAAGACCTA
>Ga0325410_1007344_pt1 | contig 12045 bp, 9 predicted proteins | sample PopdelMetagenome_16_FD_206182 | JGI IMG/M metagenome (GOLD analysis project Ga0325410, IMG submission 206182) | Populus deltoides microbial communities from Bellville, Georgia, United States - Xylem-PdIQD-R3 | ecosystem: Host-associated > Plants > Phyllosphere > Stem > Wood/Secondary xylem... | reverse complement strand
GAATTTAAATTCTTAGTATAATTTATGTGAGTGCTTAGTTATTTAGAATTGATTTGGTTTACTACAACTCCTTAAAATGTCTTCTCAACATGGTAGCACTCCAAGTAGTGATCCTTCAACTGCTCATTCATCTGAACCTTCAATTTCCATATCAACATTAAGTGGTATAAGAGGAAAAACAGATTTGGCATGGGGTCATTGCAGAGAAGCTCCTGAACTTAGTGTAGGATGTAAGAAAACCAAATTAGTATGCTTATATTGTGCCAAAGTCTTTGCGAGTGGAGGCATTAATCGATTCAAGCAACATTTAGCTGGAGCGAAAGGAGAAGTGGAACAATGTCGCAAATGTCCTCCAGATGTTCGTCATCAAATACTTTTGAATCTTCAGGGGAATATTGAAAAGAAAAGGAGAGCTAGAGAAATGAAAGTAGATTTCAACCCATATAGTGTTGAACAAAGAGAGCATGAAGAGAAGATGATTAAACAATTAGAAGATGATGATAAAGGTGAAGACGATGATGATGATGATGATGATGATGAAGCCGATGGTAAAAAGCAAATGTTACCACCCAAGGTTGCCAATAAAGGAAAGAGTAAAATCACTAATGTTTTTAAACAATCAACTGCAAGTTGTGGAAAACAGAAAGAAAATGCAACGGTAGGGGCATATTTTATTCCAAGAACAACTCATGGTGCTCAAAAGTCTCTCCAAAGTTGTTGGAAGAACAAAGAAGTTATCGAACGATGTGATCTTGCTATAGCAAAATGGATGATTGATGCATGTGTGCCATTCAATGCTGCTAACTCTGTTTACTATCAATATGCTATAGATGGTATAACAGCAATGGGTCCTGGTTATAAAGGACCAAATTTTCATGTTTTTCGTGGTTATTACCTAGCAAAGGCGGTTGATGAAGTGAAGATTTTTGTTGAGAGTTATTGAGAAATTTGGAAGAAGACTGGTTGCACATTAATGGTTGATGGATGGACAGATTAAAAGAGGAGAACTTTAATTAATTTCTTAGTATATTGTCCTAAAGGGACTGTTTTTTTAAAAACAGTAGATGCATCAGAGGCCTCAAAAACTGTTATATTGTTGTATAAGTTGTTTAGAGAGGTTGTTTTATTTGTTGGGCCTGAAAATATTGTGCATATGGTAACTGACAATGCTGTTAATTATGTTGCTGCTAGCAAGTTGTTGGTGAAAGAATTTCCTTCAATATTTTGGTCTCCTTGTGCTGCTCATTGCATCAACCTCATACTCCAAGATGTTGGTAAGCTACAGTCAGTTTGTTCTGTTGTTGATCATGCTTCTAGTATTACAAAGTATATTTATAATCATTGCTATCCATTGTATTTGATGAGAAAGTTCACTGGATGGAAAGAAATACTTCGGCCAGCTCCTATTTGCTTTGCTACTAATTTCATTACTTTGCAAAGCATTTTAGTACACAAAGATAATTTAAGAGCTATGGTGACATCTAGAGAATGGATCTCCTCTGCTTATGCTAAAGATAATAAAGGAAAAAAGTTTGTTGATAGTGTGTTGAACTTTACATTTTAGGAAGAATGTGCATCAATTGTAAGGATGACTGAACCACTAGTTCGAGTTCTATGAATTGTTGATAGTGATGATAGACCTGCTATGAGATATTTATATGAGGCTATCCATTCTGCAAAGGAAGAAATGTTGAGGAGATTTCAAAGGAAAAGGGCTAAGGTGCAACATTTCCTAGACATCATTAACACTAGATGGGATGGACAATTGTATAGGAAGTTTTATGCAGCGGGATTTTGGTTGAATCCTCGATTTCAATATGATGTCAATCTAATGGATAGATATACAAACACCATTTCCGGACTTCTAGATGTTGTTGAGAAACATGCAAATGGAAATGCAATTCTGCTAGGCAAACTTACAAGTGAAATGAAGTTGTGTAGGAATGCAGAACATGACTTTGGTAGAGTGTCCGCGAGAAATGATCGCACCCTTTTACCTCCAGGTATATTATTATTTTCATATTCAATGTAATTTAAAAATATTATCTTGATATAATCTTACTTATTAATTTTGTATATAGATGAATGGTGGGTGCTATATGGAACTTGTGCTCCAAATCTCCAAAAGCTAGCTATACGAGTTTTAAGTCAAACTTGTAGTTCTTCAGGATACGAGAGGAATTGGAGTATTTTTTAGCACATCCACTCTAAGAAGAGAAATCGATTGGAGCATCACAGACTCAATGACCTAGTTTACGTCCACTACAATTTGAGATTAAAACAAAAGTAATTTCTTTTCTCTAATTCTTTAAAAGTTATTTATATTATTAAGTAGCATCATTAATACTTATACTTTGATTTTGTAGAAATTATTGGAAATGACGGAATTATGATCCAATTAATTTTGAGGCATTTTCCAACCCTGAAAATTGGGTAGTAGAAGATAATCCATCATCTTTAACAACTGAAGAAGTAGAAATCTTTCACCGTGATTTATCAACCATGACCATTCAAGATACTTTAAATGAAGAAAATAGAAGATTTGATCCTTTAGTTATAACTTTGTTTGAAAATGAATTATTGTTTAACATGTAATGTTTATTGGTTAATTATGTTTCAATTGTAGATTTGATAAATATTAATGAGATTGAAGATGAATGTGATGATGAAGATATAGAGGAGAATGATGATGTTTCGATAGGCATTAATGAGGTTGGCTCAATTCCATTGACATTTGATTCAAATTTTGCTCCTATGGACACTGAAGAACTTAATGCCTATATTCAACCCGAGTAAAGATGTTATGTTAGAAAAGCGTTGACATTCAAATGAGGTCTTGTACTTTACCATTCTCTTTTTACATTTCTACTATTGTTAAGTGTTTAGCATGTTCTAAAACCTTTTACTTTTTTTATGAAGCTGAAGATGTTGATTTATGGATTCTAATGCAAAGTGGAGTCAGGATGTTGATTCATGGATTCTAATGCAAATTGGATTTTAGATGTTGTCACTATCATGTTACTTTATTTATTTCTAAAACAACTTGTTATTTTATTATCCTTGTTTATAATATTTTTAAATTATGTTAAAGATTTGTTTATTTGAAGATAAATGCACATTCTAATCTATTTATGCTAATTAATTATGCTAGTACATATATTAATGTGATATTTTCTTGATAATTATGATATTTTATGTCAAAACAACTATATTAATGTGTGTCTTGGTGTTTTATCCGGGTTGATCCAGGTTGACTCACAAACCTGTGACCCAGTTATTTTACCGGGTCAATAACCGGATCGGGTTTTATAAATATGATTCATATTAGTTCTTAGGTGGGAAAGCAATGGACGACGCTACACGTAATCAGAAAGCAAAAGTAGACTCTTAGGCAGGGGCGGAGACAGGGCACTCGGTTTGCAGTGCCGGCCACCCCTGCTCTCAGGTTCTTAGATTTATGACACCTATTTTTGTCATGTTTTATACTTTAATAATCTGAACATTTACACTTTGGTTAATTAAGATATGAAAGTTTTGACTTTCTCTAGCCCCAGAGACTCTTGCCGCCTCCAACATCCATCTACCTCACTGATTGACTTAGCTGGGCAGCCAAGCCACCAGGTTTGTCTTTGTGGCTGTGAAGTCTATTAAGTTCATCAGCTTTGGAGATAATTTTCAAATATTGAATCGCTGGTAGGCTTTATCATTCAAAGAAAAGAATATCATTTGCAATCTTCTTCCTTTCCAGATACATGCAAAATAATGCAAAGGTCCTTCCAAAACGTAACCGAAGGAAATATCAAACATCATATTTCACTGACCAACATTATTTCTCTCTGCTCAATTATATGGTCCAAATAGTTGAATCAGTTTCACATATTGATAACCCCACATCACCAGTGAGTCAAAGGAAACCTTTTTCAATGTCATGCCGTTCAGGCAATACCTCAAGGGCACTGGTCATTGGACTTAGAGTTCTTACATCCTTTACTGTTTGGCAATGCGGAAGCAAAGTTCAAACATCTCCTGTGTAGTAAAAATAATAATAATAATAATAATAATAATGAGGTTTGAAGTGTTTTCCCATGGTTTTGCCTCTGGCCTATGTTAGCCAGGTCATGCATCAAAAACCATCACGAAATTTACCAGGGTAACATTATTATCCTATCAAGCAACTAGAACAGGAGTATTCTTGTTGTAGTCTGAAACCATCTTCTCCAAGTTCAAATTTGTATATATTGGGGCAGTTGAAAGTTACATGTGAAGTCTCGATCCTCAAGTAATTCAAGATATGTTAAATTTGGCGAACAAGTCCAATATGTCGAAATCACAAATTGGACCAACGACCGCATGGTTCAAACTATAATGCAAACTGATGGTGCTGGGGGCATTTTCATGAGTCTTAGGTCAGTGTTGTTGAAAACATGAACGGTGAAAACTCACAAGCTGCAATAGTTTCTGTTGGAACTTTTTCCTGATACACTAGGAGGACCGTCACCAACAAACTCCAGCTACTTCTACGATGCATGCATGCATCTTATGTCTAGATACTCGGTTCGTTTGAACCTCATGAGCATCATATATAATCACACAGTTGCGTTGCTGTTCAGAAGCAGGGGTATGAATACAGTGTAGGCTCCAACTTTTATTCTGCAAGTGCCTTTACGTTTGTTATAGATATCAGAGTACCTTCCAGTCATTGGCCATGTGGGTTCCAAGAGTACAACAGCTGATCTTAGATGGAAACAAAAAGAAAAATGTACAGGAAAAAACAAACAAGAACAGAATAATTCAAAATCTAGTAGGCTCGCATGCATAGAAGAAAATATATTGAGAGATAACAACCTTGTAAAGTATCAGGCGCTATTACAACAACAATTTGGTCCAAATTGGACTGAGCCAAGCAAGTATGAATAGATCATTCTTGAAGGAGGGTTATCATGGGAAACCTAATATATTAGTACAAGGTACAAACAGAATCTGTCGCATAGTCAACGGAGTTAGGATATAACCGAGTTGCCTTGGGAGATTAGTTACATTCTTTAACACAAGCTAATACATATGAATCCAAGCAACTGGAGGCATTCCCTTGCGCAGCCTCAGATGCATCAACAGGGTCTTCATTAGTATATACGATAATTTTCAGCATGATGTTGCAGAATTGCCTGCAAAACAATGCCAGAGATTTCAACGAGATCACAGATTGACTCAAACAGGTGAGAAATTAGCATGAAAATGAAAAGTCATTGACTCTATTAAATAATGCTAATACAACATAGTCAGTAAATAAGACCATAAACACCCATCTGACTTGATCCTGAAATTAATTTACGGATCTAAACTGAAACTAATACAGTATCAAGTACCAACCTAAAAGCCCACGATGCCACCCTTAACTTTTGCACCAATCATACTGAAGTTCGCCATTTGAGTGGCAAGGCTTGCAGTCACAGAGGTTTTATACTCGTGCACAAAGCTCTACAAGAGCAAATAGCATTGGCAACAGTAGCAAAAGGCACCAACTGCCCATAAAATCCATCATGTAAAGATCAAGTTTCCTAGTAAACTATCAAATCCAACATTAAACCAGTCAAACCCTTTCAGAACAAATAAATGCCCATCAACTAGTTTATGATCGAGCTAAATGCTGCAAAGGATCCATATAATAGTTTGGGTTGAGGCTTAGTTGTTTTAAATACCTCGTATACATGTGACTCATATACCCATCACATTTAGAAAGATCAGTTGCCCTGCCTGCTACACTCTTTCTTGTGAACCAACTTTTTTATGCTTGAAATGTACTATATGAACTAGCAAAAAGCTTGTTTCTAATAGAATAGAGGCCACTTACTTTGGTACAACTGCTCCCAACTGCATTGTTTATTGCTGGAGGCTTTGGATGGAGCTGTTCTCCAACACGAGGCAGAAAAGAGGATTCAGGATTCAATGGAGATGTTATTGAAGCAATATTGTCTTCCTTGTTGACAACATGTCTATCCTCAGTCAATGAGAAACCAAAGAGTCTGCAGCTGCTTTTGCACAACACCATATCTTGACTGCTCCCAAAGGCTGATTGAGCTACAACAGGTTGTGAAATGCCATGCTGAAGATGCTCGTGGGAAAGAACAAAAGGATTCGTGCTGCATTGGCTGTCTCCTCTTAGACCAGGGTCAGAATGTGAGGACAGCTTGAATTTTCCCCCATGTGTTTCAGGATAAAACCAACTTTGAGTGTTAGTTGTCTGCTCCTCGTGATCATTGGAATTAAAAATGGAAGTTGGGTTTGAAACTTGATTGCTAGCATGCTGAAACATCAACACTGATGATGGTGATGATACTTGTGTAGGAGGTCGCATTTGAGTATTATAGCCCTGCATCATGGTAGACCATCCATTTCTTGAGCTTGACCTTTGAACACCATCAGAGAGTCCAAGACCACAATTTTCACGAGCCTTGTTAGTATTTGGAATTCTTCTATATGGTGAGCGAGGAAATATTTCTTGACCTTGCAAGACCTTATGGAATCTATAAGATTCATTAAAGCCTATGCCTTTAAAGGAATTTTCAGAAGTGGGAATTGAGCCTCTGATACCACTTCCTATTGCAGCAATCCCAGATCCATGTGAACCAGGAAACCGACTCCTTATTTCAGATGGGTGCTGATTTTGACCATCAACATCATCACAAAGAGTATTAAAACTCATAATTTCTTGACCTTGCAAGACCTCCTGGAACCTTGAAGATACCCTAAAGTCTGATGCTCCAATCCCATCTGTTAGAAAAACATGCAGATTAGTCAAGAACATTGCACAAAGAAAGGAAAAAATAGGGATAGGATATGGTGATGCATTTGCAGAGGGAAAGCAGATCCTACCAGGGATTGGAAATTCTGCCTTCAATGAAGGCAATCCAGACCTGCTTCTCTTCAAACCAGGTGCCATAAAGTTATTGGAACTAGAAATAGAACCAGAACCAGAACCAGAACCAGAAGGCTCAACTTCCCAAGGAGAAACCCTGCTGTGTCTGTTAGCCTCCATATCATCCCACCTTACCTGAGAAAACAAGGATACAATCGAAAAATATATAAATAGTCATGACACATGAAAAGTCAAAAATTGTAAAGATGCTTTATGATAGGAAAGCTTAGTTGCAAGAGCACAGATAGAATCCAGAAGAAGAAAAAACAAAGCAAAACCCAAAGCCCAGATTGGCAAGCAGGAAAATATACAAATATCCCATTTTTAAACTCACCAAGCAAAATAAATTACACCTACATTTCTATTATTGAAAAAATTCTTTAAATATGTGATATTCAGTAATAATAATGAATATAGAACATATCATCATTCCAAAGTACCGACTACAGAGCAACAGGAAAATACCATGGAGAAAAACCAAGACATTAATTATTGGTTAGACACTGAAGAACACAAGAAAGGTCCCATGATGAAAGGTAGAAAAGCATCCTGACCTTTGCAAGCTATACATATTATTTCAGTTCTGTAGATCTTCCACACTCAAGACAAATAAAGACTGAGGATGAGGCAATAATGCATCAAAAGTGACAAGAGAAAGATCGAAAAATACTTAGAGCCTAAAAAGGCAAACCCAAGTCTAAGAGCATCCCCACAACTAAATCTCAAAACGAACCTTATTTGTATTACAACAGATTTTCCACAAACATTTAGGAACTTGAAAGTAAATCTTATAAAATATACTTTTCAACAATTACATACCAATAGACATTTCCATTTTGAACCAGGCCATCTAGAAGGATCTAGCTCACTGATTCCAGTTATTAGTCCAGTATATCTGCGAAAAAGTATTTTAGTTAGTATTTAGATAACGTAGTTAGTTAGAAGCTCCTAGCCCATGGATGGCAAACCTTCTTTCTGCTGCATCTTCAGTTTCAAAACGCATTTTGACCCTCATTCCAGCAGAAAAGGATTGGTCAAGGCTCTTCAAGAACTTATTGAAAGGTATAATGAACTCTGATGAGCTGGCCCTACAAAGTTAAAATTTGCACTTGAAAATTAGAGGAATGAAGAAAGTAATAAAAACCATAGTAAATGAAGTATTGGGAGCAAAAGCAGAAACTAAGAAACTGTTCTGAAGAGCACACTACGCATTAAGGATCATTGGCAACCCAGTAAAATTTAAGTCAAATACACAATCTCAAAGCTGAATAGAATTTGTTAAGGGATGTGATTGGCTATAATTGTAATAAAGGATGTTGAGTAAGTTTTTTTCTTTCACTCTTCAGAAAAGCATTAAGAAGTGTTATACACAATCCCCTTATGGTCAGTATTTAGAATGGGTAAATTTTTCTCCATAAACTGTATCATATTGCTCACTAAAATTTTACATTTTGAAAGACAATGGCTCATAATCCACCCATCCAGAGAGAAACTCAATAAGCAATTGAGTTCCAGTGTATTCTCAAGTCATGGGTAAATACTACAACAGCTTGAGGGAACAGGGAGCACTTTGGTGAGTTACACATGATTTTGGAAGAGAGTTAACAGCTTGTTAGACATACCAATCTGGATTCTGAAGCGACTGTTTTGGTAAGAAGTGAAACATGGCGAGCAACAATGGGAATACCTTTGAGGTGGTGCTACACACAATAGAAGGTTAAGAACTTTGGTGACAAGAAAAATGAACACTGGATACGACATCACCATGAAAGGTGGTATCAGATGATGAGAAATGCAAAAGATCTATTGGAGGAAAAGACATGGATGCTATTTGTTTTCTATTTTCTGAGCATGTTCAAATGAATTGCACTGCAGTAGCTGTATGGAACCCATAATGGAAACTAAATGACTCAGATTTCAAAACTTCTAGTGCGACCAATATCTTAACAATAAGAGTCTCACATATTACCTCGATGAAATTTCTCAGTTAGGTTACCCTCTAAAATTGCAGTTCAGGATCTTCATCTATCAAACAAAATGATTTATAAAGAGCACAACATGTTCCAAAACTAAATATTTTCAAGTAACTGGGATTGAAAGATGCTGCAAACGCCTCATAAACATTTCCCAGTAATATTTGCATGCAAGCACTCTACCAGTGCAATTCATTCCAAAAGTTTCATTTACTGAAATCAAAATATAGGCTACATATTTTCCTACCAACATTATATGAAACAAGAAGAAAAATACCTTGGATTGTAGTAAATGCAGAAAGCACTTCTCATAGAAATAGCATTAGCTACATCCGCAAGAGAGCTCTGATTCAACTGCTGATTCCAAAGAGCCGGAAAAGAAGGACCACATTTAACTTGTGCTGCTCTTCGAACTCCCAGTCTCAATTCTCCATCCTCACCCCTGATGGAAGATACCAATGAAGAACCACCAAGTCGGGCTTAGAATATCCTATTGATAAGAAAAGAGATTTATACCTGAGAAAGAGCACAGCATCCCCAGAGACAAGTTTTTTCTTATTGACAAACGCACTCCATCCAGTAGTGAGCAAATGCCTCCGAGGTTGACCTGCTCAAACCAAGAAGGAAAATGCAAACTCAAGAATCATACAGGGGAAGGGAAATATATAAAATCACAGTCAGCAAGCTATTATTTATCATTTGAGAGACAGACTAAAGTAATGAATCTGAAAATGCAAGTGATATTGCCTCGAGCATACCCCTGTAGATATGTCGAAACTTCCACTCAGAGCCATGCAGATCCTTTGCTACAAGCTCTTGCGAAGGCCTTTGTTGAGTATAATCCTGCAGTAAGAGTACAATTGAGTCAATAACATCCGAAGTTGAGCCAAGAAAGTGAGTTGGTCACAAGTTGAAATCACACATGAAAGGTTATCAAAGAACAGGAATAAAAAAAAATAGTGTTGTTTACCAGAGGAGGGAAGCAGTCCTCAGCAGCTCGACGAGGGACTGAGAAGCCTCCATGAGTGCTGGTATCAGAAGCAGTTAGTGTCTTGCAGAACATATGCGGTGTTGTTGTCTTCACTGTGGCTTCAACATCCTCCTCTTCACCGTCTCCCTCAAATACCCCCTCCCTCAACTTCTGCTCAATTTCCTGTGCACAACAAAAAATTGAGACGAAATGAACCCCACCTCAAGAATCTTAAGTTACACCATAATAAATCAAGAGAAATAAAACAAAAGATGCACTATTGGCAACAAAGTAATAAAAAATTAAAATGCAGGACTTGAATTCAAAGAATGGTGCCTATTCACAAGTGATAAGTATTCTGTTTGTTAATTAACCATTTAATTTCTGGTAAAATGAAGAATTGAATCTAATATCTTGAACATTTTGGAATCACTAAGCCAATCACAATTAGAAGCTCAAATAGGAAAACTTTCCCTTTGGGGGTCTTGGTAATATTATAAATTTGTCATCCAAAAGCTCAATTTACTAGATGTTCTTATTACATCCATCAACAATTGAAGTTAAAGTAAGATTAGAACAACACCCACCTCCCTCTCAGGAACCAGAGAAACCTGTGCATAAACATCATCACTTGCTGCCTCTGCCTGCCAAAAGGGGGGAAAACGACATTTTTACCACAAATCTGTCTTAACAGATATAGCACTCCAGTTCCCCAAAAGAAAAACCAGAACAAAATTAAAAGCAACCAAATACATAAATAGGCATCCGCACATTTACAATGCCAAACAACTACAAATGAAATTCTCCACAATTGCAAAAAACAAATACCAAAAATGGAACCCTTTGATTTCCTTTCAAACCAAGAAGCACCAACAATTAAATAGAAGATTTTTTTCAAAAAAAGAAAACACCCATTTGGCCACAGCAATTCCATCAATAAAACACACAGATAACATACACATACAAAATGACATAAAGACTTACATGGAGCTTGACATCAACAACCCTACAGAAGACATGAGGAGGGAGATCATAAATCCCAAGAGGCAAATCAGGGAGTTGCTCTAAGTGACCTTGAGGGACATACACAACAATACTTCCTCTCTTTGGTAAAGATATTAGTGGGCCAGCACAAGCATGCCAAAGCTCCAAACAAACAGGAGAAGTACCAGACCCAGAACCAGAAGCACTTAAAGCAGAAGCAGCAGAGGACGATGATGGAGAAGATAAAGACCCAGAAGATGGTGTTGTTTCGTCTTCTTCAGTTGTGTTAAGATCTATCATACCCACCATTTTTTGCCTTAGCTATGTAGCCTACCTAAGCAAAAACAACGACAACAAGAACAAGAATAGTGTAGAGTTCTTGAAGACTAATAATAATAAGGAGAAGTTGTTGATAACAATAATGAAGATTTATCAAAAGACAAGTGCTTTTGTGAATAAGGAGAGGTTTCATGGCTGCATTATAGTGCAACTTTGGTAATGACTTAAAAGGAGATTGGAGTCAAGACTCTTAAAAAGAGAGACCCTTTTACTCTCTTTGTCTCTCTCTGCTTTTTTAACATATCAAATCAAAAGCTTTAAAGGTTGTGTTACTCCTGTTAATAATTTATTAAATTAAAGATTTCATCTTTTTACTTATTTCCTTTATAATTTTTTATGGGTTCTCTTTGTTGTTGTCGTTGCTCCTCATGATCTGCAAAACTGAGATGCAGTGCCTGCTACAATGCTGTGAACACTCTGCAAGGATGCGATGTGTGGCAGCAGAGCCAGAGAGAGAGAGAAATGAGAACTAATAAAGCTGTCTTTCTTTTCTTCTTTTTTTTTAAGTGCTTTTGCTTTTTGTTAGGCGTTTGTTTAGTTAAATACCACTGTCCAACAACATAATACTAAATATTAAATCTAGTAGGAAATGATTAAAAAATGCTACAACAGTTTGTAAATTTATTAGTTGCTGTAGAGGGGGGGTTGGTGTACGGATCCCTGTATTTCCGGGGGTGTGTCTATTCTGTCCCCTTCCATTTACCAAATCTCCCCCATGTCCCTGCATTTCTTAAGACGGTAGAACTCCGGTTGCCATGTTTGGTGTTTGTTCCGGGCAGCGTTTTAATAAGAATATTTTTAAGAAAATAAAAAAAATACTTAAAAAACAAATCCATATCTATTTATGTTGTTAATCTCGAAAA
>Ga0325410_1007342_pt1 | contig 12047 bp, 6 predicted proteins | sample PopdelMetagenome_16_FD_206182 | JGI IMG/M metagenome (GOLD analysis project Ga0325410, IMG submission 206182) | Populus deltoides microbial communities from Bellville, Georgia, United States - Xylem-PdIQD-R3 | ecosystem: Host-associated > Plants > Phyllosphere > Stem > Wood/Secondary xylem... | reverse complement strand
TATTGTGCATCTAAAATATTAAAGGATTGATTTGTCTCCAATTAATATGATAATGATAAATGGATACTATTGAAAATATTATTTTGCCCTCAATAACTAATTAAATGATTTTGTTAGATAATTATAAGATAATCATTCCACTTTCATAATTCATAATAAATTGTCTTGATAACAAGTGAAAGATTTATCTCTTTTAGCTTTTAATTGTAGTAGCAGTTATTTGTGTTTATTGTGTTCAGAGGCTGTTTCTTGGATTGGAAAACGAGGGGAATGTACTGATGCAAAAGCATGAGATAGGGAGATTGTTGGGGAAAGCACCTTTGCCAAGGTCTACCATGCAAGTAATCTCAAAACTGGCCTGAGTGTGGCAAAGAGAAGGTATTAAGTGAGAAATTCTTTTCATGAGACTGATTAGACATCCGAATGAGGTGATGGCTACCAAAACTAAGATTTACTTTGCATAGAATATGTTAAAGGTGGTGAGCTGTTCAACAAGGTTGCCATGGGAAAGCTTAAGGAGGATGTTGCGAGGAAATATTTTCAAGTTTCAACAGCTGATTAGTGCGGTTGATTCTGTCACAGTAGAGTTTTGCATCGTGATCTGAAGCCACAAATCCTGCTGTTGGATGAGAACAAAAATTTAAAGGTTTCTGATTTTGGATCAAGCGCTCTTGCTGAATCTAAGCGGCAAGACGAGTTGCTTCACACAACCTGTGGAACCCCTGTTTATGTTGCTGCAGAAGTGACAACACAAGAGGCTATGATGGAGCTTAAGCTGATATTTGGTCTACCGGCTGTCTATCTTAAATTCCGTGATCCAGATGTTATGGAGAGTTTAGGAAGACAGGGCAGGGAGAATTAGAGCACAGAACGGTCGGTGAACATTGCTGCAAATCCAAACAACTAGCAGTTCTTAATCTAAACATAACTCCATGTTTTATGTTTGATAATTATCAGCTAGCAAATGAACCTTGCTTAATCGATATTAGCCTTTTTCCTGGCCTCCTATTCCAACACTGGGGAGAACTACAGGGAAATCGGGGCTCCATGACACGTTCTTTAAGAGGGAAATTTTGGTTTCCATGATTAGATAACCTTTGACTTGGGATGGAGGGGGGAGGCTCCCAGGTACATGGAAAAGTGAACCTAACATGAAAAGAAGGCCAAAATAGCTTCTCGTAAGCATAAGCAGCATGCGTTAGCATCATCTCATTGGCATTCATTCGGATGAAGATCAAGTGGTTTACAACTACGAGGAGGAATAGCTCCATTTTCAAAAGAAGAAATTTTCCTCAAAAAGGGGACACCCCCCTCTCCCCCAGGCAAAACCTAAAAAATTTAGAATTGTAGTAAACCTAACTGTTACCTCATGCACAGGTGAATGCATGTCAAAGGGTAATCCTAATTTCCTATGCATGCTAAGTAAGTAAAGATCAATGCCCCTTTAAAGAACCGATGGAAGAAGATACAATCGTGTCCAGTGTACATCTGAGGGGCATTTGCCTCTTCAGAACAGGAGGTCTGATCAGGCGCCTCATACTGTCACCCCTTTTTTTTTTTTTTTTTTTACTTTTCTTTCCTTTTTTTAATCGAATGACCACTGTACATCTGAGGTGGGGAACAAACCACCAAAATTGGGTCTTGTGACAGATGACTTCCCGAAACCTTCTCCTGAACCTTGTGCACCCCATTCATTCCTGCCAGTGGAAAAGAAATGAATCAGAGAGATTAGCATTATCAGTTTCAACACTGTAGACAAGCAAATAGACAAACTAATAGCACTCAAAGGTTGATTAGTTGTTCTAATCATTAATGAACATAATCGTTAGTAATCAAAATATTGTATTAGTTTTATTTACATATTCAAATATAGTAAATACATCTAATTAGTGCATATATAATTATCAAATTATGTTAAATTTTATTAGAATTGTGCTTATTTTTATATATTGCTGCATCACCTGCCAAGGAGAATATCAATAAACATTTATTGTTTATGCAAATTATTTTTTTGGATCTGTGTCGAGTATTCAAGTTTTGACTCAACATTAATCTTAAGTATTTTTAATAATCTTTGAAATATTTATTCATATTTCTTTCTTTGCATTCAGATGCTTCATCATGGTGTTGATTAGTTTCCCAATACTCTTGAAAAAATAGATTATTATATATATTTCAGGGGGTTTAACAGTTAGGTGAGTACAAACTCAAACTCTACAATCTAAGAGACCGAAGGCTGCAGCAGATACCTGCATTACAACAGTTTTTCTTGGTCCTAAGCCACTCAAATTAATTGTAGCCAGGAATTAGAATTCGGCCCAAGAAATGGATATTGTACATGAACACGCCAAGTGTGACAAATACCACCGGGTGGTTATTTAAATAAGCAACCGAGAATAGTGACAATAGTAAAGGTTAAAAACCAGAGGTCACTCATGAATTTATGATTTAACTGCGAAAAACTTGGGCATCAAGTGTCACATCATTCTTTTATTGTCCAAAACAATGGAATTATTTCAGTGCATCAATCTAACACAATATTCTTTTCATCTCAGTTATCATAGTTTTAATTGATATCAGATGACCTTCAGATGTTTCAACAATGATAAAAGTCAGACTGATGGTTTCTCGTTTTAGTCATATATACATTCCAATTCGAGATTAGAGATCTAATAAAAGAGAGTTCAAATGATGATGCACTCACTTGGAACAACTATGGACTGGAGATGACCCCAAAGCATTGTCGGTTGCAGCTCCAGTGGGACTCCGATAAATCACTTCATTCTGAGCACATTCCTCCTGAGATTTCAGAGAGAACTGGCTAGTGCTGCCTGATAATGGTGGGAAAAAGGCATTCTGTAACCATGGTTCATTTTCACTTGAACCAATGACTGGACTGAAAACCCCACCATTCTGGCCATTGCCAAGAAAAACCTTCTGGGGAGAAAGAGTACCAGAAAGGATTTGATCATCTTTTGTAAACAGCGATGGCATAGTTTTCTGAGATGGAGGTGGTATAATATCTTCCTTGGTTGATCTGTTTCGTTCTGGGGGTAAAAGCCAGCTTCCTGGGCCACCTACTAAACCTAAACCATCCTGACCAAGAGGAGAACTGTTCCACATTTGCCATGTTCTCTTCTCATTCCCATGCATATCATCCGTAGGTAGAGTGTTAAAATCTTGGGCTATAGGAGTAGTTGGGAACCAATTAGAACCATTATTCTTTTCATCAGCAGTTCGTAGTCTTGACAAAGGGGACTCAATTGGAGATGGCTTGTTCACTTCAGGAGATGCAGACACATTCTTTATAGCATAAGGCCTTTCCAATCCCAGTCCCATGTCTGGTGCAAAACCAGTTCCCAGGTCTAACTGAAAATTATCAAGCGACTCTGAAACAGGCCCAAGCAATGATATTGGGTCAGGAATATAACATGGGTCTTCAAACAGTTCTGGTTCTTCAGGTATAAAATCACAGGACCCTTCCACAGAACGGGGAAAAATTGGTTCAATAGGAGGTGAGAAACCTAAACTAGTGCTACTGGATACATTTGGAAATGCAGAGGCTGGAAATGGTGATGGCAGCCCAAAATTGATTGGATTATCAAATGATTGCATTGGTGATGATTGCAAAGGAAACTGTTGTGCTTGAACTTCTGCTTGTTTTGAATTTGGTCTACAGATGACATTTGCATTTGAGGATGAAGGAGCAGGTGATGAGCGTGCAAATAATTGCTGCCATGTTTTCTTAGGTTGGCTTGGTTGCGTTTCAGAGAGCACCTGTTGTGAATAGCAGAGCATCTTAACACTTTTTTTCTTATAAATGCATTGCTAATCCACAAGCATCCAAAATAAGCTATCTATCTTTAATAAAAACCCTAGCATGCCTTCCAATCAAAGTTACCCAGATGTATGGGCAAATAACCAATGATAGGAGACAAATCTCATCACAAAGCAAAAGGGCAAGCATTTAAAAAATCTAGATCAAACTTATGCACATATGACTAAAATAACAAGGAGAAATTCAATATGGGATTAAAAAAAAACAATTTCTGCATAACTTATCCAGCATGCCTGTAAACATAATAAAAAAAAATTAATACGAGACAATTTCACCAGAACCCTAGCATGCTTTTCAAACAAAGTTTCTAAGAAGAACAGGCAACTAGGCATTAACAGAAAATTTTCAACGCAACTAAACAAACATTTTAAAATCTATATCAAATTTACACAAAGTTGAAATGACAATCAATCAAGCCGGTTAACCATTATGTTCAATCAAAGTTGCAAAATAAGTGCTAGACAATCAAAATTTATAATACATAGATGGCCAGCGCAGCATGCCATGAGGATAAAATCAATATAAAGAAAGCAACAAATTCTGCATGCCTAAATTTTTTTCCACCTGTCAACAAGCAAAAATAAATAAGAGTAAGCATGCAGCAAGACAACTTACAGGACGATAGATGTTCCTTTCATCTCCATTCAGACTTGCTTTCCCAGCCAGACGGTCAGGTGGATATATCTCTCTCCTATAGGCAGAAGTATGAACAGGATCTATAGAACTGTTGGGCTTATTTTCTTTAGTGACAATAGCAGGCATATTAGCAGGTTTTCCAAAGAAACCACCTCCGCTAAAAGCTCTAGAAGAAGACAAAAATGTACCCTTCATTCGATCAAAATACCTAGATCCAGCATTGCCCCGGTTAAAATTGCTTCCAGGTGTATTCTTAATCCCATGTCCCAATTCAATGTTCTGACCTTTTACACTCTCTGTCCCAATTTTTTGATGTTGACGGCGCTCAATTTCACTCTTCTTCTCAACATCCCGCTTCTGATCACTTTCCTTACCAACTTTCTTTTCCAAATCTTCTGCATCAGAGTTGCTCTTACTAGACCCCTTGTCTTTCTCTTTCCTTCTTTCCTGACGTTTCTTTTCTGCTTCCTTCCTACTATTTTTCTCCCTGGTTAGTGGTGATGATCTACTTCGATCCCTTTCAGCCTCCATTATCTCATCCCTCAGCTTCCTACGTTCCTCTACCAATCTAGCAACCTCCTCCCTTTGCTTTTTCTCTTCCTCCTCTAAGAGCTCCTTCTCTAACCTAGCCTGTCTCTTCTCTTCAGCTTTCCTGCGTGCTTTCTCTCCTCTACTCTCATGAAAGTTTTCCCCATTCTCGCGCCTATTAGCCAACATCACCCTATGCTCGGCATCAGAAGAGCCATCCTCAGAGGAACTAGTCCTAAAAATCTTCCTCCAAAGCCACCGGATGCTCAAGAAAAAAGATGTCAACACCTTGCAAGCAAAAATTACAACCCCTGAATATGATGTCTCGGCCAAACAATTTCCATCCCCTCCAAAAATCCCACTCCCATTCTTCCTCCAATAACTAGACTTCCCAGCTACAGACCCACCAGCCCAACCACCATTATCTAACCACTCCTGACTACACATCCATCCATTATCACTCCACGCCTTGCCATTCAGTAACTTCCCACCTTTCCCCACCAAATCCTTAATAATCCCAGAATTTGAAATCCCCAACCCAGGTGGTACAGGCAAATCCAAAACTGGCCGTTTCGAAATATGCCCACAATAAGAACACATAAACTTACCTGCACCCGGATTCTGATCCTTATATGGACTCAAACAATTCCTACACTTCCTCGTAGCAGTTTTCCTAAGCTTCTGCAATTCAATAGCTTCAAACCTTTTCCTCTCCCTCAATCGTGCATTTCTACGCACCCGCCAAGCAGACAGCTGTGGCATCAAAACCTCGTACCAAAATAAAGTAACCAGGAGCACAAAAACACACGCCAGTCTCGGCGATGTAATCTCAAAACGAAATGCCGGCGGCAATAGCTGTGAAAGTGCCCATAATCCTATCAAAGGAATAACTAACCAAGGCAGCATCGTAGCAACCCGGCGAGACCACTTTTGTATCACACACAGTATACACATTATCCTCCTATTTTCCCCGTCTTTGGAAAACAATCCAATACAAAGAGAAGAAAGAAAGAAAAGAAAATCCCCAATTCAAAATCTAGCAATGCTTCAAATTCGAGACCCTAACCCTATCTTCTCCAATTCAAACCAATTCGCAGATACTTCAAGAACCCTAAAAATCAATAAATAAATAAAAATCCCAAACCAATTAAAATTAAAAACAAAAAACAAAACAAAACCTAATCCAAGATTAATTGAGTGATTAAAAATAATTGTTAGATTAGAGTTTGATAAAACGGCGACGTAATGAGCTGGAAACAATGCGAGAGAGATTCGGGGACTTACAATCACAGGTTGAGAGGCCATGGCAATTGATGGAAATGAGAGGCAGAAAATGAAGAAGAAAAAAAAAGATTTTGATAATCGGGGCAGGCGGGTTCGGATTTTGGAAATCGGTTCGTCGTCGTTATTGTTGTAGCAGCAGCTTTGGTGTTTGTTTTTCTGTTTTAACAGAGAAGAAACTCGAGAAAGAGAAGAGAAGAACAAGAAATTATAAAAATAAATATATGAATAAATTTTTTATAATAAATAAGATAAAAGGGAGATTTTGTTAAAAGATAAATAAATAAATATATTGAGGGAATTTAAGGAAAACAAATTATACAAGCGATCTTTCAAGTTTTTTTAGGGTGAATTATATTATAGTCCTCGTAGATTATGAGATATTCCGTTTCAGGCTCTCACTGTATAAACTTCTCAAATTTTTCACAATATCTCAATTTGACCCTTTATTGTGAAATAGCTAATAATTAATTATTCTTATGTGGAATACTTTTTTTATTATTATTAACATGGGTGTCCGGGCTAACTTGCGCGCACCTCGATTAATCTCACGGGCTTTAAAGTTAATGATCATGTAAGTCTCCAGTAGTCATTATATTAGCAACCACAATGTTTGAACTTGAGATTACAGGAGAAGCAAATCTCTTGGTCGAAACTGTACTGGAAAGATGATATTAAAAAAAAAATTAAGAATTAAAGTGAAAATGCTAAAACATAGTTTTGTTTATTCTTCTAGACCATTGGGCCACCTTTTAATTAAAATTAAGACAAAAAAAAAACTAGTGTGATTGGCGTTTGAAAAGGCTAAAACACCTTGGTTCTTTTTATAATGCAAATGAATGAGCTGATTAATTAAGGATTTAATTAAGGATGGGTTTGTTTACCACAAGTAAATGTTCGTTGCCAAGATAGAGGTAATTTTACCAAGATTTTTTTTTTTCTCTTGAGATTGAGATTGAGTTTTACCAAGACTTGATGATGGAGATTGTAGAGTGTATCTAATCTGTGACTTTCATTGTTAATGATATTTTTTAACATAAAAAAAATAATGTTTAGAAGTTTCTAGCAAATTTTAAAGAAGTAAACAAATTTTGAATTTTAGTCATGGTTTTAATTGGATTTAATAAGTTGATTTCATTTAATTATATAATAAAAAATAACAATAAATTAACCAAATTAAAAAATAATAAAACACTAGCAAGCCCGGATAAGTCCACCAAACCCTATGAGTTGGATCATGCGAACAAGATAACCTAGTAGATGACAAAACGGGAAAAATTATAAAATTTAATTTTTAAACCAATCAAATGTTGAAGGATGAAACAAAAAAAATATTTAATCTTAAAAAAATGACCTAAAAAATATTCGAGTCAATCTTAACTAACATGCCAAACTCATAACCTATATCATAATATCGATGTAACCCCATATAAAAGAAAGCAAAGAAAATCACTAAGCTTAATCCATATAAATTCAATGTTGAAAGATGAAACTCAAAGAGCATATCACTATATAAATAGGATCTAAAAAAAGACCAATGTCAACCTGAGTTAATCTTTCATATATATGCCTCGATTTATGTGACCAAGACTAACCCATATAAAAAAATCATAAATTTAATTCTTAATCAACCCAATGTCAAATGATTAAACTGGAAAGATAATTCTATTTAAAAAAATTCGAATAAAAAATGACAATAAAAAAATGATGACCAGATTCAACATAAAATCAAAATGATAGAACACTTTTTGATTTTGGCTAGGATAGCATGATTTTTGGGGAGAAGAGAGAAAGAAGAGAGAGAAGAAGGAAAAAAAACAGCATTAGAACTTCATCTTCGCTCCTCCACCGACACGCCCTGCCTCACCTGAAAGTTGTTATTGCGTCGCTTTCAATGCCACCAAGAAATCCGATGTTTGGAAATCAAAGGAAGCCGTACACGCCATTAGAATGCAACGACTTCCTCCATATGCTGATACATGTAAGGCATGCACCAAACAAGTTGCCTTACCCGTTAATTTCAGTTCATCATATTTGTTTTAGTTTTAATTTTGGTCTCTTAAGGCTTAATTGTTTTACATCAAATTTTTATCTTATTTTTACAAATCGAGCATTAACCGAATACCAAATTTTTCTCTTGATATTGCGAGATTATCATATCTAGGCAACCACAATAAATTACTAAGTTAAATCACAAATAAAAACAATGTAAAATGATTAAATTTTTAAAAAAGTTGAGTGACTGAAAAAAAAAGGACATGAATTCTTTCTTTGCCCATGCAAATCAGTCCTCAATGTTAGCAAAAAAAATAAATGGAATTGAACATTTTTAAAAGTTTCAAATCCAATCCCTAAAGCTCTAATTTTTTTAAATCAATAAAATTGAGTTTTATTTTTCCATAATGAGAATTAACCAAGTGACAAAACACTTCCTTGACACTGTGAGATTTCTATACGCAAGCATAAATAACATATTACCAAAACCAATTTCAAATCAACGAAATGTTAAAGGGCCAAATAAAAAGAAAAAAAATAAAGACCTGTATGAAAAAAAAAATAATAAGAGACAAAAAAAAAAATTAACCATTGTGGGAATTCATATTAACTCCTGTCACAAGTCATAGTAAATCACTTATAGCTCTTTATTTATTTATTTTTATAATAATTGGGGTAGAAAATTCGGTCAGAAAATAATAATAATGAATACTAAGTCTAAAATGGGTGTTTTATTTTTGCATATATGCCAAATATTGGTGATCAATATCCTTAAAAGGATACAAGTATCACCTTCAAAATAATAATAAAACCCATTGCAATTAATAGAAGCTTTCTCTTTTTTTAATTTTCATATTCTCTATTTTATAATATCACTAGTTTATAGTTTATGTAGCCGTATTATGTTACAGGTTGAATAAAAAAAATTTAACCATAATAAAAAATATTTAGATTATAAAAAATTATTTGATATTTTTATTAAATCTAATCTAACAAGTTAACCTTAAAATCTCTTTATTTAACTGTTTGCTTAGCTCGAGTTTAAAATTAAATATTGCAGGAATTGACTCGACATGACCCCATAGTCTTAACTAGCCTAAAAGCAACCTGACCCACTAGTAAAAAAAATCTAAGAATAAAATTGAGAATAAAAGAATGAAATTGACATAACAAATACCTTTTGATTCAACTTCTAGTCTAACTCGATTTTAAAATAAAACTGTGTGAAAATTACCTTGATTTGACTTAGTCGACTTAGTTAGTCCAAAAACAACCCAACCAACCCGTAAAAAAAATTCATAGGACAAGATTGAGGAAACAATAGCATGAAATTAACAAAAAAAATAAAATCAACCCAACTTCTTTCTTAGTCAGGGTTTAAAATTAAAACTTGTTGGAGTTGCTTTGATATGATCCAATCTACTTGATCTGTCTAAAAACAATCCAAATGATTATTAAAAAATTTAAAAATTAAATTAAGAAAAAATTGAAATCAAAAGAAAAAAAACATAAAGCTAAATGAAAAAAAAGCTAAATTAAAATAAAAATAAAAAAAGGAGCGAAATGAAAAAACAAAAGGCTGAATTAAAAAAATAAAGAAAAGGAGAAGTTTCACTATTAATATGAGTAGTGAAGCTCCGTTAAGTTTCCTAGGTCTTTTAGTGTAGTAGGGTAATAAGAAAAAAAAAAACATCTCTCACCACCTTGATTAAATTATTATGTATTTGCGATTTTAAATATGAATTTGTAGACAGTACAGTATGATTAACTCTTATAATTTATATATTTCCTCGACTAAAAGCCTCCATGGATAAATAGATCGAGAACCATTTATGTAATTAAATAAAAAAAATTATTAAAAATAACTAAAAATAAAATTAAAAAAATTAAAAAGTAAAAATAAATTAAGATATTTAATCTTAAAACACGAGTCATTTATCCAGTTGTATTTAATAAATTTATTTATTAAATCAAATGATAATAGAAATCAACACGCCTATAAAATTGACTGAATAAAAAAATACAATGCTGCATATTTTATAAATATTATCCAAAAATAAATCTTGATTTCCTCTAATTTATCATATACTTGTATGAATATAAATAGACAAATAAATAATTTTTTTATTGTTCTGATTTTTTTTATTAATAAAAATATTTAAATTATTTTATACATATCTTGATTAATTCTATAAATTTTAAAATTAACAACGATATAAGTTTTCAATAACTATCATATTAATATGCAACAAATTACAATTAAATTATAAATGTTAATCAGCACCTCTCTCGTTTTATAATTACGGATAAAGAGTATTTTAGTTCTTACTTGATGATGATAACGAGGCTAAAATTGATGGACCAAAACTCAAAACTAACTTGTTAAATGAAGACCCATTTTTATTTTAAATCCTTTTTCAGCACTTTGATTTTATATTTCACATCATAAACATAGAGGGAGAGAAACAAGATAAACATAGAGGGAGAGAAACAAGGTCAAACCAAACAACTTATAAAAAAAAAAAGAAAAATAAAGAAAAAGAAAGGGTCAAACCATGCCTGCTCAGATAAGAAGAAATAAACGTCAAATCATGATCTAGGCTTTATCGGATTGTTCATGATCGAGGCATATTTTGCATCACAGCAAAAACATGGTTTAGTAATTTTTTTTATTTAAAATTATTATTTTAGTGTTTGAATATTGTTTTGATGTGTTGGTATTGAAAATAAATTTTTAAAAATAATAAAATATTACTTTAATATATTTCTAAATAAAACTACTTTTAATTTTTTTTTATCGCACTCAAAACACGACTCCCGAGAGAAGGAACCCTAAGAGCATCTCCAATGAAAAAACTAAATGAATAGCCAAAAATTAAAAAAACTAATATTTTGACTTTTCTTTACTTATTTTTCATATTCCAAAAGGATACCCAAACAAAATGCTAAAATACATTTTTTTTTCCCCACAAATGCTATTCCTATATATCTCTTAGAAGAACCAAAACTAACAAAGTGGGGGCTAACAAAAGAATAAGCCAATTAAATCTATCCATGTGGAAAAAATAACATCAAAATCATTAAAAAAATAAAACACTTATTTATTTTACTTTAATAAAATTAGTTTTTCAAATGGTTTTTTTATTAAAATATGCATGGTAAAAAAAATTATATTTATACTATTTATATTTTATCAATTTATCTATTTGAAATAGTATTTCAGATGCTCTAAAGGCCCATGAAGGCCGTCTATGCATTTATATGGCCCATGAAGGCCCAAGGGAGGAGTGAAGATACATATATAAACCGTTAATTAAGCTCATAATTGAAATCGAAGGGCCGAACTTTCATGAACTGTCTCAGCTATTTGGTTGGCGATGAACATTTTCGTGAAATCATGGATTACTCGCTTGAAGAACAGGCATATCGGTGAGTTTTAGAAAAGTAAACATTCTAGCAATCCAGATATAAATAAATATCTAAAAGATGGAGCGGATAGATTCGAATCTCAATGTGGCGGGAGATGTTTTAGCTACTGTTTTCTGTATTTTAAGTGTTTTTTTTTTTAATTTTTTTTCTTCTTCAAGTTAATATTGTTTTTTATGTTTTCAAATATTTTTATATATTAGTATCAAAATTAATTTTTTAAAAATAAAAAATATTATTTTAATATATTTTTAAATAAAAAAATATTTTAAAAAATAATAATTACCTCAGTTTGAAGCACCCATGCCATGGTGTTGTAGCCACTGGGCTGGCTGGAAATTGT
>Ga0325410_1007341_pt1 | contig 12048 bp, 7 predicted proteins | sample PopdelMetagenome_16_FD_206182 | JGI IMG/M metagenome (GOLD analysis project Ga0325410, IMG submission 206182) | Populus deltoides microbial communities from Bellville, Georgia, United States - Xylem-PdIQD-R3 | ecosystem: Host-associated > Plants > Phyllosphere > Stem > Wood/Secondary xylem... | reverse complement strand
AAAAATAATTTCCAACCCCAAAAGCAATATGTATCTAAATAAGATAGGAGAGGGTCCCCACCAGTTGATAGTGGTGGAGCACAGTGATCTGATGGCCGGACATTTTCGAGGAGGCCTTGGGTGCCACGGTTTCTTCGGATGTTATTATGACCACACGAGAGTTAATATCTATCAAGTGCAAGTAGAAAACTTGAATTTTTAGTTCATAATCCTCAGGAAACATACCATTTAGTCATCATTTCTTACACTGAATCAAAGCCGAGGGCTTACAGGCAAAAAAATTCCTACCACCCCATTTCTCTCGAAACATTCACGCACATGTACTGACGAAATTTGTTATCTTGAGTTGCATGACTCTGAGTCAAAATTGAAAGCTATGGGCTAATTAACAGACAGATTCATTAAACCGAGGAGAGAGATAGGGTCATTTAGACTAATTGTTTGGTTGTAACGCACTAAATGGAGGCCTGTCAAACTAGCTAAGCTTTGCATTTAGATCTTCTTCGTGTCAATATCTGGATAAGACTCGAAATTAGGAGTTAGAGCACTCACCATTTTGTTACCACTTGCACATTTTTGGTTTGTTTAATAGCGAGCTGATTTTTTGGAAAACTCTTTTGAGCTCCGGCGCACTTGATGCCGACCCAGGCGAAGAAAAGATACCACCAAGTGTAATTTCCGGGTAGGATAGACTGCATTAATATACTTTTTTCAGGGATAAATTCGGGCAGGTAGCTCCTTTTCCTAGTCGTCCGCTTGGCAACTTCGTACCACGCCAGGTCAGAAATATACTAGAGAAACAGAGCAGCTTAACCAGCCAGCATCACCACTGTCAAATCACTCCTGAGGACATTAAGATTTTCTTCACGGTAGTAAAATCTCACAGTTGCCAGATTCTTATCCACGATGCGAAGACCGTGACTTTCATGGAGTCTAATCATTCCTTGCCCCGACAAATCTTGAATAAAACTGTGCCGGCAAAGTTTCTAGATTTCAAAAACCGAGCACCGAAACATGGTGCTAATAGATTTACCGATGCCTGCAAACAGAATTTGGCTGGGAATGGTTTGCTGACACTGTAAATGTGATTCATTAATCTAAGATTAACTGCAAAACAAAATTAATAGCAAATGAAACTATAGGGATGCGCGCATCTGTCCAGCTGATATACCATGCCACAAACATGTTACAAGTGTATTATTGCTGGGGTTCTCATTCCCGCAGCCTTGTTTCTCCGTCAAAGCACGTTTTCTGTTCACAGCTTGTCGAGTCTTTAATCAATTCAATCTCCGATCATCCAGCCAAAGGCTAAATAAAATAACCTAGAAATAAAGAATTTTTTTTAAAAGGAAATTGAAGTAGAAAACCATGAGTAATTTTAACTCTCAACAACCATCAGCTCAGTGGTTCATTCTCATAATTTGGCAGTTCAAACACATAACAAAGGATCCCAGCTAAGAGAAAGAGGGCCTGTTTGAAGATAGTGACAATCACCATAACAGATTTGTGAAGTATGACATCACCCTCAAGACAGGGCTATAACGCTTGAAGCAAATAATGGAAGAGGCACTGTTGATAATTGGGGCCAAAATGTGTACGGTTGATATCTATTTAAGTGTTACTACCCAGCATTCCCTACCTTCACTTGCAAATCTGTGATGGAAAAGGGAAAATGTCATATATGACGGGGGATGAAGCTCCTATTACCAGACAATAAGGAAAACCACTAACCAACATTGTCTCTTTCAATCACTCTGGATCTCAAAATCCAACAATCTTAACAGAGCAATTGAAAAGCAAATCCAAATTGTAACGCATACATGCTATATAAACAAATCAGCAATTTAGCTAAAAGTCAAAACACTTTCCAAGTGTCTCATTAAAGAAATAAGAAGCAATAAGGCTGAGGTGGTGTGGCCATGAAAAGAACTAGTAATTGCATTTCATTCCAGGGCAAGAGCAGTGGATTGGTTACGAGCTGGACTGATGCAAAGCTAGTGCATCAAATGAAAAGGAGGTATATGACAGTGATTGAACATACATGTTCTAGAGAATTGGTTCCTTTCTCTCTCTCCTTTTATTTTTTAAGGATTCAAATGGTTCGCACATAAATGAATTGGAAGTAATAACCATTTCACTAGACCACCATGAAAACATATTCAGGTATTGACTTTTCCAAAAATTGATCTGTGCTTAATGCAAGCATGATCAATGTCTTGAGGTGACCAAATGATTCGTATATCGAGAATTTTCAAATGTAATGGCAGCAATCATGAGTGCTGTAATTGAATTTTACAAAAAATCAGACAAATCTCACACTTGCTGGAAGAAAGCAAGCAAAGATTGTCAGTTTGTCATGGACAATCTATGACATGAAAACAAAATTTACATGCATGAAAGCATTTTTAACACAGTCCAAGATCTGGCAATGACCAGCAGTTGTTGCTTACCTGATTACTCCTAATAATCATCAATTGCGACTTTGACAACAGATCAAATCAGTTGTGCCTTTTTAAGGTCAGAAACAACTCCACGGTCTTCAGTGGTCCTTTCATTGTATATTACCTGAAAAAAAATTATGGAAAAGGTAAAATTCAGGATGGCAGAACTAAAATAAAAACAAAAGATTTTTTTTTTTTTACAGTAGTACCTTGTCTATGATGCCATATTCAACTGCTTCAGTTGGACTAAAATACTTTGGACGACTAATGTCTGCTTCAATCTCCTCAGGTAATTTTCCAATATGCTTTGCAAAGAGATTGACCTACAAAATGGAAAATGATAAATGTGTTTCTAAAATAGCTGAAGTTCAGAGTACAAAGTCATGTGATTAGTACTCCAGATAAATTTAAAAATTTCCATGCAGAATAACTGCAGCAGTTGCAACAGCCAAAAAGCACTTGATAAGATAGCAAATTTCTCAAGCCTTCTGAATTGTGGAAGTAAATCTATGTCATCTTCTTCCAGAAATTAAATTGTTTATGTCATTGAACCAAGGCTCTGAACCTTGGATTAAGATTAAATATCAGTTGCTTTTGGGAAGTCAAAAGGAATATCAGTTGCTTTTCGGAAGTCAAAAGGAAGCTCTACATCCTCCTCTAATACCCCCAGTTTCTTTCCCCCTCTCATCCCTGCACACACAAATCACCAACTCGCTCCCTCCAGCATGTGCTTGGACGGACACACAAAAACACATACATGTGCAAACAAGCCTGCAGTCATATTTGCTAAACTTCAACTTGCAACTGTAGGGAGGTCAAGCAGAGGCAAAAGTGAATGAATGATGTACCAATTGTGTGTACATGCCGGCCAAACAATAATTGATTATAGAGGTTTGTGGTTGGAGAAAAGGATCCCTTTCTCATATCTTTCTTTCTGATGTCACTCCAGTCCCGGGAATTTTCATTGTTATCCAGTAAATAATGACTGGGTGAGGTATGAAGAAACAATTTTACATGAACTCAATGTTCTGACTGGTTCTGTATCCTGTAATACAAATGTACAAGAAAATTTGCAAAACTGATATATGAGTAAAATGCATAAAACCAACCTAGTCACAGCACCACTCAACCTGGATTGTTTATTTCCTTACCCCCCACCCATCATGCCCCAAGGAGAGTTGAGATGAGACCCTGTGCTTCCCCAACCCAACTCTCGAGATCACCAAGTTACCTTGTTAAGGGAGGTCAGGATGAGGCCTGTCTTCTTGTGGTAAATTGCCATCATTATCCCTCATCGCTTTACTAAAGAGAGGAAATATAGAACATCTTTTGGCATTCATCTTTGACAGATGTGAAGACATTTTCACATCACTATTCTAGGTCATTGTTCAGACTAGTTCACAAAATAGGGACTACACCCCGCCAAAGAAAAAAACAGTTCCTAGTAACCAGCAACCATAGATTGAGGTTGGAAACTTTGTAGCAAAAAATTATAACTGTTCTTATAAAAAAGTAATAGAAAGTAATCATAAATCTTACCAATTCTGTTTTCACATTCTTTATTTCTTTCCTGGCAAGTTCAACATCTGTTGCTTGACCTTGAAATCTCCCAATTGGCTGTAGAATCATTGAGAAAGTGCACAAAGTTTTGACTCTGAATTCTAGAGAATGATTGCAGTCAAGAAAGAAAAACTTGCAAGATGAAAGAAGTTGGATAGAATTGAGCAGCACCACCTATCCAAGAAATACCTGCTTCATCATGATTGTTGATGAGGGTAAAGCAGAACGGTTTCCCCTTGACCCAGCAGCCAAAAGCAAGGCTGCTTCTCCCCAAGCATTACCAACACAAAGAGTAAATATAGGTGGCTTGACATACCTGCAGTGGTGGAAAACTGTCATCAAAGAAAATATACACTACAAGAATTTCCTCAATGGTGGGAAGGTGTAATGGTTTGCATTCATAAATGTCAATTGACTTATTTTTAACATCACAAAGCAGAGAACACACTGAAATAAAGGCCACCAATAAAATATTATCACTATGATATGTGCTGAACTTGATCGCCAATAAAGGTGTACATATGATACGCTCATGTCAGAACTAAACTAGTCTGCTCTCTCACCATCAGCCAGTAGGCTTTGAAGATGATAAATTAAAACGTATTATTAAAAGCACTCACAGGCATATAAATATTTACAGAAGCATACATTAATACTCAGAAAGCAGGAGAGTAAACTGTGCTTTTAGCATGGACATGGTTAACATTAATGAGAAGATGGCATATACTCCAACACAAACATCTTCCTCATCCAGTCCAACGCAATAAACATACCTGGGGAACTCATCTCAATTCATAATCTGTTAGGCTGCTTTGGAAGCATTTACAAAAACTATTCTCATAATTTTGTCCTTTCAGTTCAAGCCTTTCAAAATAAATTAAGAATTGATTCCACTGATTTAAACATATTTCCCTTCAGTAATGAAACTCAGATAGAAAGATCAACGAGTAGTACAGGAACATGCAATTTTGGGAAAATTCAGACTGGATCTTAAGGACTAGTTTTGAAGGCAAAGTTAGATTTTATAGCCTGAAAAGGCTGCCAGGTTACCATGAGGTGTCAGCATGATTCATAACATAAACAAATCAAGTGCCACCTACAGAACTTGGGGGTATAAAAGGCAGTTTTGTGAATCATTGAGAAATACTCTAAATGCAAAATAGGAACTGCAAAACTGGATTTCATAATAACATGGAATTATAAATAAAGGTAAGGTGATTTATGACCCCATAACATCATAGATAGCAAAAGCCTCTGTCTCGTATCCCAGCTTTTCCCCACCCTGAAAAAACATGAGAAAATATAAGTGTCAAAAGCATACCATTGCCCAGTACAATTTTTAAGCCTCTATTTCTTCTTAAAGTCTTTTCGAAATGATACACAGATGTGTGAAGCCAAAACCAGTGTCTACATTGAGTCCAATGACATAATAGCTAATATCATATATAGTTATATAATGTTGTTGATATCCAGCCATTAAATTGATATTATATAAAGAAAGGTAGAAGAGAAAAGAAATAGAATAACTCAAAACTCATGGCATCCAAACAATATATGCCAAATTGTGATCTTATGCCATCATTCATGTTAAAATGGAAATACACCAATTTTCTATCTTATTTTGTGTTGACAAAGATGGCATACACTAGAAAAACAATACCATTTATGCCTCCAAGAAAAAACAACCTTTTTATTTTACTTTATCACTCACCTTCTTATTTTATTTGCTACATTTTACACCACACTAAACAAAGTTACAATGTAATTTTTTTTCCAACATGCCCTTAATATTTCCATAAATCTGAATAATACCCAGAGTTAACGAACACAATATCAAATTCCAGAATCAGCAAGTGTTGTGAGTTCAATAAGCGATTAAAGTTTCTGACACAACAACCTTTCTATTTACCAATTCTCAAGTTTTCTTAAAGTAATAATATTTTTCTTCAAGCTGAACTCTAACTATATACATATCTTTAAATTAAAACTAAATAAAATAAGTTGGCATAAACAAGCTTCTATAGAATAGTGGATTCTTTATTGAATACAGGCAAATATATAGCAATTATCAGAATGACTAAGTTTTAAAGTCTTTCGTTGAACTCCCAGGGAGTTTCCACCTCCTCAGGACTGTAAGTCCCGATTGAAACAGAAGACTATATGCTGCCCACAATCACCTACAAGATTACAAGTGTAGCCCACTTTGCATATCAAAGTCAACTATGAAAAACTCTATGGGAGCAACATGACATTCTGGATAAATAAACACTGGCATGGGAAAAAAAAAATGCACGCACAAAGTCATGTGAAAAAAAATAGCATGAAAAACACTCAACCTTAGTTGTGCCCGTGGAGTTTATGTATAGGTAAATAGGTTTCTCTTCATCTTCATACTGAAGGTAAAGAAATTCTGCTAGTATTAACTCCGTGACAGAAGGAACAAGAGACATCCCCAAGTAAACAATCCGGTTTTTGAACAAGTAAGATGCCAAGTCAGGAGGAGGTTGCTCCCATGCACTTCCCCTGGTATATGGAATAACCTGGACATATTCAAACAGACAAATAAAAGATTGCAGTTATGAGAACTTTTCAATGATATAGTTGAAATAAAGGTTCAACTCAACATGAACATAGAATAAAGAATGCTGTAAAGATTCAACTCATGATTGATACATGATTTAGAAAAAATTCGCAAACTAATGAGCTTGTCAAGTCCCCACACTACAAAAAACTTTATGGTAACAAACGCAATGTTTATTTCAGAGATCAACCAGGTTAGGAACATGAACAGAAGCAATAACAGCCACTCCTAGGTCAACAAATTCTGAAACTTTGATATTTCTTGAATGGACAACAACAGCTGGAAAGGTATGTATAACCTATCCCAGGTCTTGGATGTAGGAAGGAAAGAGATGATGTGTGTGCAATCAAGAACGATCATGGACCAGCTAACTGACTTCTCATATGTTGTTAGAGGAAAAATATGAGGAAAATAAGGCATCATCTTAAGGGAAATGAGAGCACTGGGGAAGTCATGCAGAACAAAAAGCTAAAGAAACTCCTTCCCTAATAGGAAGACACAACAAAGAATTCAAAAGAAAAGATGATTCCATTAATAACAAATCCTCAATCGCAAATAATCTCAACTCCATGTAATTGCAAACACAGTGCAACCCTTCCTTACCAGCTCGATTTTTTTTCCCAACTCTCAAAACCCATAAAAGATTCCATTAGTAACATATCCTCAATAGCGAGCCCCAACCACAAGTGTAGGCAAAACAGTTAGATTATCCACTTTCCAATGTTTATGCTTTAAACAATAACAATAAAAATTACTAATTAATTGCATTTTATCGTTAATTTAAACCTAAAAGAGAAAAATTTATGATAAAAATAATTGAAGTCAGCAGTTCATACCATGGTAACAACGCTTCTTTTGCCTTTGGAACTCGAAATTGAAGCTGGATTGAGGCATTCGGGTCGAATTTTAGTGCCGGAGAAGTCGCAGGTGATGCTTCCCCCAGCGAAGGGAGAGAGAAAGCAGGTTGAAAGAGAGGCCCTTGAAGAAGAAGAAGTAGAAGGGGATGAAGAGAGAGCTAAGGTTCTGTTAGGATTTATAGTTCGTGAAGATACCGTGGGTGATGCTAACATGCGCTTGTGGAACCCGAAGCTCGATGCCGTTGCAGTTGCGACCGCCATTGACGGTGGTGTTGGACTGTGTGTGTGAGAGAGGCGAAATGAAGAAGATATCGAAGTGAAGCGAAGTAGTTGTTGGGTTTCTGGTTTTTGAATGTTTGATGGGTCATGCATCGGCTCAGAGCCCAACCATCAAAGCCCAACTAGTTTTACAGGATTACTATTTAAAAAAAAAATGAAATTGGATTTTGTTAAATTTTGTGTGGATTTATATTTTTCAATAAGTAAAATTTTGGAAGTGAGATTTTGTATTTTGAAATAAAAAAGAAAATGACTGAAAGGTTACTGATTTTCGTGTATTGTATTTATCTATAAATCTAAGTGTATAGTGTAGTCAAAGGTTTTTGGAGCTAAAAATAGGGTTTTGCAATTTTAAAATGCCAATATTTTTTTTTCAACTTAAATGTTTTTAAAATTATTAAATATTTTATTTTTGTATTATTTTTTTAAATCATATTACTCTTTATTTATATTTTTTATTATCAATTATTCATCATTATAACACATATTAAACATAATAAAAATAGTTTAGATAACAAGAAAAATTTGAGTGTAATTATTTTTTTTAAGAAGCATTAAATTTTAATAAATAAAATTAAAAGAAAGTTAAGATGAAGTTCACTTAAATCTAAACATGTACAAAAACTTTAAAGTATATCCAATTAACTTTAATAAAATAAAATAAAAATTATTTTTGAATAGAAACAACAAAACTAAGCTTATAATTACACTTGGACTTGATCGCCATTGCAATGCAAACCCTTTCTTTATTATGGCTTCGTTTAGGGTTGTGATTTGATTTGGTATTTTATTAAATTTTAAATAGTTTTTTTTAGTAATTTTGAATATTTTAATATGATAATATTAAAAATAAATTTTAAAAAATAAAACAATATTATTTGATATATTTTTTAAAAATAATTTTTACTGCAATTCCAAGTACTCGCATGCTTGTAGGCCCAGGCATCTAGTATTTACCTCACTCCTTTTTTTTATCCCTCGCTCGCTCCCAAACTTTTCACTTTGGCGCCAAAAGGTCCCCCCTACAAATATCCCCCCCACCTCCCGATCAATCGCTACGAGCCAGAAGCAAGCAACTATTAAATGAGAACGCGAACAGGCACTGGGATTCGGGTCCAAACCCATGTCAGAAAAGAATTGGCTGATGAGAATGTTGCTGAAGTGGAAACCGGTGATTTCCCAGAAGAGATAGATTGGTACTTGGTTGGTGGCTCTCTTATTACCGCTTCATCAACTACTAAAGGAAGGAAATTGATGGACAATGAGATTGTCCATTTTGGTTTCTCTAGTTTTGGCTCCAAGTATCATAGACAGGGCATTATTCGATTCTCTACTAAAAGATTTGGAGAGGTCAGTTTTATTGCTATTTGTTTCTTTATTGGAGTCTTAGATTTTTTGAAATATCAAAAAAGATTTAACTTTTTTTATTTATTTATCATGTATTATAACTGGGCAAGAGTACTTATGAGCTATAAGTTGATTTTTTATTCTTTGTTTATTTGAATATATTTCTGAACATGGGTTTTTTTCATTTTCAAGGATTGCGAATCACTTGATTGTTTTTTTTTTTTGGGTTAGATTGGTAGGCTTCCGATGGAGTGGGGAAAAAGTGTTGTTCCACTCGTGAGTTCTGGCAAGGTTAGAGTTCGTGGACGATGTGTAGCTGCACCAGAGAACCTTCAAATGTTGCAGGATGTTGTGTTGTATGTGAGGTAAAATTCTGTTTTTTTCCCTCTTATTGTTTCAGTTTGGATCTGTTTGGCAATGATTTTGACTTCATTGGTTGATTTTTCATAGTACCTATGTTAATTTGTTTGCCAGTTTCTATGTTCACCAATCGATATTCACTGAGTTGTGTATTTCAACATGGAGGCTAGATGCTCCTCCAAACATTGATCCTACAGCTCACCCCCTTGCTACTTTGTTCAAGTTACTGGACATGAAACCATATCAGAAGGTATCGTTAATTTTTATTTTCCTTTCTATTGTTAAATTCTAACTATTATATACCAGTTTATGATTTTCTTGGAGTCTTTTAAGTGACTTTTGCTTTTTATTCTTGACCTTTTGTCCTTGTTCAACCAGGCTGAATTTAGTCCTGCAGAACTTGACTCTCGAAAGCGACCCCTCAACTATGAAGTATGTATGCCTGTGCTTTTGTCCAGCAATGGAGTTGTTTTGTTATATTCCACTTGCTCTTGTGAATGTAAATGTACCTTATGAATCTAATTTTTGGTTAATATTATTGGTTAATTAAATGCCATGTCAAGAGCTGGCATTTAAAGATCACCTTTTTGTACCTTGGATAAAATTTAGTGCATCTGGCCTTACCATTGTATTGCCCCGTATGGTTGAAACCTTCTTGCAACTGCATTTGACATCCTGAATTTGATAGTGCATATGGAAGTTGCTTCTAACATTCCAAGTTTTACAAAAAGAACTACTGTAAATCTGTTAAATCTTATTGAAATGACTGAATTTATCTCATAACATGGAGCTGTAAGTAATGTTGTTTCCAGCATCTGAACTATTTAAAGCATATGGATAAATTATGAGTGCATTCATTTTAGTGCGAATACTTAAATTGTTGATGAAAACAGGATCCAGAGGAAGATGCTGTTATGTTGCATGTAGTAAAAAGGGGATCAGGATGCCAGCAGGATCAAGAGAAGGATGAACAAGCTTTCTCTGAGTCATCTTTGAATAAACTTGTTGGTGCGGTAGATACATATGACTTGGAGGTAAAAGCTTTAAATCTCTTATTTCCAGGATCAAGGTAATATATAGCTCCGAATCTCATCTTTAGCATCTTTCCCTAATCATTCTCTTTTAATTGTGCAGGAGATGGAGCCTCCATGGACCCTAACCTGTAATTTGAAACCATATCAGAAACAAGCTCTCTATTGGATGGCTGAATCAGAGAAGGGAAATAAAGCTGAGAAAGCAGCAGAAACTCTTAATCCATGTTGGGCAGCTTATCGCATAACGGACAAGTACGTAGTTTCAAACAAATGAAGTGTATGCTCCACATGCTAACATTATGAAACTTGACCAAGCATGCTTGATGCAGGAGGGCTTCATCGCCAAGCATTTATTTAAACATATTTTCTGGGGAAGCCACTACTCAATTTCCAACTGCATCACAGATGACAAAAGGGGGAGTATGTTTCTAAACTGTCCAGCTCATTTTCAGATCAATATGCCTTGGCCTCATATTATTGTGCTAACAATTGTTTTTTTTTTTCTTGCTTGATAATTATGTTGTGTTGAGATTCGACTTGTTTACTCTTCCCATTTTCCCTTTCATTTGCACGTGGGCGACACATTGCATGTGCATTTTCTTGAGGGGAGGTGGTGTTGTTGTCTGACTTGATAAGTGCCTCTGTAGATACTAGCTGATGCAATGGGACTTGGAAAGACAGTGATGACAATTGCTCTTATACTAGCAAGACCAGGCAAAGGAAGCTCTGACTGCAAAGAAAGAGTAAACAGAATAGAAGATCCCCGCACAAAAACCATGCCTAAAGCAAAGGGTGGCACTCTTATTATCTGCCCCATGGCTTTGCTAGGCCAGTGGAAGGTTATTCTCTTCCCTCATGTTGTCAGATAATGAATAGAATCATGTATAATATCCCTGGCTCTTTTCTAGTCTCTGATTACAAGATAGAATGTTTCGAACTATGGTGTCACAACGTCTAAGGAGAAAAATAATTCCTTATAATAATTCAATTAATTGATAGATGCTTTGAATATGACATTGTAGAGATACTGTTATTCTTTTTTGTCTTTTGTTCTACATCTTATTAGGTCTTGTATGCCAGGATGAGCTTGAAACCCATTCAGAGCCAGGAAGCATTTCCATTTTTGTTCACTATGGCGGGTACAAAACAAATAACCCCAGGATTATATCTGGATATGATGTGGTCTTGACAACATATGGCGTCCTAACTGAAGCTTACAAGCATGTAAGAACATACTTCTTTCATTTATTAATCAATTTCATATGGATATCAAGAGATTTAAATTATTAAGCTGTAGTTTTACCAGTTATTTCATCTTTCTTTTAGTAATTGTTCTAGTAGTTTCTCTCCCAACTTCAAACTACTTTTGATCTGATACAGGATATGGAGAACAGCATTTTTAATAGGGTTGAGTGGCATAGGGTGGTGCTAGATGAAGCTCATACCATCAAGTCCTGGAAGACCTTAGCTGCTAAGGCTACATTTTCATTGTCGTCATATTGCAAATGGTGTCTTACTGGGACACCTATTCAGGTCTGTTTTCTTATTCATTAATGCACATTTTTCTCTGAAAATGCTGATGCACAGAA
>Ga0325410_1007340_pt1 | contig 12048 bp, 16 predicted proteins | sample PopdelMetagenome_16_FD_206182 | JGI IMG/M metagenome (GOLD analysis project Ga0325410, IMG submission 206182) | Populus deltoides microbial communities from Bellville, Georgia, United States - Xylem-PdIQD-R3 | ecosystem: Host-associated > Plants > Phyllosphere > Stem > Wood/Secondary xylem... | reverse complement strand
TATAGTTGCAAGGCATCAATTTACGTAACTTGTTAATTCAGCGGTGGCAAGAACTTATTGAATTAATCGTTTGGGCCGATGACGGAGAAGAACTAGTCAGATTCATTGGGTCTCTTTGCCTGAGTCAATGGAACCAGAGACGATTTGATCCACCAGTAAACATATGTTGATAGCTTATATCCTCTTTGTGGATCAAATCTCTCTGATCAAATCTATTTGCCAATTAAACCAATAACCCAATGAAGTTCCTAGACATTACTTGGAAGAAGAACCGACCAAATGGCCTCTGGCTATGGTATACTCATCTTCAGTGAAAGTAGAAGCAACCAGATATTAACCATCTCTGTGCAGCACAGACTCATGAAACAAGAAGATTATGCAATAAACCCTGGTAGTGAAAGCTACAGTGAGCTGATTTGACGAAAGAGCATAAACATATTAAAACGGCCTGATGTTTCATGTTCATCGCTTCATAGTTTCCATCGTTAATGGTGGCCAATACCCTTGTCAATTTGCCATCTGTTGTCTGATGTGGTCACCGTCATAATTCCAATAGCACCCACAAAAAAACACAGCCATCAGACTCAGAGGCCCATCAGTAGCATGAGGTAGAAGAAGACAGACAGGGTCCATAAATAGATAAAATTAATTGTCTACAAATCAGTGTCATTTCTTTGGTTGCTCGACTACTGTAAAAAACCACTCTTCGTTCTGATCATCAAATTTCAAATCAATACTTGAATGGATGCTCCAAGCGCCTATATCAAGTTAAACTTAGCCATGAATTGATAGACTGTATTCACTCGTAGTCTGCAAGGTGATCATTGGAATACTTTGTGGTTGACATATAATTCCAAGAAATTCAGTTGAATAATAAAACCTATGGGTTTTAGCATTCGATCGTCCAGATACAAAGAACAAGGAAAAAAACGTAATTGTTTTTGTGGTGGAGGAGTTAATTTTAGCATATAGAATCATTTATTTTTAGAAATAATTTACTTGTTTTTATTCAAGTATTATTTTATTTAAATTCAAACTTTAAATGTTAAGTTGATTGCGTGTGAGATTTACTATTTACTTTTTTCTTTTCAATCAAGTTAGTTTAAACTTTCTACTTAAATTACAATTAAATTATAAAATCATGATAAATATTAATATTGTACTTTTAATAATAAATTAATTCAGCTTTATTATAATTTTATAATTAAACTAGAGTATGAATATATAATTAAGACCCGTTTATTTGTTGGAAAGTAGTTTTTTTTTTGAAAGTGAATTCCGAGAAAGTAAATCATCTTTTGATGTTTGGTAATATAATGAAAAATAAATTAGAAAATAATTTTTAGTATTTGGTTATGTCATGTAAAATGAGCTGGAAAATAACTTATTAATGTTTTATTTTTTAAAATTTATTAAAATAATAAGGAAAAATCTTACAAATTAAAAAGTTGAATGAGAATGAAATTGAAAAAAATTATAATTTTATAAATTATCTCAAATAAAATAAATAATAATAAAAATAATAAAAATTAAATCTAAAAAAAATTAAAATAATAATAAATAATATTTTATAAATTATTTTAAATAAAATAAATAAAAATTAAAAATATTTCAATATATAAAAATATTTTAGACATGGAAGCAAGGACTTGCTTGATGACTGGATCACGAGTGTGAGAAGAGGGTCATGCTAAGGAAAGAAAATTAATTGACAGGAAGCTATATTAAAAAAATTACGAAAAACAGGTCACGTTCACTAGCCACGAGCCAATAGCCGTAAATGCCACCCTCTCTCACTCCTCATCAGTGGCTTCCCTCTTGTACTCTTTTTTTTTTTTTTTTCGCGCCAATTTTCTCTTCTCGACTTTCTCTGTTTCTCAATGAAACCCTAACCCCCAATCTCATGCCTTCAAGGCTTCAATCTCAACCAACTCAGGGTTTCACAGAGATTTCAATTCCAAAATATCACTAGGTCCAACAAAACGACAACGCTATAACTATGAAACGGCGTTCAACTAGGGAGGAACCTCCCTCAAAACGCGCCAAAACGTCCAGGTCAATCACAAATTCCAATCTTTTACGATTTCCACCACCTTATTTAATTTTCATTGTATGCCTCGGGGAATTTTGTTCATGTTTTATTGTGTTTGCGTTGTCTCTGGTTTTTCAAAATTAGGGTTTTCGGCTTTTTTTTGTTTGGTTATTGAGAAATGCGGGGGAGAAGGAATTAAATTGACTGTGATTGAAAATAAATTTGAACTTTTAGTAGTTGTAAAGAAAATTATGCAATATAATTGAATGACTTATTGGAAATTATGTTATTACTTTGCTTTCTATAATTGAAATTGTAGTTAACTGTGTTTTGATTTTATGAGTTACTTAAGCAAACCCTTTAAAAAATTGTTCTCGAGGTTAAGCTAAAGTACTAATATATTCAAAACCAGGACCAAGAAAGAGCCCTGCCAATAGGATGTTTGTGTGCCCTCAAGCTTAATTTTATGTTTGGATTATGCTGGCATGATTTGGAAAAATGGAACTTCCAAACTTTTCCAAATTTTCGTGTCAATTTTGGCAATGGCTAATTTTTTCCTTTTTTTTTCCAGAGGAGAAGATGATTACATGCCTGGAAACATAATTGAGATTGAACTTCGTAACTTCATGACTTATGATTATTTGGTTTGCAAACCTGGATCACGCCTGAACCTTGTAATTGGACCAAATGGGTCGGGTAAGAGCTCAATTGTGTGTGCCATTGCACTTGGACTTGGTGGTGAGCCTCAGGTTGGTTGCAGTCTACTGAGATTCCTCATCTGAGTTATATGTGATTATAATTTTAAACAGTTTGGGCACTTTATTTCTGCAGCTGCTTGGGAGGGCAACGAGTATTGGGGCATATGTGAAGCGCGGGGAGGAGTCTGGGCACATCAAAATATCCTTGAGGGGAAGTACAAAAGATGAGAAGATTACCATAATCCGCAGAATTGACGCACATAACAAGTCAGAGTGGTTGTTCAATGGTTAGATCTCCATACTTGAAATTGCTTAGCATCCCATTTCATGCTCTGAAAGTTGTCCCAATAATTGAAAATTTTCATGCTCATGTTCATTCAAGTTGGGAAGGACTGTTAGAGATGAATAACAGTCATTCCTTGCAAGATGTGAGATGTTTTTATCTGTCTCATTTGAAATCACTTTGGCTTTTTTTTCCCCGCAAGGTCTTAATCTTAACACAAACATATTCTTACTTGAAGTTCCTTATAAATAAATATTATCTGGATGACATGTTGAATCTTCCTGTTCCGCTTTATGCATAACTGCGGGTTTCTGGTTTCTTTCATCATTTAACTATTCTATATTTCCAGTTCACAATTGTGGTTGGTTCTCTGCCTTTAATTTTTTCATGAGACATCTCTTTCACTTGGTATAAACAAATGAATACATGTAATTGAAACTTCCTCCATATTCTGTTGTTTCCAGACTTATATATTACTTCAAATGCTAGTAAAGAAGGAAACTTATAAGAGTGTCTATTTCTGTCTTCTTCCAAAAGGCTTTAGAATAAGAAAGAATGATCTTAATAGATACAGAAAGGAGATGTCTAGATGTTATTCCATTTTAATTTGCGAAGAGATGTTGAGCTATTGTTCACTCATGGTACATTTATTTCAGGAAAAGTGGCATCTAAGAAAGAGGTCACTGAAATCATGCAACAATTCAACATCCAAGTCAACAATTTGACTCAAGTAAGTTCCAGGACTTGCAACTGACACACTGTTCATGCCATCCTTAATATGACTTCATGGCATGCATTTCCTTTCAATATTTGTATGCCTGTAGATATTTAACTTTTGCCCTTCACGTGGAAGAATGATCTTCTTGTTGTATTTGAGCTCATTGCTTGGCATCCTACAAGTGTCAAAGCTGCTGAATGCTTGAAAACTGGACTCTTAGACAGCCAGTGAATTTTTATAGCTTGCTAGTTTTTAATTAATTTGAAATTGAATGCCACGAGTCTCATACACTACAGCTGCTGAAAAAATAAACAAATTATGAAACTCAAGCATGGTTGAAGAACGTCTGATACAAGTTATTTCAGAAACCTGTATGCTGTCTTCCCTTCCCAGTTCCCCCTCCACTTTTTCCTTTCATCTCAAATAGGTTCTAACATCTCTATTGCTTGTGATATGTTGCTGATGTGTGTATTTGAATCTGGTCTTTTTCAATATTTTTTTCCTCTTTTTTCAATCTTTCACCCTTTCTTTTCATTTGGTATTGGCATGAGCTTTGCAGTTCTTGCCACAAGATAGGGTATGTGAATTTGCAAAGTTAACTCCTGTGCAACTTCTAGAAGAGACTGAAAAGGCTGTCGGTGATCCTCAACTTCCAATCCAACACCGTGCTCTTGTTGACAAAAGTCGTGAACTGAAGACCATTGAAATGGTGAGGTGTAAATCCATCATTCTCCCTGAAATAATACTGTTGATCTTGGGAGGCTCATGAAATCCTCCTGAACACATTATCTATTCTGTATTAGGCTGTTAAGAGGAATGGGGAAACATTGAATCAGCTGAAAGCTCTTAATGCTGAGCTTGAAAAAGACGTGGAGCGTGTCAGACAAAGGGAAGTGCTTCTAAAGAAGGTAATTATTTAGGTTGATTGATTTTTTTTTTTTTTGAAGCTAGTCTAACATCTTAATGGTGAATCTGTAGGCTGAATCCATGAAAAAGAAATTGCCATGGCTGAAGTATGATGCGATAAAGGCTGACTATTTGAAAGCTAAAGAGGCAGAAAAGGACGTAAAACAGAAGCTGGAGGAAGCTGCAAAAACTTTGAATAACTTGAGAGAACCTATCGAGTATGATGTTCTGTTCCTTTTACCAATATACATAATGGTTCGGAAACATTGATTGAGTGATTTGTGGTGTTGGCATGCCTAGTGTGGATTGCTATCAAACTGTTGAAAGTCTAATGCCCAGTATGTCTAATACTGATAATCATGTCATGCTTTAATGGTTGAAGAAGGCAAGGTTAAATATTTCATGCTGGTAGACGAACTGAATCTATTATTTGTTCAAGTGAGGATTTTTTTTCCTCGTGATTGCAAGTAAACACTGATTCTGGAAATGCAAAAGCTTGCAAGATGTCATATATGTTGAGGTTGATTTCAAAGGTCGCCAGTTTGGGCTCAACCTTTAGCTGCCTTTCTGTTATTCAAGACTTCTAAATTTTGAGTCTTGTAAAGTTCTTTTCCTCAATTATCTAAGGATCACACCTTCTTAGGGGTCAAACCTAAAATTCACTGCCCCAAACAACTTCAGAGCATGCTTTTTAAAACTATAAATTTGCAGAGCAAACTTTTGTAAAGTATCTCAAAATAGCTGCTCCCTTATTGAAAAAGTATATAGCTATACTAAAAGTTTTACTACTTGTAGTCCACTAAGGGCTTAACAGATTTCGAAATAAGAAATTACTGTTATATGTATTTAGAATAGTAAAGTCCTAAACAAAAAAGATTAATATTTTATTACTGCTAAAATAAGCCTAAACCTATAAAATTCGCAGAAAATTTTAAATACTGAAATGTACCCCAAGGTTTTAAAGCTAGACTTGACCCTGACTTGAAAAATTAAATAAAAGCACATAAAATTCACCTTTTTGATGGTTGTGCCATCCCATGTTGTAGTGGCAACCATAACCTTGATTGTTGACATGGTCACATGATATATATTTCCGAATGCATGCAAGAAGCATTGGTAGAAATTGGATCCTTCATTGAGATTGGCAAAGACAGCTCCAGCAGGATTTGAGGTCATTGTGAAGGCATCTGCGCTATGGTTTGTGTAAGCATCCATTGAATAGACTTCAACTTGGATGGCGGTACTGTCATTATTGTTTTCATTTCTTGCTAAATGTTGCAAGAAATTGTTGGAGGGTTGTAGTAAAAGCATTCAAACTCCAGTTTCTAAAATCATATACTGCTTGACTTCAAGTTGAATATCTGTACTGTAAGTGTTGTTTTCAATCTTTTGTGAGATCTTCACTTATTTTTCAGAAAAATGTGAAACTCCTTTTCTGTCTAATTTTCTAAAAGTGATTATTTATGAGCATGCAGAGATTCTTTGTTAATTTCAAAAGAAGCATCTCCCATGGTGATTTTGTTTTCAATAGACAGGACAATTGGAGTGCTGCTTTTTATGTTGTTATGGTATTTATACTCTAAAAATGTTGGCAAGGCTGAATGGCTTCTCTCATTTGTTTGTTTACTGTATGCCACCTGGGGCAAATTACCGTATTAATTTTTTAAATTTACCTTTAGTAAAACAAATTTATTGCAGAAAACAGAAGCTTGAAAAACCCCAAATGGATGCTAAATGTAAAAGATTAAGCAATCTCATAAAGGAAAATGCTAAGCGACGTATGGAGTTACTGGAGAAGGAAAGCAGTTTGGTATGATAAACTTCTTATTGTGTGCTTGTGCTTTGCAGTAGTCCTAGTTTATGGTTGCACAAACACCTTAACTTCTCATTGCATATTATGTCTATTTACACTTACAGGGGGTGCAAATTCGTGGAAAATACAAGGAAATGGGAGACTTGAAGAAGGAAGAAGAATCACGCCAACAAAGAATCATAAAAGCTAAAGAGGATCTTGCAATTGCTGAAGCAGAACTTCGAAATTTGCCTGTCTATGAACCTCCAAAAGATGTGCTTGTAAGTATACTTTTTAGCTGGAACTGGCATCTTCTTCTGGTGGTACTCAGTGTACCAGGTCAATATGGTAACTTGACACAGGCATTTTTTTACTCAAACATATGGAAGCTGTAGTTTTCGCCATGAACTGCCCTTTAGAGGTTACGAATCCACCTATTTTGTTATGTATACATATGTTCTGCATCTTTTTTAAATTGGCTTTTTTCCATATTTGCCAGGATAAATTACGCTCTCAGATTTCTGATTTGAAAGTCTCTGCAAATCAAAAAAGAATTCAGAAGCAGGACAAGGAGAAAGTTTTAAATCAAAAGAACATAGCACTGAGGCATTGTGTTGACAGGTGGCGTTTGAATCAATGATGGAATTCATTCATGGACCTATATTTTAATTAAATGACATTCATTTAGCACATTTGAATACCCTTTTGCAGGCTGAAGGATATGGAAAATAAAAACAATAAGCTCTTACAAGCATTAAGAAATTCTGGAGCTGAAAAGATATTTGAGGCTTATCATTGGCTGCGAGAACATCGTCAGGAATTGAATAAGGAAGTCTATGGGCCTGTTTTGCTTGAGGTATTTTTTGAATTTTGGCTGTCCTGCTTGTAATTACAAATGTTCCTGCTTACAGCACCATAATTTCATTGGGATTGCAAACCCAGGTTAATGTCTCTAATCGGGATCATGCTGACTACTTGGAAGGTCATGTCCCATATTATATCTGGAAGGTACTTTCAAGTCATGGCTTTTTCATAGTTTTGTTTGTAAATTTTGTTTGTCTTAACATCAGAAAATGAAAAAAAAATCTGTGTTGAGAAGTTCTTTCGATTCTCACTTTAGTGCAGTATGCTTGCTTTGTCTTGTATCCTACACCCATGCCTGCACCTGGTTTATCTATTGCTTCTTTTGAGAGCCTCGTTGCATGAGATGAATGCAGATGGAAAATGTGAAAGTGTTTTGGTGCAAGTATGTGGGGAAAGGAGATGCTGACTTACACTGATTTTACAAAATTGAATAAGATTATGTGATGAAGTGGAGGAACGAATCAGAGGTGAATGGACTCAAAATTTAATCTGGAACAAATTCATTAATGAGGGAGTTATCAAGCATTTCCCCTGCACATTTTTACATGTATAGGCAAATAACTCGGTAGGAACAATTCTGTGATACTTTTAGAGGAAATAAAAGATTTGAAGTGCATGTTGCCTAGAGATATGAAGTTGTTTCCTGAATTACTCCTTGCTAAATAAAGGGCAGACCAGGATGTAGCCAGTTGAGTTTATAAATGAGAGATGAAGGTTTGGTGAGGGGACATGAATATGTGATGCCTGTTTATCTAAATTTGACCTAGAGCAAATTGCTAAAGGCTTTTTACAAAGGAAGATTATTCTCAAGTTTATGATTGAGTTGATCTAAGAAGAAACTCGTGCATGAGAGTTAAATGTAAATGTGACTTCTGATGGAGTATTCAGGTCTGCATCTCAAATTTGTTGTAGTCATGCTTGGGAGGAATCACAGAAAGTTGTAGAGGTGGCATAATGCATTATGCATAACCATATCTATATATCTGTATGAACTGTAATTTTATTCTACTCATTTTCTCACTGTTTCTTTAGTGTTGGGTTAGCTTTTTGATATGTTGAATTTTATTGAGAGTTTTTGTCATCCTTTTGTTTTGTGGGCTATCTTTGATGTACATCTGGTACCTTTTTTTCAGCATTCATTCAGCAGAATGCTTTCTCAACATATTTCCAGCATGTATCTATTTGGCCATTTGCAAAAATGGTAGAATTCTATTTATCACATTGGTGGTCAATTTTGCTTGTTTTGTAGTCTTTCATAACCCAGGATCCTCATGACCGGGACTTTTTGGTAAGAAACCTGAAGTCATTTGATGTGCCGATTTTAAACTACGTGAGGGATAAATATCGTCATAAGGAGCCTTTTTTCATTTCCAATGAGGTATCTGTCACATTTTCCTCAAGTACATGTTCCTTTGAAGTAGCTTAGCTTACTGTGGTTTTTTGTCTCTGTATCGGACAGATGCGTGAGCTTGGCATCTATTCACGGCTCGACCAAGTTTTTGAAGCTCCGGATGCTGTTAAGGAGGTTTTGATCAGCCAGTTTGGGCTGGAACATTCTGTATGCTCTCTAAACTTGATTTAATAGTTGTTTGGTGTTTGCTCTCTGAGATGATGTTGCCTTGTGTTATTGAAAACATAGCAGATATGCTTTTTGTCGTACAGCTTAAATATATTGTGTGTGTGATATTTATGCATGTTTCACACTTGTCTGTTTCTGTCAGTATATTGGGTCAAAGGAAACTGATCAGAAGGCTGCTGAGGTGGCAAAGTTGCGAGTTTTAGATTTTTGGACTCCTGAAAATCACTACCGGTGGTCTGTTTCTAGATATGGTGGTCATGTATCAGGAAGTGTTGATCCAGTTGATCGCTCACGTCTTCTTCTCTGTGGTATGGTTCTTACGAATGATTTACTGAATCAACATATTTTCAAACACTTAATTTTTTTTTATTCTTTTGTAGACATTTATTTCAATACTCTGAACTGCCACTTTTGGTTATGAAATTATAGGTTCAGATGTTGGGGAAATTGAAAGGCTGAGATGCAGGAAAGAGGAGCTGGAAGAAGCTGTTGGTGCTTTAGAGGAGGATTTAAAATTGCTGATGACCGAGCAAAGATCCATAGATGAAGAAGAGGCTAAACTTCATAAACAGCGGGTATGCTGAAAAGGATGCAAGAACCTGTTCTTATGCTATATGCTGAACCCTGATTTCTTGTATTGTATTTTCATGCATACCACTGAACTTGATATATGGGATAAGTAACCACTTGTTGTCTAGCAGACAAATTTAGTTTTCCAGTCTGTAAAATATTCTTTTGTAATGTAATCTGTAGGAGGAGATTGTCGGCAATGTGACACTGGAGATGCGAAAACGGCGTGAAATGGAGAACCGTGTTGGTAAGTACAACAGATTTACTTATTGCTACCAACAGCACCTTTTCTGTCTGAGGTGACAGTAAATGAAATATTTCCGTGGTTTAGATCAAAGGAAAAGGAAACTAGAGTCATTGCTGAGGGAGGATGACCAGGATGCTGTTATGGCAAAACTGATTGATGAGGCTGCAAACCTTAACACTCGGCGGTTGCAATGTGCAATTGATATTAAGGTGAAATTGGTTTTGAATCTGGCAGATGTGCATATGAAGAGTTGATCCCCTCCAGACTTATCTTTACCTTGACAAAATGTTTTACAACATTTGACAGAATTTACTCGTCGAGGCTGTTGCTTACAAATGGAATTTTGCTGAAAAACATATGACCTCCATTGAGTTTGATGCGAAGGTATTTCCATTGGTCAAGTTGTTATTGGATTAATTATCTTCTCTCAAAGTTGTTATTGGATTAATTATCTTCTCTCAAAAGTTATCATTGAATACCAAGGATTACCTTACTGCAGAGGATATAACAGTTTCCTGCCACCATCTTTTTGAATGTTTCTTAATGCACTGTAAATTCTCATATGGCAAGTGGATCATGTTATCTGTTTGATGTTTGTGATTCAAAACCATATTGATATTTGCACGGGATTTTTTTTGGTGGATTTTCAATTAGTTAGGGAGGTACAAAAGCTAATTGTCTTCTGCATCAAGAAAAGTGTTTGTAGACAGGATGTCTGTGCATTTAGGTGTCATGTTTTACCATTTATGTTTGTTTTAGAAAATATTGCTCATTTGAGTAGGCATAATATCCTGTCTTTATTTTGTTTTTTTGATATTTTTCTTGTTGCACAATGTCATAGATTAGAGAACTGGAACACGGTCTGAAGCAGCCTGCAAAATTTGCTCAACAAGTAGCATGCCAATTGGAGTATTGTGAGTTACTGGTTTTCCGGGCATGGTTCTGATTTGTGCTGTTGCTGGAAATTTTCCAACTTTTTAGTTCTTGCAGAAACGACAATTTAACACCACATACTTGTGTCTGTGTTCCATGCATTTGAAAATGGGATAGCATATCTGATAATTTGCCACATGATTATGGCAATTGCTTATCCCTGTACTTTTCAGGCATCCCCTCATCCTATTACCGTGCACTCTTTTATTATCAAGTATGAACATTGAGTTCACTAATCATTACATTCTTTATTTTCTATCAATGAGGAAATTGGTGCTTCTTGCTGAGGATTTGTTATACGGTTCATATATCTCACAATCATAGATAAAGATAATGCAAGGGTAACAAGTGCTTACGGTTCAGCTAAAACTTTCGTGTAGCATATTGATGATACTTGGAAAATTTCAAGTATTTGAGTATGGCCTTAAGACATTATTTACAATATTTCTGACTTTTCACTTTCTTTGCGACAAGGCAAGAAGGAAACAGAGGATCATCGACAGCAACTCTTGGCTGCTAAAAGACATGCAGAATCAATTGCTATCATCACTCCAGAACTTGAGAAGGCTTTTCTTGAGGTTTGTTAGTATTATGACTGGAATTTAGATTTTTAAATCTGAGGATTGTTAATTTAACATGATCTAAAGTGTTAAAGAGAGTGTTTGGTGCATAATAAATGCAACTCTTGGCTTCCTTAAGTTGCTGTTTATGGAAGCATGTCTGAGGATAAAAGAACCACTCCACAACATTTTTAAACCAATTTTTGTACCAACTTTTGTATTTACTTTTTTACTCTGCCTGCAATGTTTTGTCAAATAATGATCTGGATTCTAGAATGAATGAAGTCAAATTTGATTAGATGAACTGTTTAAAGAAGAGTTTTCTCTAAACAGCTTTAGCCTTATGTTTGATGATAGTGCGGCTCATCCTTGTTTAATTTATAAAAATGGTAATGTAATTGGTTAGAATGTTTTAAACCTTTCTTTGGCTTGAATGATCATTTATTTGGACATTGATTCTGGTTGAACCAAACATTGTTAAACGTGGCTTTTGCAATAACATGAATGTGGTTCCTGGCTCAGAATCATAAGTGATATATAGCATTCGGCTTGAGTTGCTGTACCTCATTGCAATTTACAAGGTCTTGGTTTGAGCGCTCCTTGGAGCATTTGGCCTTTGAGGAACCCCCCCCCAATGTGGTTGTTATGGCCAATGTGGCCTTTGAAAGCCTCATGTGGTGCAATTTGGTCCTCATAGTGTCCAAGCGCTAAATAAGACCGACCATCCCCCGCCCTACTAACTGCTAAGTGCTAAGTCCCTGGAGGTGGGTAGCCATCTTCTTAGACAGCTTAAGATGTATGAAATTTTACTGTCAAAAACAGTGATTAGGTTAATCAAACACTACTTGATCTAAGGTGGGTGAGAT
>Ga0325410_1007338_pt1 | contig 12051 bp, 6 predicted proteins | sample PopdelMetagenome_16_FD_206182 | JGI IMG/M metagenome (GOLD analysis project Ga0325410, IMG submission 206182) | Populus deltoides microbial communities from Bellville, Georgia, United States - Xylem-PdIQD-R3 | ecosystem: Host-associated > Plants > Phyllosphere > Stem > Wood/Secondary xylem... | reverse complement strand
CAATAAAAAAATTAAAAGATAAAAAAAATTAAAAGATAAAGAAATTATAATAATAATAATAATAACCATTTCATAAATTATTTCAAATAAAATAAATAACAATCAAAAGAATGAGAACAAAATTTGAAATAGAAATATCAACTAGTAAACCCTTCATACTTTTATACCCTTCATACTTTTATATTTCCCCATAAAGTACTTTTCATTGTTGATTATATTATAAAAAATAAACTGAAAAATAACTTATTAATATTTTATTTTTTAAAAATTTATTAAAATAATAAAAAACAAATATTACAAATTAAAAAGTTGAATAAGAATAAAATTAAAAAAATATATATAATTTCATAAATTATTTCAAATAAAATAAATAATAATCAAAATAATAAAAATCAAACCTAACAATAAAAAAATTAAAAGATAAAAAAAATTAAAAGATAAAGAAATTATAATAATAATAATAATAACCATTTCATAAATTATTTCAAATAAAATAAATAACAATCAAAAGAATGAGAACAAAATTTGATAGGTAAAAAATTTCAATTAAAAAATAACAAGGTAAAAACAGATAACAATTATAAAAATGAGAACCAAAGTTAATATAAAAATTAAATTCTAAGGGATGAAATTAAAAAAATATTCAAAATAAAATATATATAGTAATCAAAAATTTGAAGATCAAAATTAATATAATCAACAAATAATATAATATTTTTAAATTTTTCAAACTTCTAAAAAGTATTTTTCATTCAAAATAAAAAAAAAAATACTTTACTGAAACCAAGTCTTGATTGAAAAATATTTTTTATTTACCAATTTTTTTAATAATAAAAAAATACATGAAAGTTTGAAAAGTAACAACATCGCCTAAAACAAGTTCAAATAAGACCCACTCAAATCTAGTTAACATAAATGTCAAATAAAGCACAATCCGTGTCTGCTGTATTTAGGACCTTAATACTTGGCAACCGAACCAATTTGTTTGCGATATGCAGATTCCCGTGCCCAACAAAATGAATAATCATCAATGCATGGCTAATAGAAAGCTAGAAACTGACAAAAGGTCGTGACAATATTTCTCAATTACTATAGTCCCTCAAACTTAGATTGCAATTTAATTATATCTGCAACAAATTAAAGAAATTAGATGTATGGTAACCTCGCTCTTCAAAGAGAAAAGCCCAGAAGCATACCCCTGCCTGCAATGTCGCTCTAGCTGTGATTTTCCATGACCATCATACATGCCATGCAGCTCTACTTGATAACATGAAAAAAAAAAAAAAAAGGCAAAAGCAAAAGCATGTGATACTCGCCCTGCCTCCCGATACATATTCAGCTTCCATGGAAACAGTTAACTTGAAATGGACTTACGCATGTAGCAAACCAGCAAATAAAAGATCCATGCCTCATATCAGACTGTCCCAGAATAGATTGCAATCAAATGCATGCTCCACTGAAGAAAACAAAATACCATGTGCAGAAAAAGGAAAGTGGTTGTACCAATTAAACATCAACAGTTCAAAGAAGGGCGGAGGGAGCAAGCTGTACAAGGGATAAAACCACGCCAAGCTTGAAGGACAAATCAATGATAGCATACATTCGACGACTATCCAGCCACATTTTTATGAAAAAATTCCAATGCATTCATAAAATGAGGATTGTATGCTAAGATATTGCCAAAAAAAAAGGTAGAGTGCAAAATCTATAGGATTACTGACTTTATCTCTGCCAAAAGCAACTTTAAAACCATGTCATGCTTGAAGATGCTTGAAGGACAAACTCAATGATAGTATACATTCAAGGACTATCCAGACACATTTTAATGGAAAAATTGCAATGCATCCATAAAATAAGGATCGTATGCTAAGATATTGCCAAAAAAGGTATAGTACAAAATCTATAGGGTTCCTGACTTATTCTCTGCCAAAACGAACTTTACAGCCTTAAGGAAGAAAATTTTTGCAAGATTTTGAACTCAGCCTTCTCTTCTCAGCACCAACAATGGTGCACCTACCAGTATACCATATTGCCGTGATAAAGAATTAAAAAGACAAGATAATGACCTCTTGTCACTGCCAGCACTTGCCCAGAGATGCAGGTCACAGCAGATCCCCAGTTATTATCTCAAGAAAAGATATCACTGTCAATACATCAATTAGTGATACAGATTATACACCAAGCTCCTCCAGTGACAAAATCAAGAGACTGCAAAAATATCATTGCAGAAAAGTAATGGTCAGCCAAACTCAGATATCAAAAACCAAAAAAAAAAAAAAAAACCTCAATTACCAGTTGAGTTCACCAAAACTCCAGAGCAATATCATTTCTCTTGACTAAATAACTGGAGGCGTTGGACTAGGTCCTCTTTCAATGACTCAGGTATTTGTGGAATATAGGTTCGTTTGGCATCTGCAATCAACAACTTCCTGCATTTCAGAAGCACAAAGGGAAACCAGTTTAAAAGCCATAACCTAAAATCTCATTTAGATTGCTGTATTTAATTGGACAAAGCAAGCAACCACCAGAGAAATATAACAAGAATGGCACAAGTTTATTAAGAACCTTTCCCCTCTCCTCCCATCAAAGAACAATAGTAAAAAAATAGGTCAAACACTGACAGGAAGAAATATTTAACTTGTTATAAAAAGGCTTTCTTGCAATGTTAATGTCATATTAAAGAAAAGACCCTAAAAACATATTTTTCATTACATGGGTTGCGATTACAAGCGGCATTGTCTATGGGGAGAAATTACTAGAATCACAACTCTGAACATATATGAAACTGTACAGAAGTCAAATTAATCAAGACTTACTTTAAATCAATACCACTTGGTTTGTTTCCTGCTTCTTGAATACATGACCTCTTTCTCGCACGCATGAAATTGTATACCTTATCTGACAAACCGCATGATCCCAAAATGGAAGATGCTTCTTGGTTGAGGCTAAGACAAAATAAAGCATCAAACAAACAAACAAAAAAGTTAGTAGGAAAAGCGAACATGATTAACGAAATAGTGAGCATACAGATAATAAGCATTCAACCACCCAAAAATATGAATATAGCAACATCTAGTTTCAACTTATAATGAAATGGCTACCAATGAAATGGTTTAAGAAGAAAAACATCAAAATACTAAGCTTTAGTATGAGGATCCAAAAGACCAACAAAAAGCTTAGTAGCAAACTTGAGTTTTTAAAATTACAGAATAACCACAACCACAAAATTTAATAAACACAAATCAAGCAAAATAAAAATTGAATGCATAATTTAGGAAATTTAGGTCATACTCCAGAAGCTAATCGGTTCAATAAATAAGACTTCAAAACAGATTAAGTATAATATAACATACACTTCTTTGAATTCTTCAACTTTAGCTAGAGATTGAGCATCCTGTGAAAGCAAAATGCAGGATTCCTCCTTTAGCTTTCTCTTCAAACCTGAAATGTCAGCGTGATACTTCATACTACCATTTTGCAATTCAAGTTGATCATGTCCTCTTCCTGATGTCAACTTGCTTGTTGTATCATTACTGTCACAGATATGTGGCTTTACAGAATTAAAAGCACCATTTTGAGAATGACCATTTTCACTTGCTGCTGCAAATGTGTGGTGGGTCTCACCTTCAATAGCATCAACATTTTTATGCTTTTCAAAGCCATTACTGCTTGTCACTGTTGATACATCTTTGTCACATATCTCCACATGAACTGTCTCTTTCACATTCCCATTCATTTCCTTGTTTTGACACTTATGAGGATTAACCTTTCCATTAACAGATGAAGGAACACTTTTGGATCCAGAGTTCCCAACAAAACTGAACTTTACCGGTGGGCTAGATGGCACTCTATCAATCTTAGACATGGCTGAAATATCCTTTCTTGAAGATTGTTCAACCTGTGGTTTTGTAGGCAATGCTTTCAAAGGAACAGCAGCCTTTGAACTTTTAGATGCTTCACTGCCATTCAATTCGCATGATTTTACTCCATTGGAGGTAAAAGCAGAGTCAGCAGATACTGGCTTTTGGTTAGTGCGAGAAAAGAAAAGAATATAGGCCTTCTCTGACATGACCTCCTGCAGTGTTGAGAGTGTCACATACGAATCATTGCAGCAATACCACCGACCGATTGCATCCTGCACACAAATATATGGAAATGGTATCAATAAAAAAAAATTGAAGTAGCAGCTTTTATAACTACCATAAACCAAAATCAATAATGAAGTACATGTAAAAAAGAAAAAAGAAAATTAAAAAAGCCAGCGAACACAGACCTTGATGTATGCATAATAGTGTCCAGCTTCCAAGGAATATCCAGAGTGCACAATGATACCAAAAAGATTATACTTGGGTTGTGGATCCTGTGATGGATTAAAAAAGGAAAAAATAATTAAATAAATATAGAAATTGTCATAATAAGATACAGGGCCCACAATGGCTATAGTACAGATGAACCTTGTGCTCAATCAAACATTAAAGTTTCTCAGTTATAAATGAGGCATTGCACCAAAGAAATTACTTTAACTAACATATATGTGCTTTGATTCCCCACACAAACTTTCAATTCTTATCTATATTTGGGACCCTACATAAATGTACTGCCATATCATTTTTCTATGCACACAACAGAGAATAAGAAGCCTGAGGAAATATTAATACTGATGAATTACAGAGGAAAAAAGGGAAGAACACAATGTGAAATATTTATAAACTATGGATTACATGTGTTCCAATCAGGTAGCTTTTTTCATTTCATAGGCTTTATTTGTTCCTTTTCTTGTTTGTTGGGAGGTGAAAGAAGGCATTAAACAGAAATCTCTCTATTGTCCATTTGTCACCAATAACTGACCCTTGTAAACGTAAAGAAAGATCACAGATAAGATACTTGAACACCAATCAATTGATTACAAATGAGAATGCACACATGAAAAAACAACGAATTTCCTTATCTGATCAGAAATAATCTGTCAATTTTGTTTCTATTGGAAAGGCACATTCCCTTTTATTGGAAAAGCAATTGTCTTTATGCAGCATGAAATTCTGATCTATTAATTACATCAAAAGGGTATAATGCCCTCATTCTTTTTCAATTGCCAAGAGAAGAGGTTGTAAAGAGAACTAAATGGTGATAGGGGTGGAGTGTGAAGGCATGGGAGTACAATCTTTCTTCATAGGCAGGAATTCTATGAAGCATTGGCAAACTAGTTTACCAGAAGATCCCCTTGTTGGAATGGACTGTTATTCTCTATTGTTTCTGCAATTGATGATATTGAAAGACAGTGGAGATTGCACAATCATTTGTGCTGGACACTCCCCAAGTTGGTTTTAGCAGTCTCATATATCAGTTTCAATCAATTTAGGGATCAATTTAAGAGGGAAATGGAAAATCAAAAGTTGGGTAATAATACTGTCACATTTATTTATCTATGTCATGCTATGATCCCATGTCAAGCAGCATAAATTGCAAGATCATGCTAAATGGAGTTGAAGATGACATACAGTATCATGACGGTGTTAGGACTAGGTGGTTGCAATTGTAGAATAATACACAGCACAGCAGGAATCATTTCTTTTCCATCTTGTTTCTACAATTAAAAAGGAAGGCTAAAAATAACATTCTTATAAAAGTCAATGGGATGGAAATGGTGCAAATTGAGCAACAGGTTGGTTTTCACTTGCTTTAAGATTTCAAGAAGAGAGTTAAAAAAAATAACCATGCATTGAAGCACCCTTCAACTAGCTTTTGAAAATGGTGCTCATTAATCTTATCCATAAAAAAAAAATGGTGCTCGCTAAATGCTAGGGGCTTATGTTCCATTCTCATTATATACACATCCAATCTGAACTGCACTGTTTTAAGGCAGAGTCTAGCTTAAAGACATCTAAGACTTCAATTCTGCAGATTAAAGGAAATCTAACACTTGCAATCACTGCAACTGCCTTCTGTTTTGGGCAAATACCACTCTACCAACTACCACCTGATTCTGAAGTCTAAAACCTTATATTAAATTTTGAATCTAGTAAATTCAAGGAGATATAAGAAATATGAATGTTATATATTCTACAGTTTATACTCATCATCAAGAAATTGCAAGTCTTCTAGTTTATTTGATTTTAATTTCAAACTAGGTGCATGTGTTTTGTTGGAGAAATGCATGTTATTCACATAAAAAAATCGAGAAGTGCATTTATAACGAACTAAATACTGGCAGTAGAAGAACCTAAGTCCAACCACATAGATCTACATGACCGACCGATTGAACTCATCAAATTATTCAAACCTGGCTTGTCTTGCTCATGAAGCTTGAAAGAACCAAAACTTCTTCAAATGCAATGGCCTTATCAATCTTCCCACCGAATATGCCCTCAAATCTCTGCTAAAACCAAAATCCAACAATAACTCTCATCACTCAAAAGCAGCATCACAACCAACTTCAAACACCTACAACCTAAATAACAACAGCAAGAACACAATCATGAAAAGTTAAAACCCACCTTCAATTGGATAACAAGAACACTGGGCGCTTGAAGTACTGACATTTGCTTCCTAGCTGCCACTAGTTTCTTGCAACTAAACAAGCATAAATTTCTCATTCATAAATATCAAACACAAAAACAAAAAATAAATACACACACAAATTCAAACTACTTACTTTTCGCATTTGTACTTGTTATTCCCATCCAAAACCTCAGGCTGAAAAAACTTTTGCATCGCATCTCTTACCGAATTACTATTTAAAACATCTAAACTAATATCCATAATCTCATCAACTTTATTCGACTCGCAATTGCAACACAAGCACTTCACTTGACTTTGCAATGCACCTCCAAATATCTTCTTAACCACACTCCCATCACCACCGTTCTCAATCCCTTTCCAACTCAGTTTCTTCAAACGCAAACACGTATTATGGCACGCATCAATCACATATCGCAAAAATTCGTGCGCATCTTCCTGTCGTCCACAGCGAAAATGCTCAGCAAAAATCTTCAAACAGCTTCGAATCTTCGAGGGCACATCGTGCGCGAGATCCGAACTGAGTGAACGGACTATCTGTTTTTCAAGAATACAAAACGGACAGTCTCTCTTCCTATCTCCGCTAGCAAGGGAATTACCTTGAAAAAATCTTTAAGATATTAGCCAAAAAAAATTAAAAAAAAAGAGCAGAAATTGAAAGATAGAAATGCTTACAGAGAGAGGAGTGTTGGAGACGTAGGCAGAAATTAGCGAGAGGAGGAGTGTAAGTGAGGCACTGAAGGACGCTATTGAGATAACAGGAGTTGCCGAGATTCTTTAACCCTAGAGGACCGTTTTTGCGTTGTTGACTCAGCAAATTCGGTTGCCAACTCATTTGCAATTTTTGCAGCTGAAACCCGCCCATTCATTAATAGCAAAACGAAATCTATGGTGATGTTTCTTCTTCTTCTTCATTAGAAACGACGCTGTTTCCTGTCGTCAACCACCGCAAGAGCCGCCGAGAGAAGGCGAATCGCATCGAATCGAATGGAATCGAATCTTTGTGCGTTGAATGGGTATTGGTTTTGGGAAAGAAAGAATAAGGGATTAATTATTAATTGTGAAAGGTAGGAATTAAAAATGGAAGCATTTTTTTAAAGGGAGGAAGCTGCAGCAGCAGCAGAGGCAGCATCACAAGAAGATCACCAATCCCGAAAAATGCTTCTTTCTTTTATTTTTATCTCTCTCTCTCTCTCTCTCTCTCTCTCTGTGGTTGTCGAGGGTAACCCCTCTCTCTTTTGATATTTTGGGTCTACTCTCTTATAATTATTCTCTTGTAATTTTATTGTTTTTTCAATAAAATCTTTTATTTTTAATAAAAAAATCTGATATAAATTTTTTACCGTTTAATTAGTAATTACATCGATAATCTCCAAAATTATGAAATTGTATGGGTATACATTTTTTCATCTGAGTATCTCAATTTTTTAAAATCATTCAATCATTTTATACAGTATTTTTATTTAAAAATATATTAAAATAAAAAAAAATATTTTTAATATGGACAAATTAAAACTATTCAAAACATAAAAAATTTAAAAATTAAATAAATTTCAACAAAAAAATCTATTTAAATTGTACTTCCAAACCGGAGCTAAATAGCTGATGGGGGCATAAGTAAACATGTGTAGTCATGCTTTTCTAAACAATCAAGAGATTGTGTGCTTATGACCTATGGTGGTTATGAATTATTTTTATTTTTTTATATTGAAATTTGCGAGCATGGGAGTCATAAATTAATGTTTTTCAAGGAAAAGAGACCGCAACCGAGAGTCTATGTTTCTGTTTTAGGAGCTTGGGAGAAGTCAATTTGAATTTTCAGTCGGGGTCATTTCCCTTGGATTAGTAAATTTAGATTGAGCACTCGCATGCTGGTCGGTCCAAATGGTCCCCCACCCCCCTAAAATGGGTCCAAGTTCTCCTATTTTATATCAAGGAAATAAATAACGTGCAGAGAATTTATTTTAAACCAGACCCTAATCTATTTTATTGCTATTTTTCCTATCCCTGAATAACTAGTTTTTTTAGAAAGTACTTTTCATTTAAAAATATATCAAATAATTTTTTTTACATTAAAATCATAAAAAAAAAAAACTTTAAGAAAATATTAATTTAATATATTAAAAAATTACTTTTAAAAAACATATAAAAGCAAAACCAATGGCACTCCAGAATAGACTTGACCGAAAGGTCAAGAAAGGTATGGCGAAGCATTCTTATCTTAATGAAAATTTTGACATTTTTCTTAGAGGTTAAGTATTACTGTCGTCGGTCAGCAGACGCGAGAATACGACAATGTGAAAAGGTTAACTGCAGGCATGGCACATCGGCATCCACTATCCAAATTTAAAACTATACACGTTATACATTTGTGAATTTCATGTGTACCCGGGCATTGATACTGTTATTTTCTAGAAGAAGAAGGGAAAAGAACGTAGGGACGAGGGATCCCACAATTGCTTCACCTCCTCCTTTTCTCTCCTTACAAGTGACAGAAAAAAAGGAACAATGGACAGCAGTCTACAACAAAAATACCTCAAACAGTGAAACGTTTCCGCAAATGTTTCTTTTCATAGTGATGCATTTGTGGGTTTTGCATCTTTACACATCATTGCCTCCACTAGATTCAGCTCCATACTGGCACAAAAAGAAACACCAAAGTAGGAGCAGCTGAGCCAATGCACAGGATGACGAATTTCAATACAAAGTCCACTATTAACATGCAAGGCAGTTTCTTGATGAAAAATAAAAATTGCAGGCAGAGAATTGACAAACAAAAAATACAGTAAAAATACAAGATACAAGCACCTGATCTCACAGAAGCAACAAAAGATTGCTTTATGTGTAATTGCATACCTCAAAAATGTCTTCACACACTACTCTATGGTATATTTAACTGTTGGAAGTTGATGGTTCCGTCAAAGGTATGGATTCAGGATGTTTCGATTCATCAGAACTGCCTTTAGAAGCTTCCTTCTTCAATTTGTGATTATTATATGCTGCTACACCAGCAATAGCTGCAGCAGGTTCAAAAAAATCACCGTTTAGCATAACTTGTGCAAAATGTCACTTGTAAATTGTTGGATTTCTCTACACTTCACAAGTCTAGGCCTTCCAAGCACAAATCTGAAGGGTCTGTTCTTGGAAATGGAATTTCATGAAAAACATTCTTATTTTTTAACTAAACGGGCGTTTATAACTAGACTTCTTAATGGAGACACTCACCAATAGCATAGCCAAACAGGTTTATAATTGTTAGCTTCGTATCTGCAAATAGAAGGGCAGACAGCAAGACAACCACCCAATCCTTGACGACTCCAGCCACACGAATGGTCAGAGCACTCGTATGTGAGATCACAAGGAAAACTGATAGATTGAGAGCGAAGGTGCAGAGAGAGTTGAGCATTAACACTAGTGGTTGAAGGTTCCATGTCCCATGTGCTTCCATCCTTGATTTCTCCAGAAATATCCAAGGAATAAACAGGAAAACAGAACTGCATAAAAGAACCAAAAATCGCATTCAAACGATAATAATTTTCCCGTTCATGGAACTAGTAAGGAACACTTCCATAAGAATGAAGTTTTACTAGTTAAAGATTAAAATAATACTTGCCTGCAGGGACTGACATAGTACATGACAGATATAGGGTTTAATTTCAGACCCTTCCTCTTCACCAGAATCTCCATAAAAATAAGTCTCAAGGCCTCTCCAACAACTCCACCCATCTGGTACACAACTCCAATCCAGTTGATATTTATTTCTCCATAAGAAGCCACTAGAACACCAAAGCTTATCACTGACATTATGAAAAGCATTCTGCAGCTCATCATTTCAAGTCCAGCTGCTACACCAAGAACGAAAACAGCTACTGGCACTGCAAATCTCATTGAAGAAATCAAACATCACAAAGCATCCACAAGGACAAATCCCAAAGTACTTAGTAATAACCGGCCAACTCTAGCCACCGAACAGAGATGCAGTCACAGATGCTCAGGATCATAATTAATATCCAGAATAGATCCAGGTGATTATTCAAACTCATAACGACAATTTATCAAGATGTAAGAGGGAAAATGATAAATATAACGAACAACAAAGACATGAATCACCCACATTAACAAAAGAGGCAAAACATTTAGCGTAATCACAACCAGAGCATTGTGTGTTCATGAAGTTCTGTTCCTCTAAATTCGTTGAATGTAGCATTGATCATGTAAAAACCATGTTTATTTTTTGCACTGTAAACCTAGTAAAAGAGGGACGAAAATGAAGACAGTAAACACTTACTGATAGCCTTCAACATTTGTGCAAAAGCCACAGATATATAGAGGTATGCTGTGTTTCCCAGCCACAGAGTCATTGCAAACGTTGCACCAATTGGAATAACTGAAGTTGTATATCTTGGCACACAAACATCAGTTAGATATAGGACAAAGCACAATCATATATAATGAAATTGTCAAGGATGTTCATCAATGAACAGTTACGGAGAAGTTTTAATTTTTGTACTTACATTTCCAGTGTCATTCCTTCCTCGACCCTCATAACCTGTAACGAGTTACAAATCAAGATTAAGAGTTGCTTAAGGGAAATTATCATAATCAGAGAGCCCGATCAATCAATCAATCAATACCTTGAAAACCTTGGTTAGTACAAAACACAAAACAGAGGAGAAAACCATGTGAAGCAGAGTCAGTCCAAGAGGATAAGGAAAGTTTATTTCCTTAGATGACAAAACCCACTGCAATTAAACAAAACCTTACATTAGCCACACAAAGGATCAATTTATTAAATATTACCCATGTGAGCTACTTGTGTAAAACAAAATCATGAAAAAAGTTCATAAGATGAAATATAATAACATTAAATTCACTCTATAAACTCTATAAATATAAATATATAAAGGAACATTCAACTGCAAATGCCAACAACGATAGGCTTTAATGCAGTCTTGCCCAAAAACTCAACAGAGCACTGACGCTTAATCAATCAATCAGTTAATGAAGAAATGAAAAGGAAAAGGAAAGGAAACAGCGTGAGAGAATAAGGGAGTTGACCTTGTTAAAGAAGATCTGGCCACTGGAGAGAGCAATGTAAAGGAGAATATAAGCATACGTTACTGTTCCTTCTTTCAGGAAACTTCGACTCCGATCCGCCATTGCCGCACACTTGCGAGATTCTGTTACTTGGTTTTCTCACTTGAGTTTTGCTTGAGCGACTGGACCTGGAGAGAAGTAGAGTTGAGTAGAGGAGAGGAGAGTAGAGTTGTGAAGAAGCTATGCTTTGCTTTCCTTGCTCTCTAGTCTCGCCCCTTTTCTCGGCAGGAAATTAAAAAATCGTTTGAGACGGATTGGGATTGGGTCTTTCAGTTACAAAACTTTAAAGATCTGGATATGGGCCAGCAGCTGTCCAAGTTCAGTGTTAAATTAACATACGCTGGGCTATCCTTAACTAAATTTATGTTTGTTTAGTGAAATTTATTTTTTAAAAAATTATTTTTAAAATTTATTTATATTTATTTTTTATTAAAAAAA
>Ga0325410_1007336_pt1 | contig 12052 bp, 4 predicted proteins | sample PopdelMetagenome_16_FD_206182 | JGI IMG/M metagenome (GOLD analysis project Ga0325410, IMG submission 206182) | Populus deltoides microbial communities from Bellville, Georgia, United States - Xylem-PdIQD-R3 | ecosystem: Host-associated > Plants > Phyllosphere > Stem > Wood/Secondary xylem... | reverse complement strand
CTTAAAACAGATGTCAGAGACAACAGTAGTGCAGGCTACTGCTCGATGACGTCATGCCTCTGATTGCCCTTACTTTTTGTCAGAATTACGTAAATGATTTTTTCTTTTTCTTTTTTACTTTTTTTTTGTTGGTGGCGTGTGGGTGGGAGGGGGATGATAGCATAGAACAGTATGATGATAGATTGAGAAGCGTTGCTGTATGTTATGTGGGAATGGTGATGATGGGAGATGATTGATTACAGCACCGTCTTACTAAAAAGATGAGAAAAGGTAATTGTTTTATAAAGTATTTTTTATAAAAAAATATATATATTTTTTATATTATTATTTTAAAACAATCAAAAAAATATTTATATATATAATAATTTTTAAAAAAAATTAAAAGTTTTGTTAAACACCATTTGAAATATAGTTTCCAACAGCCTCTTAAATAGTTTTTGGCACTTCTCAAATTTCTATCTCAATCACTTCCTCTCATTCTATTTTTTTTTAGATAGAATTTGTTTTTACAGTAAAATTATACTTTTAAAAACTTTTAATTTTTTTAATTTAATTTATTTTATAGGTTGCATCTCTTGAAAGCAACAACCACTCCCTCTTCTATCTCTTTCAACATCTTATTCACTCTATCTCTGTCACAACATTATCCATTAAACTAAAAATTGTAGTTATTAAACTCGATCCAGAGATCGATCCAGGTTTAATAACTATGTTAAAAACCAGTTATTGAGTTTTCAATATTATAAATAATTGAAGGTTGAATTTAAATTTCAAGGTTTTCATTTATTGTATAAGTAAAATAAATTATATAAAACACTAAAAAGATGTGATCTTTTTTCTTGTAAGAAAACATTATTCAAACACTCACATATTACTACAAAATCATTATTCATTTTTTTATTATTTTGATCTTCAAACTTTAATTTTAGTCGATTTGATTATAGTTGAAGGCCATTTGCCTTTTGTTTTCTTAAGAAATAGTAGAACTGGAAGAACAGGACCGAAATAAAAAGGAAACCAAAAATAGATGATGTGCCAGGGTTTTCATGAAAAATACCCTTAGGTATTCAATATTTAAAAATAATATAATTTATACAATCTAGGTCTGTTTAAATTTCATAAATTCAATTTTAATATAAAAGTTTATTTATATTATTTTTCAGTTTTTTGTTAGAGAGAGGAGAGAGAGATCACTAGATTTCAAAGATGAGAGAGAAAATCATCATTCATGTAATTTCTAACCACCAAATTTTTTTCTTCTCAATGTTCACGAGTTCCATACAATAAGAAGGGGCTTGATGGTGATTGTTTAGAGTCTTAATGTTGATTGAAAAAACATATTTAAGTTGAGGAAGCCAAATCCAATTCAGTTTGATTTCAAGTTTTTTAACCCTTTTTAGGTATTTCGAGTTAATATATTGGTATGTATTTATTCTAAGTGTGTTGATGGGGTGTTTTAGGTTTAAATAGCTTAAAAATTGAATTTTTTGAACAAAAGACACAGCCTCGATATTTTGGGCACCATAGTAATAGCCCGAATCTGAGATTACATATGACATGTTGTTGGTGTGTGATCAATGTGTCACTAGCATGTTTTTTTTTCAAAATATAGGTTCACTCACCCCTTTAAATTTTCAAAAAATAAATAAAACTAAGCTGGTATCGTATACATAAGTTTTTTAATTTATTTGATTATATGTATGGAGAAGTTTTTCAATTTATTTTTGGAAATTTTTACATACAAAAATTCGCCCGTATAATTTTTTATAGAGAAAAGAAATATATGACCCGTGAAAGGGACGGGTCAAATAATTAACTAGTAAAAACTAAAAAAAAATGAATGGAAACAAGGCTTTAGGGCCTTGACGGCACCGTGATTTGCAACGGAGGATCCATGTAATCCCACATCAGATTGCTAACGAACGTGAAAAAATCAGCACCGAGTTGCTGCAAAAACCTAACCTCAAGTGTGTGTGTGTAAAGAATAAAAAGAATTGTCTTCATCAACTGTAGAATAACTGTTTAAAAATAGAAAACACCAAGGGTTGAAGAAAATCACAATAATATCATTTCCACAACACTTCGAAAGCGTCACGACTACACTTGTTTTTTTTATTATTATTATTAATATAAATATCCGGGTCAGCTTATGCATATCTCGACTAATCCTACAGGTCCTAAAATTAACAATCATGTAAGCCTCTAGTAATCATCATATTAGCAACCATAAGACTCGAACCTAAAACTACAGAGAAATAAATTTCTTGATTCCAAACTTTTATTACAGGGTCACCTATTAAATGATTACTACATTTATTTTAATTTGTTTGATAGTATTAATGATATCATCACACATTAAATTCATTATCTGATACAATAAAATAGTGTGGTATTTACTATCAACTCCTTTAATCATGAAAAGACAGTGGATAAATTCTTTAATGCATGATGTTTAGGAGTGGTGTTTTTATATTCTGTTTGTTTTTTATTTTAATATTTTTTTTAATTGAAATTTTATTTTTTATTTTAAATTAATTTTTTATATTTTTAAATATTTTAATGTGTTGATATTAAAAATTATTTTTTTAATAAAATAAAAAAATATTATTTTAATACATTTCTTAACAAAAAAACATTTTAAAAAGTAATCGCTACTACAATTTTAAACACCTATTTACTACTTAATTTTAATGAATTTGATCTATTTAATTATTATATCACGAAGAAAAAATATACTTTTTTTATGTAAATTAGGAATTGATAAAACTTGCTATGAATTAAAAAAAAAACATGTAAATTCATGAAAACCCATCCATCTAGGTTCAAGATTCTATAAGGAGATTCTGCATGGAAAATGATTGTATATTTTGAGGTGGAGATTTTCCATAGTCACAATGATATAAATTAATTCATGGCAACCGCGCATTAGACCGTTTCGAATTGAAATTACATAGAAATTGATGAGATTACTCAACATATTTTTAACAATTAAAAAAAATACAAAAATTATCAAAATTCTCAGATAGTTTGTTTTTTTATGTGACCTCATTGTTTTTTGTATTGACAATTATTTTTAAAAAAAGAAAAGATCAATTAAATAAAAATAATTTTTTTAATGATTAAAATGTAATTTGAAAAACATATAATAAGGACCGATTCAATTTAAAAATAAAAATTGAAAGGAAATCTAGAAAAATTAGAAAATAAAAAGGTTGAGAAGGATAATATAAATACCCAAACACGCACTCCATAACAAGAAAAAAAAAAAAAACAGAAAAAGACACCACACCAAAGCAAAATCTCTCCAGAAAATAAACACAAAAAACGTGATCCACACATTCTCTCATCCTCCCCCCCTCACAAAAAAAAAAAAACATTCTTTTAAAAAAACACTCGTGTTAATTGTTTTTATTAATTGTTAACCCACCAAGATCCAATGTTCTTGTACCAGGTACTGCTTTTCAGATGCTGTTTATCCATTAATATTTAATAAGTTCGATGGATTCAGGAAGGTAATGTTCAATATTTGGACCACGTTTTTTTAATGTTGATAAGTGAATAATAATATTAATTAATTCATGATTTCTAAGGATATTAACTAATAAAATATTCAGCCACCCCATAATTATTTTTAATTTTTACAAATTTAATTCAATATTTTTATTATTTATTAAATAGCACGGTCTAATAACAAGCTCGGTTTTTTTAGATGCTCCTTGCTGAATAAAATAAAATTTTCAGCCCATGATAAGTCTCGTATATATAGATGTGCCAATTATTTTTAAATAAAACATGATGGTAAATTTAAATATTGAGCCCTTTGTTTAATGAATAATGACAATACCTTGTACAAATCATATTAGAACATATTTATCATTAAAAATAAATGATAATATAACTTATTTTAAGTAAAATATATATGGTGATATCTATCTTTTCTATTACATAACCAGCCTCTTATTTAAAATATCTTAAGACCCGTTACGGTTTTTAGTTCTATAAAACAATGTGGCAATGTTTTTTTTTCTTGTTTTACTTTTTTTACACATGTAAGGTCACCTTAATGTCCACGTAGAATAATTTGTTAAATAAATTATTATTTTTTGACAAAAATAAAATAATTAAAAAAAATCAAGATAAGTCTCCAAGTCCAATCTTTTTCAGGGCACACAAAAATTGAAAACATGTCTCTTGATCTAAGACAAAGATTCCAGAAGTCTTTTTTTTTTTATCTTTTTTTCTCAGTAACCCTGATAAAATCACTTCATGGGAGTATTTTGTATGGACCTGAATTACACCTAAACAACCTAGGAAAGTGGTAATGAAACATTTGCCTGTTACTAAAAAAATGGCTTAAAACAAGAAGGGAAAGGATAATATTTGGAACAAGGAAAGAAACAGTAGCAAGGACATAAAACTTGTTTATGTTTACTGAGCTCATCCTTTCTCCACAAATGTCTTCCATGTCTGCTTGTCCTTTCCAGGCAGGATATGTTCAGCCACAATCGCTTCCAAAAGAATCTTGACTGCCAAAATTTGAAAACAATATTCCTTCTGTTGCCAGGGAGATTTGCTGAAAGATCAAAACAATACACGAGTTTTCTTTTCTTTTCTTTTTTCCCAAAAAAAATGGGTGTACAAATACTATAGAACATGGATAAATGAGGGCATAATTAGTATGAGAAACCACAGTTCCAAAAAAAAAAAATATATATGGTAGCTTTTATGATTGTGATTTGAAAAAAATTATTTTATAAAAAGTACTTTTAGTTGAGATTGGTTTGATATTTATGTATGTTTGGTTAAAACTGTGATTGAAATTGAGGTTGAATAAAAAATAGTTTAATGTATTTGGTTAAAAATGCTTTTGAAATTGAGGTTATAAAATAATTTTAAAAAATATATATTAATATTGATGATTTTTAATTTAATTATTGTAGATTTAACTATTGTTATTACATCATAAATAAATAATACTTTATATAAAATATTTTTTATTGTTCAATTAAACTATCTATAATTTCATCACGTATGAAATACATCCGACAAGGACTACAGTTTTTTCGGTTTCTTAAGCGCACAACAACATTGAGATCAGGAACAAAATTGAGATTGCGATCAAATTCTACAAATGCTACGTCATCAAGCGATCTCTGTCTAATTTATATAGTGTCATTGAATAATGTTGAACACTAGTTTTTCGAATAAAACACAGTTAAAAATAAAAAATAAAATTTAATTTTTTTACTGGGTCGGACCCGGTTCAATGTATTTAGCTTTGGACCGGACCCGGTCCGGCCGGAACATTGTGTTGTTTTCAATGATCCTGTGTTTTCAACGCAGATATTGACGGGCCCATGTACAGTGAATTGAGTTTTATTAGTTACTAAACGTTTGTTTCCCGTGATTTGCTTCAAAAGCATAAGCAACCACGGAAACAAACGGGCTCGAATAAGATCTAGGTCATAAATTGAAGAGGTCGTCAACCTAGGCTATGCAAGATTGATTTTATTTTTTTGAAAAAATTAAAATGATATAATTTCAGTAAAAATTAAAAAAATAATCAAACTGAGTTTTGATAGAGTGAAACTCCGATCAATATGGTTGAATCAAGTTTTTAAACAAATTATTTGTGTTTTTTCTTTCTTTAACCCAGACTTTACGTCAATCGAGTTCTGAACCAACCTGCCAGGTTGGTTCGAGTTTTAAAACAATGAGTACGAATTCAATATTCAAAAATCTTATTATGATAAAAGAAAAAAAAAACAATTACACCTAAAAAAATCAATGTAACAAATTACAACTTATAATCAATTAAATGTAAGAATATATGAAGATATAAAAATGGATTGACATAATGTATTTTATATTTTCTTTATAATTAAACTGATTAAGATATTTAAAAATCAAATTATTTCAATGATTATGAAGGGTCAGTGTTTCTATTCCTTATTCTTAAGGGATAGACTTCATATTTAATAATATGTTGTTGTCCTAAACTTTCCAAATAAACTATCGTAAAGAGTTATATTTTTATCTTATAATCCTTCCTTAACTTTCAGCTGTGAACTTTTGATGCTCTTATTCTATTTCTTGAATTTAATAATTTTTAATTTCACAAAACCTGATTAATATAATATTTAGAAATGTGATAATAATTATTTTTAATATGTTTTTTATCTTGGAAATTAAAATAATATATATTTTTTTAAAAAATTATTTTTGATATCAGCATATCAAAATAATTTAAAAATATAAAAAAAATTAATTTAAAATAAAAAAATAATTATTTTTAAAAAATACTTTTAAAATATAAAAACTTATTTAAAAGCTTGACCAAATAATGTAGGATCTCAACCATACATTAATGATAAAGATTCCAATTTCTTTTTATTTGAAAATAAGAAGTATTTTCAAATAAATTTACATATCACATATCAATTTAAATTCAAAATATCTCAAGAACCCACATTTACATCATTAGGACAGATTCTCAAAACTTCAATCTAGAAAAATTAAAAAATAAACCTATCTTATTAAAATACAATCTCTTACCGTTATGATCTCGCGAATTTTAACAGTAAGATTTTTCATTATAATATATGTATATATATATATATATAATGGTGGGTCCATGTCTTATCAAAAAGCTGCAGAGGATGAGGGAGGTTATTTTACCGGTGCGGTGACTGGTCTGGCACGAGGGGGAAAGGTGGGCTGAGACAGAAAAGGATGGAGCACTAGCTGGTGACACGTGAGGGCTGTGTTACTTTTCGTTACCGTTTCAAAGTAAGTCGTAAATTGTATTTGAATGTATTCTAAAAATATATTTGTTTTTTTAAAAAATTAAATTAATATTTTATTTAATGTGTTTTTTTATATAATTTTGATGTGTAGATATTAATAATTTTTTTTAAAATAAAAAGTGCTTTAAAAACATACAAGATAACCCTGTAACTATATTTATGGTAAAAATAAATAAATTTTCAAGGGAGAAAGGGTAGAAAATTCTTGTTCCTATGCACGTGAATGTGTCCTTATTGTAATGTTGTAAGGAACATCTGCTGAATTTTGTTTTTGACTGAGCTATTTTTTTGGTTTGTTTCTGTGATACTGAGTGATGCAGTGTTTTTTGTTTGTTTTAATTATATATTTAAAAATATTTAATTAATTAAAACACACACCATATCTTTGCATGAATTCTAATAAAATTTATCTACTGAAATTTTAATTTTAAAAAAGCTATAATATAATATATATTTTTTTAAATTGCGACTACAAAAGCCACCGCAACACAATATTGGATTCCTTCCACACCGCAGTAAATCAATATTGTATAATTTACTCAATCAGATATTAAAAAATTGACTGTAAAAAAACATGAAGCAGGAGGACCGTATGATTATTATCACAGATAACATTTGCTTCAAGGAAAGAAGTTGCTGATCCACTCTCAAGCTCTGGAGCACAAGGCTTTGGAGCTTGTGGTGTGGGAGCCAAGGGAATCATTTTTTTCCTGATCGACATGGAGGATTTTTTTTTATTTTTAATTATTATCTGGATCAGTTTACGTGTATTTTGATTAATTTTTTGAGATTTTAAAATTAACGATTATGTAAATCTTAAGCGACCCTGAAATTTATAAAACACGAACTAGTAATTTTTAAGTAACAAAAAATTACATGAAAGACGATATTTTTATGGACAGGAAAAGGTGATTTTCGAGAATAGGCAAATTAGCCTAATTGAAATAAAAGAGTAAAATCTCCATGACATTGAAATTTATTTTATTTATTTTTTTAATTTTTTTTGTAATTGTTTGTATTGGGGTTAGTTTATATACACCTTAACTAATATTTCCAGATTCTAAAATTAATAAGTAGATAAATCTTCTATAATCATAAAATTTATAATATTTAATTTTTTTTAAGAATAAATTTAAAATCTAAACCAGTTTAGAGAATATAATATTTCATAACATTGAATTTTTTTTTAATTTTAACATGAATATCCAGATCAGTTTACGCGCACCTTGACTAAATTTAGGATATTAATCGGTTTATTAGGACAGGATACAAGGATGTTAAGCTTCGGATTGTTCTGGGCCTTAACATCTTCTTAAGGTCCAATACTAACAGCGCTGCTGCCATGGCCATAAAAGTATACAAGGGCAGTTCTTCAAAAAAATACAAAAAACTCCACCAAGGTATTTTTTTTTTCTATCAGTCTAACTCCAAAATAAAATCCTCATACCAGAAACTTTTTATTTTGGAGCTCTATACAAATGAAAAAAATATTTAATGAATTTTATATAAAGAAATACTTTACAAGATTATATATCTATATTATTATGTTTACATTATTTATGTTATGTCTGCAATTATATTCTATAAAATAACTATATATTAATATGATATAATAAATTTCTATCCAAATCAATGATTTTTTTAATCTATGAAACTATAAAATAAAAAAAAAGATTAAATCAAAAAAATCTAATGGATTGACGTTATTAAGCGAGAATTAGCTTTTGAGTTTCTTTCATATGAAAATATGGAATTGAAATTCTATAGATGACAAATATTTTGACGTTTTTTTTTATAGATAAACTTTTTATAAAAAAGTTTTTGGTAATTTTCTCTTATTTTTTACATTCAAAAGCATGGTTATTAAATTTAGATCAGGTTTATATATTGACTTGGAGTCTAAATCAGTCTGAATTGAAACAAAAATAAAAAAAAAAATTCGTTGACCCGGTTAAAAACCCAAATTAACTCATTGATCTTGTTAAAACTCGTTCCTTAACTCGTTAGTTTTTTTTTTGTATAAATAGTAAAAAACAATGCTATTTAGATTTTTTCAGATTTTCATATTTTTTTAAATAATGAACCCAAAATGAGAGGGCTGGAGTCTGTTTCAGCATGTAAAAATAAAAATAGGTTTTTCTTTCTTTCTTCGCGAATTGGGCTGAAGTGAGCCAGGGCATCCATCAACTATGAATCAATCCTTAAACGGTTGAAGTGAGCCCAGGCCTGGTTTCCTAATACACATGGGAGGGTCTGCCCTGCCATCGAGCAGTTAGCCCTCAAATTGGCAACTCTGTTATATTCCTAACTGTAATTAAAATCATTATATATAAACCGGTTTATAGATATTATTTGTTTTTTGAATATTAAAAAATTCCCACATATAAGAAAAAAAAAATCCATGTTAGCAAGGTGGTCAAGATTTTCTTTTTAATTAACTACAAATTTTTTTATTTTTTTATTCTCGTAAATAAATCTCTTATAAATAAGAAATTGTTTTCTCTAAGTGTCACATGATTGGTGGATTTTCCAACTAATGTAAAATAAATTAGTTTATTTAGTAAAAATGTATGCAGCTCAACTCTCGAATTAAATTAACACTGATTTCAAAATAAATTTTATTTTATTAGAGTCAAAATGGATGAAAAATGACATTGAGTTCTTCTAAATATTTTCCTCTTTTTTTTTCCCAGTGGGATCATTTTCATCAAAAAAATAATACAATAAAGACAAATTTTAAGAAATTTAGTTCTATTTTCCATAGTTTTTTAACCTGACCTGGTTGAAGGTCCGGGTTCTGGGTTTTGATCGGGTCACCTGGTTTAATTCTTTTTAAAAAAATAAAAACGACATCGTTTTAGTAAAAAAGAAAAAAAATCAATGGGTTGCAATCAAGTTTTTGAACGAATCTTATAGAGTCAATCTGTGAAGTCACTCCGGATTTTTACTTTCCCAATTTTTTTTCTAACCTAACCTGATTTTACTTTCAAAACAACTTATTAAACTGAATCGAGTTTCAAAACTACGCTTTATTGACACCTTCAACTTAATTTGGAGGGGGACGTGCACACGTAGTGATGAGAATGACTGTCATATTCAGAAATTATAGAATAATATCTAAGCTGCAATTGTGACCTATAGAAAAATACTTGATTAGTATGGATTCAGCAGTGCTTAAAAGAGAGAGAACAAGATATTTAAACCTAATTCAAAAGATAGATACACTTTCTGAACCCATGATTTGTCCATACTTTTTGAAGCACCAACCTTACAAATATAATACCTACTACGGGGAACTACAATTAAATTACTTTTGTTTAATATAAAATAATATAAACATTGATGGAGGTCAAACTAAAATTCATGAAAGGGAGGATAATGGCCTCGGATCGAGTTTGTTTAAGAGTATGGTTGTGATTATTTTTTAAAGTGTTTTTCATGTCGAAATATATTAAAACCAGCATGTGCACATTATGATTTGCTAGAGGAGCTCAGAGCTCAGTGAAATAATATTTTTTTATTTTTTAAAAATCAGAGTACATTGAAATGATCCAAAACATATAAAAAAAATTTATTTTTAGCACAAAAAAATTAATTTTTAGCAAAAAAAAATTGATTTTTATGAAAACACGGGTTGATCGTGTTTTCAAACGGGCTCCAAGTCTCCAATGGTCCAACACTTCTTTAGGTTATATACAATTATTATTCACAAGTTTCATGTTATTCTTGTGGAGGTTATATTTGTTAGTTTAATATATCTTGTAATCAGATGGTTATATGTGATATTATTATATTGTTTGGAAGGATTTCAAATGTCCATATGTCTCAAAGGTTGTGTGAAAAGAATATATTTAGTACATGATATCCGAGTGTTTCGTTCAACAATCACAATTCGATATGGAGAACCGAAACAAACAGATTCATGGTTTCATTGCCACACACACTGGTGAATCCATTCTGTTCGTTTCGCATGCAAGATAGATGATAATATTTTTTTTTCATTATATCTATATTTTTTTAATTTGTTTTTTATATAAATATATTTAACTAACAACTGTTTTCTTTTTTTAGACACGAACTAAGACTGATAAAGCTTTTTGTTGAAATGTACATGTGAAATGATAATTGTCACAAAGAGATGCAATAACTCGTGGATAGATGAGCTTAGTACTTCATGATATGTTGGATTTCAATAATTTTTTTTAAATTATTATTTTTTTGAATTTGTTGATTTTTTTTCCATGAAAAACATAACACCCGGTTGTAGGAGGTTTGTACTAAGATAATTTATTAAATATTTTTTTTTGATGAATAATAATCATTTGTATGCCTATTGGTAAAAATCATGCCGACAAAATCAATTTCTAACTGCAAACGAAATATTTGATCGATAAATTATAAAATTCAGGTAGTGCAGCATCTAAGATAATTTATTAAATTCTTTTTGAAGGCACCATGTAAAGGATATGTCCTTGAAATTGTTCGAGTAAGAAGTTAACCTTAATTGATGCATAAGTTAGTTTGAAAATTATTTTTATCATAAAAAATGAAATATATGAATAATTTTTTTTATAAATAATATAAAAAATTAAATGAAAATAACACTTGAATAGAGGGTAAAATTAAGAAATCAAATGCATTGACAAAAAAATTAGAAAAACATCTTCAAAATAGTCAATTTTGTGAACTGAATGTAAATATACTTTTTGAAGTTATATTCCTCAACATAAATTTTCCTCTTTTCTTATTAAAAAAGGAAAAAGATGAATATAGTGATAATTATAAAATTATACTTGAATTCATTCAAAACAATTAAAAAAAAACCTTTAATTTGTAAGTAATTAAAAATTATAGTGAAATTTAAAAAGGATTAATAACCAATTAAAAAAATATAAAAAAAGAATTTCTAGTTAGGAGAAAAAACATATTTAAAAAAAATAAATTTTAATTAGGTTTTGTCAAGTCGTACGGATCACGAGTCAATCTGACAGATTAACCAGATTTTATCTTAATTTTTATTTATGTTGATTTTTTACCTTAGTTGTACTAGAATAGCCACCAAATAAATCAGATTTTGTTGATCTATCAAGTAAATCTGGGTTTAATAACTACGAAAGAAGGTCAGAATATATCCGCAACGTAAATATTATTGTACTGCGTACCCCAAAATTTTTAATGGACCTTCACTTGGGCACTCAACACGTGGTCCCATAACTCGTTTGACACACGCGCCAAGTCCTTTATAA
>Ga0325410_1007335_pt1 | contig 12052 bp, 8 predicted proteins | sample PopdelMetagenome_16_FD_206182 | JGI IMG/M metagenome (GOLD analysis project Ga0325410, IMG submission 206182) | Populus deltoides microbial communities from Bellville, Georgia, United States - Xylem-PdIQD-R3 | ecosystem: Host-associated > Plants > Phyllosphere > Stem > Wood/Secondary xylem... | reverse complement strand
ATAAGTAAACTACGCCTGCGATGCAGCAGTCAATAATAATATTAGGCATAATAATCCGACCCATGTAACGCCTTTCCCTAAACTGTATTCATAGATTCTTAAAGCTTTATAATAAATTATTGATTATTGTTCTAACCCATTTTTGGGTCCCCACACAAAAATAAAAATAAAAATATAAATATATAGCCAGAAGAAATTAGAAAAATAATAGAAGGATGGAGCGCTCAGAAAAGGATCAGAAAAAATGATTAAGGAGGTTCAAAATACTAGGATTGAAATTTTTCACAGTATATACTTGAATGATGAGAGCCTTGTGGGAAAAGAAAATTTAATTTGAAGAGAAAAGTCCAAAATTGGATGTTTATGGACTTAATTGGATTTTATTGAGGGTTTAATTGAATTTATAGAGGGTTTGATTGCAAGGAAAATTGATTTTTAAGTCAATTTGAGTTTTAATTGAAAGAAATTAAAGTTCTGGGGTCAATTTATAATTTTTGAGAGTTGATTTGGTTAAATTAGGGGTTCAATTGCATAATTATTGAAGTTTAATGGTCAATTAGGGACTTAATTAAGAAAATCCGAAACCAAGGACCAAATTGAAAAAGGCGCGTAAATATAGGGGCTGTAATTAACAACATCAGGGGCCAAATTGAAGAAATTAGAAGTTTATTGATCAATTGGGGGTCCAATTACATAAATCAGAGGCCAAGGATCAAAGTGGAAAACGCGGCCAACTATAGGGGCGGATACCGAAATTTGTAGGGATACAATTGAATTATTTCTTAAAATCAAAATTTACATTGTGAGACTTAAAAGAATAAAGGATAAATTAAGGACTAATTTGAAAAAAGGATGTTGGCGCCACCTTTAAATGAAATGGCGCGTTTTTCATAAAACGACGCCGTTGCATGTAAAAAAAAAAAGGTGCAGAACAGTGTCGTTTTGAACGACACTGTTCCCCTTTCTCCTTCCCCCGGACGTGCAGCAGGGGAAGGTAATTTTTTTTCTTCTTTCCTTGTTGAACCCAACATGCCACCTGCCTGCCAAAGCCGCCCCCCCCCCCATGCACTATCATGATGAAACCAAGGAAGTCGCGCCCTGCCAGCCCCACCCATTGGCCAGCCAACCCGGTGCTGTGGCAGGGCAGCAAAGCCCTGCTCCCCAGGCGCTGCTATAAGGTGGCAATAGGGACGCCCCCGCTCCCTTTTGCCCTATAAATACTCCACCACAACGCCAGCACGCGAGAGGACGAGAGAGGGAGAAAAAGGGGGAGAGGCAGAGAGAATTAACAAAAGGAAAAGAGGGAAAATGAACCGAAAGGGAAAAGAAAGAACTGACCGAGAGGGACAGTTAGAGGTAAAAGAGAGTGGACCGTGAGGGTTAGACAAAAAAGGGTGCTGACGAGGTCGGGTCTTGGAAAGAAACATCACCTAAACCAGAACAAAGGGAAAAGGAAACGCAGCAGAAGAAGAGGAGGAGAACGGAGGAGAGGGGAAGAACAAGAGCCGCCTTCTCCACTGCTTGAAACAACAAAGTTATTGCTTGGAGCTGTCGTTCGTGAGCCACGACACTGCCACCGGCCTCCACCACAGCGCCGCCAGCGAAGCCACCACAGCGCCACCAGCAAAACAGTTCAATCAGTAGGGCATCGCCTCCTCCGCATCAGGTACACTTTTCTTCCCCCTTTACTTCTTTTGGTTTTCTGCATTTTCCTCCTGCATGAGAACGTTCGTTCTGCATGCAAGAGGATGGGGGGAAAATAATTCCCCCCACTGGTTGATTTTCCAATGCTAGGCCAGGCCGGTTCTGGCCCAGCACTGATGGGTTCCTTTCACTGGGCCAGGCTGGTTCTGGCCCATTTCAGATGTGTTTGTGGGCCGGAGTCAGCCCGGCTGTCTGGGCCAGGTCTGGCCCAGACAGAAATAGAAGACTTTGTTAGGTCGAGATTGGCCCAAATCCCTGATGGGCCGAGATCGGCCCACCCCTTTTTTGGGCCGAGTCCAGCCCAGTTAGCTGGGCCGGCCCAACCTAGCCCACCTAACATTATTTATTATTTATTATAATGTTTTATATATTATTTTTATATAGATATATATCAAAAAAATTAATTAAAAAAATCCTTGAAAATATTGTTGATTTTCCTGCATATTTTTATCAAAAAATGGTTTAATATTGGTTTGTATTTTTATACTGTAAAGATACAAATCCAGTATCAAAAACATCGAAAAGTTGTGAAAAAAATGTGTTTTTGCTTTCAGAAAATCTGAAAGATCCTTAAAAAATATGGTTGATTTTTCGGCATATTTTCATCAAAATTGCCTAATATTGGTTTATATTTTTATACCGTAAAGATACAAATCCAGTATTAAAATACCCGGTTTTCGTCAAAACATAAAAAGAAATACATAAAAAAAATGTTTTTCGTTTTAATGCATACGGCCTCGTCTCTCCAAAATTAACAAAAAAAATAAAATCATCACATCATATTTTCATATAACAAAAAAAATATATATGTATTAGCATGCACTTTGGTTTTAACAACAAGTTTGTTAGAACCACGAGAACTAGACCAATATTTTAAAAATTCTAAAAAAATCTTTTTGTCTTCCTTTAGTATTGGGAATTACGAATTTATACGTAAAACGTATTCCTGATATTAATATATATATTTTTTCTATAGACGTTAGAACGGTTAGGTTTTTACCCGATAAGATAAAAACCTCCTTACTTAGGAGGACTTTTCTTAAACCATAGACAGACCGACAACTAGAAATACGATAACACCTTAGCTTTTTATCAGACAATCAAACAATGCAGCTTACCTTAGGTAAGGCGTATTTGGGGTGCTAATACCTTCCCTTTACGCAACCAGTTCTCGTACCCGATCTCTGAGACCAGTTAGGGTTTCTTGTGACCAAAATACTAGGTGGCGACTCCCATTCCATTTCACACTAATAAAAGACAAGAATTTCTTGTCTCCCCATATTTGCCAAATAGGTTTATATTTTAGATTTAAAGTGGGACTTATATTTTCGCCGCGATGCCGCACCCGTGCGACAATTATGATGGTCGCTTGTGGTTGTAATCTATAGAAACTAGATGATTATATATATGTTTTATAGTAAAGGAGGTATTTTTGGATTAGTCTTTACGTAACTGAGACTCGATCCACCACTCACAGAGCTAGGTTAGCGCCCGATCACCCCTGACCTTGGATCGATTCCAAGAACTAGACTTTTTGAATCTATTAACAATCAATATGCAATATTACATGAAGAAAAAGAACATTTTCAATGGTGAGAATTGAACTTCTAACTTAAGGAGTTAGAAGCACATTCTCCTATATTGCTCCACCACAATCTTTGATGGTAGAAAATAATATAATGATAACAATGGTAATGGATTTAGTGATGTTTGCACACTCCACAGGTGGGAAGGAGGGAGCTGATCAAGAATGGAAGAAATTATTAGAGGAAAGAGGTTTCCCTCGTGATGAGGTCCTATTTTTTCCCTTGAGCTTGAAGGTTGGGCCCGAATTTGTGGTAAAGCCATTAATATTCTAGTTCTGACAATTTAACCCAGCCTTCCATGGTAAAAGAACAGGTAGATCATCGTTGTTACATGCAAAAGGCTCCATTTTATTTATATTAAGGACTCTTTGATGATTAAATTAGAATCGGTTTAGGGAAAGTTCAATTATCTCTTTAAGAAAAGGTTTTTTCTTCAAGAAATAATTGTCATTGTTAAAGAAAAGAGAAAAAAAATTAAACCTTACACGATCATCTCTTTTTCCTCCTTTCATAGCCCCCCGGATGCTTTTCTTCCTTATAGGGAAAAGGTTGGTTTGTCCACAAAATATCTATGTCCCATCATGATAAAATAGCTCTAATCCATTAGTATAAAATATCTTTAATCTACTTTTCAATCAAGATAAAATATCTATGACCTACAGTCCTATCAGGATAAAATATATTTGTTCCATCAAAGGGCCTCTAGGCTCAACACTTGGTTGAACCTAGGGACGATGGGTTTGGCAACTCGGCAAACTGATAGGCATCTGGGCTTAGCACTTGGCTAAGACCAGGGACAATGGATCATAACCCTTTTATGGTCAGCCATTTGCAGGGCAGTTTCAAACAAATGAAAAAAAGCAATAAATGATGATCTATCAGTAGCCCCTTAAATCTTTGGATATTATACGCAAAGTTTTCAAAAGTCTTTGTACGTAGCAGGTGAGAACCTTTTTATCTTTCCCATAAGATCTTTATGCATCCCTCCTAGCACCTTTGGGATCCTCAAGTCTAGGTGGATTCTTTCTATGGGTAAGAGGTTCGCCTTGGGGAATGAAACGACGACTAGTACTCAATGTAGCACTTATGTAGCCTTCTCGAGATATGTGATGACACAAAAAAATGTTTCATCCAACAGTAAGGGTGTAGCGCAAAAACAAATCTTTTATTTGTAACCTTAATTGTTTTTACTTTTTCCTTTACTTTTACTTCGTCTCATCAGTAAAAAAAGAGAAAAAAAACTACTCTTGTGGAAAAGACCTCAAGTTATGTCTTCCTTGACCCAGACAAACTTGTATGAATCATCCTAAAAAAAATTAAATGATCTTTCATTTTCAACCAAAATTAATGGAGCCTAGAAACATCAGACCTATTTCAACAAAAAAAAAGTGCTCCAGCTCTTGACAAAGAGTTTAGGTTTCAACCAGAACCAGAAAAGAGCAATAATGGAAATGGGTCCTTCATATTAGGCCCAGTTGAGAATAATTAGGAGGCTTGACCTTTGGTTTAGCCAATCCTTTTCTATTTATATGTGTAGGGCAATATACAATAGTTAAGATAGAGAATACAATACTAGAGTAGTGCCTATAATATTTTCTATATAGTATACATTCTATATTATGCCCCCTCAAGCTGAGGGGGAGGATCAACCCGAAGCTTGAAACAAAAGGCAATAAATGAAGCAGTAGGAAACGACTTAGTAAAGACATTTGTAAGTTGATCGTAAGAGGAAATAAAATGAATCTGAATCTTCTTCTTTGAATCTCGGACAAAATGATAATCAACCTTAACATGTTTTGTGCGAGCATGAAAAATAGGATTCGCAGATAAATAAGTGGCACCAAAATTATCACACAGAATGTTAGGAGGAGAAATAGATGGAATCTAAAGATCTGTTAATAATTACTAAAGCCAGATAACCTCAGCGGTGTCATCTGCTAAGGCTTTGTACTCAGCTTCAGTAGAGGAGCGAACAATTGTACGTTGCTTACCTGATTTCCACGAAATCGACGCTTGACCAAAAAACACAAGATAATCACCCGTAGATTTTCTATCATCAATACTACTTGTCCCATCTACATCTCTAAAGCCATGTAATGCAAATGAAGAACTACGGGTAATATGTAGGTCATGCGTTGTCATACCCTTAAGATAACACAAAATGCATTTAACGACAACCCAAAGAGAATCTGTATGAAGATGCATAAACTGACAGACTCTATTAACAACAAAGTAAATATCTGGTCTCGTAATGTGAGATATTGAAGAGCACCCATAATTTGATAAAAGCATGTAGCATCAGAAAATAAAGGATCTGGTAGCATGATAACTTTGGATGTAGAGATAGGAGTATCAACAGGTTTGCAAGATATCATACCAGCCCGAGTGAGGATGTCAAGTGTATATTTATGCTATCATGGCATAAGACCCATGCCAGTACACTGAACCTTAATACCTAAAAAATAATGAATAGTACCAAAGTCACGAAGCTTAAATTCTAAGCTCAGCAACTGTATGAGGCGTTAAAACAGAAGAGAGTTGCTACCCATAAACATAATATCATCAACATAGACTAGAAAATAACAAATATCGATACCAACAGAGAAGATAAATAATGAGGTATAGAGACACAAAAACCAATTGATAGCAAAAAATCATTCAGACGAATGTACCAAGCCCGCAGAGCCTGTTTTAAACCATATAGAGACTAATGCAATCTACACACATGAGAGGGGAGAGCAGAATCAACAAACCATGTAGGTTGTTTCATGTAGACTTCTTTGTCAAGAACGATATTGGGAAAAACATTATGGATATCAAGCTGATGAATTTGCCAATCACACGAGACAACAATGGAGAAGACTAATCTGACGGTCGCCTGCTTGATAACAGGACTAAAGGTTCAAAGTAATCAATACCTTCTTGCTGGCTGAAACCTTTAGCAACTAGGCGCGCCTTATACCTCTCAATGCTACTATAAACTCTGCGTTTAAGCTTGTACACCAACCGATTACCAACAACATTCATCAAAGGGTGAAACGACACCAAGGTCTGAGTTTTGTTAGCACGTAAGGCCTGAATTGCCTCGCATATAGCACCATGCCACGCCTCATACATGTTAGCATCATTAAAAACAATCAGTTCATGAGTAGGAGGAGATACTACCCGATTGATGGAAGCAGCATAGGTGGTAGTTGTTGTTGTGGACAGTGCTGTCTTTGGTTGCCTAGGACGGAGCACCATGTGATGTTAACAAGTAGTTGGTCGTGGAGGAGACGAGCCTGTACCTGGAAGTTGCTGGAGAGGATATGAGGAGAGATCTACACAGAGTTGTAGGCCGGCTGGAGAGTCTGTGGAGGGACTGGTCAACACCGGAGACGCCAGCGAACCTACTACATAACTGGTCTATTCTGCAGCAGCAAACCTGGAAACATGAACATCTGTTATTTGAGAACATGTTCTTGCATAACGATCATTGGAAAAACAAGCAAATGGTGATAGTATAGCAAAGCTGGGCGGCAAGGAAGTGGTTGCAAAATTTATGGGCAAGTGGGGGGTCTGTTGGGGTGCAGCTGATGGCATGACAGGGGTGCTGGTTTGGCAAGATTGTGAAGTAGTAGGCTAAAAACGTTAGGGAGGATTCAAGGGTAGGAGGTGTGTAGGTTGTGTGCAGGGTACTGATGTATGTGTTATCTGTTCAGAATTCACAAAAGAAATGACATCTTCATGAAAACGACCATAACGGGAGACATAAATACGTTGACATGCTAAATCAAGACAGTGATAACCAAGATGAGATGAGTTATACCCTAAGAACACATGTGAAAAGGAATGGAAATCCAATTTGTGAGCATGATAAGTGTTGTTACTCAATTTTGGACCCCACGTGCTGGAGACGGTGTATACCTCTTTTGAACAGAGTGTAGAAGTTTAGCTCATATACGCCAGAAGATTGACAAAAGCACAGAAAGAAATAATTTTGTTTTTTGAAACCTTGTTTGAGCTGTTTTCTACTCTTTTTTTTTATCCTTCCCCTTTACTACCAAAATCATCAGGTTTTCTTACGTTGATCAGGAGTCTTCATAATGCTAAATTCATTCTTTTTTATCTGGTCTTTAAGGTTGAATAAATCCCTCAGAATTTGCACCAAAAAAATAGTTCTGCTGCTGTCGCGTTTTTTTGTTCCAACTTAGGCTCTGATTCTGACCCAGTTTCATACGATATCTGACCATCCTAGGTATATTCTGTCACTCATTACATGTTGAAAAATTGACGTACACCTTTATTAGGTCCTAGGGATCATTGTTCTTAGAGCAGATTCTCATTTAGATTTGGATGCTCAGTATTGTCAGATCAAGAACCTTTTTGACCAACTAGATTACTACCAGTTTCTGTTATGTAAAAAGATTTTATCTCACTTCGACTCCTTCATCAAAGTTGTAGTCCTAGACGTGTAGATGAATTTGGGCTTTTGAATCACTTGATTTCGATATCAGAGGCCTAAGATGTTCCCGTTTGAATATCTAACGTGAAGGCAGAGAATTCTGCCGCGAGAAGGATATTGACCCGAGTCTGCACTAAAGAGACTCTATTTTTGGCCTAGTTTTTGATTTTCGTTCTTAGTTCATACTCTCAGTCATATCAGGATTCTCGGCATTCGTTAGTTTTTGAGTTAGACCCGGAGATTCCTTTTGACCAACTAGATTACTGCCAGTTTCTGTTCTGTAAAAAGATTTTATCTCACTTCGACTTCTTCATCAAAGTTTTAGTCTTAGACGCGTAGATGAATCTAGGCTTTTGAATCTCTTGATTTCAATATCAGAAGCTCAAGATATTCCCGTTTGAATATTTAGTGTGAAAGCAGGGATTCCTGCCGCGAAAAGGATTTTTGCCCTAGTTCGCAGGCCTGATTCGAAGGATTTTTTTTGGACCCAGGACTGAATTGAAAAGTGATAAAATAAGGGATTCAATTGAAGATGAAATCAGAAGGAAATTGGTTGGAACTGGATCATCATAAAATGACGGGATTTCTACCGCACCGAATAAGGAAATAAGACTTTGCAGCATGCACCCCTCCCCATCTGATTTCTTTCCTTTTTCGCTGCACAACCCTCCCTGTCTGATTTATTTCCTTTTCTCCACAACTTCCTGCTAGTTTCCATGATTATCTCGTTTGATTTTGGAGCTGCAGATCACGTTTTTGTGCAACTATAATTCATAGGAAACAGCAGCTTTTGACAGCTGCAAAATGCCATAAAGAGAAGAACCTCACCATCATCTAATGGCTGGAATTTTAACCCTAACATAGATGGCTTGGATGATGTGTTAATGTTGGAAAGAAATCACTAGAATCAGCACATAATCAATGAGAATATTGAAGTTTCCTCATTTGTATTATTTGGCTGCAAATCAGCTGGGATTGTTATCCTAGATTAATGCATTGAATGTTTCCTAACAAGGGGGGTGTATGTCTATATACGCTGCCTCTGCTGACCTAAAGAGGCGAGGACAGAAAGGAGAAAAAAGAAAGACAAGAAAAAAACACAAGAGAGGATAGTGCAGATAACAGAAGAAACAGAAGGAAAAAGGGAGACGGAGGCAAAACAAGGAGAAAGAAAGGAGGCTTTTCTTTGATACTAAAAAGCCTTCACTGGAACGTGAAAGAGAGAAAGAAAAGACGGAGCAGAAGCACAAAAGAAAACAGAGAGTAAGATCTGCAGGTACCATGCCTGCTCGTTGTTTTTTCCCTGATTTTGAGTCGAATTATTGTTGACGTTAAAGCTGCGTGCTCCTTTTCTTGTTCTATTGCTGTGAGGGACTGTGAGTTTTTAAAGGTCTTCATTGTCCCTTTCCTCCGTCTGCTTGAGTGTCATCCGGCCACAGAATGTTGCATAGGAAATGTTGTGGCTTATAGGCGTGTTTTTACTCAGAGGAGAAAGTAAAAGAAAAACATGAGGGAGGGTACTTTTCAGTTAAGGGACTTTGTGTTTTTTTTGTTTCGGCAGGTTCCGGGTCACACTTTTCCTCTCTGTTTATTGTTAAAAAAATGAGATAGCAGGCATGTTTTTTTTTAGTCTTAGCATTTCCTATATGTTCTCTTCTTTTGTGTGAAATGCGCATGACAATTTTTTTATCAAGATCAGGTAAAGGATGAGTGGTGAGTCACAATTCCTGTTATGGGTTTTAGTTTCAGAACTTTGTTTTTATGTTTTGTGCACACTGACTTGTGTTTTATTTTAGAGAATGATGGGTCAGATTTGTTCTCGTTTCAAGTTTAAATTGGTGTGCCAGCCTTGTTTATTGGAGATGAATTGTTTTAAGCTTCTTGTGGATTTTGGAATAGGTGAATATTTTTTTTTGTGATGTTTGTGTAATCGTGTTATTCATGTTTCTGAAAAAAACAAAAAAATATATTTTCTTGTGTGTTGCATACGGCCAATACCCTAACATGTTTTGAACGTTTTTTTATATATAAAAAAACCAATATTTGAAGTTTTGAAAATGTGTTTTCGCATTGATTTCTTAAACACCAAAAATTGTTTTCTTGCATTTCTGGATTTTACAACATGTTTGTAAAACTCCAAAGAGTATTGGCCAATATTCCAAAAAATACAAAAATCTTATTTTGGGAGGAATTCATCTATTATTCACCGCTAATGTTTGGATAAAGAAATCCTTAAAGGACGAATATCCAAAATATTATTGGGAGTAATAAATCCGCACAAATCCTTGAAAGAAGCCTTGATTATAATCAAGGACATTTCAATTTTTTATTCCACGGTTTACGAGCCGTGAGAGTATAAAACACTAAGACAAAAAAATAGGTTTTTAAAGCACCCTAGATTTCTAATTTTTTTGTCCCTCCTCCTTGCGATTTACTAGTCGCAAACTCTTGAAAAACTAAGGGGAAAATGAGCTTTTAAAGCACATGGAACTTCCTTGGATTTCTATCCTAATAATTTTAGTTTGAATCAAAACCTAGAAAACTGATGGGATTAGAAAACACCAACACCATAGCAATTATAAGACAAACCAAACACCAAGCAGCTTACCTTAGGTAGGGCGTACTAGGGGTGCTAATACCTTCCCTTTACGCAACCAGTCCCTTGCCTTAGAATCTCTGAAAGACCAGTTAGGTTTCCTAGTGACCATAATACTAGGTGGCGACTCCTTTATTCACAAAAACAAAAGACCCCGAAATCAATCGAGGATCGCCGCGACGCCGCGCTCCGCCAGCGAGGGTGCGACAATAAGGATGCAAAAAGGAAAAACAAAGGCACCCAAATGTACGTAGAAAATTAAAATCAAGAGTACGACGAAACAAACACTCAAATAGAGATTTATTTTGGAGAACAAGAGTAGGCATGCGATTAATAAGATATACCGATGATTCAAAAGCATAGTTTAAAATTTGTAATGGTGCAGTACATTGGCCTAAAAGAGTGAGGTCAGTTTCGACAATATGCCGATGATGACGCTCAACGGTGCCATTTTGTTCATGAGTACGAGGACAGATTAACCGGTGATGAATACAAATGGTCTGAAATAATTGATTTAACTTACGATATTCACCACCCCAATCAGTTTGAATAGATTTAGTCTTACGTGAAAGCTGACGCTCAACAAGTGTTTGAAAATGATGAAAGATGGAAAACACATCTGATTTGGAAACAAGAGGGTAATACCATAAATGTTTGGTATGAGTATACATAAATATAACAAAGTAGCGGAAGCCATCAGAAGAAAAAATAGGGGCAAAACCCCAAACATCACTAAATATTAAATCAAGTGGAGTAGTAGTTTTGTAACTCGTAGGTCGCAACGACTTACCTAATGGATAAGCTTGATAATGAGTAAGAGAACATCTAGAAGGTCATACTATTTTATTGTTGGAAACTAACAAATTTAAAATGCGAGGGGTTGGATGACCCAAACAACGATGCCACAGATCGGCAGTCGCGGAGAGGCAAAGAGACCAAAAAGCTTGAGGAATTGGCATGGCAGAAGACTCGGATAGGATATGGAGACCATCATTACTCTGACCGTGTTCATGACGTGCCTATATTTTTGTGATTGTTTCATACCTACACAATCACACACTTTACTCACGAAACCATTGCACCAAGAAATCTTCGTTGTGTTTTCAAAACCATGCATGATCTCACATGTTCACAAGGATTTTGGGGAATTCAAAGTACAAGACATAAACTATAGTGGTGTTTGTCCAAACAAACAAGTTTGGAAAATTCAATTAATCCTTTCACGAGGTTAAGATATATCCTTTGCAGTCTCCTTTTGAGCCTAGTAACATTTTTTTGAAAAGAACCTTGGCTAGGATCACACCCCCATACTGGGGGGCAAGTGCAAAAAAAATTCTCAATAATCAAAGGTGCCTCAACAAAGTTGGGGGGCATGAAGAAAATCCAAAGGGTCCAAAAGATTTGCGTTTTCCAAAGTAATTGATATGATGATGCTCAACCAAATGAAGAAAGAAAAAAAAACAAAGAGAAAAAGCCCAAGCCCAACACTGGGGGGCACGATAAACCATTTTGGAAATAAATTTAAATGACAAAAGGTCAGGAAACAAGCACAATTGATCCTTAGTCTTGAAATCCCTTAAACACCTTTTGGGCCTACAAATATCCTTTTCTTCATAACCAATAGCCAAAGCCTATGATACGTGCCTAATCAAGCCATTTCTAATCAAGGGCAAGCAATCTGGATCGTTAGGCAATGCTTTTCCACGTGAAACAAGCTTTATT
>Ga0325410_1007334_pt1 | contig 12055 bp, 10 predicted proteins | sample PopdelMetagenome_16_FD_206182 | JGI IMG/M metagenome (GOLD analysis project Ga0325410, IMG submission 206182) | Populus deltoides microbial communities from Bellville, Georgia, United States - Xylem-PdIQD-R3 | ecosystem: Host-associated > Plants > Phyllosphere > Stem > Wood/Secondary xylem... | reverse complement strand
GCGAAACTGAATTTGGCTTCTTGCTTGATGGTGTAGAAACTCATTGCATCACCTGGTCGTGGTATCCTTGCCATAGATGAATCAAATGCAACTTGTGGGAAGAGGTTGGCATCTATTGGTTTGGATAACACTGAAACCAACCGACAAGCATACAGACAACTTCTACTGACCACTCCTGGCCTTGGTGAATACATTTCCGGTGCCATTCTCTTCGAGGAGACACTATACCAGTCTACAACTGATGGAAGGAAGTTCGTGGATTGCCTGCGTGATGAGAACATTGTACCTGGCATCAAAGTTGACAAGGTACACGGTCAAAAGAACATAAAAAATATAAATCATGTATCCGAAGGATTTAATCTTACTTGGTTTTTACTTTTATAATGAGCTTATATGTGTGTGGTTATGCATCTTTTATTGCTTCAGGGTTTGGTTCCCCTGCCAGGATCAAACAATGAGTCTTGGTGCCAAGGTTTGGATGGATTGGCCTCAAGGTCTGCTGAATATTACAAGCAAGGCGCTCGTTTTGCTAAGTGGTAAGTCTGTTTTATTGATCTCTTACCTTGTTGTGCCTTTCTTTATCCATTTAATTTGTCTACTACGTCAACAGCATTCTATATGCCTCATGTTTTATTGTTGCGTGATCACATGGAATATCCAGGAGGACTGTTGTCAGCATTCCTTGTGGCCCTTCTGCTCTGGCTGTCAAGGAAGCTGCATGGGGACTTGCACGATATGCTGCCATTTCTCAGGTATTCTTTCATTTTCATGGCACATTACTCACTGACATCTCAAAACTGTTTGCAACGTTGTCTTTTTTTCTTTTACATATTCTTTTCTTTTGTGGGAGAGGTAGGGGTAGTTTGTGGCTTTGGTGATTAATGCTACTCAGAATTAGTTCCAAGTGATTAGCAATTTGGAATGTTGGTGGGAACTTTACTCAGAAAAATTTGTTGACTTTTCTTTCTACCTAAGGGCCTGTTTGGGATTGTGGTAACGGTTGCGATTCAAAGTGCTTTTCGTTTAGAAATGCATCAAAATAATATTTTTTTGATTTTTTAAAAATCATTTTTTGATATTAGCACATCAAAACGACATGAAAACATAAAAAAAAATAATTTTTAGCAAAAAAAAAATCAAAATTTAAGGGAACGCGGTTTGCACCGTGTTCCCAAACAAGCTCTTAAGTAGGCAATGTCATGTCCTTATCAAGTTAAAACTATATCCACTCATTTTAAAACTATATAATTTGAATTTTTGAGGTGCATTGTTATCCTTTGTTGATGATAAATTTTATGTGCAGGATAATGGTCTTGTGCCCATAGTTGAGCCTGAGATTCTGCTTGATGGGGACCATCCAATTGACAGGACCCTTGAAGTTGCTGAGAAGGTCTGGGCAGAAGTCTTTTACTACTTGGCTGAAAACAATGTTGTGTTTGAGGGCATCCTACTTAAGCCTAGCATGGTAACGCCAGGGGCGGAACACAAGGAGAAGGCTTCCCCAGATACCATAGCCAAATATACACTCACAATGCTTAAAAGGAGAGTACCTCCTGCAGTTCCTGGCATCATGGTACGAATGCCTATTTTTATCAGGAATCTAAAATGATATACGTTATTTCTTGTATACTTCAGTCCCCTCTTCTTACCATGTGAAATTGAATCGTTAAGGTTTTAAGTGCCTAACATACATTCTATTATAAGGACCGGGCTTATAAATTGAATTCTGATTGACCCAATCACTATTCACACTTTGGTCTAGAATGTCGCCAAGTGTCCTTTGCAAGAGATTTTAAACTTCTGCTGGTGAAAGGAGATGAATACTGAATTCTTGAAATTTGGATCCAATTTATTGCGGTAAACATGTTGATTTGAGATGGTAAAACTCTAAAAGATAGTAAAGTTCTCCGTGCAATTCTCTGTATACAGTCTATTTGAATCTTTGTTGAGTCATTGACAATGATTTAAGAGTTGTTTGACATGTATGCTGCTTCTGTTTACTTTTCAGTTTTTGTCGGGAGGACAATCTGAAGTGCAAGCAACACTCAATCTCAATGCAATGAACCAAAGTCCCAACCCGTGGCATGTTTCCTTCTCATATGCACGTGCACTGCAGAACACCGTGCTCAAGACATGGCAGGGACGCCCTGAGAACGTGGAAGCTGCTCAGAAATCACTTTTGGTGCGTGCCAAGGCTAACTCGCTGGCCCAGCTTGGTAGATATTCCGCTGAGGGTGAAAGCGAGGAAGCTAAGAAGGGAATGTTCGTAAAGGGCTACACCTACTGAGCAGCATTAACCAAACTAGCTTGTGGGTTCCAATTAGCGTGTAATCTGCGATTTTCATTGTTCCTTTTTGTGTGCTAGCAATGCAAGCTGAGAAATTGCAACATTAGAGGATAAGCTTCTTTGTTTCTTTCTCCTTTGTGGTTAACACACCGTGTGAAAGGAGAACTTCTACAAACTTTGATAAGGAGGTGGGTTCGGTGAGAGGAAGAATATCCATGGACCCTAGAGACTCTTCCTGTTCGTTTCCATAAATGAAGCCCATCCCGTTTCCTCCCTGGGTGAGTTATCAGTGTGTTTGTATTTCAACGTTAAGAATTAAATGCTACCAATTGCTTTTCTTTCTTATCCTTCTTTTCAAATTAATCAAATAGTCCAGCATTTTTGTTCGCGAATAGGCCCTTGATTTGAATTTATGCTATTTTCAATAACACTAAATATTGGGAAAAAAACGACAATAAAAAACTTCAATAATGCAATGTACCGTTGTATTACTTCAATAAACCACTGTGGAACCAGCTGCGCAGCTGCCTGCGCTGGTGTTGAGATTTGGGCACTTGGGGTGGTACTGTGGGTGGAGTGTCGGGGAATCAGGGTCAGGGATAAAGACTCAAGGAGACAACTTTTCTCATATCAGGTACTTTGCACAAAATATTGATTGGATAAAGGGGAAGGTTGCCGGCCCCTTTATTTTCATAGTTCTAAAAAGAAAAACAGCTAACCTTGAACTAGGCTTGTCCCACCTCATTACCCGCCTCAAGAAAAACCCGTGGAGAAAATCCAGTTGATCCATTCTGGTTTTGGAACAACCAGCTGGTTTCTTTAACTACTTGTGAGGAAAGATGGTTTGTAAACACAATGACTTGTATTATTTATCGAAAAGCAACTTTGCCGCAGTTGGGGGTTCAAAGTTCAAAGTTCAAACCCCTGCCAGGAAAGTGGCTTCTCATCTCATGCAAATAAATAAATAAATAAATAGTATTGGTTTTCCACTTTCTTTTCCCACACTTGCATACAAGTTTCATATAATTGATGTACTTAATGAATTCTAAAGCAGATAATTGATTTACCTTTCTACACTAGAAATGTTATATCAAAATTAGTTTTTCTTAAATTGGATGTGATTTGGGATTTCTTTTTGTAGGAAAAAAGAGAGTTACATGTATTTTATCAAATTTATCTCAATTTAATAGCCATCATCACTAATTATTATACCCTGATTCCAATATATTCTCCACCTTTTCACAAATAACATCTCCTAAGCTCGAACTTGTGTCAAAATGTTTGATTCGACCAAAATACCCCTAATAACATATATATTTATTAGAAAATTATTAGTTTAGGAGTTCTTATGATAAATATAAATGAGATGTTCAAGTATTAAATATTGAATCAATTTATGAAAAAATTATGAAGACTATTAATTATATAGTTGAATATATACGTGCAAAGCACTTGGGATGAAAACTAGTTTAGAAAAATATTCCTAATATTTATGATGTCCCATGGATTACACTGGCAGACCCTCGTTAAACCTCTGTTCATGACACCATCACTTTTGATGTCAAAGTTAGTTTTTAAAGATTTCTTTTTGTTTTTCCCCTTAGATAATATTTGGCTTATTTTATTATTGCATTGCTTAGTATCTCAACTTAGATAATTGCAGGTTCATTTTGCATTAAATTGGGTTGTTTATGTGTTTGTCGGTGGAGAGGCTTTGTGTCCATATTGTTAACTAGCGGTCATGGCGTGATAAGTTCTTGAAGGTTTGGATTGCACCTTGTCAATTGTCATGTGGCAGAGCTCAACTTGGCATTTTTTTAACAATGTGGTGGACCACAGAGGAATTTTTGAAGTATCTTCCCTGGGGTTGCAAATAAGATTTGGACAATGATATCCTTAGTTGCAGACCATATTTGGAGCATCCTTGTGCTTGCATATAGTCTGTAAGTAACCCTGCTATGGGGAAACAATTGTCCCTCAAGCCCTTACTAGTGTGTGTTCATGCAGTATATTATTAGGTATATAATATCCTAACCCAAAACCACTTCTTACAAGTGGATACTGGTCCAGACGTAAGACATGCTAACTCTCCTCTTCACTGAGGTTGTGAATAAGTCTGGATGATGCAAGGTCTCTGTTGCCAAATATATGCAGAGAGTCAGAGTGCTAGCAAAGATTGTCCGAGATTCTAATGTCTATTCATAATTTGGTTAGGCACAATGCATTATTTATTATAATATAACTTAAGATGTTTAGATTTCTTTTTGAGGTCTGAAATTCTGCAATTCTTTGTGGTATGTTTCTGATTTTAAATTCAGAAAATCATTGAAGTGAATGTTGTTTTCTCGTTGCTTTTAGGAATCTCCAGAAGGTAGCAAAATGCTTGAATTTTGAAAGAATCTTTCTGCTTACCAATAGAAGGATGCCATATTGAAAGCCACTTCACAAAATCAGGTTGGTAATGCACAGGTCTTTTGTTTTTTCGTTATAAGTTGCTTGTTGGCAACTTCACATGGAAATCTGTGGGCATTGATTAAGTTGAATGAAGGCATCTGTCTGTGTTTCTAAGCAATGAATGTATTCAGCATAATGGTTAAGAGCTCACACTTGGTTTATTATATTATTTTGAGTTTCCTTGTCTATAATCCATCTCTCCTAGTAATAAAACTCTTTTGAAGTTCATTGTAACAACTGAAAATGTGAGCTGCCTCGGTTGTGGATAAAATGCTATATTGGTATACAAATATAGGCAGAAACAGCACACCAAAAAGCCTTCAAAAGTGATCATTTGACTTCTAAAACTCCGGGAAAGAGTTTGGCCGCATGTCAAAAAATGAAAGTCTGTTCAAATGGCTTTTAACTTATCAATTTGTGCATATAAAAAAGGTGCATTGTTTGGTTGAGATGGTGCCGTATCAGGGTCTTTCCATTGTTATTGATCTTATGTAAACCTTTAATTTTTACCATTTCTTTCCCAAAAATATGTCTGAAGCAATGTAGTTATTTCCCAGTTGGCCTCCTGGTTACTTGCTTGGGCTAGCCCACTCTATTGGCTAAAGCAGAATAGTTATTCTTTGGGCAACTTCTCGTTTAAGCCTGGGCACTCAATGGTTGAAGATAGTTTATCTAGTAGAAAGAATATGAAACTATAGCCTTTATAGTTAGTTCACGGTTAATAGGAAAAAAAAGGGCAAAGGAACAAAATAATGGACATTATTCATGTAAGTTGTAATACATAAAAGGAAGAAGCTAGAAAAAGGGATGCTGGACTATCTGCTTAAACATTTACAGTGTGTCATATAATTGATCTGAGGGACGGGATGTGACTACTGGATCTTGGTGGGACGGGATGTGACAATTTCTGGATCTTGGAAGAATGCCGTTTTCTTGTTTGTTTGTTTAACTGATATTGCAAAATTGCCTTCAAATCCATGTTACAAACCATGTTGGTTTTCTTTTATATTTTGTATAATGTAGTGAAGAGGAAGAGCTGGCTATGTCCAGCCAGGAGAATGTTATCACCTCTATCCTAGATGTGTATATGATGCTTTTGCATAGTACCAATCGCCAGAAATTCTGAGAACCCCTTTGCAGTCTCTTTGTCTACAAATCAAAAGTCTAAAACCTGGAAGTATCTCTGACTGTCTATCTAGGGCTAGTCGCCTGAGTTATTAGCGGTACCCTTGATTTTATCTCCTTTCTTTTATATTAATGTGACACGCTTGGGCTTCCTTTTATTTTTTTCCATTGTAGAAATTATTGTGAACTTCACCCTTCACTCAAGCAGATTTCCCATGCCTACTTCTTTGACCTTTTGTTTTCAATTTATGTATCATAGGTTCAAAATGCGATTGAATAGTTAAAAATCATTGGAGCCTTGGATCAGAATGAAAATTTGACTGTTCTAGGTAGATCTAAATTTCTCTATATTTTCTTTATCATTTTTAAGATTTGTGTAACTTATGCTATTGTAAAAAGATTTATTGATGCTAAGATTTAGTTTTATTCAATCTGACTATCTCCTGGCTGGTCGACATTTGACTATACTTCCACTGGAGCCTAAGCTTGGAAAGATGCTCATTTTAGGTGCTATTTTGAATTGTCTGGATCCAGTACTGACTGTTGTTACAGGCCTTAGTGTTAGAGATCATTTCTTGATGCCATTGGACAAGAAAGATGTAAGTTAGCCTCCAAATCTTATGTTGTTCGATGAAAGTTGTATGCTCTGTGTGCTTTGATTAGGATAAAAGCAATATTTTTTCTCCTGAAGAGTCTTACTTCAAATTTTATGGTTGGGTCTGCTATTGGATTCAACGGGCTGCACATAAATGCATTACACTTTTTTCTTAATAACTCATGAATTGTGATTGAGCGCACATCTTTTTCCCTCAAGTTGTTTTTGTCAAGATTGCACTTAGGCTCAGGTACTACCAAATGGCATGCAAGTGGTTGTCACCATAGTGAAGTGGGAAACAACTGACACTGCTAAAATTGGAGTAACTAAACATCTGCTCAGCTTCTGTCCTGACATAGATTTAGCATAGCAGTGACCGGCAAGGTAGCAGTTGGATTGCCTTCACTATTAATACTGGCTGGCAACCCTGCATCTTTGATGCTTTGGTTGCCTGAAGATATCTGAAAACTCTCTGGAGCGTGTGACTGCAGCATAGTGATTACTGAAGTCAGATGTGCTGCTGATTATTTTTGCTGAAGAAGAGCAGAAAGGATCATCACTATAAAGCATTGTGAAGCTGCCTATAGACTGCTTTTTTGGAGAGCGACTAGCTGAATTGTTGGTGCCTAGCAATTCTGGAACACAAGGAAATGTAGTCTTCTTGTTATGTAGGTCCAGCTACCTTTCTCACTTCTTAAAGATGAAAAGGATGGTCGAACAACAATGTCACTTTAATAAACCTAATCTTATCTTATTAAAGGGTTATGGCCATTAGCTGTTGGACAGATTCTTCAGTCCACCACGGGAGCTGCATGCTAATGGTGATAACTTGTGGGTGATTTGGAATATGAAAGAACCTGCATTTAGACATGGAGTTGAGCTGAATAGTTAACATTGAGAGGACTGGTATGGATTTCTCTACTCTATCCAGTTTATGCTTTTGCTGTTGGAGCTGCATGATTGATGGCGACTGAAAGCGTGATCTGAGACTGAATACTGTTGAGCGGTCTCACTACATCAATGAAACTACACACCGACCTTAGATAGGAGTCAGAGCCAACCCCTATTTCGAGTCCATTATTCATTTTGATTGATTTGTGTATGGTTAGATGAAAAAAAAAAATTAGGATGTCCGGAACATCTTGGGGGTTGTGTATACGAATGGGTCCTTTTTTTATACATGGTACTAAGCAACTTTCCTTGTTATAAAAGGATCCAGTGTACACAGACCTGTTATTCTGCATACATCATATCGTTCGTTTGCATGTCTGTTGTCTTTAAGTTGAAAGCCGAAGGATCCGAGCTGGTACTACAGATTTGGTTTGTGTTGATAGGAATGAAGCCACCTTGTGGGGTCCTTAAAACCTCTCGACCTTACTCAAATTTTGCGCAATCGAGGAGATTTTAGGTCGTGGTTGCTTGATCAATGCTTTGTGCTCGGTTCATTTAGGTAGATTGGATTTCTATTTGGAAAGGGTGGCTGTAGTGAAGTTCTTCCAGTCTCGGTGCTCAATTGTACACGGAGAACCGAGTAAGGGGGGGACTTGACCGTCATTATAAATGCTTTTGATGGCCATTTGACTTGACAACAGGGGATTTGAGTCTTGAGATGACGATTGGTTACACAGCTGTAATTAGATGTTTTGAGTTTTGATTTGAATGTCATTGACTTCTTTGTCACCAGTCATCTTAATTTGATCGTTAATGGGTGACCACTACAATATCGAAGGCCTCCTGTTTGGATTTTATAACGACAAGAAGGTACTGATAAGGGAATCTAAAAAAGAGATTAAGACTAATACACCGTCTATTATTTTCTTTACATGTCGCAGACGTGCCATGCTTTTGTGGAACTCAGACCAGTGACGGACTGAGCTTGATCCAATTAGTCTCATTCTAACTGGTCAAAACATGACTGCCTCGGTGCCTAAGCTTCCAAGTGAAGCCAGCACAAACTATTGTTAGGGAGGTCCTGTACTGGGGTCTGGCTTGCATGTCCGTGACTATAATAAAAATATCCTCCACACACACACACACACACACACACACCCCACGGCATCTGTTGCATTTGCATGTGATATTGGAGATGAGCTGTTTACTGGGGACTCTTTGAGACCATCGACAGATCTGTTGATTCATATAAAAACTGTATTCTTTTCCACGGGCATCACTAGAGATAAAATTAACTTTCCCAAATCTAAGCAAAAAAAACATAAAATAAAAAAGGAATCGTTCTTGACTTTTTTCTAAAAGATAAAGGAAAATAAAAAATAAACCTGAAGCTCATCATCAACCGATTATTCTCCACCACTTGTCATGGGATCGATCTCTTGAATTGTATTATAAAATTACATGACCGTCCTCGAAGGGCGACATTGATTTTGCTGTCGGTATAGGCCAAGGTTGATTAGGTAAAATAATTTTGAAAAGAGTGGAATCTGAGTCTGACAGCAAGACTACGAGACAGGTTGGGCGAGGTTTGCTCTTGATGTCAAGATGCTTTTCTCATAAGAAAAATTATTTTTTTATATAACTTATTAAATTAAATTTTGTTGGGCATTACAGGGGGATGAAACTGGAAGTCAGAAAGTGGAAGCAAAGAAGTGTTATTGTCTGGAATCGCATCATCCTCATATATTGTACTTTGTTACAACAACTTATGAGGTATTGGTAGGTTAGTGCCCCAAATGACCCGATTGAATGTGACCCTAACCATGTGATGAAGCATCCTCGTCGTTACGCTGTAACGTTGCCGGGGTGTCGGGCCATTCGAAAATTGACAAAAGTTAAAAGCCCGGAGGAATTACTGATATCAGTGTTAGGGGTCCCGTGATGTTTTGTTCCATGTCTTAAATTGTGTGGATCGTTTTCAATGGTTGCAAGAATGAGGAGCTCCTTGGGCCACATTTTGCTAGTTTGAAATCACAATCACAATCCCATGGCATTTTAATAGGCCGAGAAAGAGTTGGGATCATGCATGTTTCTTCGAAACTTTTAACATACGGGGCAGGGCAAGTGGGAAGTTTGCTGGTAGATGAAAATATCGATGGTGATAGTATGGCCTCGTCTGTCCTCGGAAGGATGTGACGTTCTAGTTCTGGTTCCACATTGTTTAGCCCAGCTTTGCCAGGGGTGAAGAACTCTTTTCCTGTTTGTTTTGCTTTTCTGCGTAGGCGTAGTTTTTGGTGTCATATCTGCATAATTCTCTCTATTTCTGTGTGTTCCGTGAGGTTCTTTTAAAAAATTATCGATGACTTACAGCCACTTTTTTAAAGATACACACACACACACACGCCATACAAAATTTATGATTATTGCTGATATAACTCCTAAATCACATGTTAATAGTGTAAAAAGTCAGTTTTGAATATCATTTTTTTTAATTGAAAATAAATAAAAAAACAAAAAGCGATACCAAAACATTATTGCTGTACATTATCTGGGTTCTTTTAATATATTTTTGTTAACTAGCATCAAATGAAGATCAAATTAAACACTAAACTAGGTGGTGCATGAGAAGTAAATGTTGAACTTAATAAAATAACATTTTTATTTTATTGAAAGAAAAAAGAAAGAGAGAGCCTTTAGAAGATAATGAGAGTTATTATTGTTTCTAAAATGTGACGTTAATTATTAGATAGGTTACTGCAATTAATTCACTCAATTTTTGTAATTAGCGTAATGGACTTAGGACTTTGTAATTAGATAACTTTAGCATAACTTAATTCATCTCGTTTTTTAGCATAACTTAATTTCACCTCAGAACTCAGATCATGGCCATAAATGCTAAGTAGTTTAATTATTAATTAAACTAGTTACACAACACATTTATGATCAGTTTTGGATGAAGATTAGACAAACCTTCTCACACATGGGCTGCTGTAGCTCTGTCAGTATTTGTAACTTACGATCTAACTTTCGAGACAAAAGAACATAGAAGAAAATGCAAAGAAGCTTTGCCGCGCCTAAGAAGGTTTCATGTAGAGGGTCATGGAAATAACACTAATAATAATAAAAAAAGAAGTAGAAGAAGAAGGATTGAAGAAGGTTCATGGTGTAGGGGAACTCCCATGTTAGGGACGCCACACAAGTCCATGGGAACAGTCATGTGCTCTTGCATGGGTCGGAGGAACCTCCTTTTTATCCCATGTTGTCCTCCAGAGTTTCAAGAAGAATACGTTTCTTTTTCATTCATTAAGAAAATAAAGGAAGAACTAGTTTAATGGAAATGGCTCCTCGAGCAACCGGCTCTCCATATGCGATGCCGTAAAGTACTTCTTACAGTTAATTATAACTTATTTTCCTTAGTAAAAAAATAATCAATCAATCAATCAAAGAAGCTTTCTGTCAATCACAGACATCTCGTCCTTTAAACCTAAAATATAGTTCTCACGATCGATTTATACAATCTCTTTAAAAATAAATAACATTATTCAGGTAAAATGGCTAGATTATAAAACGCGGCACATTATCTTGTTAAGTCTTCAATTAGATTTTAACGGTCTAAATTCCTGAAGTTACGCTCCAGGTTTTTTTATATCCTCAAGTAAACATTGATGTTTAAATTAAAGTACTTCATTAAAATAAAATCAACCAATTACTTTACCAACCTGAATAATCAGGGAAGCACGTAGGTTTAGTTTCAAACGTCTGATTCTTTAACTTTTTATTTTTATTAATTTAATTCAAGTATAATTGATATTTTTTCCACTTATTTATTATAAACTAGACCCGAGAAAAGATCGAGTGCCTGTTTAGCTTAGTGCAAGACCATGAACAAGACTCAAGCTCTCCGGATCTATTCCGTGGGTGAACCAAGGGCTACCGCACCACGACGAACTAGGTGGATTTTCTCTTCCTGGACTTGCTATATCTCTCACAGTGATATTCAAACCCTCTGAAAATGTATCAGGTCTAGCCGTCTAGGTATAGAATCAACAGTAAAAAGCTCCAGAATGGCAGAATTATAATTGCTTGTGTAGGGTTAGATGGGAATTTATTGATATAGGTTTCTGATGCCTGGTAACATGACCAGCCTTGCCAGGCTATGGAAACGCATTTCTCTATCGAACAAGATTCTCAATTCCCGATATATGGTTCCTGTTTCGGGAAAGAAAAACATGATGGAAAAATATTCCTATCCATGTCAAATCCAAAGCATTGAACTTATCATGCATCTTACAAGGCGAGAGTTAGCAGCACAATCATGCATGATCTCTAGTTGTTAAAATTTCGTTTTCATGGGCAGACGTGTGGTAAATACTGCGAAATCAGCAGACGAGTCCTGGTGAGTTTTTCGATGGAGAGGGAAAAAAAAGAGAGGATTATGTACAAGGAACCTTACCTAAGTGGAGGCATGTACCAAAATTGACCTGCGGTGGAGCCCCTTTCTATAATTACAGGTCAGTTTTTGATGCACAACAACTCAAGATTTCATTCTCACAGCTGGATTATTCTACCAACAATATGCCTTTTCTTTCTTCCTTCTCCTACGGGGGGGGGGGGGGGGGGGGGGGGGGGGGGGGGGGGGGGGGGGGGGGGGGGGGGGGGGGGGGGGGGGGGGGGGGGGGGCGGGCGGCGGGCCGGGGGGGGAG
>Ga0325410_1007330_pt1 | contig 12058 bp, 5 predicted proteins | sample PopdelMetagenome_16_FD_206182 | JGI IMG/M metagenome (GOLD analysis project Ga0325410, IMG submission 206182) | Populus deltoides microbial communities from Bellville, Georgia, United States - Xylem-PdIQD-R3 | ecosystem: Host-associated > Plants > Phyllosphere > Stem > Wood/Secondary xylem... | reverse complement strand
TGCTCAGAGTTGAAGCTACAATACTCGGTACCAGCTTTGGGACTTCCATTGTCAGATGGATTTACAGTCTCTGGCATTGCTTGCTTGGACTTGATATCAGTCAATGGATTGTCGATCTTCAACTTGAAAGTAAAATTTTCACCATCATCTTGTGAACCGCTATCTGGCCCTGAAGTGTTTTTACCATCATCTTCTGAACCGCTATCTTGCCCTGGTGTGTTTTTCCCATCATCTTCTGAACCACTATCTGACCCAGATGTGTCATGATCCGCAGGTTTGTTGACAATAATTGGTTCGTTAGGCACAGCACCATATGCAGATCTTCTAGCTCTAGTTTTGGAAATGTTGGCAGCTCTGCTCCTGGCAAACCATCATACATTTCAGTCAGTAGCTGACCACGTGAAAAACACAACTCAAACGAAAGAATGCAAGCCAACCTTTTCGAGGATGAAACAGCCTTTGATCTCTTCCTTGACTCTGACTTGGTCTCGCATTTGGCCTTTCGCAGTCTGGTAACACATTGTAAAAGCAAAGCCCAGATAAGACCAAACATTAAGGAATCAGAAAAGAACCTATCTACAAACTATGGGAAAACCATGTTATTATAGTCTTATTTATAAAACTTTGAAGAAAAATGATAACTAAACTTACACGTCAGATGAAGTAGCAGCTTTTGGAACATCAATCTCCTGCTCCTGCAAACATTATTAGCACAATTGCAAGCCGGATAAATTACTTCTTTGGTACAGTTCTAGAACATACAAGAAGAGGAAAATATGAAGCACAGAATGGGGCAAGAGACCCACTTGAACTGGAAAACTATCATCTTTAATTAGTTCCCACCGCTGCCTTTTGAGATTAAGCTTCTCTTCATCCCCATCAGCATACAAGACCTGAACAGGTCATCAACAGAAGTATTTTAGAGCTATGATAGGAAGAAATGAAGATAGATAGCTCCATTGATGATGGAAGTTGTGCGAGAAGATTTGGACTCTATCATCCACAATGAACCAATTACTCCATCAGAGTAATTTGGATCCATTGATCTTACAAGAAAAGCTATAGAGACAAACAAAAGGAGTCATTGCTGTAAGACAATTTCTCATGATTTATGATAAACTTTGGCCCCAGGTACAGTCACAATTGCTATATAAAGACTGAAATAGTAGAAGACAGGTTCATTCCCCTCCTTCCTTTTTTTCCAAGATAAGTAGGGATAACTCAGAGTCATCTCACCCTGTGCTTCTTTTTGATGGGGTCATAGGAATCAACAACTCCTTCATAGAACCTGCAGAACAAGGAATCACGCTTAGAAACTTCATGATGGATGTTCTTTAGGAAAGATCAAGAAATAAAGGTGGTTATAAGCTGAGCATTAATTCAAATTTCTGAAACCAGATTCTCAGCCAAAGTTGTCTAGTCCATCTCAAAACCCATGATCTGTGTTCACTAAAAATAAAAAGCAAGTGGCAAGTGGAATTCTTTTACAAATTGATGATTTCTTCTTGTTCCTTCTGTGCTGAGCTGACATCAGGCAATAGCTCCGCACCCACAAAAAGCATTTTCAGAAGCTCAAAATACAGTAAACAAAAACATCAACTTTCTCTGTCAAAGGAAAACTTGATACACCATATAAGATAAATAAAGAAAATTACAGCATGTCATATGTAAAGACGTTCAAATGAAAGATCCTCTCTAGTAGAATATGACACACTGCCTAACCCTTTTAATCACCCTCAGTAAGATTTTGTAATGTTCAAAGATCAACATAAAACAAACCAAAAGAACCACCTTGTCCATGTTATGACTGTAATCGTTAGAACCCTGGTGTAAGACAAAGACATCAAATTGACATGATCTCTCTTCAGTTAATTTGTTAAACAGTTATTTCCAAGACTAGTTATCAAAGATGCATGCAGTCATCAAAGATTGCATTATCATTTCAAGTCTGCGCTTTTGGGAGAAAAACAAACAAGATAATGATGAATAAATTGCTCTCATCCCACTTCAAAAGCCTATTCAGTGACCTTATACTCAGCATATATAACCTCTGTCTCCAATATGAACATAGAACATGTAGAAGTCCATCTAACAGATCACATAGAACATGTAGAAGTCCATCTAACAGATCATAGTGCAAAAGTTATCAAATCCTACAAGCATTGGTGATTGAAGAAAGCTACAACACAACAAGAAGCAAGACATGACAGGAAATGCAAAAGATATTCTGACCATCTAACATATACTTTTCAGAAAATTGAAACTAGAAATCACATGTTCAAGTCTCACCTCTTATCCATTGGCCACCAAACCTTTATTTTGCTACCAACCAATTGCTCACTGAGATCAGGAGTTTCAGAAGACTGAATTTAAGAAAATAGTCATTTCAATAAATTGAAAACGAACAAAGATTACAGAAGGTAAGAACAAGAAAAAAATCTCTATCTAGAAGCATGACGTATAAGCATGCTTAAATGAAATACAATTGAATTAAAAAAAAACACAAAACATAAGCATGTGACAGATCCCAAGATGTGTTGTCACAATCCAAGAGCTCCAGAACAACCTTCAACAGAGCTTTTTCATGACAACCCAAAGAGAAAAGACTAGGTCTCAATGATAGTTTTCAATGAGCATAAAATGAATTTATTTGATGAATTTGATATTCCAATAAGAACTGACAATTACTAGATAAGTTCAGAGTATTTGTATGGTTTATACCCTATATCAGATAGAGGCACATCATCACTGTAAACCACAAGTATCTACCACCCCTGTTAGACTTAAAAAGACTACTGGCATTTATTCATGTTCAAGGCACAAAATTGGAGCACCAACGCAACAACCTCCTTCTGCCCAAATAGCAATTTGACTATTGGTCCACTATTTTCACAATCATCAATAAAACGAGAAAGCAAAATTATATCTTGCCCACGGCACACAAACATTCTGATTGCCAAAGTACATAATTGTGCCTTGGTGTGACTACACTTTTTCCCTTTCAGTTCTGTTGGTTATAGCCTTATTTTCAATCAGTTAAGTCAATATGGAAAACTAGTCAGAGGTTTATCTCCCTTCACAATGGTTAAGAATAAGCTCGCCTCCCAGTCCCAAAGCAGTTGTGACATCTCACTGGACTTTTGAGTTGCAAATCATTGGGTAGAACAGCTAGATATTGCAGCAGCACAGCTTTTCAAACTCAAGACATGCATAAAGGGCAGGCAATTGAGCTAATAGAAAAAAAAAAATTCAACTGCTGTACCCAATCTCTGTGGAAAGTGGTCTACCGGCAGAAATAAAGAGCATATTGTCAACCCGATATACTCCTCTCTAGACACTTCAAAATTAGGTAATTTGGCAAAGACCACTATGATTCATCTTTTCAGCTTTATTTTATGGAACATTGTTCAGCAATTTTATAGTATGTCCAAATTTCAAACAGAGATAAACTAATTTATAGGAATACCAGTTGAGCTAAATGTTACAAAGTGGAAACTAGAAATGAAAATTAAGGACGAGAAAAGATGGAAAGTTCCATTGACTAGAAACAAGTTACTCAGTAACAAGAAATAAGGACCATTACCACTTCCTTCCTCGGAGTACGCTTCCTCTTGAGTTTTGTTTTCGGGGTTTCTTCCAGGTAACTTCCTTCCCCGTGTAATGATTTAACCTTCTATACAACTGGCAACCATCAAGATAATAGAAAAGCTTATGCACAACAAACATAAATATTAGTCAGGTTCTTATTCATTTAATACCTTATCTCTAAATGCTTCCTTAACATCCTCATCTGATGAACCATCCAACGACCTTCTCTTTTTCGTGTCTGTTGGGACTGACGAGCTGTGCTTATTAAATCTCCTGACCGCAATCACAATTGACTGATGGTGAGGCTTTTTCTCAGGTTCACTTAGGACAACTGATTTCTTTGCAGATACTACATGTCCAGAAGACAGAGATATCTTCTTAGTAATCTTTGAGCCAAGTCCAACTTTTCTTAAGTGCTTTTGTTTCTTTGCTTCTGAGTCACTTGTTTCTTTAGAACGCTTTCTCCAAATAATATCATCAGGTTCTGGAGATTTCTCTTCAACCTGAGCACTCAAGCTTTCACTCTTTGACAACGATAAAGGAATTGGATCAGCATCTTCATTCATGCTGATTCCCTTTTTCTTTGGTCGGCTGCTTTTAGGATGACTTCCAGCAGATATCCGTTGCTGTGGTGATAGGGAAGAAGACCCTGAGATTTGACCAGTTTTTGGGGTAAATCCTGTTGGTTTTGTCACACTCAAATGTTTTAATGACAAAGCTACCTTCTTGGAAACTGGAGTTTCTGAGGGTAAAACATCAGTGCCTTTATCATGACGTTTTTCACGGGGAAGTTTAGTAGTTTTTCTTCCTGTATTAAACCAAGGATCGTAGCCTTCTTCTGGATTCATCAAAGAATTAGGTTTCCAGCCCCTTTTACTTGGAACGGTCTTTGGCTCCTTTTCTAACCTGACTTTAGGTTCAGCTTTGTCCTGTGCATCAGTGCTTTTAGAATGTTCGGTAAGAGAGCAAGGGTCTAGCATTTTTGAAGCATTATCCTTTTTGACAGTCCTGGCATTTCTAGTTGAAGCAGTTCCTTTGCTTGCTTTTGACTTCGGAATCACATCCTTGCCTTCAAAAATCTCTCCCTGGCAAGCAGCATTTGGTGATAATCCCTTGGACATTTGGCCAACAGAAAAAAATAATTTTACAGGGATGAGCATGAAATTTTATTAAAATGGACACCTAGTTTAAACACAAGAAATAATCCAAGATTACAGCAAAAAGAGCTTTAGCCACAAATGCTACCCACCTTTCACCTTATAAGTCGCAACCACTTCTATGAAGAATAATAAAAAGGCTACTCATCCTAGACTCTGTGGTGTGCCTCGAATACATATGAGGTAAATATACACTCCCTCTCCAAATAGCTTTTGCAACAGTCATGAGTTTTGTTTTTTCTCTTTATTTTATTTTGCATTAAGGTATATTAGTCGTGGATTGATAATTGATAACTGAAATGTGACTAGCAGGACTACAATCTCATGTGGTCCCTCTGCTTTGCACATTCAGTCAAATCAACCATGTCCCTTAAGTTGGACCAAATCAACTCCACTTCCAATTTGAGATTCTCTATTTGATTACATCATAACATGGCATTTAGCTGGCCATTTAATTAGTAATGGAATTAGAGGAAGGGGCTGAAATCACATTTACTTAGAAGCAAAGGGGTTGATTTGTTCTAATTTGAAATAAAAGGCTTCATTTAACGAAATGAAGAAAATAGAAAACCATGCGTGAATTTTAGCGAATCACTAGTAGTATAAGATGGTAAAATAGGCCTCATCTTGCATCAGAAAATTATAAGGGTTTTAGGCTCTACAAAAAAGATAAGAGAGAACCAAAACTTGTCCTTGACAATGAAGTCGGGATTTATATTTAACAAGAGACAAGTGCACTAGAACAGTTTTCTGTCCAAGGAAACAATTTTACAATTGCAAGACAACATCATGAAAAACTCCACTCAGATTTCATGCAGTTATAGACAGGGAGAAGAAGCATACCAAATGTTCCCCAGAACGATTGCTATAATCACCTTCGAGTGTGCAAGACTCATCTTGGAATATAGAAGCAACTATTGGAGCATATTCATCCAAAAGTATGCCTGTAGACTGCACTGCTTCCTTGAGATAGGGCTTAAGTTTAGCAGCACTATTAGTGATAACTCTTTCCCCAAGCTCCCATGCTATAGGAGACACACTCTGGAACCATAGTGTAAGATATTGTAGAGTAAATCTCACTGCACCTATCAAGATCATGATGCAAAGGAGAAACATTCGATGAAAGACACACCTGGTTTTGCTTTTTTACACTCGCTAAAAGTAGAGTGAGAAGCTCTGCTGAGATTTCTTCACTTTCATCAATGACCAGGGTCATAATTGTTTCCATGGCTAAGATTACAGTTTTTGGATGGTTGGACCTAAAAGTTGAGTAGAAAAACCCATCAATTGTTGAAGAGAGACAAAATAAATATAGGCATTTAAATGAAAGTAGACAGGAGAGGAAAAATAGGAAAAGAAAAGAAAAGCAAACAACAAGTCCCAAGCTACCACTACTTCTTCTATAACAACAAGACAACAAACAAACCTCAGTGCCAAACTAGTTCAGGTCAACTATATGGATCCTTTTGCGCCTTTCTGGCGATAATATACTACCACTAATTCTTCTGATAACAAAAATAAAAATAATGCTCCCACAGCTTCATTATGAGAACTGAAACAACAGCAACCATAAATGCAGCATCCTTAGCATAATGGATCTGTTGATGTTATCAAGAAACTAGTTTTAAGAAAATTCTGGACCTTGCCACCCTAGCACAAGAATGCGTCTCACACATTTTACATAGACTATTGCAGTGTCAATTTTTAGTAATAAGGTTACCATTTGACACAAAGATGATCTGACACCATGATATAAAATATACCCTACAGAAAAACCTGTTCTCTGACAAATATATAGCTGTTATTGTCTTTTTTTAAGTATATTTCCACTTGTTTGTATAACTGAAATTTCTGTTCATCATTTATCTGTTCCATTCATGCCATGATCAATGAAGATAGAAGCAAAGAACAGTGTTAGTAGAAACCAAGGCCCTGATGACCTTTGCCCTTCTTTCCAGTTTTTATGGTGACTTAGGTAACAACCCACCAATGGTACCCCAAACATTAACCAAAGAGTCTATCATCCAAAATCCCATCAAATTTTCCAGATTTTTTGGAACACCAAATAAGAACAGAATCAAAACATTAGATATGTAGTCATGTAATGGACTCTTTGAGGGCGCACTGCTCATAAAGCAATAGCCAATTTAGGGATCTTAATATCTCCAAACCTCCATTTGAAGTCCACAGGAGTTTCCCATGAGGTGAAATCCAAAGAACTATCATGAAACTGAGTAAGAGAATCCTCTCCCCCTCAGTGACCACCACTTTTAAGGACACAAGCAAACCCAAGAAGCACAATGCCACCCATGAAACGCACACATCAAGTGGGCTGTCTTAATCACTCCATATTAAGGATGCCAAATGATGCTATGTCCAATCTTTAGGTGGGTAAGGTGCTTTGCCACATACAAACAACTCTTGGGTTGCTTCTCATCCATAATAATCCTCATCCTCTTTTCCATAATCATAGACAGCAGACCTTTGCAATCCAATCTAGACTAAGAATCAATTTTCCAAAGGGTTTATATAGAAATGCATTTTAAGTGTAAGAAATCTCCTTCTGATGCATAAAAAGGAACCTAAAACTGCATACGGAACTTCTGAGAATTTCTAAAAGATTGCTGAATCAAGAATACAATTGGAAAAAAAATAAGTCTACTCCTGGCATGCTCTTAACATAAACTTCTGAAAATGAAATTCCAATATAATTAACAAAATAATTATTCAAACCCTTATTCTCTTTAATTTTAGCAGCTCCAAAACTTAGTTTTTAGAGGTATGGCAATGTTACTCTTTAACAAAAAGTCAAGTTATGGAATCTAATGAGCAGAAATTACTCACCAACTTAGAATGAACACAAATTAGTTACGGAACTATGCTATTGAAGATGTTACTACAGTCTGTTGGATTGTAAATGGGAGATAGAACAATACATGGAATAAGCAGTGGCTCCTATATCTTTCAGAAAATGACATATAAACATGAGAAGTTTGTGAAGCAAAAGCTAATGCCATTGACAAGGCTCTTAACTCGCACCTGATGAATTTCAGAAAGTGTTGGAACATCTCTATAATTAGTTCATCCAGCTCCAGGTCCAGCATCACCAAGCATGACCTCACCCTTGCTACATTCTCAAGAATAGAAACTGCCTTTGTATAACAATGACCGGATGTTTGGGATAATTTTTCAAAAGATGCTACTGTCAATTGAAAAATTTCCTGTTCATCATTGGAAACGCGGACAGCATAAGAGCCCGGAAAAATGTAGGAACATGTAATGAAGAAATCTTGTTCTGATCACCCACACACGTGAAAATTGATTTTATCTGCTATGAGTACCTTCATTTGGTCATCATTGTAAGGAGCATCTGGTGCTGTTATTCTTGTAATCTCACTCGTGCAAGATGCAACTGCAAACCTTACATCTTCGTCTGAGTGCCTTAAAAGGGCACTAGAGATTAATGCCTTCATTGTAGGCAAAAGAGCATCTTGCATTGATCTTGGTGGTGCTTGCTCCACATTTGCAAGGAAACGCTCAAGTTTCTATAAGAAAAAATGAAACGCAACAACAGATCAATTCAATTTCTGTCAATGACCAAAGCAATTAAAAAATAGTAAAGAAACAATATGATGATTCTAAAAGCGTGAAAGAAGCAGCACAGAAGTTATCCAAGGGTCAAATAACCAAGAAAAATGACAAAACAGAACAAAAACACTGTTACAGGCAATAAAGCTCAAATTACATGAAAGCCAAGTAAGTGTCACAGCAAAGACCCATTGAAAAAACCCAATTAATAAAAAGCACCCTACAAGACAGTTTAAAGTGCATCATCCAAAACAAGCAACAGAAAAGACATCTATATTTCAAAATCCATGAAGGCACGCTGGAATCTTTGTATAACTCATCACCTGACACACATCATGCCACAATCCTCATCAACCAGATGGCAACGTCTTTGTAGGATGACCATTTTGATTTGAATAACTCAAATAAGATCGTGCCACCATTAACACATACACATCAACTAGAGCAGACCTTACTAACTTTTATTTACTAATAACAACACATCAAGCAAGACCAATCATACCAAGAGTTCAATTCCAACGGTCATTTTCCAATCATACCAATAGAAGATGCCAACACCAATAGCTGCAAAATTATATATAACATAGCGTGCCAGTTGCATTCTGACGTAATGCCACAGATCTGATTATTAAAAGTTTCACATGTAGCAAAATATCTGAAAACAAAAATAAGAATATCTAGGTGCAGGGTCTAGGAGAGATATAGGCATCCAAAACCCAAATGTATGTCGATGGTTTTGGATCCTGCCAGGAGTGATTGCCTGCAAGTCCATTTGCTCCTAACTCATCCTAAAAGGCATCAGCCATGCCCTTAGGCAAGAGTATAAATGCATAGCCTCTCTACATTATGCACCCCTGTCATAACATTACACATTAACACAACACACCCTTGTAATTTTTTATGAAGAAATGGAATTGAAAATGCAAGATCCCTCCCAACCCATTGATCAGGAAGTGATTATCAACCATAAATCCATCCCTCCCTGGGGAACAATCCTAACAATAGAATACATATGCAACAAAGCCAGAAGGATAAATTTATCTCTATAGAGGTCATATAAGGCTAAGTAAAAATCAGGAATGAAATCCAAAAAACAGCCAACATTCAACAATCATTAACACTACATTGAATGATTTCAAATTCAACACTTCAATTAGCAGGCATGAAAATCCCGGGGAAAACACTTTCACAAACATCAATATCTAGTGAGTTTTTATACATGACTATAAAGGAATTAAAAATGAAGCCCGTATACGATAACAACAACATTTTTTTGCAAAATTGCCAAACAAACAATCATCAATCCATGCCAGTCGTCACCAAAAATACCAAAATGTCTATATCCCTGCACCAACTAATTAAGCCCAGAAAAAATATTCAACAAGTAATCAATTCAACATTCTAATACAATGTCAAAGACCATTAAAAAAAAGGCAAGCACACAAAGCAAATAAAAATACATATGCATATATAAAGAGATGAAGAGGGTGACGAGACATTACATCAAGCAAGTCAAGAAGGTCATCAACAGATGATGGAGGGTTTAAGAGACTTTTCCCAGCCTCTTTGAGCCGTTCTTGAAGCTCAGTCTCACTGTAAGGCATTTTAACACTCTTTCAACCACGAAAACCAAAACCCCAGAAACCAAAATCACAAAAGACTCTCACTTTCTCAGTAAATTCAGAGACTTTTCACTCAAACCCACACCAGAAACAAAAGAGCAACATGGTATTTAATAAACCCCTGAAGGATTTGTTTTGCTGACAACTCCACCACAGCTAAGTTTTAGCAAAGTGTTGTGCATGCAAGCAGAGGTTACCAAAGAAGCAGGTTATTTTCCTTGGATTCAACCCATTAATTCAATTGGGTTAAAAGAATGGGGTTTTGGACATTTTTTGGTTTTGGCTTTTGGGAATTCTCGATTTCTCTCCCTTTTTTTATTTATTTATGGTCTTTTTCACTCCTTTTATGTGCATTACAGCAAATAGTGTTTGGGGATCGTTGAGGATTTTCATTTTTTTTCTTTTTTAAGGATAGTGCAGGCAAAGGTTGTGTAACCTTCTCGCTAGTTTTACACCAAATCAGAGGTTGTATGTTATAGGAGATTTGTTTTCTTTCTTGACTTTCTAAATTTAAATTTTAAGATTACTATTCAAAAAATATTTTCTCTTTAAAAGAAAAGATGATACAAAGAAGAAGGGTTTTAGTTTAATTGACAAACAAGTTATATTTAGGGATTATTATTTTATTTTATTTTTGTTAGTATTTAGAATATAAGAAAAATAGTGACTCTTGCCCGAGCACGTCATTGCTTTAGAATAGTTTAAAACTAGATAATCCATCCATTCTACGTTGTGGTCAAATTTTAAAAAAAAATAAATATAAAAAAAATTAATTATACGAGAGTTTACTTGATATAACTTGATTAATTTTATTGGACCAAAAATAAATCATACAACTCTTGAAAACAATATTGATTAAAGAAATTAAAAAGAATATCTTTTTAATATTAATTTAACAACATATTGAATTGACCTTAAACAATTCGGATTAACGTGTTAAATTCGTGACCTGGGTTATGAGACTATAATAACCTTATAGAAAGCAAATCAAAATAAATTATGAAACTTAATTTCCAATCAACCTAATATTAAAAGATAAAATTGAAAAAAAATCAATTAAAAAATGACCTAAAAAACCACATGAGTTAATATTTCAAACTTGCAACTCGGGTCATAAGTATAGTTTTTAGACCCGGTCCGGTCCAAGGGCCGGGTTCTGGGTTTTGACCGGGTCGCCTAGGTCAATTCTTTTTTTTAAAAAAATCAAAACGACTTCGTTTTAGTAAAAAAAGAAAAAAGTCAACGAGTTGCAACCGGGTTTTTGACCGGGTCTTACCAGGTCGCCGGGTCACACCAGGTTTTTCCTTCCCTTGTTTTTTCTTCAACTCGGCCCGGTTCCAGCCCCGGGTCCCGGGTCGACCCACCGGGCTGGGCCGGGTTTTAAAACTATGGTCATAAGACCGAAATAACCCTATAAAAAATAAATCGAAACAAATTATGAATTTCAATCTCCAAGCAGTCAAGTATTAAAGGATGAGATTAAAAAAGAAACCAATTAAAAAAAACATAAAAAATAATCTAAGTACTCTTAGATATTGTAATGTGTTTTTCAAATATATTTTTTAATTGAAAATATATTAAAATAATATATTTTAAAATTTTTAATATTAATATATCAAAATCATTTAAAAAATTATTTTTATATTTTTTTAAATAAAAAATAAATTATCATATCATAAAAAGAGCCGAGATATAGTCCTGCATTCACTCAAAGAAGAAAGAATTTTTCTTATAAGTTGTGTTTGGTTTTATGTAAAAAAGTAAAGAGATTAACATCTATAACCCATTTGAGTCATGTTTAGTGCTTTCTCATCAGTATTTTTCTTAATTTTTGCTGGATAATGGTAGAACAGTACTAATCCTGTGGTGATAAGTTCAAACAATTTATGAAGATAAAATGTGATAATTCTAGGAAGTTCATTTCCCTATTTAAGTATTGTGATTAAAAACAATTTTTTTTAAAGAAAAACCTCAATAATCTAATCTCAAACCTAAATATTCATGATCTTAATTAGTTACATCTTAAACCTATAAATTTTATTAATTAATTAGATCTCAAATTATATCCTACATTTCTCAACCATGCTCTTAATAATTTAGTCA
>Ga0325410_1007328_pt1 | contig 12060 bp, 6 predicted proteins | sample PopdelMetagenome_16_FD_206182 | JGI IMG/M metagenome (GOLD analysis project Ga0325410, IMG submission 206182) | Populus deltoides microbial communities from Bellville, Georgia, United States - Xylem-PdIQD-R3 | ecosystem: Host-associated > Plants > Phyllosphere > Stem > Wood/Secondary xylem... | reverse complement strand
TGTCTTTCTGAATTGTTAACATTGTCAAGACTATGATATTCATTGACTTGTTTTATAATATGATTTGTGTGTTTTGATATTTATTTCATTTAAGTTTGATATGAGTAAAATGTTAGAGTTTTTATTAGAATGTTTATAGAATTTTTGTTTCTCAACATTCCAATTAAAAAATTTAGTTTGATCCATTTTTTTTTGTTAATAAATATGTGTTTTTCAAAATTTCTTAATAAGGAATTAATGTGGGATGCGTATTTATATATTCTTTAAAATATCTATATCTTGTGTCATTTTAAATAAATATAAACATCTTTATACAGAAATATATATTTTTTGTAATAAAAATAAATAATTTATAAATTAAGTGCAAAATAATCATAATTGTTAATTTAATTCATATTCATAAATATTTCAAATAATATAATTGAATTCAATTCAGTGGTTTAATATTTTATTCAAAGCATGATAATTGTAATAAATTATACTTATAATTTAAATTTATTTATGAATTGAACTCCATTTCTCATATGATTTAATTACAGAACAAGGTATTATGTTTTGTTATTTGTTATTGTTATTATTTTGTTTTTTTATTTGTTATTGTTATTATTTATTCATATTGTTAATGATTAATTAACTAATAATATCACCATTTGATACTAATATTACTCTATTTGAGGATAAAAGATCCCTTTTCTTTTTCCCGCGTCATGTCGCAGTTAACGTCCTTTAAGCATGGCAAGGGGGGAGGATCGAGGAGACACACACACGTGACGACATTCTATTGGGGTATAAGTTTTACAGATTTCCCAAACGTCTCAGCAACGCAAAAAATAGTATGGCCCCCACGATATCACGGCGCTACAGAAACCAGATTTTCTCTCGCCATAACGCGACAAAATCAAAATCATGCACACCCAAAGCCAAGCCAAGCCAAGCCAAGTAACGTTCCATTCACAAATAAACCCGCTGAGTGTATTCTAGTCCCTATAAATTCAGACATAATTCAATTCCAATTATTTAGCTTCCTGAATTTCACTATGAACCCAAATTCTTCGATTTTCTTTTAAGCTCCTCTAAACTCTCATGGAAGACATTCTTTACTTCTAAAGTGAAATAACTCATTGAATGTCCGAACTTCCTCCTCTAGGGTTTTTATATATAACCAAGCTGGTTAAATTATTTTAAATCCAATTGATTAAAAAATGTTTAAGCAATTAAATGACATGATATTATTGTAAACAAACACGTGAAAGTTAAATACAGTTATTACAAAGATTAAAAAAAAAATTTATTATTCAATACAGTGATTACGCTGGACAAACTGTTTTTACAACAATGATAAAAATAAAAAAGCTTATATGAGGTAAGATGATAAATGTCATTGGAGATTATTTATCAAATTCTACACGCCCAACAAAAAAAGCTATCTTTTTCTCCGATGCGAACTATAAATAGACTTACCGAGGGGAGGCCTTAATTGAGGGATTTTCTTAGGTATCCAGATGTATTTTTTTGAGCCAACTTTACTTTTTTTTCCTCGAAATTCTTACATGGAACACTAGTCTTTAAGGCCAAGTTCAACTCTAGGCATGTGCTAGACGGGGCCGCGCTGCATCAAGGTAATACAATGTTTTTCAAAAATAGTAAAAATAAGATTCTGCGGACAAGTTTTTTTTTAAAATAAAAATTTAATAATTTAGATTATAGTTTGATTAGTTGAATAAATTAGTTTTATCTAAATTAGATAGAAAAAAAAAAGACAACGATAGCAAATACTTTGTTTTAACAAGAAGAAAACACTATAACCATGGAAATATATTTTTATCCAGGAGTGGAAAACGATATTGTTCAATTTTCAGCCGATAAAATATGGCAGAACAAAATAAAATAAAAATAATTTTAAAAAATATTGTTAGTCAACACAAGCTAACATGATAGACATGTATTTTGGGGATTAAGGGGCAATCTAGCGCGGGTTAACCTACTAAACTTGTGTCTTAGATCATGAGATCGGGATAACATGATATAAAAGAAATTAACGAAAATCACAAAGTCAATTTTCTCTAAAAAAAATAATGTTGAACGATGAAACTATAAAAAAAAACAAGCAAAAAAGAAAAGATTTCAACTTTAGTTAACCTTTCAAAACCGTGACTTGGGTCTTCAGATTGGAAATAACATGTATGGAAAAATGTAACACCCAATCCCCAGGAAATGAAATGCTGAAGATGACATCGAGAACAAAATAAATCACAAAAAATAAAAAAATAGTAATTAAAAGAATGACAATTAAAATATAAATAAAAAATAATAATCAGAGGACGATAAAAAGAATTTAATTTGAGGTTTAGATTGAAAATAATAATACCTTAATAAAAGGATAAAAAAAATCAGGACCAAATCATAAAAAATAATATACTATAAATAAAGATTAAATTGAAAAATAATAAAATTTATATTAAAGCGCTAATGAAAAAATCATAAATTAAAAGAATAAGGACCAAAATAAAAAAAATATATAATAAAAAAAGTGGAAAAAAAGAAAATATTGGCTCGTGTTAACTTTCCAAACTCATGACCTAAGTTATTGGTCTGAAAACACCATATATAAAAAAAATTACAAAGCTCAATCACTAACAAATTAAATATTAAAGGAATAAATAAAATAAAAAACATAAAAGGGTATAAAATAAAAAATGACAGTTAAAAGAATAAGAATAAAAATTGAAATAAAAAATAAATTGGAGGGTAACATAAAATTTTTAATTGGAGAATTAAATTAAAAAAAAATTTAACAAAAGAAAAAAATTCAAAGGAATACGAACTATATTTTAAAAAATAATACATAATAAATTTTGGTTAAATGATTAAATTGAAAACAATAACTATTAGTTATTTTTCAAAGTGTTTTTCACTTGAAAATATATTAAAATAATATTTTTTATTTTATTTTTAATATCAACACATAAAAAATATAAAATATAAAAAAATTAATTTTAAAAAAATAATAACAGCAAAAACAAACTCACTCTAAACAAACAAAACACACGGGTATTAAATTGAAATCTTTAAAAAGATTTGGGGATGAATATAAAAAAAAGTGATAAGTTATGGACTTATGGGAGCTGAAGTGACACATTAGTCCAAGATTTAAAAAAAAAAAATACAGGGTATAGCAGGTAAGAACATGTAAAGCCGGTGACAAAAGTGTGACCGTACGGCACATGGCAGGTCGTTTCAATGGCAGTTGGTAAGCATTAAGTGTGCCTGCCTCCTTGGTCCTTTCTCTTCCTTCCTCGCCCCACTCTCTCTCTTACTGATCGTCATTTCTCTCTCTAAAAAACCTCTGCATGTTCAAATTCTCTCTCCAAAGTCATCAAAAAAACACTGAAAACGCTCTGTTCTGGTCTCATTTTGATTCATTCAGGTTATGAAGTGCTTGTTTTCAGGTTTCTAAGCTCAACCCCACGAAGCTTCTCTCTTCGTTTCTCTAATGTTCTCTCCCTCCTGTGCTGTCAATTACTTCTATTTAATTTTGGTTATGATTATTTTTCCCCCGTCTTTGATTTTTCTCTTACAATTTTTATTTGACAAGTTTTCAAGCAATGAGGAGGTGTATGCTTTTCTAGCAAAGCCACCTGTGTTTTTCTTCTTCGACTTCTTCTTTAATTGGGGTTTGCCTGTTACAAATGGAGGAAACATAAATATCACACAAAAATAAATATTTTTTATTGATTTGAATGATTTCCCAGCTTGATTTTTTTTCTTTTATTTTCTCAGGAACAAATCAATATCCTTAAACGGCCACTCTGCTTCCATATTAGTAATGGAATTTAATTCTAGTTTCTTTTTTTTTTGCACTACGCAAAATTTTGTTCAAGTAAAAATTTAGATTGTTTACGTTTAATTTAATTTAGATTCCTCTAAATTAGTTAAATCTTGATTCAAACTGATGTATTAACTTTTGAGTACTTCAATACCTTCATGGTTGACTGTGAATGTGATGTCACCCTGGCTCAAAAGAAGATTTTAATGATGAGCATTCTTTTGATCTGAATTCAACAGTGCTTCATTTATTGTATTCAATCTTTGTCCGTGACGCATAAATATTGCACTTACAAATTTTTCTCTCTCTGTCTATATATTAAATTATCTTTCTAACATACTTCCATGTTTTTGCTGCTTCAGGGACTTACAAGATTACAGTTTGCAAGGATGATAAAGACTCTTGATTTGACCCTTTTATGTGAAGATGATCGCACCTTTTCTTTAAAATTTTGATGGGTTTTTCTTTATCAGTCCAGTTTGTATCTAGTTTATGCAAAATTTAGGTTTTGGGGTACTGGGTTAAAAATCTGGGTTTCGATCAACAATTATTTGCAAGTGAAGAGGATGTTAGAGACTGAGCTGTGTTCTTCTAGGATTCTTTCACCTTTTAGAGAGGAGAGTGGTGATGAAGAGCTATCTGTGCTTCCTAGGCACACTAAAGTCGTTGTCACTGGAAATAATAGAACAAAATCTGTGCTGGTTGGTTTGCAAGGCGTGGTCAAGAAGGCTGTTGGTCTTGGGGGTTGGCATTGGCTGGTATATTTTCTTATTCCTTTTCCTTTTTCACGTCCACCATTTTATTTGGTAATTAGTCAGTCAATCAATCATATAAAATTAGTATCCTTTGTCTTGTTTACTAATTCAATGTTAATTTGATCTGTTTTTTTTATCCCTATCCGTCTCTTCTTTGTTCAGCATTCATTTGGGTGGAATATTTGAGCTTATTGCTCCCTAGTTCTATTGAAGAATTAAAAAAAATGTTTTGGTTTTGGATTTTATTATGTTTGTCCATGTTGTAGAGGACTCTGCAAAATTTCCTGATTCAAAGTTATTAGACTAAGGGTTAAAAGAGGGAAAAAAACAACACTGGACGTTTATTTACACCATGTTTGGAACCAATCACATGTTAAATTGAATGCAGTTTAGATTTGCATGTAATGGGAAATTAATGTTTTTATGTAGATCTCATCCGTGTTTGGTTTTATCCTTTCCTTATTCGAGGTAGGGCACGCAAATCGTATATAAATACTGTTTATAGATTTAAATATCAATTCTCCTCCAAGAACCTAAAATAAAGGTCCGATATTAATTCTTCAGCCGCAAGCACAAAACTTGATCTTCATCCTCCATCTTTTAATAGGTCAAAGAACCCATGTCTGATGTAAGTAAAGCTCTTGTTAGCAATATTTTATGTGTGTTTGGTAGAGTAGTGCTGGTGCTTTTCAATTGAAAATGCATCAAAATGATGTTTTTTCAAAAACAATTATTTAATTTTGACATTAACACACTAAAACCCTCAAAAAACACATTCGAAAAGCAGTTTTAAATGCATGGGTAAAAAAGCTAAAACTAACGCACCCTTCATAACTGCTGAATTTTGATTAGTGGTATTTTGTTTCCGCCAAGTAGTTTAACCTCATTAATTTCATGTTTGTTAAATTTATTAAAGGGTACTCAAACTTAAAATCACAGGTTTTGTGTTTGCATATCATGTGTGCTAACACAAGGCTTGTTTAGAGATTTTTCTATTTTTGTTTCTCCTAAAAAATTCTCTTGTTTCTCTTTTGATGTGGTAAATTTGTATGATTTGGTTTTGTTTCTTTGGAAGACCTGAACTTTAAACATACCTTTTTAACAAGGTACAAAAAAACACACTTGGATTTATTGTATGATTCATGGCTATGTTTTCTAAAGCTTTATTGAGCTCTGTTGTTTGTTCTTTATCTGTCACCAATATGGTTCTTGTGAAGTTTACTTGTAAATCTTGAATGCTTGCTTGGACATGCAAGGTTTTGAAAAATGGATCTGAAGTTAAGCTTCAAAGGAATGCATTGAGCGTACTGGAACATCCTACAGGGAATGAAGTGGATGATGATAATGATTTTGATACCAGCAGTGGCTCTGACATTGGTGAACATGATTTCTGTATGCATCTAATAAAAAACCATGTGTAGTTTGATTTCATATTTGTTGATGGTTATTTGAAACTTGTATCTTCTCTGATATTGTTTTCCCTTGGGCAGACAGGGGCAGTGAATTCCATAAAATTAGCAAGCCAAGGGTTCGACCAACCAGGCCATGGGTTCCGTCTGCACCTGTAAAGTCAACAAATCGGAACAGTTACAGAGACGTTCAATCTATTATTCACACACCCCTGCCGGTAAGGGATATCTGAACCACTTTCTTGAATTCCTTGCAATGTTTGATTTGGGGCATTCATTATTCATCAAACATCATGCATGAAGGTTTATAGTTTTGTGAAGACTGCCTTTAACAAACATATGTTGATGCATTAGACGGTGAACTTAGCAAGACTAGGAACTGAATCACTGCGGAGATATTGCAAAGAATTCAAACTTGTGAGTCTCATCACCCTACTTGATTCTTTCATTCAGCCACTAGAAGTTCTAGACAAATTTTTAACTCAGGCTACGCAATTTTAAATTAGCCGGGTGTGAACTCCGAGTCATCAAGGGAACGGATACTTAATGCCGCCCAAATTCATTTTCCATCACAGGTTTGTCTCTCCACTCCCCCCTCGTCCCCCCTGCTTCTCCAACCACCCTCTTGCACTTTCCTATCTAACATTTGTATTCCCGCAGCGACCATTGAACGAGGTGCAAGTGGTAGCGGAATTCACCCGTGTGGCAAAGAGACTGAAAGAGAAGGACGGCCCCTCTGATTGAAAATCCTGAATTCACAAGGCCTTGTATAATAATATATATATTATTAACCCTAACCTTTAGCCCATGTCCTAATTATATACTGATATGTGAGAGTGGTTAATTGGAAGACCTTATTCTTTCTCCCCCGGATTCTAACCATGTAAAATGGCAGACCCCCTAGTTAATTCCGCTAGATGTTTCGAGGTCCATTATTTAGAATTGCTTCCCTTAGTTGATCATAGAAGATGTGGATGATGTAGATCTGCGGAGAGGAGATTCACCGGCTCTTGGGATAGATCATGTCTCTGATTGTAGAGCTGTTGAATTGTTGGGGTTCAAAGTAATCAAATCAAGAAGGATCAAGTTGCAAGAAATAGTGAATCCAGGGTCTGAAATTAATAAATCAAAGGTTGGAAAGGGGGCAAGAATAGACATGAACGTTGAGTTTTATTCTTTTGGATCATTCTAAAGTTCCATGAAGAATAGAAAGGTTTCCCAGAGGATATTTCTTGGTTCACAGGAAACCAAACAGATCAATGGGAGGGGCATGAGAAGCAGAGCTCCTAAATCATGTAAAGGTTTCCCGGAGGATTCCAGGCTGGAAATCGAGTCACGAGATCTTTTGCCACGGTAGGGAATATGATGTTGACTTGAAGGTTAATTGGTTATGGATGGATGTCATTGAGAACGATGGGTGTACCAAATATAAGCCCGCCAATGACTCGCTCCCCTTTTCCTTTTTCTAGGGGGTCCGAACTTCCTATTTGATGCCGCTGCTCCATTATTATTCTCTTGGCTTTATAAAGTCCACAGACTTGTGACCCCATTTTTACTCATCATAATACCAGCTTAGTCATTCACGTCTTACTGTTCATTGTGGATTCACTCAGTGATTTTCTTTCTGCGATTAAAGGCAAATTACTTCTAATTTGTTGGTGAAGGGAGAGATTGAAAGTTAGGGACCAGCATAAAAAGGACGGAAAAACTAGGTGGTCTCAAAATTTACGTGAAAAGTTAACTTTAATGCTATTACTTTTCAATTGATAGCGTTTCAGTTACTATTGCTTTTAAATTTTAATTTTAGTATAAAAATTTATTTTTTTATTTTTAAGTTATAGTGGGAGAGAGACTCTCCTAAAGTTTTGATGGCAGAGAGAAAATCTTGTTTGCTAAAATAGTTAAAATATTCGATATTAGTATCAACTATAGTTATCAAACTCAACTCGGAGGTTGATTTAGTCAAGGGGTTGAGACCTGGGTAAATACGGGTCAACCTAAAAAAATTAAAAATATATATTTAGAGTGTTAATATTTTATATATATAAAAAATACATGTAAATATAGACTATACATGTTGTAAATAATAAAGTTTAAAAGAATATTTTAAAAAGTTTTTTATCTCACGTTGAAAAAACATAATTTTTTTATTGTGAATATAATTTCCTAGGAACATGGAGTATATATATTAAAGGGTTTCAAATCTCACATTAAAAAAATAAAATATTTTTCTAATATTTATACAGTGAACTTTAAAAAGTATTAATAACCAACTAAAAAAATATATAAAAAAGAGGGGTACAAGAGAAAAACTATATTTGAAAAAAAAAAATCGGGTATCGTCCGGGTTCACCCAGGTCGATTGGGTTTTGCTGGATTGTTGCACCGGTCGGTCTTTTAACAAACCCAGACCGGTCAAACCACCGAGTCAACCTGCTAGGCCGGTTTGGATTTAATAACCGTGGTGTCAATAGGTTTCATTGGATGAGAAGAGTTTTATTAGGGTGTTTTTTCACTTTCTAATCGCATTAGAAAATAGACTTGACATTGGGGAGTTTTCGGTTGATATTTTATTTTTTGATTGATTTTTGAGTTATTTGACGGAATAAATAGGTTCACTCATGTATTTTAAATGTGTTTGGGTTAAAACTGGTTGAAAAATATATTTTTGAATATAAAACATCCTGACATGATTTTTCAGCAACCCCTAGTCAATGGAATTCAAGTTACAAACAACGTGTTGTCTACTTATTCTACTTGAAAAAAAAATATTAAGGCCAAAGTGTGTGGGGCTAGAAGGCCCACACGCATCGACTACTTTTGTTGAGGCCTAGACATGTTGGGCTTTGGTTTGTAGGTGCCTAAGTTTTTTTTTATTTGGTTATTGCTATGTTTAAAAATATTACTAACATTAGGTTAATGCTTGATTTTGTGATAAAACTTTTGATATTATTATTAAGAAAAAAAACTAGAAAAAATGGGGTTATAATTGAACGTGGATGAAAAATATAACTTTTTTTCCCCCAAAGTACTGTTCATGGAGCGCTTTTTTTTCTTCAAAATATGCCTTGATATTTTTCTTAAATTTTATTATGGCTTGCCTACTTTTCTTTAAATTGCTTTTTGGTCCTTCTAGTTTTATTTTTTAATCCAAAACTTAATTTTATTCATTTTTATAGTATTTGAGTTTGAGAGGTGAGAGGAAAAGTCTAAATTACAAGTGAAAAGAAAGAAAGTTATCGATTGGCTAAATTTTAATGATAAAAAGATTGATTTTGGTGTATAGAAGTTTTTTATATAAGAAGAGTTCTATCAAGATATTTTATAACTTTTATTTTGCCAAATTAAAAATAAAAGGTGTTAACTTTTATTTTGCCAAATTAAAAATAAAAGGTGTTTTTTTAGTTGTTTTCAGCTTAAAAATATATTTGTTTTAATTCTAAAAGTTGGAAACTTGACTTTCCATGGTTAGAATTAAACAAAAATGATGTGTTATCAATTTTTTGTTTTTTAAAAAATCAAGGATGTCTGCCTCTTTTACCAAAAAAATAAATAAAATACAAAGTTATTAGGTAGACATGCCTTTGCAAGCCCATGTGCACGGTTTTGGGTTAGGTGTCCAGCCTTTGTTTCTCATGGGCATAATGTTTTTTTTTTTTCCTATCAAATTATATTAAAAATATCATTTTATTATGTATTATCCAGTTTATATTTTGTTTATGGATGACATTACATCGATTTTTTTATATATAAAATTACCAAACGTTTTTTTTTTGACAATCCTTGGTGATTTGTTTTTGTTTTTTTCTTAGATTTTATTTGTGTACTTTTTTGCATTTATTTTTTATTATCACAGTATTGCATAAAAAAAAAAGCTTCAAGGGAAACAAGAATTTTCAGTGTATTATTTTTATGTATTTTTTAAAAAATATCCACGACTTAAAAACACGCTGATAATGCTCACATGTTTTTGCATCCAAATATATTTTGGATCCGATCCGTTACGGAACGGGTCGCCCGGGTAGGTTAACTAGAATCCAATTAGCCGTTGCTGTGTATGTATTATTATTTGATTGATTGAGACTTGTGATGGAGTGGGCCTTTATAATTCCAATCCAATGGAAAATGGGTATTCTTTAAGCCCATCCAGGGAGAGGCGGTTCAAAACCCAGAAAAGACCCACGAAGCAGGTCCCAGGCATAACCTAGAAATTTAATAGAAAAAATAGTCCTCTGAGCTATCAAACCTGTGCACAACAGCTTAGATTAAATGAGGTAGTAATTGGACCGTTTCATGTCAACATAAACAAGGAATGCAGGGTGGTTATTTTTTGAAATAAAAACTTTAAAGTGTACATCAAAAAGTTTATCCAAATCTCTAATAAAATAAATTGATAATCTTCTATTTAAATAAACAAAAAAAATATATATTAACAATAACTAAAAGAAAAATAGAAAAAATTAAGAAATGGATATAAATTAAGATATATAATCTTGCAAAATAAAAAATTTACCCGTGATTATTAAAATCAATAAAGGATAATAAAAATAAAAACACATATGAAACTGAATGAAACTGAATGAATAAAAAAAATATTATGCAAAGCCAAAAATATTATTTCAAAATAACTATTTTATTTTTATAAAATAAAGCTTATTAGTATAAAATAAAATTAAAATTAAATACAAAACAATTTTTTTTTCAAGAAAACCACCATCCAAAAAAGCTCGCAAAACTCATAACTTAGACCATAAGACTGAGATAAACCGTTACAAAATAAATTGAAGATACCTACAAACCCTTTTTTTAATAAAAATAATAATGTAGAATAATAAAATCATAAAAGAAAATGAGAAAAAAAAATCCCTAACAATATTAACTCTTAAAACTCATGACATGTATCATTAGATCAAAAGTACGACAAATTGAAAAACCACAAAACCCACCCAATTCTGAACAAATCAAACACTAAAGGATGAAACCGAGAAAAAAATCAATCACACAAAAATTATAATTAAAAGAATAAGGGTGGAAATAAAAATAAAAAATAAATTAGAGGGAATCAACAAAATTGATATTGGAAGGTTAAATTGAAAATAAAAAAAACTTTAACTGAAGGAAAAAGAAATCAAAAGAAAGATGATTAAATTGAAAAAAATAAAACTACATAAACTTTGATTTAATGATGAAATTGAAAACCAATAAAATTTTCATAAAAGAGTTAAAGAAAAAAATATCAAAAATCTAAAGAATAAGTAGTGAATTGGAAAAAATAATATATGATAAATTGTGATTTTATGACTAAATTGAAAAAATAAATTTTTTTTTTATGAAAGGGTGAATGACAAAAATAAGCAATAATGAACCTAAGAACTGAATTTGAAAAACAAAAGAGAGCAAACATACACTTTTTATGGAGGAGAGAGAAAAAAAAGATACTAGCACTGATAATAAATTGTCAATCATTCGTTGTCACATGCCGCATCAAAAGGAAGAGGATGCAGTGATGCTTGCAAGGACATAACGAAGAGCCAAGTTTGATAACTGGGTAGTGGCACACGTACCGATCAAATAACACGGATATTATATTGGGAATATTTTCTTATTCACTGCATAGTTGTCCAGGTCAATAGGAGTTTGTTAGTTAGTGGATGAATAAATGGTATACGTGTCCAGCTCTCATTACTCAGTGGCTGGTCTATTGGGTTAAGTTGGGTTAGTGCCTAGTCTTTAGTTAATTCTGTTTTTGATTATTTGAGTCATTGTAATGCTTATTTAAAGGCACTGTTCTTTATTCAATAACACAGCAATTCATTCTCATTCTCTACGATCTGTGCAACAGTGGTATCAGAGCATGGTTAGAGTGAAATTAAAAGAATTGAAATTGAGAGTTTTGTGAGGGAGAGACAGCAGCAGCTTCACCCACTAAATTGAGAGAGAACAGAGCTTTGTGAGAGAGAACCCACCAAATTGAAAGCTTTGTGAGAGAAACAGCAGTAGCTTCATCAAGCATCAATGGCGTCAGAAAACAGTTTCGTTCAACCTTCAATTCCACGGTTTGATGGTCACT
>Ga0325410_1007327_pt1 | contig 12060 bp, 5 predicted proteins | sample PopdelMetagenome_16_FD_206182 | JGI IMG/M metagenome (GOLD analysis project Ga0325410, IMG submission 206182) | Populus deltoides microbial communities from Bellville, Georgia, United States - Xylem-PdIQD-R3 | ecosystem: Host-associated > Plants > Phyllosphere > Stem > Wood/Secondary xylem... | reverse complement strand
ATTGGATTTTATTTTATTTTCTTAACCCTTAAACAATTATAATCAGAGTCAATTTTAATAAATTTATTTTTTTTTTTACTTGGAAAAAGGAAGAAGGAAGAGAACTCAATTGTTTCCAAATAGAGACTCTGGCGACCTGCACACGGTAACCTGTGGAATCAAAGAGCACCCCAACGGCTTTTACTTTAAGAAAACCAATCCATTAAAAAAATATAAAATGAGAAAAGCCAATGGGCCTACCCTTTTGACTTTCTTCCCAGCAGGGACCACACCCGACCGTTTCATTCAAAATCTAACCGTCAGATCACTTCCCATTTACGGTTCAGATTAAACGACCGTTGTTGTGATTAAACCCCAACCCTTTTCCAAAAGCCTCAAAAACATTCAAATCGAGCCGTTGCCATCTCCGTTGAAGATCTTCATCTTCACTTGAAACTACTTAACTTCCTTTGGGTTCTCTTCATTTTACATTCTCTTACTTTCCAAAGATACATACAATACAAGCCTCAGCATTCGAATGTGCCACTCGTGAGAGTTTTTTTTTAAAAAAACCTTCAAGCATCAAAGAAAATGGTGAAAAGGGCTAGTTCTCCGTGTTCATCTCCAGTGACCATAACAGTCTCCTCAGGAGGCAAAGGAGGAGGAAGTAGAAGCATGGGCTTAACTAGTCCAGTACCAAGAGCTTCCATTTCAAACAACCCAAATTCCCCTCTTAGCAACAGTAGAAACAGAACCCCAAGTGGAGGCAGATACTGTTCAATGTCCAGAGGTGATACCACGGAGGAGATTAATTCAGAGTTCGTCTCCTACACTGTCCATATACCTCCCACTCCAGATCACCAGAGCTTCTCAGCTTCACAGACAAGCCTAACTGAAGACATCACTAATGCTGCCAAACCTGAGAGGAGTTTCATTTCTGGTACTATTTTCACTGGTGGGTTCAATTCTGTCACACGCGGGCATGTAGTTGATTGCTCAATGGAAAACAACGAGTCTCTGAAATCTGGGCTTGTTTGTGGAATGAAAGGTTGTGATGAGAAAGCAATTAGGGGAAAATGTGAATGTGGGTTCAAGATTTGTAGAGATTGTTATTTAGATTGTGTAGGGTCTAATGGAGGGGGCCATTGTCCTGGTTGCAAGGAACCATACAAGGATGCTGATGATGAAGCTGAGGATGACGATGATTATGATTATGATGAGGATAAAAGTGAAGCAGATGATCAGGCACTACCATTGCCTAAATTGGATAAGAGGCTTTCACTTGTGAAGTCGTTTAAGGCGCAGAGCCATCCTCCTGATTTTGACCATACTAGGTGGTTGTTTGAGACGAAGGGGACTTATGGTTATGGAAATGCTGTGTGGCCTAAAGATGGGTATGGTGCTGGATCAGGTGCTAATGGATTTGAGCCTCCTCCAGATTTTGGAGAGAGAAGTAGGAGGCCTTTGACCAGGAAGGTTGGGGTTTCTGCTGCAATTCTCAGCCCTTACAGGTAAAAAAAAAAACCCATACACTTGAATCTATGATTTTGGCTATATGGCTAGATATAAACCGGAAACAAAGAAAAACTTAATCATTAATGCTACTCGCCATTTGATTTTCATGGTTTAGTATTTGGTTATTTGTTTTAGATCACATATGTGCTGGTTTGATATTCTCAATTTATTGGGTTACTTACGGTTTCAGAAGATGGGTTTTATGCTAATTGTCGTTTGGAAGTGGGAGTTTATCACTCTGTTTGTAATCTGTAGGATTATGTGATTATTAGTGAGTTTTTTTATGTGTAAATAATGTGATTTTAAGTGGTACTGCATGATGAACAACTCAATTGGTGTTGTTAAATCAATTTCAATACGAATTTTTTAGGCGCTGCACCGCCTGTGTTTTGATTAGTGTCTAAAATATGAAGTTATTTATTACTATGCAGACTACTCATCATGATACGTCTTGCGGCTCTTGGTCTATTCCTAACATGGAGAATCCGACACCCCAATCGCGAAGCAATGTGGTTATGGGGGATGTCCATAACTTGTGAGTTATGGTTTGGTGTGTCATGGATTCTTGATCAGCTCCCTAAGCTCTGCCCTGTAAACAGAGTGACTGACCTCTCTGTGCTGAAACAGCGCTTTGAATCCCCCAGTCTTCGAAACCCTAAAGGCCGATCAGACCTTCCAGGCATTGATGTGTTTGTTTCCACGGCTGACCCTGAAAAAGAGCCTCCTTTGGTCACTGCAAACACCATCCTTTCGATCCTTGCAGTTGATTATCCGGTAGAAAAGCTGGCTTGTTACTTATCAGATGATGGTGGATCTCTTTTGACGTTTGAAGCTCTGGCTGAGACAGCTAGCTTTGCCAGAATTTGGGTTCCTTTCTGTAGGAAACACAATATAGAACCCAGGAACCCTGAGGCTTATTTTGGGCAGAAACGCGATTTTCTTAAGAACAAAGTGAGACTTGATTTTGTTAGAGAGAGGAGAAGAGTAAAGAGAGAATATGATGAATTTAAGGTGAGGATCAATTCACTGACGGAGTCAATTAGGAGAAGATCAGATGCCTATAATGCCCATGAAGAGCTTCGAGCGAGGAAGAATCAGATGGAAATGGGGGGCAATCCATCAGAAATTGTGAAGGTACCAAAGGCTACCTGGATGTCAGATGGTTCTCATTGGCCGGGAACTTGGACTTCTGGAGAAGCAGACCACTCAAAGGGAGACCATGCAGGTGTAATCCAGGTAATTAACTCTCTTGCTTATGAGTTTTTTGTAAATTTTCTAGAGAATGAGATGTTGAATGGAGTGTCCTTCAACATTTTTGCTTTTCGCTTTTCTTTTCAGGCTATGCTAGCTCCTCCAAATGCAGAACCTGTTTTTGGTGTAGAAGCAGATGGTGAAAACTTGCTTGACACCACAGAAATTGATATCAGATTGCCAATGTTGGTCTACGTGTCTCGAGAGAAAAGGCCAGATTATGATCACAACAAGAAAGCTGGGGCAATGAATGCTTTAGTGAGAACCAGCGCAATCATGTCAAATGGTTCATTCATTCTGAATCTGGACTGTGATCACTACATCTATAACTCCTTGGCTTTGAGGGAAGGGATGTGCTTTATGCTTGATAGGGGTGGTGATAGGATCTGTTATGTTCAGTTCCCACAAAGGTTTGAAGGGATTGATCCAAGCGATCGGTATGCTAACCATAATACAGTATTCTTTGATGTGAGCATGAGAGCTCTTGATGGCCTACAGGGTCCTATGTATGTTGGGACAGGTTGTATTTTCCGCAGAACAGCTCTTTATGGGTTTAGTCCTCCTAGAACTACAGAGCACTACGGATGGTTTGGTAGGAAGAAAATTAAACTGTTCTTGAGGAAACCCAAGGCCGCAAAGAAGCAAGAGGATGAGATGGCTTTGCCAATCAATGGGGACCAGAATAGCGATGATGATGATGCAGATATTGAGTCTTTGCTTCTGCCTAAAAGGTTTGGGAACTCTACTTCTCTAGCTGCATCCATCCCAGTTGCAGAATACCAGGGAAGGCTGCTTCAAGATTTGCAAGAAACGGGTAAACAAGGAAGACCAGCTGGTTCCCTTGCGGTGCCTCGTGAGCCTTTAGATGCTGCAACTGTTGCAGAGGCAATTAGTGTTATCTCTTGTTTCTACGAGGACAAAACTGAGTGGGGAAAAAGAGTAGGATGGATATATGGTTCGGTAACAGAAGATGTGGTGACTGGTTATCGTATGCACAATAGAGGATGGAGGTCGATTTATTGTGTAACCAAAAGGGATGCATTTCGAGGCACTGCACCCATTAATCTAACAGACAGGCTCCACCAAGTCCTTCGATGGGCAACAGGCTCGGTAGAAATCTTCTTTTCACGGAACAATGCTCTATTTGCTACTCGCCGGATGAAATTCTTACAGAGGGTGGCATATTTCAACTGCGGAATGTACCCTTTCACATCCATGTTTCTCATAGTTTATTGCGTCCTACCTGCAATTTCTCTTTTTTCTGGCCAGTTCATAGTCCAATCCCTCAGTGTGACCTTTCTAGTCCTCTTGTTGGCCATCACCATCACCCTATGCTTGCTTGCAATTCTAGAAATCAAATGGTCGGGAATCACACTTCATGATTGGTGGCGAAACGAACAGTTTTGGTTGATTGGTGGAACAAGTGCCCATCCTGCAGCAGTTTTACAAGGACTACTGAAGGTTATAGCAGGAGTTGACATCTCATTCACTTTGACATCTAAATCTGCCACGCCTGAAGATGCAGATGATGAATTTGCTGACTTATATGTGGTTAAGTGGAGCTTTTTAATGGTCCCTCCTATTACAATAATGATGCTGAACCTGATTGCAATTGCAGTAGGAGTTGCAAGAACTTTGTATAGCCCATTTCCTCAGTGGAGCAGGCTCGTTGGAGGAGTGTTCTTCAGCTTCTGGGTTTTGTCCCATCTTTACCCCTTTGCCAAAGGCTTGATGGGAAGGAGGGGAAGGGTCCCAACCATTGTCTATGTGTGGTCCGGATTGCTCTCCATCATCATTTCTTTGCTGTGGGTGTACATTAGTCCTCCTGGAACACAAGACTACATGAAGTTTCAGATCCCTTGATGTGTATTGTTGTATCGTAGGTGTAGCTTTTGTGTAAGCAGATGAAGTTCTCTGCTTCATCTTTGTATCACTGTTTAGTTTCATCGCTTTTCTATCCATTTTAATCAATTGATCTTGAACATTAATGTATATTAGATACTTTGCTACCATTTTAAATCCAGCCCGCTGTCTTAGGTTTAAAGCAGGCATTTTAAACTTGCAAAAACCCACTGGTTTGCATCCATACTGAGAGTTCTCCAAGATTTGGCGCTTCTGTGTGCTTCTGCGTGCTTCTGCCAACCTTGGTTGGTTCTTAAACTTGAAAGCAGATAACTTAAGGTGTGTGCTCAACTCCATTTACAGCAAGTTTATTGTGTTGCAGTGAGACTAATAACAGAATGCCAAAAGCGTGGTGGCATGTTCTTGAATTTCAATTACATTTTCGTAGTTGAATCCACACTGCATAACAAAACAATTCATGAGCTGGCTTGTAACAAGAACAGTGGTATCTTATTCTAGAAATGAAACACATCACCTGTCAAAACTCTTTATAATCTCTCAGCTAATCAAGCTCCTCCTGCCTCTCTTATTCTTGTGTGAATTTTGCATCCAATGTGTTGCCAATTGCTAATGCCCCGCAACATTAATGAATATTTCAGGAGCGTGTCCAGGTTGAAAGAAGCTGCTTGCACTCATAACCTCCAAAATCTTAGGGGATATTAGGGAACCGCCGGGAGAAAACTGAACCTTAATTTCTTCTCCTCATGGGGGATGTTAGGGTAAACTGTACTCGCAATAATTGCCAAGAAAGTAACTCGATCATCAGCTTCTGAAGGCTCTCTAAGAACGAATTTTGACTTGCGTACCAGGCTACAGCCGGGCTAATTATAGTACTTGTCGCCTAGGGCTGGCTGCTATTTTTCCTCTACTTTTGGAGTTGGGGTGGATTTACTGCTGTCATGTAGTTACTCTTTGTTCCATTGTAGTTTCCTGAATGGACTAAAATTACAATTTCGTATGCCCCAGAGAGCGTCCTTATTGATGGCTTTACTCATTTCTGAAAATGCTTCACAAGTGACATGACCCACTTGAAAGGAGCAGATAGCTGCTGCTTTGTGGTTTTTGGCTAGCCAGAGTTTAAATGTGATGGCTCCCTAATATGTACAAATACATGTGGTGGTGGACCATGGATGGTTGATGGTCCTTCCTTGCTTATCAACCGAATTTGCTTTCTATAGCTGTAAAGGTTATCAAGACCACGAGTTTCTTTTAAAGATCTCATTCTCTCTTGCTCTTTTTCTTCTTTTGTTTCTTTCTTGAGATTTTCACATGCCACAGATAATGGTTTTGGCCTCAAAATGAAGACGACTGTCTGGCTTGTAAAGCATTGTTAACATCTCTGCTGAGGTGAAAGTAGTGGAACCTCTGGGAGTGCCCATTTTTGGGTGTTTCTTTCATTCCTTGTGTAACTATTGATCATGATCTGGTTCGTTAACACTTACCGCCTGTCATGATTTCCAAATAACGAAGTTAGTTCTAGCCTCCGAGATGAAGAGATCGTATAAAAGAGAATCAAGCAACTTGGCTTTGGCGATTTCTAAATTATAGACATTCTAAAACGTGGCGTTTCCTTCAAAATACTGCTAGTTTCTTTGGTCAGTGTCGGCAGCAACGTCACCCTTACATGCATATCTTGTTCAAAATAACATCCAGCCGAAGTTTGTAGTTTATGCCAAGGGACAGGTTTTGCTTTGTTTTATTCTGAGTTTTATATGGAGTTCATAACAGGTGAATCAGGTACGGAATCAAGCCATATCTTACATGTTATCAGTCTTCAATAGGACAACACCTCAACTGGGGCTCGTAAGATTGTTGTTTTTTCTTGCTCCTTTTCCTTTAACTTCAAATGATATATAAAACACACACAAAATCACACATCTACCATCGACGCCGCCCACATGAACAACCTACACTCTCCACACCCCCCCCCCCCCCCCCCCCCAATAAATACTAGAAGCCTCGTGTATTCCGTGCTCCGGAACCCGTACTTCCTTCCTCTCTTCTAGAACCATCTGGCCTCATTGAATCTCAATTGAAATACTCTAACAATGGATTCCTAGCATATGATTACAGATAACTTGTGACAGCGAAGCTGTCAAAGTCAGATTGATCTTTTTTCTGAGAGTCCAATAACCACTCAAGGCTGATGCCAAGTCTTAATCAGCATTATTAATATACAAGGAAGAACGGATCGATAATTTATCTGCTTACGAGCAGAGCCTCCAATGAAAGAATCCAAGAAATACCATCATTGATAATACAGGTCACAGGATAATCCTTATATTTTCATTCTTGATAAGATTGTTTAAAGACAACTCAACTCAATAATGATTAAGCAGCTGATTCCAGGAGAGTCCAAGCAACTGGCCACGTGTGTGATGCCACGCCGAAAGGAATCGGCCCCCTGTCCCTACTATGGACACTTGCTACGCAACAATGCATCTGGGCATGCCACAAAATAAATTTGATTGCCCAGCTTCCAAGCTTTGTTTATACATTTCTTAGTTCACTTGTTAGCTATATTTGTTGGCTGGATAAATTATAATTATACTTGTTACGATCACTTCAAGTAGTAGACTTACCACAAAATACAAACAAGCAAGGAATAGGGGGGTTGCCACCGAAGTGTGCAAAGGAACGGAATCGAGAGATAGTTCACAAGTCTTGTGCCGCTGCCACCAAGGCAAGGACAAGACAAAATACAGCCCGTGAACTTCTCCGAGATTCTTCCGATTTAGCTCCTCCAGCCGTGAACGATAATTAAGCTTTAGCTCACATGCCCCCAGTCCATGGCCCTTTTACTCTTTTTTGTTCATCGCACTCCACCTACAAGTATGTCAGCTTATCGTTCGAAACATTTTTTCTTCTTCTTCATTTGCTAAATTCATTAGTACCATTTCATTTTTGACAAGAGTTGCTTACAAATTCTAAGAAATGAAGTGCAAAAAAGCTAGAGGATGCGCGAGGAAAAAGAAACCTAGCACAACTCTTTTCCAAGTCCCTTTCCCAAGCACTGTTCTACATTACTCACATGGCCTCCCATTTGTCCAAAAAGAAAACCAAAGCTGCCCTCTGTAAAGTCCTCCCTCCTAATCACAGTGTGCCACATTTTCCCAAATGCCCTATCACTTTGTCGAGAAAATCAATGTTATCACCTTCTGACTCTCCCCACTAACCTCACGGGTACTGATTACAGAGAAGAAATTCCCAAGAGCCTAAAACAAAACAAAATGCACAAGACCAGACCGACACCGACCAAAACGCTAATAATTTACAATTGCAATTTGCAACTGATCCAGTAATTTAATGACATTAAAACGCATAATTTGGCCATCTCAAAAATATCCCCACTTCAATGCCCACTAATTTGTCTATTCCATTCAATATCAACAACTGTACCCCTCCATTGAAGGGCAAGCTTTCCTCCTTCCTTCTGCAGAGATGTTCTGTTTCCACACTAATTGCTGCAGCTTTTAACTAAAATCCCAAAAATACCAACGAGCACCACCATAACAAATTGAATGTCTCCCTTATTTTTTATATATATATATTTTTATTTTTCAAAGGCAAGGATAATAGAATAGAATACAAATCGCCTCAGAAATGATTTGATATTAAAATCAAAGAAAAAAAATGAGGTCATAGGAAGAACGAAATTAAAGAACAAAAAAGAAGAAAGAAATTAACAAAAAAAAGTTCCTGACGGGTAATAAATTTACCGGCGAGTAGAATTTATAAACGCGAGTGTCCGTACAAATCGTATGGTGACCACAGGAAATCAAGAGGGCACGGTTGCTTTGAGTCGAGCCTGAGCCACGGCTTTCCGCTACCTGACCAATGCAATAGACTATACGGACCCGGATGCAAGTCCCGGCAACTACCTCTCACATTATCACCACCTAACCCATGCTGGTTCCACCGGTGCTCAATCGGCGCCACATTTCCCGCAAATACCAAAAGATACGGCGGCAAGGAACCCAAATCGTAGATCCGGTCACTCTTCTGGACCTCCATCCACCTCTCAATCCACTTCGTATATTGGGCATGTCTCCACTTCACCAGATCTATCACCATCACTCCAGTGTTAAAGTAACAGGGTTTCCGCCCCCGAAATGTCCCTGAAAACCGCTTATCAGACCAGAAACCCGAAGTGAAATACTTTGTGAAGTTGGCATGACAATATTCTGGAGCTCCGATTGTTCTAGAACCCAAATTAGTAGCCCACAACTTTGCGATATCATCAACGACAACAAGATCAGAGTCCAAATAGATCACTCTTTTAACACAGGTCTCTAGCAAATCAGCCAAATAATTCCTGGCGTAATTGAGTGGCTGCTCAAGCGCTTGCCTAACTGAAGTCGAGATGAGGCTGCGTACAATCTCCGGATCGAAATAATACACTTTGAACTTCAATTGAGGGAAAGTGGATCGAACTAGGGATTCCAGATTGGTCTCAGAGACTAAGAAATGGAAGAAAACATTCTCTGGGCACAAAGAGTTAAGCAAAATTGAGTGAACAGCCGCGATTGAACCACGAAGATACTCCACATCGAGAGTAATCGCTATGTGAACCAATGAAGGATCACAGACACTGGTTTTGCCCCTGATTTGGCGGGCAGAGAAGCGGCATTCATCAGCATTGCGGAATATGGTCGACCTTCGGAAGGATAGTTGAGGGAGGTAATCGGGAGGGGAGGGGAGGATGGGGAAACGGAGGTAGCCGTCGAGATTGGAGGAGCGAATGGCCTCAGCTGGGGGGAAGGATTGGATAGAAGGAGAGAGTATAATCATCACAACTGCGGCAGAGAAGAAGCCTGAGAATCGTAGAATCCAAAGCATCTTTGCACCATAAATCCCTCTTCTCTTCTTCTTATACTTTGATTTAAAATCGAACCGATCTGCCACTATTGAGATAAAGGACAATCGAAGGAACGCTAGGGTTCCTTTGAGGTCCGCCAGAATTGTTGAAGACTCTGCAGCAAATGGTAGATTGAATTAAAGGAAAGTAAAGTTTCGATTCGATCTCTCTCTCTTTCCCTTTTCAATGTAGAATTGCCGTGAGAACGAAGCGAATAGAGGAATCCATGAGATGAACCAGGGCGTACAATTAGGCCCCCTGGTGCTAGCGTGCGCCACCGAGCACTCTAACCCCCCCTCCACCTCTTTACTTGCACCCACCCTATCCCGCAAAGAAAAAAAAAGGAAAAGATGAGAGGAGCAGAAAAGAGAGACAGGGCAGTAGAGAAGAGCAAGAGGCGCTTGCTTTTCTTCTCTTTTTTCAGCTTAGCTTTGTGTTTTCCACCGTAGAATAGCAATGCCAAGCAAGCTATAATATTACCTATTATTTTTTTTTATTTTTTGGTAAATGAATACGATAAAATGCAGTAGTAAACGGTGCGAGGAGAACTTTAGGAAATAATATATATTATTTTAGGATTTCATTTTTTTTAAAATGGATATACATTTATTTGTTTGTATTTACAGGAAGTAAAAAAACAAAAAACAAAAAACAAAAAAAAAAAGTAGTAATACGAATAGCATTGATTGGGTTTGGTTTCTTTGGAGGAAACTTCCAGCTGTCCTTGTCGTCTGCCACAATTACGATTGCGTCCCCGGACCTGCACGGACCTTCTTGTTTGCTGCCCGAAACCCATCCTCTCATGGTTTATTATAAATATATTAAAACAATTTTTTATTTTTTATATGATTATATCAAAATTATTTAAGAGTACTGTAAAAATATTAATTTAATATCTTTTAAAATAAAAAATAATTTATAAATACGTAACAAGCAGAACAGCTGGGTCCACTCTTCTTCGGTTCTTGGGACTGTTGTATTAGTCAACCTCATCCATTGTGTCAACTCTGAATTACTCTTCGGTTAGAACGAGTCTTAAGTATTCTTAACTACCAAGTTAATTATTCTTAGAATAAGTCCTCGTTCATCATTTCCAGTCCCTACCGCGTAGATGTATCGAAACTCTTTTTATTCAAGAAATTTAAGTAGGGATGGATAATGTATCAACATCATGTTGACTTATCCAATTAAAAGGTGCCTTCCCTTATCCAATTATTATTATATTATTTTTAAAGTAATATGAATTGTTTTTTTAAAGTATTTTTTATTTGAATATATATTTAAATAATATTTTTTTATTAGTATAAAAAATAATTTTTTAAAAAAAACATGGTTAAACAAGAAATTTTTGTATGTGACAATCCATCTTTCCATATGTCTAATATATTATTTATAAAATTTACAATTTACAATTTATCATTTCCATACATGTATGTGAATTCAAGGCTAACGAGACTTAGCCCACGATTAATAAAGGGATTAATTTCTCAACTACCTTTTATTTAAATGTAGTTGATATTTTACTGTGAATTGGAGAGTATTTCTACCTAATTAGGTCCTCTATTCTTATTAAATGTCCAACAACAACAAAAATAATAAAAAAATAATAAAAATAATAACCATTCAACACCAAGTAATATATTTGTATTCAATTAGTTATATTAAAAAAAATCGTAAACCTTGAATATAATATAAGAACGGCTTTTATACATGTTTTTAGAATATAAAATACACATTATTTGTATTATGTGACGTTAGTCTCTCTGTAAATTAAGTCACACAAATCTTTTTTGGGTTTTAAATTTTCCTATTGTTATCAAAAGAGACTAGAGCTATAGAAGCTTTTTTTCCCATAAAAAGACGATATTTCTTTTATAAAAAATATAAATCATGGTTTTTCATAATAAAAAATTTAAGATAGAACTTTTAATGAAATTGATGCAAAATGTCAATTAACTAAACACTTTTAAAATTATAATTAAAATAAAATATAGTTTTAATCATGTCGTCACTCTACCAAACACACCAGTTAAAAAAAAAAACTAAAAATATCTTCACTGCAAATACCACACACCATATGCCACGACATCAATTAAACATAATTAATCATTAATTTAAAGTCATTAATTTTTTTACCTTGTTTTAAATACTCTGTCAAATGCACATCACTATCTTAAAGTATCTACGCTTCAACTACCAAACCACATACTGCAATAAAAATGATAGAAGACTTGTTCCTTGTAAGCGGTGATCCGGCGTTAAATCATGTGAGCCGCCGTTGCTGCAGTTTATTTTTTATTTTAAAATATATTAAAATAATATTTTTTTTATTTTTAAAAAATTATTTTTAACATCAACATATTAAAATAATTTAAAAATATTAAAAAATTATTTAAAATAAAACAAAAATACTTTTAAAACATAAATACAAACATTCTATATATATTGGTGTACTTGTTTTGCATTAACTTGTTTTTAAAGTGTAACTGTGTTTAGTCCACACAATAGTTATTAATTAAAACATGTTTTAATTTTGAAATCAAAACTGGTGTCAG
>Ga0325410_1007326_pt1 | contig 12061 bp, 10 predicted proteins | sample PopdelMetagenome_16_FD_206182 | JGI IMG/M metagenome (GOLD analysis project Ga0325410, IMG submission 206182) | Populus deltoides microbial communities from Bellville, Georgia, United States - Xylem-PdIQD-R3 | ecosystem: Host-associated > Plants > Phyllosphere > Stem > Wood/Secondary xylem... | reverse complement strand
TGGATGACTAATTAATATTTATATTGGTGGAACCGATATTATTAGTCTCCAATCATATTAATTAATAGTCATAGATAGTATCAACATAACTGAAGTCATTAGTTTCTATTCATGTGGATGAGTAATCAATGTTGATATTAGTGGAATTGATATCACTAGTCTTTAGTCGCATAGATGACTAATCAATATCAATATCAACAGAACTAATATAATTAGCCTCCGCTAATATAAGTGACTAATCAATCATTCTCGATAAACTTTTCAATATAATCTTTTTTTTTCTTTTATCTTCTTATAGAACCATCAAACATTTAAACAAATAAAAATTACATTGGAGTACTTAAATTAATAGTAATTAATGAGGTGCCAATTTTTTTCATGTTATTCAACATAATCATTCTTTTTTATTCAAAAGTTTTCAATTTTCCTTTTACCTTTCGTTGTTCAAACCCACCAACACAAACCCGTAAACTTTTCTTTCAATTTCAACCATGATTTTACCCTAAACAACATGTATCACATAGTTTAATAACTAATTCAACACAATCCAACTCAATTTCTCACTTCATTGATGCTCATTTCGGCCTAATAGAGAATTTCATTGTCAAGAGATTTTCCACCTCCTTTAAAATGCTTACATGCATCAAACACATAATTTAAAGTTATTTTTCATCATTCAAACAAAGGATTGCATAATCATTAACTTATTTAACCCCAACCCTTCAAGCCACGCATTAATTTCTATAGTTTTCTTCACAAATCAACAAAAAAAAAAGTGTCAAAACCACTTACCTATAACTTCTTTAGCAAGGTTGAGTGGTTTCCTTTAGCCATTTCATCCATTTTTCCTCTCTTTATTTTTGAATTAAACGTTTTCCCTTTACAACCCAACTTCTCAACTTTATTCCCTCTTTAAAATTGCTTTTTGGTGGTTTCTCTTTGCCATATTCACTCTCCAACACTCTTTAAACCCTAACTTGGAAGAAAATCATAATTTTATAAGGAAAATGAGAATATTTGAGCTTTATTTCTTTTTTACAGGGAAGAGATTTTTTGACTTATTTATAATAATGCCATTACTAATTGCCTTAATATTCTTTTCTGTATTTTTATGCAATAATTGGCACTACAATAAGGCCTTTCCAAGCTCCAGTTTACTTGAAATTTCAATCCACGATAGAATAATATATCAAGAGATTTGTTATAAAAGTCAATCAGATCCAATTATTGGATTGAGAGATATACTTGATATCGTAAAATCGAACAATAAGTAATTTTATGCTAAAAATCGAAATTTAATTACTATTTTATTTACTTAAATTGTCAAGATTTTTAAACGAAATTCATCAAGGACTCCCATCCATAATCATAATAAAATGTTTCTCAAAGTTTTCACGACTTTTGGTCAAATGAACATCATTATACATTGACGATCAACATTTTTTGCACGTAACATCATGCATTATTTTATTTAGATTTTTCTTTATCATTTTTCAATTGAGGATTACACTATTAACAAATTTGCACAACACAAGGTGACACATCTAACAACACAATGGAAGGGCAAATTTGTCCATTAGGAGACATCACATGTGCTGTGCAAACAACGTGGATGCCACCCATATATTAGCGCGTAATGAGCACGTGCCAATAATTTTCTTGAATAAAAGATTAATTAGCCAACAAAAAAAAAACCAAAATATCCTTCATGAGTTTGGAAATTACAAAAAAAAAAATTATGTGAAAAGATAAGAATGCCCCTAATCGCATGCTTTATTTTTTTTTTTCCTAAGGGTAAATATATCCTTTTATTTTATTCTAAAAGGAAATTAAAAAACCTTATGTGACTATAATGTTTTGACCTTAAAGGTAAACCAATCATTTAACTGTTATTGTTTTTTTTTTTTTAAGATGAATATACCTTTTAAATTTTCTTGAATGATCAATGAAAAAAAATAAAATTGCCTTCGACATCAAGGCTTTCATTTTTTCAATTGATAAGCAAAACAATAATTTCATCGTAGCAAACCACAATAACATGTGTCTAGTGCTATAGTGAAAAACCATGCCCTATATATTTCTGGTTAGTGTATGTTTTTTTTTGTGCTTTTCACTTAAATCTAAATCCAAGGTTTCGTTAGGTGATGCAACCAGAAAAACAAATAGTCTCTAAATCACATACTTTTATTTTATTTGAAAAGGTAGGAGAAGACCACCTATTTTCATAGTTCAGTACCGTTTGATTTTGCAATTAGAATTATTTTTGGATGTGCTTTAAAAATATATTTGGTTTGAAAAAAATATCAAATTGATTTTTTTAGTGTTTTCCTATGTTTTTAACTTATTAATATAAAAAAATAAAAAATAATCATTTTAATTTATTTTCGAGTAAAATATATTTTTATAAAAAATAATATACATCACAATACCAAATATATATTTCAAAGACATGGTTTGGATGACCCATCTAGAAAAATGTTTGGTTTTTTTAGTTACTTTATAGTTCATTGAGTTAATTATTTTTATTAAAATTGCATTTGTTTTTAATTTCTGAATTGACATCACCAAGTTTAAAACAAGGCAATCGGATTACGAATGAAAACACCTAAATCAAACGAATCTCACCAATTTAATAACCTTTTCAATTTAACGTAAAATCTAACTACTTAAGTTATTCTAACATGATAAATGTTTTTTACATTAAAACGAGTTTATCAACTATAACTACATTACACAACTTCTAGAAAATCCCATAGCAGGAGATGAAAGGATTGCGACCATTGCTTTTCTATCCCCTCTTATCATGGAGCCGGATGCACGCTATTTTTCTCTGGATTCAAATGGGAGTGACATCATCTTACGGCCACGTCATCAAGGCCAGAAAGTCTGAAGACCTCCTATCCTATCGGTGGTCCCCATCGCATTCTCACAACTTCCGTGACCAGACCCTGGAATGCTGCGTTAAGAATACGGACCGTCTGATTGAACCATACGGACGTCTCGGGCTTCTCCGTGAAGCACGAGGTAGTTGGTTGTGAGGTGCCAGGTCAGACTTGCTTTTGTAATTGAGTCCGTCAAAATTAAGATATGTCCACGTCGGATTCTTATTCAATGGTAGTTGTGGCTTCTATCAGCAAAACAAGCAATCTTATTCGCCAACTCGATTGCGGGTCCCGCTAAAGCACTTTAGTTGTGAAGTGGGCCTTGCTGATTTTGACCGGCTGGAGAGGTTGTTTCGGGACAGAAGCCCCACGTGATTATTATATCCTCTTTTTGTGGACTTTACGTTCATGCTCTCAATTTTCCACGGGTAACCGACTGCAGTCCACGAATAAGATATTTGTTTTCGGGGTTTCTCACGAATAAGCACTCGACAAGTGTACCTATCAGTTGAGTCCACTTAATGACCTGCAGCAACCTGAGCTTAAAACGAGTGCGCTTCACGTGGCTAAGGCGCGTGCGCGTGAGAGAAGATGCTGATCGTGAATGAAATGCAGAAAATATATAAAATAACACGTGGCCATTCATTGGATGCAGTGGCTCCTAAATTCTACAGAGATAGGGACATTTCTGCCATGTTGGCTCTTGCCATCGCTTGCAGTCCGATTAATGTCAATCCAAAGCTAATGACTAACCCGAAGAAGAAAGTGATTAATCTGATCCGTCCATCATTGGTATGGGGTAGGTTACGCGCTGAGTGAATGTACATGATAACGTTCGCTAATAAAAGAAGAAAAAAGGGATGAGATTTATATGAGTGCCCAAAAAAGAACAACCAGTGAAAGAAAAAAACGAGAGAAGGTCAGTCAGCCAAAGCCGCAGAAGAGAAGAGAAACAGGGCAACTTTTAGAGAGAAAGAGAGAGAGAGCATTAATTCATTTTCTGATAAGGTGCTTCTTGTTTGTTTCTCTTCCGGATAACATACATTTGTAGAAATCTTAAATTTTTCCTTCTTTTTGTCGCCGCCGATTATGGTGAATTTCCGGTAGCTGTTAGATATTGAGTGTTATGAAGAGGTGGTCAAATTTATGGATAGAAATAGAGAAGGAAGGAGATCATCATCAAACATGGCAGCCTCTAACGGATTATCAAGACGGCGACAGCAGAGAACTACAAGAGATTCTACTGGTATAAAATTTAAAGTTTCTCCAATATATATCCGAGTTACCTGTTTATGTAACTAACTCAAATAGTCTCTCTCTGTCTCTTTTTCTTGCAGAGGAGGGTGGACAGATAATGGTACAAGAATCGGCGAGGCTGAGAGATAGAGGAGGGAGTAAGAGGGAAAGAGATCGAGAATTGTTGAGTAGGAATAAGCGTAGTAGAAGAAGAGGAGGAGGAGGAGGAGGGGGGGGAGATAGGTCAGTACAAGGAAGTAATAAGGAAGAAGGAGAAGAGACTACAGAAGAAAGCATCGGTTATGAAGATGGTTATGAAATTGAAGACGGAGAGGTTTCTCGGTTGCGGCCGCCGCTGGGAGCTGTAAAACAAGTTCCCGGTTCTAGAGTCGCTGCTGACGAAATGATTGGTGTCTCTGTACCTAGAAAGGCCCGGTCAGGTAAAAGAGTTTGTAGATTGAGTAGTTGTGTTTTGTTTGGATTTTTTTTTGTTGAATTAATAGTGATTTTTGGCTTTGAAGCTTCTGTGAAGAGGTCACATGAGAGTTGGGTATCAGGAAATGGTGGATTTGGTTGTGAAGACAGGCGAGCTTCGACTTCACCGGCGGCGAGCAGGAGCTTTGAGGCTGCATCACCTTCTTCGTCGATTGTTTCGGTCATAAAAAAGACGGTTTGTATTTTTCTTATGTTGATGTTTAATTTTTCTAATTTTTAGACTACATTTTAAGGATGGCGATTGTTTTTTGTGTGTGTTTATCCTCAGAAATCAAGCGGACCCAAGACTCGGCTTCCAAAAGTGTCGAAATCTTCTACAAGTTCAGTTCAGGAAGATTTTGAGATTGAGATCGCAGAAGTTTTGTATGGTTTAAAGAAGCAATCACACGGGCCTAAGAACGAGGAGAAGGCTGACAATGGTTTGCGGAAGATTGATTCAATGGATTCTAATGGAATCGTTCATGATTCTAAATCATCTCCGAATTCAAACTTTTCTCGGACATCGATACTGAGTCAAAATAATGCCTCTGCTTCGGATACTTTAATTGGTTTAGGTGAGTCTATTTAGCTTTCAGTTCAGATTTCGGTGATGGATGTTTAATGATATTTGTGTTTTGATTTCATTTCTAATGACATTTGCATCATCGAAGAAGCAAAAAATGGATGCTGATTGAGTTATGGTTCATAATAGTTTAATCGCTTCTGCAGTTACAGGTGAAAGGGAGGATGCAAAAATGGAATTTTCTGCAACGAAATCGGGGAAACCATCATTGTACTCAGAATCATGTGAGGTTTCACATGACATGGTTGCTTCTAAACTTGCGTCTGGGTTGGAGTCACAGGAGGAAGCAATGACACAACAGGATTCAAAACCGGCAATTGAAGAATTTGGGGTATCGACTAAGGAAAAATCTGTATTGCCAGAAGAGAAATCACCTGTGAGCAAAAAATTGGATGTTGATTTCTGTGATTCCGTTTTGAAAAAATCGTGAGTATAATTAGATATCTCATTTTCTTATTTTTTTTCATTTCAGATATATAATTAGATATCCCATTTTCTCATCTTTTTCCTTACTGTATCTGGTGCGTTTCTTAAGGACCTCAACCATGTCAAAGGTAGACAGCCAGCGAGAGGAGAAGTTCGAGATCGATCTGATGGTGAGGATCTATCTTGTTGCTATCCGATTACATTTCCCTTGGTATTTTTGCTGTTGAGATTTCTCAAGTCGAGTTATGGCTTTCCAACAGGCTCCTCCTCCCATGGTGTCTTCTCCAGAATGGGATGGCTTTGTTGATTTGTCTTCGAATCCTAAGCCCGCAGCCCAAGATGCGGAAATGGTGAGCATATAGTTGTTGTTGCTAATTCACCTCCCGTGTTTTAGTCAAAACTTGGATTTGACTATTTGACATTTTGTGGTATTTTGTTTTTCTTGGAACTTAGCCAATCAATTCTATATGCTGCAGAAAATGGAAAATATGGTTAAGAATAAAGAATTGGTGGACAGTCCGGTGAAGAAGGAAGGGGTTCTTTTTGAAGATAAGGTGACGAAGACAGTTAGAGAAAAGCGTGGATTAAAACTTGATTTTGAGAAGCCGAATCGCAATGTGCAGCAGAAACTGCAACCTAAAGCTACCGTTCCTAAAGTGGAGACAGCTGGTAATTCAAAGCTTCAGCTTGGTGTTCAGCGTGATGACTTTAAGAGTTGTCAAATAGCTTACGTTTTTGACCCATTGATATTATTGACGATTTCTTCCTGCACTTTTATCAGCTCAATCTGGTTCGTTGCCTTTGCCAATTGCCATACCTAGCTGGCAAAGTAGCAATCTTTTGCCTCTGGGGTGCGATATCTAGACTTCATTTTCTTGTCAATCTTTGTTTTATATATTCCTTGCTCAAAGAATTGATTTATAATTAGAAAGTAACTCATGTTTATTTGCAGATACACGACTTCCTTTCAGACAGTTGTACCCATGGATGGGACAACCAGATCATCCAAGGCATTACAGGTATCATATACCAGTTCCTTTTTCCAAAGCCTCAACCTTGACATTCATCTTCGACCTTCATTTTGAATTCTCCATTGAATTATCGAAATATGTTCAGCCTCCACAGTTTATCCCTCAACCTCGGCCAAAGAGATGTGCAACCCATCATTATATTGCTTGCAACATTCGCTTGCAACAGCAATTTACAAAGATGAACCATTTCTGGCCAGCTGCAGCTGGCTCTGCTACTCTATGTGGAGCCAATCCCAAGAACCTCAATGCAATGCCTTCTGCGGAAAACATGATAATCAGACACCCATCGCAAGGTAGCTTTCCAGTTGTGAATCTAAATTCTGCCCAGGACAAAGTGCAGGCGGTGCCAAACATTCCAGATTTTACTAGAAATGATAGAGGCTCTGAGAGTGCCACCTTCATAGATACAGCACAGAAGAAGCAGCTTGTGCTCCAACAGCCTCCACAGCCAGCCCCAGCTGGTAATTTAATGGTATGCTCTTGCCCCGTGCTACGTGATTTAATTTATTTGGTTTATTATGTAGATCCTTGCTAGGATTGTCATAAAGTTTTGCTTTCGTAAAGTTATTGATGCCTTCTGTTTTAAATTGTAGCATGGCCCCGCTTTCATCTTCTCCGTCAATCAGCATCAAGCGTCCACAGCAGCAATGACAAGTCAAACTGGGCCTTCTAAATCTGCTTCCCCAATCAACAATGAATCATTGTCTGGCAGCGCTGTAGCTGGAGTAACGACAAACTCTTCAGCATTGCCAGGGATGGCTGCAGGTGTGAGCTTTAGTTACCCAAATTTGGGAGCCAATGAAGCTCCGTACTTGACAATTCTACCAAACAATGGTTATCCAATCCCCATCTCCACTCCTGTTGGAAACCCAACATTCAGAGGTGGAACCCCTACTCAAGCATTGTCTTTCTTTAACGGGTCTTTCTACTCATCTCAGATGTTACATGCATCCCAGCTTCAGCAGCAACAACCTCAACCTATAGTCCAACCAGGACACCAGAATGCAAGTACTTCAAGTGGCTCATCATCATCTCACAAGCAACCCCAAAGTCAGCAACCACGTGGGGCACATGTTAGCACCAATAACTTTTTGACCTCGACAATGAGGCAGTCACAGCAGCCGCCAAAGACTCGTATACCTTCCCATCACACTCGGAAGCTTGATTCTGAGATAAGTGGGGAGAGCACTCCAATAATTGCTGATACCCGAGCCTCTCACTCGAAAAAGAGTGTTAATGGCCCTAATTTCTTTATTCCTCTTCAGCCAAACTTTGGTTTAATGGCTTCTACAAATGTTGGTGGCGGTGGAAATCATGGTGAAAAGCAGCAGCAGCAGCAACATCAATTGTCACAGGAAAAGAATTTAAAGGGTGGAGTAGAGCTTATCCCCTCTCAAGCATTTGCAATGTCATTCGCCTCTTTCAATGGAAGCAAGACAGCATCGAACCTTAATTTCTCAGCTATGGCACAAAATCCTACCATCTTACAAAGTTTCCCAGACATGACATGGCAGGGGTACCAGGTTGTATCAGCAGGTCAGGCCATGCAAAAGAAGAACTACCAGCTGTCTGAAGGGAAGACTGGAGGCAGTTCAACCAATCCTGACGATGGAAAAAAAGCTACAATGGGAAGGCCATCTACAAGTATTGGGCAGACACTTATTTTCGATAATTCAGCTACAACTCTTGACTTTGTGCCGTCTCCTTTCACGGGACACTGGCCTTCTCGCTCCATCACCACACCTTCAAGCATTCAAATGGCTGCTAACTCAAGCACAACTTCTCAGCAACAACAGCTAGTTCAGCTTCAGAAGCGACATATTTTGCAGCAGCCTATTGGCGCAGCCGAAAGCAAAGCACCAACATCCAGCAGCCTGCCTTCGCCCTCCATTGATGCCAAGTTTTCAAATAATACTCCCATTTTTTCTCAAACTCAAGCTCAGGGAAGTACTCCACAAAATCCCCAGTGGAAGAACTCGTCCAGAACCCCTTCCACGCAACCCCCACTTGCATCTCTCTCAGCATCCAACACAGTTCATAAGAATGCTTCCCAGCAGCAAGGAAGAGCACCACAAGGCCGTAGCCTAATATCATTTGGGCAAAGTTCCAAGTCTGATTTGCCACCACAAGGGCAACAAATATCCTCTAGTAACCATTCTCCATCTAGTGGTGGCAACTCGATAACAACTTCAAAGAATGCCAACGCTAATTCATCGGTTCCTGTTATACAGCCACAGCAGTGTGACAACTCCTCAAGTGGGAATGCCCAGAAGTCCTCCCCGGTTTGTGGTAGGAATGTGCCATCAATCTTAAGCACATGCCCCAGCCACCTTTCTGAGCTGAAGTACTAGAGTCGTTTTCAACAGAAGTCCATCGATTTGATGTGTTCGTCAAGGACCAGTTGCTCCAACTGCCATCCGGGTCTCAAATCTGGATGGTGCAAATGATGGTTGTGGCCAATTTAAAGGCGTTGTGCAATTTGCTCTGCTTCTATCATTGCTGCCCATTTTACAGTGTAATCTTGTATCATTTCTTTCTTGCTCAAATCCAAAGCCATGAGAGCTGGATAGCAGGACTAGAAAACAGTTGATTGTCTCCCTGAGGATTTTGGGGTCTTGCATTATACAAGTAGAGGGAGGCTAATTCTTGGTGGGGAACCGGCAATTGAAGACATCTGCCGGCATTTCATGGAGTAATGAACTATTGGTGGCGAGGAATTCATTGCAAGGGAGATTTTTTTACGAAGGTATAACTGTTCTTATCATACGTGGATGTCTGAGGCCACTTTGCCTTCATGAGTTCGGCAAGGATGTAAGAAGACAGGGTTGTGGAAAGGGGAGATAGGGTTCATATTAGGCGTACAGTTTCTGAAGTTAATTTAGTCGGGACCTGCCATATTTGATCATCATTCATCGGCAGACCTATCATATAGTTGCACGTAAGGTGGTTCGCAGTGACATTTTTAAGGTTATTGGTAGTTGATAGGGTCCAATTTAATTTGATTTATGTAATGTGATGCTGATGTGTAAATATGATAAGTGGTTAACATAGAATAGAAGGCAATGTCCCTGAGAGTTCTGTTCTTTGATTACCTTAATGGCTGAATAATTTGAATGCATTTATGCTAAGGTTTGGTGATTGACCAGGCAGAAGAGAACGGGTGTGGGGACCATAAAGATTTGAACTCAGAAAAGGTCCTAAAATGACAGTATGATTAAAGTTTTGGAAAAATTACTCGTGATAGAAAAATATTTAGAAAATAATTCAGTTTTAATATGATTGTTAATATTGAATTTGTAACATCTGTTGTTATATTAGGTTTTGTAATTACTCATAAATCAAATATTCATGTTTTTTACAAATTAATTAACATGTATAAAAATTAACACAAAAATGTATAAAGATCTAATGGTTGGATACAAGAACTAAGATTCAATCAAGAAATAAAAATAGAGATAAGATGAGGTGGAACAAGGGAAGAAATAGAAGGGAAAGAAATGATCGGAAAATAAGATGAGGTGGAATGAAAGAGAAACAAGGAAAGAAATAGGAGGTAAAGAAAGAATGTGTCACTAGTAAGACCTTAGTGCCCTGTTTTTTATACTTCTAATATCATTAAAAATATCTCGATAAAATAATTCTAACCACAATAAAAAACTAATAGCTTTGTTTGAGGTTAATTTTGGGTTAAGGTATTTTAAGTCTTGGTTAATCTTAAATAAAATCATTAATCAATTACAATTTTATTTGATAGTTTTTCATGGTGTGGTTAGAATTGTCTCGTCAAAATCTTTTTAACAGTACCGAATATGAAAAAACAGAACTCCAATGCATTCCAGAGAACCCATTTTTCCCCCTTCTTTTTCTTTCTCATTTCTTTTCATGTCACATCAAGTTATCTCCTTCTATATTTTTTTACTTTTAGATCTTGAATCTTATATATTGACAAAGAGATCTTTATAGAATCTTATGTTATTTTTTATACATGTTAATTAATTTTACTTTTGATTTCTGCATAAACAACCATAATTTTGTTAAAATTAATATTCAAAATCACATTTGCTTTTAACCTATATTATTTTCAAAATACTTTAATAACTCGGGTTATTTACTCAAAATTTTTATCGTGAGAAGATAAAATACCCTTGTATTCTCGTCTCTTTGTGCACCACATTATTAGTCATTACCGTATTGGCAAGGTCTTCTTTCTTCGTTAAAGTTGATGGAGATTGTCTTGATGACAATTATTCTTATGCACAAGGTTTATTTTTTCCCTCGCATTTCCTGGGATAGGATGTGAAAGACGTGTGCCGAATAGATGATTGCCTGTCCGTGGAACTCTAGCACAGGAAAGCACCAGTGACGGAGCAGTTCCAAAAAGCAAAGAAAAGGACATGATGATGGGGGCACTGTTCATTAACAAAGACAATCTGTCTCGGTAATTGCATTATTATGGCTCGCAGGTTAATGAGCATGAAGTTAATACAGTGATGCTGCGAGGTCATTATTTCTGCTCATGGAGGTAAAATATTTCTAAATTGACAACACGCCAAGGAGATTCTTATTTTCCTCTTACTGCAATCAAACTAAAATTCTTCAGTGTTTTACTATGTAAATTATGTATAATATAATTTACAGTAAAATAATGGATGAGTTTTTAATGGTAAAAAAAATAAACACACTTAGAAATAAAATCACGTCTAAAGAGTGTTTTTCAATTTTCATATTTCTTGTATGGTGTAATTACTGTATAACATCCAGCATCAACTTTTTTTTACATAAGATCAAGAGGCATTTTAGGTTTTCTAATGTTGGTTTTCTTGGAATTATCTCGTGAGGTCAAGGATATTATGATCTTTCTATAATTAAAAAAAGGTTAACGCGTGCTCAACAAGTAGGAGACGCCTGTGCCCTTTGGGTGGCTTGTGCGGCACCTCCTAACGCCTTTGGTAGCCTTCCACGGTGGCGTTCGAAGCATCATGACACTCTCTACACGGTGGGCCGATACATGTTGGCCTTCATGATACCTAGGAGCTCCTGAGATAATTTTTTTCTTCCTCCTTTATCTCTCTCCTCCACCTCAAAAGGTGTGATGGCCTTGTAAGGTTGCAAAGTAGTCCTCAATCATTTAATTGTATTGAATTTGATTTATTTGTTTTTCAATTTCATTCATTGACATTTGATTTTTTTTATCAAATTCGATCATCATCTTTTTGATTCCTAATTATTTTTCTTTTAATCTTTTTTTGATTGGATTTTATTTTTCAATTTAATTCCTAATCATTTGATTTTAATTTTTTTTTCAATTTAATCATCATTCTTATGATTACAATTGCTTTTATTTTGAGTTATCTTTTTGATTAATTGTTTTTTATTTCAATTCCATCCCTTATTGTTTAATTTCACTGAATTTTCATATCGTATTTGAT
>Ga0325410_1007323_pt1 | contig 12062 bp, 4 predicted proteins | sample PopdelMetagenome_16_FD_206182 | JGI IMG/M metagenome (GOLD analysis project Ga0325410, IMG submission 206182) | Populus deltoides microbial communities from Bellville, Georgia, United States - Xylem-PdIQD-R3 | ecosystem: Host-associated > Plants > Phyllosphere > Stem > Wood/Secondary xylem... | reverse complement strand
CCAAGCTTCTTAAATGAATGGCAAATGCCTCCTTTTATAGGCTAAAATTCAGAACTATTCATTTGGTAATTGATTATTGATGTAGTGGCCAACTATTGATTTAGTGGACTTGGTGGACAGCAGCACTCAAGCACTTTGGCTGGATGAAATGACATTGCTCCATTCAGAATTTGGCAAAGTGTTCCCATGAAAGTTGTTGGAAATCATCTTATCTTGTCACCCATAAAATTTCAGAGCATTTGGATCACTAGAGCTCGAGATATGGCTAAAATTCTAAGCAGTGTTTGGGCTGGATTACAGGACAGATTCTGACTTCTCTTTTGTGGCCAAACTTTGAATTTGAAAACGGCAGATTTGGGTCTTACACTATTCATGAACATTGTAGGCCTATTTCTTAGCTTTCCATCCATATAAATTAAGCTGAAATCCAAGATCTACAGCTCTAGATATGACCCAATAACTGAACAATGTTCCAATTTGAATTGAATCGGCATCTCCTTTCTAAGCTTAGCCATTTCTTTGTCCTTTCACTTTCAATAGTTAATCACATCAATCAATCCTTTGAATTGTGAGATATGCCTGCATTCGAAATGAACATTTATCATAAATTAAAGCTATCTTATATTATCAGATCTGTTATTATAAAACATGCTCTTGTTAAGGAGTTATTGATACTTCAAGTGCAAAATGATGATATAAAACCTTGATAAAAATGCACTTTTAAGTACTAATCAATAATTACATAATTTATAGATACATTTTAAGCTCACATCAAAATCACTTGAGTTTTTAAAATTATAAAAAGCTCAAGAGTCTCACAACCATTACAAATAGGTTTTGTTTCAAAATAAACCAATAAGACAAAATCAATTTTTGAAAAGTATCATTTACTTGTCACTAACATAAGCACATTTAAAAGGATACAACGATGGACAATTTAAAAAGAAGTCTAAAGTTCTTCCTATGACAATCAAGAAGGCAGAGGGCAATTTTATTTCAAACTCTTTCAGGCAATTATTTTCTAAGCATGGAATAATTTCCTCAAATCTAAAAGGTCAAAAGCTCTTAAATAAGTCACTAAAGGCATCATAAAAATCATGTAAAACCCTACATACTCGCTCAAGTAGATTAAAAGCCAAACAATCAAAAGGATTTCAGGAACATAAAAAAGGGTCTTATATTTCAAAAACAGGTAAATACATGCATAAACATCAAAAGGATATTTTTTAGGGAATTTTCCAATAAAGCAAATAGAAAGGTTAAACAAATATGAACCATCAGAACTCTATTATAAAGATAACTAAAAGTGCATGGACAAAGAAAATCAAAAGACATATCATCTTAAAAGAAAGGAGGTAAAAACATCTTATGGAAAATCCAGGATGCCATCATTTATGAAAAATTCTAGATATTTTTCACACAATGGGCAAGTTACTCGATCACGAACCATGGGTAGGTCACCGGAACGAAGACCATGGACAGGTTATCCGATCATGAACCACAGGTAGGTCACTTGAAAACAGAACATTTGTGAAAAGTCCTAGATCTTTTTCATAAAGGGTTGACGCTCAAATACCCAACATTATTTTCTTTTCTTTACAAACTTACCTTCCAATGTTCTTTACAAGACTTTATATTATAAGTATTGTAAAAAGAAGGGCGACTGTCATAACTCAATTTGGATCTCCCGAAATTGTTTTATAAAACATACATATTTTTAATCCAAAAAAATCAGAAATTTAAAATCCAAAAATATTTTCAAGACATGAGGAAATAAGTATTTGAGCTGCAACATACCAAAATTATAGAAGAATAGCCAAATGAGATATTTTAACAAGATAGGATGAAGAAAGACTTAATATAAAGAAAATTGAGGTTGAAATCCAAACTTGATCAAAATTGGAAGAATTAATTAAAAGACTTAATTAAACTTTTAACATGTTTATTTGACTTATTTAAAGACTTAATTGAAGAAAAATTAAGCTTGAAAGCTAATTGGGTAAAAATTAGAAGAATTAATTAAGTTTAAATACTTAATTAAACTTCTAATGAGTTTTATGGATTCAATCAAGAATTTAATTAAAGAAAAGTTAAGTTTGAAAGTCAACTGGGCAAAAATTAGAAAAATTAACTAAGTTTAAGGACTTAATTAAACTTCTAATGGGTTTTTTGGATTCAACCAAGGACTTAATTGAAGAAAAATAAAGTTTGGAGGCTAAATTTAGGTTAATTCATAAAGATTAGAAGATTAATGACATAATTAAAACTTTGAAATGCTAAATTGGTGCAATCATGGGGTCAATTGAAAGAAATTTAAAGATTGAAGGCTGAATGAGGGTTAAATTAAAGAATTTCAAAACCAAGAACCAAAATGCAAATGACATGTGAGCATGGGGACTCAAATTAATCATTTCAAGGGTAAATTTGAAATAAACTAAAATTTTAATGGTTGATAGGGGTCAAATTATATAATTTGAAAACCAATGACTAATTTGTAAAAGGTGCTCAAATTAAGGAATTTAAATCAAGATTTCCAGGGGTGCAATTGTAAAAATTAAAAAGTTTCAGGGTCGATTGAAGATCATATGTTGAAATTAGAAAAACAGGGACTATATTGAAATTTTCAAAAATTCCAATTAAAAACCCTAATTTCTAAGGTTTAAACAAACAGCATGTCATTCGCTTTTAGTGAAGAGACTAAATGACATGTCATCCCATCCCTGTTTATCAACTTTTTCAATGGATAAAAGCTGATTGAGATGTTACTTTTAGGTGAATGAATATAACATCTCCGACCATCTTAGGGGCTCCAATCACCATCACTCACTAAGAAATATATCCTTTACATGGATCAACTACTTTCATCAAACTCTTACATTCCATTTGTTTCAATGATATTGACAACATCTTGTCTCTAGTCAACCTCCCCTGCATTGATATATGTAGACTAATTGAAGATCAATATTTCTATAAATGAATATAGAGTTCTAGACTTCCAAATCAGATAAGGTTTGTTCCTAATGGTATATGTACATCCCCTTTACATGATTCATGTTTACCTATGACATGTTTATATCTTATTTGTCACGATGATCTCACTAAAGTAACCCTTTTAGTGAGCTATGACTGAAGAAAAAAATTTTCATGTTTGAGTAGACTTCGTGGTTGCCTTTTATTGATAGGTTTGAAGGATAAAATGAACAGGAATTCACCTTTCTAGGGAGGTTAGAGAAGAGGATGAGGAAGAATCTTCCATAAACCACCATGGTTTTACAACTTCTAGTTTTGGTTTGCTTATAAAATGGAAGGTGCTTTTCAGTAGAGAGGGTTGATTAAAGATGAAAACTACACAGAGAAAAGAGAGTAAACATAAAGGGATTGGTAATAATACCTAATAATTGATTAGAAAAAAGCTATAAGGATTGTGTGTTAAGAAGGAAGGAAGAAAATCAAGATCAATCTTAGATTGAAAATAAGCTAAAAATTAAGAGGAGAAAAACAAATAACCCAGATAAGAAATCAACATTTTCCCTACAAGATATACCTTAAACTTTGATGGGGGTGCAGCTCAATGAGCACACCCCCCCTTCACTTAGCTTTTTAGATTGTTTATTGTATACCAGCTATTTTAATTGTTAATTTAAAATGCAATAGAGGTTTGTGTTTAAATATCTCTTTATGCCATGATTTAACATGTATATGTATATTCATGTTTTGTTAATGCATAAGTTGATGTGTTATGATTGTTAATATAATGATAAAAGTTAGTTTAGAAGATGATTTAACAAAGTTTTATGTTTAGATTGATCATTTGATTTTGTTTGGTTTTATGTATGTCCATTAAGAGGTTTAATTCGAGGACTGTAATTTGTTATTATGTAATATTTGTGGGCTACAACAAGCTGATTTTATATAACTATTGTTAGAAGTATATGATAGATTGGTGTAATAAGTTAGAGTTTAAAATGTGTTTATTGAAAAGCATGAGCAGAGGTATTGTTATATTGATTTTGTTGTTTATTGTTAATGTTTTGATGTTTTTGGGGTTGCCATAAGTATGCTGAAGTCAGGTTTACCATGTTTATACCTTATTTCTATGTTTTTATCTATTTATTTGGGTTTTGGTTTGTTGTTGTCTATTTTTAGCTTTTTTTTTCTTGGTGTTATTGAACCTAGATTTAGGTTTTCTTATGTTTTAGCATTTTAACCTCTCTGATTAGCTTTGGTCGAAGTTATTACCCATGTTTGATCGTTTTGTTTCATCTTTTTTTTTCTTTTATAACTTGTTTTTGATCACTCAATCCTTAGAACCCTTGAATGTCTAGGTCAGGATTCTTCACTGTGAGGTTATTTTGGTGAAGATCAGAGTTTATTGTTGTTGTTTGATGGATGATGATGCATTAGATCTTGATGTTGCATCTTTCTATTCTTTTTGTTTAACAAAATCTGGTCTATTATTTCATTCACGTTGTTGAGTTCATCAAAGATGTTCTTCGTGTTTTTGGTTGTTTCAAATGAAACTTCCTGTTTGATCTTTGTTTTTAAGTTTTTGTTCTTGGACCCTGTTCTTGGGTCTGGGCCATGCTAGGAAGCCCAAACCACGTGTTGGTTGAACCCATGCCGGACCTAAGATAGTGTTTGGCTTGTCATTTTTTTTACAAAGGGAAAAATACATTTTTTTCTGTTTCTTAGGGTGTGTTTGGCAAACACACTGCCAAACATGCCCTAACAAATTCTTGACAGTTTTCTTTACTAAATTTTTCTTGTTTTGCCAAAAAAATCTTTAGTTTTTTAATTTAATTTATGTTTTTTTTTTAAGGATCATTTGCATTTTTTTAGTCTATCACATATTTTTACCCTCTAATATTTAATATTTGGGATTGTGACCTACAAGTGAGAAGCTTTTTTAGCATTAAATAAACTAGTTTTTTTATTAAAAAAACATACAAAAAGAAACAACAAAAATTTTTCTTTAAAGAATACATTTAAATATTTTTAAATTGCATATGGTCAAGTATCTCAAATAAAAATCATATTTTGCATAAAAATATACAAAAATAAAAATAAAAATACATGGCATGATTTAACTTTTTTTTATACTAAAATTCAAGAAAAAAAATTGTTTATATATTTGCTTGCATTTTTGGATTTGATAACAAGTTTATTAAATGCACAAGAACTTGGTCTGTATTTTAAAAACACCAATTTTTTTTTATTTTAATATTAAGAATTATAAATTTACACGTAAGACGTATTCACGGTATTAAAAGAAACAAATGTAAAATTATGTTTAGATTCTAGAATTGCTATGCTTGATCCACAAGTCATAATTCATTTTACTAGGGTAAACTGACTTTTAACCATTAGAAAGACCAACGATTAGAAAATACAAAAGTGATTTAGTAATCAGACAAATAAACAATGCAATTTATCTTAGGCAGAGTGTATTAGGGGTGATACAGTCTTTCTTATACACAACTAGTCCCCTCATCCAGATTTTGAAGACCAATTAGGGTTCTCAGTGACCAAAATACTAGGTGGCAACTTCGAATCTTTTTTAACTGATAAAGAACATGCATTCCTTGGTCTTTTTGCCCATACCTGAGGATCCTGATTTTAAAGAACGATCGTTGTGACACTACACATGTGCAACAAATTCCAAGCAAATAATGTTGTCCTATACATAGGAAAACCTTGTACTATAATTCGTGTAATAACCTTAAAAAGCTAGGAGTTATCATCATGTGCTTTCTTTTTAGCAAACTTTTCATACTTTTATTTTTATTTTGTAAGGTTTAAAAACAAGAGCGTAAATAACTTGCAAGTACATGCGTTCTTGTCTAAGTTCATATTTCCAAATATCATTTCCTCATTGTAATTCTTCTAAGGATAATGGTTAGAACTATCAAAAATCTCCCTTATTTGTAAATATTGAACCGATGAATGTAATTTCATAGTTTTAATATTATGTGCACTCTTTCAAGTTTCAATTTTATGATTTAGTTAGAGTTTGCAACCTTATTTTAACCATTTTAGTTTTTGTTAATTTTGAGTTTAAACAATACCAACATACTCATTAATTCTAGTTAGATTAAAAAAAATAAAAATTGGTAGGCTAAAACTGTCGCACGTCAACGCGCGGCGTCGGCTGCCAATTTTCTAGTTCATTTGTTTGGTTCGTTAGGAGTCGCCACCTAGTATTATGGTAACTAGGAACCTATGGTCTGCAAGAGTCTGGGTAAGGGACTGGTTGTGCAAAGGGAAGACGCATCACCCCCAGTGCACCCTACCTAAGGTAGATTGCATTGTTATTTGATTGTTTTCTAAGTCAAGTTTCTATTTGTTGGTCTTTTCTAGGGTTCAAGGTAGATCTCTCTTCATGAGAAAGTCTCTACCTTATTAGATTAAATCCTAACCGTTCTAAAGTCTAAATTTTAGCATCGTATTTATTTATACCTTATATCTTTAATACCTGAGGGCGTACTTTATCGTGTAATTTTACACCCATCAAATATTAAAGTCTACGTCTGGATCCTAGAAAAAAGAAAAATTGAAAAAGGTTTTTGATATTTTGGTCAAACCCTAATGGATAACCATAAACTAGTTATGATATCCATTTTTTGGATTTTTAAAACATGAGAAAGATGCAATCTTTTAATGAAAATATGCTTGGAAAATTTTTAGGATTTGGCCGTATGCATGAAAACAAAATATATATTTTTTTATTTTTGTTTTTTTTTTGAAATATTTCGGAGAAAAACGGGTGTTTTAATACCGGCTTTGTATTTTACAATGTAAATATACAATCCGATATTATGCAAAATTGGTAGAAAAATATTTGAGAAAATCACAATTTTTTTTTAAGGATTTTTGAATTTTTTTGGAATTTTTCGTTTTTTTTAATATTTTAATATTATAATATATTATTATAAATAAATAAAAATAAAATAAAATAAAAATCTACATGGGCTGGGCCAGCCCAGCTAACTGGGCCAGGCTCAGCCATAGAAAAGGTTGGGCTGATTTCAGCCCGAAATGGTTGGGCCGATCTCGGCCCGACACTTTTTATTTATTTCTTTAGGGTCGGGCCGAACCCAGCCTAGAAATTTGGGCTGGGCTAGACACGGCCACTGGTCATGTGAACAGTAGAACGTGAATTATAATTCACGCCTACTGTTCACGCAGTGGACAGTGGTGATGAAGAAAAGGGGGAGGAAGAGGAGGAAGAAAGTTACCTGGCGTGAGGGTGGTCTGACCGAGGAGGACGACGTGGTGCAAGCGGTGGCTACGGTGGAGAGTTGAGCCGCCGGGGTGGTTGCTGCTCGAGTTGCAGGTGCTGCTGCTGTCACGGTCGATGCTGCGGTCGCTGGCGGTTGGAGCGGATGAGGAGAGAGTCACTGCCTCTACTGCTGCTGGTAAGGGTGGAAGCCGCTGGAGAGGGTGGTTGCTGCTACTGCTGGAGCCGCTATGGTAGAGAGGAAAGAGATTTTCGCAAAGAAGAGAGAGAGAAGGGGGAAGGTGGTGCAACCACCACGTGAGGTTGTTGAGTGTTTGGTTGTGATGAAGGTTGTAGTGGGAGAGACGGTGGCGGGAGTAGTGGCCGAAGGCGCTGAGAAGGAGAAAGCAGAAAATGATGAAAAACAAGGGAGAAAGGCTGATTTTTTGTCAAATTTGCACTCGATTTTCTTCTTGCTCCGAACATGAAAGTTGCTCCTATTTATAGGTGGTGGAAGAGGGCAATCTTGTCTTCACGAGGGAAAACTTTTCAGCCCTTGATTTGAATGGAAGAATCCAGACCGTCCGTTCAAAGTGTGCACCTCGAACTGCCAAATTTGACAGTCCAAGGCTGCCCAAGGTGGCCACTTTAGGCCGATCGTCGGAGCAGTTTTAATGTTTATAGGCCTGAACGGATAATTCTCGTGGATAGAGGGGTTTCAGGTGGCCATTTTGGTGCACGATTTGTCAATTTTGGGGCACAAACGAGGCATTAAATGCACCTGCAAAACTGCTACCCTGACAGCTTCACGGGGAAGATGATGAACAGTGATCAGGTGACGCGTCGCTTGGTCTCTCCTTTTTTTTTTAACGCAAAACGACATCGTTTTGGGTTAAAATTAGGGATTTTCACCGATTTTCAAGTTAGTCATGCAGCTTTCAATTTCTTTCAATAGAATCCCTAATTGACCCTAAACTTCTGATTTAATGCAATTTGGTCCCATGTAACTTCAACTTCAGCCTCGGATTTATGCGCCTTTTACATTATGGTCCTTGGTCTTGGATTTATGCAATTTCATCCCTAATTGACCATTAAACTTTCAATTTTTTCAATTTGACCCCCGAATTTTGTCAATTAAACCTCTATAGTTTGCCGCCTGTTGCATAATGGTCCTTGGCTGCAAATTTTGTCATATTAACCCCTAATTGACCCCAAAACTTCAATTTTCTTGCAATTTGGCCCCTAATTTCAATCAATTAACTTGGTAAAAATTAAATTTGGTCTTTTAAAAATCCAATCTTCTCAATTAAGCCCAAATTAAGCTCTCAAACTTAATTTTTCACCAATTAAGCCCCAAATAAAATTAATTTAGCCCATTTAAAGTATAATTAAGTCCTTGTACTTAATTAAATCCTCCAATTGGACCCCAAATTAATTCTTAAACATAATTAAAATTTAATTTGGCCCATGATTAAATCAAATTGGCCTATTAAAAATTTAATTATGTCATTGGACTTAATTTTTATGCAAATTCATCCAATAATCATTTAATTTCACCTTGAATTTGCATTTTTCTCCATTTTTGGGCATAATGAGGTACAATTAGGCTTTGAATTTCCTCCAAAAAAATGCAGTTTGATTTTTGGTTATTTTTGTAGTCTTTCTTGATCTGTTTTCTCCACATTGCCGGGCTTTATTTTATTTTTTGATTTTTATTTTGAAAAAGAAATTGATTTTTTTGGGAAATAACCCAGAATTGGGTTATGACAAAAACAATAAAAACTACAAGTTTAGTGACTTAACAACCTGCTTTCTAATCAATCTTAGCATATTGTATAGTTTAGTCGTGTTCAAGTTAAAGTGTGCAAGCTAGCTAGATTTTAGTAACTCTAATGTAGTTAATAGTGAGTCAAATCATAAAAAATAAATAAAAGTAATTGCATATAGTACAGAAAATAGTTTGAACATAAAAGCACTAAAATCCTAGTAATTAGTATACCCTAGAGCCTCGTACTCAATTATCTTCTGAATCTTTTTTCAAAGTTCTCTTAATTTAGATAAAAACAAAAGAATCCACAACAATTACACGTGAACATAATTATGGTTATTTTACTTATAAAATTCAATTTATATTCATTTTTCTACCACAAAACACTAAAATCCTAGTAATTAGTATACCCTGGAGCCTCGTACTCAATTATCTTTTGAATCTTTTTTCAAAGTTCTCTTAATATAGATAAAAACAAAAGAACCCACAACAATTGCACGTGAACATAATTATGGCTATTTTACTTATAAAATTCAAATTATATGCATCTTTCTACCACAAAAAGGATCATTTATGGTACCAACAAAATCCATGCACTCCATATTATTGAAATAAATTGCAAAAGAAACTATTTTATTTTGGCTTTATTAAGAAAAAGAAAATGAAGGACGTTGATTCTAATAAAGTTCTTTTAAAGCCCTTTCCATTAAGGTTGCTTAAATAAGTCATTGTAATATTTTCTTTTACTTTATATATATATATATATATATATATATATATATATATAATTTCACTTAGCTAATCCATTTACAAAGGAGAAATGCCAAGTTACTGAAAAGGTTTGATAGAAATATTTTTAGGGGGAGGGTCAAGATTAGGAAAAGAATTGAAAGGTGAAGTTGTAGCAATTTGGATAATAAGATGGGTTAGGTTGTGTTAGCTATATTCTTTACTTTTTGTTTAAAGAGTCCTCATATCAACATTAGAAGGTTTATATGCTAATAATAAGATTCATATTTAGGAGCAACCATGACTAGGTGGCTAGAATTTGTCACCACTAGTTATGATCATCATACGATGTTGTTTGATCCATATAATTGATATGTGTATGGCTTTGTATGAGGTACTAATATACCAATATGACTATCTCTAGTTGGTGGTAATGAACCTATTAAAATTGGTGAGAATATAATGCACTATATAGGGGCATTTTGGGTGTGTCCAAATGCATTTTTACATTATAGTGGTGAGTTAGACAATGAAAACCTTTTTCTAAAAATGACTTTCATTGGTCGATCCACCAGAATCTAGAAAGAGGATGGAAATTGGTATATCTTCATTACTTGTACTGACTATTTGTTTGGTATAGAATGGGTGAGTTTACTCTTATTTCTTTTTAAAGACATATTTTAATGGCTTTTAAAATAAATTTGGAATCTTTGTCCTATTGAGCATGTCAATATATTATGTAGCTAATTAAGTCTTAATTAGATTGAACTTATAACGAGGTGATAATTACCTCTAATCAAATGAAATGGGGATTTTAGATCTCTAACCTTTAATAAAGATAATCTATTCTAAAATCACCTCTGTGTAAAGAAAAAATAGTTATCTTAAAAGAGAAGGAGTTTGTAGGAATCTTAGAAGTAGAAAAAATAAATGAAGTTGTAAAGAAAGCAGAAAATAAAGTAATAAAAGAAAAAAAAACTTATGGAAGAAAAACAATTGCAGGAATTTGAATATATAGGGCTGACCATAATTTACATCACTATTTTACCTTGTTTATATTGTTATAGAGTTTGAATCCTACTTACATAGATAATTATAATCCTATATATATATTGATATAAGATAGAAAGACTTATTCAATCTTAATGCAAGCTAAAATCATCTTTTATTGATACACTATTGAATCTTAGTTTAATCTCTTACTTTTGATTAGTTATTTTGTTGAGAACTCTTGCTCTAAATAAGACTATATCTTTCTAATTATGCATGCATTTAAATTTGTTGATCGATCGTGACTTTTTGTTGCTTGATCTATCGATTGACTACTCCTTCAACACTCCTAGTCAATCAAAAACTCTTCTAGCTCAGTCAATTCTTTTTATTCACGATTTCAAGTCTCTTCCTTTATTTGATATGAATAATCATTGTACTTTATATGTATATTTAGTTTAGAGGTAAATAGATGACCTAGACAACACACATATTTTTTTGGAAAAAAGAAATGGACGAATCTTCATCCATCGAGGTAGATGATGTGTCATCTATACAATAATTTCTAGCTAACTCCAATGATCGAAAAACTAAGGTTAATGTTTGTGGACTTTAAAAACACATATTTCAACATGTTTTCACTTAAAAACACAAAAGAAAACTCATCTTAATAACATTCATAACCTCGTTTTAACTTTAAAATACACTTTAATCAGTTTAAAAATTCAAAATTAAATCAAATCAAAACAAACTTCTCAGATTCTGTTTTATTTTTTATAGCATGATTTAAAACACAAATTACCTTCAGTGAACTCTTTTCTTTAAGACAATCTATTTATCTCAAGTTCAACCTTTTTTTAGCTGAAATGCGACAAATCAAAAGCATTCTTTGTCTTCTTTCTTTTTTACTACTCTTTGTTTTCTCTATCAACTTCTAGGGACTTAATTAGAATAAAATAAAATTTTATGATTGGAATATAAATTAATAAAATGCAAGTTTTTGTGAGTACATGAAGTTTATAGCAAAACTGGCTTGTTTGTTTTTGTGTTTTATAATCGATTAAATTTAAATTTTTATTATTTTTTATTTTAAATTAATATGTTTTTGATATTTTTAAATTATTTTAATATACTAATATTAAAAATAATTTTTAAAAAATAATAAAAATATTATTTTAATATATTTTTAAATAAAAAATATTTTTAAAATCAACCAGAATTACATTTTTGATGTAAGCAGTTTTACTTTTACTTTTTAAACTTCTAATTTTAATAAAAGGAAAAGACGTAAAGAAAAGAATATTTTTTTTGTCGCCAGATTACCAGGTCTTCGTTTGGGTTCTGAAAACACCAAATAAG